>Ga0209232_1000022_pt1 | contig 101768 bp, 88 predicted proteins | sample ETNvirenome_2_60_FD_184066 | JGI IMG/M metagenome (GOLD analysis project Ga0209232, IMG submission 184066) | Marine viral communities from the Pacific Ocean - ETNP_2_60 (SPAdes) (version 2) | ecosystem: Environmental > Aquatic > Marine > Oceanic | place: Pacific Ocean | collected 2013-06-22 | reverse complement strand
GTGGGGTCTCCCCATGTGAGAGTAGGTCATCGTCAAGCTCCTTTCCCAAACCCCCGACCCGCGTAAGCTGGTCGGGGGTTTGCTTTTGGGGCAGAGAAAGGTATTGAGCAATGGGGAGAGCATTTAGCGCGTACCTACGAAGTGCCTTCCGCCAACCCTTCAATTGCATTGCTGCATTGCTGCATTGCTGCTTTGGGGTGGTGTTAAAACAGAAGCCTGTCCCCGACAACCGCGTAGCGTTCAGTCCTAACAGCTCCGAAGTGCTGGAGCAGAGCCAGCCGTTGGGTCTTGGCCGGCCCTGGCTAATGCTTGAGCTGGAGCCGCCCGCAGCTGTCGTCTAGATACATTGCTCTGGGCTGGGCTTAGGCAGCCCCAGCCGGCACAGCGCGACCTAAGGTTGGCGGCAGGCGTGTTGAGAGCACACAGCAGACAGACGCTTCCGCTACACCGTTATTCCCTTTGTCCGGCTTCAAGCATCGTCTCTGGACGAACCCATTGATCGAACTCCTCGCTGGTAAGGTAACCAAGCTCCATGGCTGCTTCGCGCAATGTGGTGCCTTGCACATAGGCCTTCTTGGCGATTTCAGCTGCCCGGTCATAGCCGATGTGAGGATTCAGTGCGGTTACCAGCATAAGCCCGCGTTCCAGATGCTCGGCCATACGCGCCGGGTCCGGCTCTAATCCGGAAATGCAATGAGCGTTGAAGTTGCGGCATCCATCGGACAGCAGTTGGACCGATTGAAGCAGGTTATGAATGATCACCGGCTTGAATACGTTCAATTGCAGATGTCCTTGACTCGCTGCAAAGCTGATCGTCATGTCATTGCCCATGACCTGGCAAGCGAGCATTGATAAGGCTTCGCATTGGGTTGGATTGACCTTGCCGGGCATGATCGAACTACCTGGTTCGTTGGCTGGCAATCGCACCTCAGCGAATCCCCCGCGCGGACCGGAGCCGAGCAGACGAAGATCATTGGCCAACTTCATCAACGCGACGGCCAGCGTCTTCAGCGCACCGGACATCGCGACCAGCGGCTCATGTCCGGCCAGCGCGGCGAACTTGTTTGGGGCAGAGACGAAGGGGAGGCCCGAGAGAGCGGCCAGCTCCGCTGCGATGGCTTCGGCGAAGCCGTGCGGCGAGTTCAAACCGGTGCCTACCGCAGTACCCCCCTGCGCCAGTTCATAAACAGCCGGCAGGCACTGACGGATCGTGCGTTCGGCGATATCGAGCTGCGCGACGAACGCCGACATCTCCTGGCCGAAGGTAATCGGAGTTGCATCCATCAGATGGGTGCGTCCGGTCTTGATCAGCTTATTGTGTCGCACTGCAAGCTCTGCCAATCCACCGGACAGTTCTGCAATGGCAGGCAGCAGTTGGCTGTGCACGGCTTTGGCGGCCGCAATGTGCATCGCTGTCGGGAAGCAGTCGTTGGAGCTCTGCGCGCGATTAACGTGATCGTTCGGATGGACTGGCGCCTTGCCGCCTCGGTTGCCGCCCGCCAGCTCATTGGCGCGACCCGCGATCACCTCGTTGATGTTCATATTGCTCTGCGTGCCGCTGCCGGTTTGCCAGACGACCAGCGGAAACTGGTCGTCGTGCTGACCATGCAGAACCTCATCCGCGGCTTGCTCGATCAGGCGCGCGATGTCGGGCGGCAGATCACCAATTCGACTGTTTACACGCGCTGCAGCTTTCTTGATCAGCGCTAACGCATGCAGCACCTGGATCGGCATTCGCTCGCTACCAATCGCGAAGTTGCTCAGCGATCGCTGCGTCTGTGCGCCCCAGTAAGCCTGTTCCGGTACTTCGACTTGCCCCAGACTGTCGGTCTCTATACGCGTCATGCCATGCTCCTGCTCAATATTGCTGGTTAGGCTGCCCTGCGGCATCGGCAGTTCCGTAGCTTTGCCTTCGGCCGCTTGAGGCATTGGAACTCCGAGCGCAGAATGTGTCCATTGAGGGCTACCTATAGCCAGCCCAAGGATTTCCAATGTCGACTTTTCGTGTCCAGACCCTGCGCGCTGCAGCGCTGTTCATCTGTATCAGTTCATCGGTTTTTGCCGATAGTGCGAGCCATGCGGGAAGTGCAGAACGTTTTCTGCAGCTTGCCAATGCTGACCGGCTCGCCGTACCTGTTTATGCCCAAGTGCAGCAGATGTTTGCGCAGCGTTTTGCCGAAGAGCAGGCGCCAGATACCAAGAAGGCGCTGCTCGAGCGCTATCAGGCTCAGGCCAATACTGCGTTGGACAAGGCTATAGGGTGGGACAAGCTGAAGCCGGATCTGGTCGCTTTGTACACCAGCCAGTTCTCCGAAACGGAACTGAATCAGCTGATCGATTTTTATGAGTCGCCACTCGGCAAGAAGATGCTCAGCAAGCTGCCGGAGCTCAATGCTCGCTCGGCTCAGCTTACCCAGGTCAAGTTGGAAAGCGCGGTGCCGGAAGTGAATAACCTGCTGTCCGAGATGACGGCCGAACTCGAGAAACAGAAGCCTTAAGAGACCCTGCTATGCGCAAGCTCGATTTGATCCAAGACGCCCTGCAAGCCTTGCAGCCCGAGCACCTTGAAGTGCTCGATGAAAGCCACACACACAGTCGCGGGCAGGAAACCCATTACAAAGCCGTGATCGTCAGCGAGCAGTTCACCGGACTGAATTCGGTCAAGCGCCACCAAAAGGCTTATGCCGCGATGGGGGCACTGATGCAACAGATCCATGCCCTTGCGCTGCATACCTATACGCCTGAGGAGTGGGCGCAACAAGGCACGGCCCCGGCATCACCGGTTTGTGCTGGTGGGCATAAATAGCGCGCCGTCTCGCACGGGACCATTCTTGCCGTTCTTTGTTAGACTTCCTCCCCGCGCCGGCCCACGCCGGCGCTTTCGTTTGTATCCGGTCCACCCTTTACGCGGGTGACCACTGGCGGAAGTACCCATGACACGAAAAATCGTTGTGGCAGCGCTGTACAAGTTCGTATCGCTGCCCGATTACGTTGCGCTGCGCGAACCCCTGCTCGAAACCCTCACGCACCTTGGCATCAAGGGCACCTTGTTGTTGGCCGAGGAGGGTATCAATGGCACGGTCTCCGGTACCCGCGAGGCCATCAATGCGCTGCTTGAATGGTTTCGGCTCGATGACCGCCTTACCGACATCGACCACAAGGAATCGTACTGCGACGAGCAGCCTTTCTATCGCACCAAGGTCAAGCTGAAGAAGGAGATCGTCACGCTCGGCGTTGAGGGTGTCGATCCGAATCGGCAGGTTGGAACCTATGTCGAGCCGCAAGACTGGAACGCGCTGATCGCCGATCCGGAAGTGTTGCTGATCGACACCCGTAACGACTACGAAGTGGCAATCGGTACGTTCGAAGGTGCGGTCGACCCGAAGACCAAATCGTTCCGAGACTTTCCTGACTACATCAAGGCTCACTACGACCCGGCAAAGTACAAGAAGGTCGCAATGTTCTGCACCGGCGGCATTCGCTGCGAGAAGGCGTCGAGCTATATGCTCGGTGAGGGCTTTGAGAAGGTTTATCACCTCAAGGGCGGTATCCTCAAGTATCTGGAGGAGGTGCCGGAGACGCAAAGTCGATGGCAAGGCGACTGCTTCGTGTTCGATAACCGTGTGACCGTACGCCATGACCTCAGCGTCGGTGAGTTCGATCTTTGCCATGCCTGCCGTACCCCGCTATCCGTGGAAGACCGGCAATCGGAGCACTACGCTGCGGGTATCAGCTGTCCTCATTGCTGGAATACGCTGAGCGAAAAAACGCGCGCCGGTGCTCGCGAGCGGCAGAAACAGATCGAGCTGGCACGTCAGCGCAACCAGCCGCATCCCATCGGCCGCGACCTCCGAGAACTGGATCGCTGAAGCCAACTGGCCGTGCGTCGGCCCACCAGGTAGTTGTGGAGTCTCGAAGTGGCCCGACTGATCTATGTGATGGACCCAATGTGCTCATGGTGCTGGGGATTCGCGCCGGTAATGACGGCGCTGGCAGAGCAAGCCGCGGCTCAGGGCGTATCGCTAGAGCTGAGGGTGGGCGGGCTGCGTCGCGAGCAGGGCGTTATGGATCAGGCAGGGCGGCAGCGCACGCTGTCCTACTGGCAGGCCGTGCACTCGGCGACAGGTCAGTCGTTCAATCTGGATAAGGGCTTGCCTGACGCGTTGATCTACGACACGGAGCCCGCCTGCCGTGCGCTTGTCGCTGCTCGCAGCCTCGATGAATCTCGCGTCTGGTCGCTGTCATTGGCGATTCAGCAGGCGTTCTACCAGCACGGGTTCGATGTGACCCAGCCAGCGGTGCTGGTGGACCTGGCCGAGACCGCAGGTCTTTCGCGGAGTCAGTTCGCCGAGCGTTATGACGACCCGGCCACCAAGGCAGCCACCGTGGCTGACTTTACCTGGGTCGAGAACCTCGGCATTGCCGGCTTCCCCACACTGCTGGCCGAGCACGAAGGGCAACTGGCGCTGGTCACCAACGGTTATCAACCGCTGTCTGCACTAAGCCCGCTACTGGAACGCTGGCTGGAGCGTAACGCCCATGCCTGACCAACTCAGCTGGGCAGAGATACGCCGGCTCGCATTGCACCATCGCAAAGCGCTGATCCTGGCGAATCTGGTTGCCGTGCTGGCGACGCTCTGCAGTGTGCCGATTCCGTTGCTGCTGCCGCTGTTGGTCGACGAGGTGCTACTCGGAGCGGGCGACTCGGCGCTGCAGATCATGGATCGCTTTCTGCCTGCCAGCTGGGAAACCGCTGTCGGCTATATCGGGCTCATGCTCGGCGTGACCCTGGTATTGCGGTCTTCTGCGCTGGTGTTCAACGTGCTGCAGGCGCGCCTGTTCGCTCGGCTTTCGAAGGACATCGTTTATCGCATTCGCGTGCGGCTGATCGAGCGGCTCAAGCGCATTGCCCTGGCGGAATACGAAAGCCTCGGCGGCGGCACGGTGGCGGCGCACCTGGTCACTGATCTGGAGACTATCGACAAGTTCATCGGCGATACGCTCAGCCGTCTGCTGGTGGCCGTGCTGTCGATTCTCGGCACGGCGGCCATTCTGGTGTGGATGCACTGGCAGCTGGCGTTGTTGATTCTCCTGTTCAATCCGCTGGTGATCTACGCCACGGTGCAGCTGGGCAAGCGCGTAAAGCACCTGAAGAAGCTGGAGAACGACAGCACGTCGCGCTTCACCCAGGCGCTCACGGAAACACTCGACGCCATCCAGGAAGTGCGCGCCGGCAACCGGCAGGGTTTCTTCCTCGGTCGCCTGGGTTTGCGCGCGCGGGAGGTACGCGACTACGCGGTTGCTTCGCAGTGGAAGACCGACGCGTCCAACCGTGCCAGTGGCCTGCTGTTCCAGTTCGGTATTGACGTGTTTCGCGCCGCGGCAATGCTCACTGTGCTGTTTTCCGATCTGTCGATCGGCCAGATGCTGGCGGTCTTCAGCTACCTCTGGTTCATGATCGGTCCGGTGGAGCAACTGTTGAGCCTGCAGTACGCCTTCTACGCAGCTGGCGGTGCGCTGGGCCGCATCAACCAGCTGCTGGCGCGGGCGGACGAGCCGCAGTACGCCGGGGGACGCGATCCTTTCGCCGGCCATACGACGGTGGCGATCGATGTACGAGGTCTGCGCTTTGCCTATCAGGATGAACCGATTCTGGAAGGGCTTGATCTCAGCATCGCGCCGGGCGAGAAGGTCGCAATCGTCGGAGCCAGCGGTGGCGGCAAGAGCACCCTGGTGCAACTGCTGCTGGGCCTCTATCAGCCGCAGGCCGGGCAGATCCAGTTCGGCGGCGTGCCGCTTGAAGAGATCGGGCTGGGCACTGTGCGCGACAACGTTGCAGTGGTGCTGCAGCATCCCGCACTGTTCAACGACAGCGTGCGAGCCAACCTGATGATGGGCCGCGAGCGAGATGACGATGCCTGCTGGCGGGCGCTGGAGATCGCTCAGCTGGCTGACACCATTCGTCAATTACCGAACGGTCTGGACAGCATCGTCGGGCGTTCCGGCGTGCGTCTGTCCGGCGGTCAGCGGCAGCGCCTGGCCGTAGCACGCATGATCCTGGCAGAGCCGAAGGTCGTGATTCTCGATGAAGCCACCTCTGCGCTGGATGCGGCGACGGAGTATGCCCTGCACCAAGGCCTCAATCGTTTCCTTCAGGGGCGTACGACGCTGATCATTGCCCATCGCCTGTCGGCGGTGAAACAGGCAGATCGCGTACTAGTCTTCGACGGTGGCCGCATCGCCGAAGACGGCGGCCACCAGCAGCTCATCGCCGAGGGTGGGCTTTACGCTCGGCTCTATGGGCACCTGCAGCACTAGCTGTCGCAGGCACGTCATTCACCTGTAGCGGGTCACCAAGTTCGCCGCTGGGGCTTGGCCGAAAGCCGCAGCTGATCCGCACCCATAGGTGGACGTCTTGGCGTCGGCCGCGACAGGCGAAGATCGTTAGCACTTACCGTCAGTCTTAAGGCGCCAAAAATATCCAGCCGCAACGCTCAACTATTAGTAATCTCTGCCGACTTCCCGTTGTGCCTCTTTTGTGGAACTTCTCTGATGGAACCAGTGCTGAATTCACTCACTAATCTCTCGGTCGGCAAAAAGCTCATCGGTGGTTTTGGCCTGGTACTGCTGCTCACGCTTGGAGTGGCCGGTACCGGGTTCGTTGCCGTCGATGAAATCCTTGGCCGGGCCCGGCAGATCGAGCAGCTTTCCAGCGTCAACGCCTCCATTTTGGCGGCGCGTGGTGCCGAGCGGGACTACGCGCTGACCCGTCAGTCGTCTTCAGCCGAGGCGCTGCATGGCTCGCTGCAGCAACTGAATCAGAAGCTCGCCGGCCTGACCACCAGCTCCGATGCCGCCGAGCGGGCCTATCTGACGCGGATCAGCCAGGCTGCCGATGAATACGCGCAAAAGTTCGACCGCTACATGCAGCTGATCGAGCGCGGCATGGCGCTACGTACGCGGATGCAGGAGGCCGCTCAGGTCAGTCGCGAGGAGTTCGAGTTCATCGAGCTGGACATGTACGACGCGGTACGGGTGCTGCGGCTGGAAGGAGATCGGCTCAAGGGAAGCGATCCGCTGACCGTCGCCGAGGCGACTTCGGGCCTGACCAAGCAGATCCTGGACATGCGTACCCTGGAGAATGTCTACGTTGCCAACAGCTCGGATGAAGCAGCCACCAGCTGGAGCGACTTGCACGGGAACGTGACCACCATCGGCAGCAATCTCAAGATCTGGCTGAACGATGACCAGAAGGCTTCCATGGACAAGGCTCTGGCCGAGCTGGACCAGTACAGGCTGGCGTTCGACGAGTTCCGTCAGAATCGTAGCGAACGCCTCGCGCTCGAACAGTCAATGGCCCAGCAGTCCGAAGTAGTGATCGCAGCTGCCGACGAGGCCTTGGCCAATGCCAGCAGCGCCATGCAGCAACAGAAAGGCAGCAGCTACATGTTGCTCGGCGTGATTGGCGCGCTGGCCATTCTCGTCGGCCTGCTGGCCGCCACGGTGATCTCGCGAATGATCGTCGGCCCGCTTCGCAGCACCGTCCAGCAGGCCCAGCGGGTCGCCAGCGGTGATCTGACGTACTCCGCGGCAAGCTCGCGTCGTGACGAGGTCGGGCAACTGCAGAACGCCATGCACGACATGACCGAAAGCCTGCGCAACCTGATCGGTCGTATCGGTGGCAGCGTCAGCCAGATCGCCGCAGCCGCCGATCAGCTTTCGGCGGTGACCGCGCAAACCAGCGCAGGCGTGCAGACTCAGCGCGTCGAGACCGAGCAGGTGGCCACCGCGATGCACGAGATGGCTGCGACGGTGCAGGAGGTTGCACGCAACGCCGAGCAGGCTTCCAATGCCGCACGCCAGGCGGATCAGCAGGCGCGGCAGGGCGATCTGGTGGTGCAGGATGCCGTTGGACAGATCGGCAACCTGGCCGGCGAGGTGAATCAGTCGGCGCATGCTATCGAAGCGTTGCACGCCGAAAGTGGACGTATCGGTAGCGTGCTCGAGGTGATTCGAGCGGTTGCCGAGCAAACCAATCTGTTGGCACTCAATGCGGCCATCGAAGCGGCCCGTGCCGGCGAGCAGGGCCGCGGCTTCGCCGTGGTGGCTGACGAGGTTCGTGCCCTGGCGCGGCGTACCCATGATTCCACCGAGGAAATCGAGGGGCTTATCGCCAACCTGCAGCGGGTTGCGCAGCAGGCGGTGGAGCAGATGCAGAGTAGCCGTGGCCTCACTCAACGGACCGTGGATCTGACCAACGAGGCCGGCGTCGCGCTTGGCCGGATCACGGAGTCGGTGTCGACCATCGAGCAGATGAACCAGCAGATCGCGGCAGCTGCCGAGCAGCAGAGCGCCGTGGCGGAAAACATTTCCGAAAGCGTGACCCGTGTGCGGGATATCGGTGACCAGAGCGCCAGTGCCACCGAGCACACCGCAAGTGCCAGCGCCGAGCTGGCACGCCTGGGACTGGAATTGCAGGAACTGGTTCGTCAGTTCCGCACCTGACCCGCGTAGGGGGTATGCGGCTCAAGCTCCTTGAGCCGCGTTCTTCAGCGACCGCCGTTCAGTTCAGCGGCCCAGGCGGCCAGAGGTAGCGCTGGCTCCTGCTGCCAGATGCGCTGCCACAGGCTGACCAGGCGGCTCATGTCGCCCCGGTTGGCCGGCAGTCGTTCGGGTTGCGCGATAAGCTGCCAGCCTTCGGCAGAGCGCTCTGCCAGCGGAAAGCGGAATGGATGAAAACCGGTCATGCCCAGGCGCAGATCGGTCACCAGCAGCTGATCGCCATCCACGTCATAGCGCAGCACGTTTCCGGTAAACCATTTCAAGCGTTCGTGCTGCTCTGAGCCATTGAGCTCCGCGGCCAGCTGCGCGTTGCGTGGAAGCCGCACGAGGCTGGGTGGTGCAGCATCCCACCAGCTGACCAGCGTTTCGTAATAGTGCTCGCCATCCACCAGAATCACCCGCCACAGCAGGCTGTTGAAGGGTGTTGGTGTGCTGAATATCTGCTCCGCCTGGATCCCCTGGCTAGCCATGGTCGCCTGCACGCGGTGCTCGGCCATCTGTTTGCCGGCCAGCGTGAACCCCAGATAACAGGTGGAAATGGCCAGGGCGTAGGCGGGCCATCTGGCCCTGCGTCCGCGCAGGCCAAACAGCAGACCCGCCAGCACCGCAATGAGCAGTGGCACGCTGTAGAGAGGATCGATGATGAATACGCTGGACCAGGCGATAGGCGGCGTGATCAGTGGCCAGAGCAGCTGCGTGCCATAGCTGGTGAAGGCGTCCAGCAGGACGTGAGTGATCAGCACCAGCCAGATGCCGAAGAACAGTCGTGTACCGGTGTATCGCTCGTCTGGGCGGAATCGCCTGATCAGCCAGGTCAGCAGAACGGCGAGCAGACTCAGCACGAACAACGAATGGCTGAAGCCACGGTGATAGGTCATGTTGGCGACCGCATCGCAGTAGTCGATGACCACATCGAGATCCGGCAGGGTGCCGAGCACGGCGCCGTAAGCGAGCGCCTTGCGACCCTGCCAGCGACCGAGCATGGCGCCTTGTACACTGGCACCGAGTAGAGCCTGGGTGATCGAGTCCATGTTCAGATCCGTTGGGGCGGGCGTTTACCTTAGCCGAACGGCTGCCGGCAGCTGACGGCCAATGTTCTAAAAAGTGTGTCAGTGGCGCGCAGGTCATAGGACAATCACCGACACCCATCGTCCGCCGCGAGCTTTCATGCTGGAAATTTCCAATGCCGTGCAGTTGCCGGATGCCGAGATCGAACTGACTGCCATCCGCGCCCAGGGTGCGGGCGGGCAGAACGTCAACAAGGTTTCCAGCGCGTTGCACTTGCGCTTCGACATCCAGGCGTCGTCATTGCCGCCGTTCTACAAGGAGCGGCTGCTGGCCCTGCGCGATAGCCGGATCACCAGCGAAGGCGTGGTCGTCATCAAGGCGCAGCGGTATCGAACCCAGGAGCACAACCGCCTCGATGCGCTGGAGCGACTGGCTGAACTGATTCGCAGCGTGGCCAAGGTGGAGAAGGCGCGCCGCCCGACCAAGCCGACGCTCGGCTCGAAGAAGCGCCGGCTTGAAGGCAAGACCAAGCGCGGCGCGATCAAGGCGGGGCGAGGCAAGGTCGACTTCTGATCGGCGTGTGTCGCCACGCCGCCCGCGGAGCAGCCGGCTACAGGGTGCCGGTCCGTGGTGGCATCGGCTCGTCCTGCGCGACCGGATGCTCGTCGACCATTTCCGCCTCGTTGGCTGGCGCAGCATCAGCTTCGACTTCCGGGGTGTCGGGCATCAGCTCCAGCACGGTATGGCTGGTACGCAGCATGGGTGTGAAATGACCGTGCGGCTCGGTGACCAGATCCACTACGCGACGCGGGCGCCAGAACGAGTAGATCGCGAGGATGCCCAGCGACACGGCGAAGAACAGCGGCAGGGCGATATGGCCGAACAGGTGCATCAGACCACCGGCGACCACCGGGCCGAACGCTGCACCGAAGCCGTTGGCCAGCAACAAGCCGCTGGAACCCGAAAGAATTTCATCCGGGTGCAACTGATCGACCATCTGCGCAACGGCGATCGAATAGATCGAAAATGCCAGCCCGCCCCAGAGAAACATCAGCCCCAGCAGCAGCGAGCCGGACAGGATCGGTGTGATCACCAGCGCCAGGACCGCGGCGATCGCTACCACCCAGAGCAGCACGACGCGCCGGTCATGCTTGTCCGAGAACAACCCGATCGGCCATTGCAGCACCGCGCCGCCGAGAATCGTGATGCTCATCAGCAGGCCGACACCGGCGGCATCGAAACCGACCTGGCTCGCATATACCGGCGCCAGACCCCAGAAACCGCCCAGCGTGAGCCCGGAAATACCGGCCGCCATCAACGGCAGCGGGGCGATGCGCGCCAGTTGCAGCAAATCGGTGGCTGGCATGTCCGGCAGCGCGGGTTGCGCCTGGCGGGTCAGGGTGATGGGCATCAGCGCGCTGCTGATGAGGATGGCGGCCAGCGCGAACAGCGTGAAATTCATCGGTGTGTCGAGGCTCAACAGCTGTTGGGCAGCCGCCAGCGCGCCGAGGTTGACCGCCATGTACAGCGCGAACACCTGGCCGCGCTTCTCGCCGCTGACCTGCGCGTTCAGCCAGCTTTCGATGACCATGTACAGCGTGACCAGCGACACCCCGTAGAGCACCCGCAGTACAAGCCACACCCACGGGTTGACGATCAGCACGTGTACCAGCACGGCGACGGCCGCCAGCGCGGCATAAAAAGCGAAGGTGCGGATATGGCCGATGCGGCGGATCAGCGAGGGCGCCAGCCAGGTGCCGATCAGGAAGCCGGCAAAATAGCCGGACATCATCAGACCGATCATGCCGGTGGAGTAGCCTTCGGCAACGCCGCGCAGCGTAAGCAAAGTATTGAGCAGCCCGTGCCCGAGCAGAAGCAGAGCCACGCCAGCGAGCAGGGAGCTGATAGGTGCGATCAAGGTTTTCATCGGGACACCCTAAATAACGAGATGGCTGAAAACAAGTCGCGGCGCGTCCTGCGTCGAGCACAACGAAATGCAACTGTTTGATTTGTAAATGATTGAGGCGGGCCGGGCTGTCGTGCCTTCGCCCAGGGCAGAGCGCATGTTCAGGACTCCCGCGTCAGCGTGTTCTCCAGCGGCTCGGCGTGACGCACGGCCTGGTTCAGTAACTGCACAGCCTCGGCGACGGCGCAGCGATCCAGCGCGCCGTTCAGAGAGCCGGATGCCTGTTCGAGGATCGCCTGGGCGTGGTGCAGGATCACCCGTTCGTCCTCGGCGTCCGTCGCGCTGAAGAGGAGGTTCTTGCACGCCTGAAGCAGGGTAAGCAGCACCTGCAGGTCCTCTTTGCCGTATGCACGCAGCGAGCCGAAGGCCAGCAGAAGCATCTGATGCAGATCGAGCTCGCTGAGGAAGACCCGTGGCGCACCTTGTTCGGGCGCGACATCGTAGTCCGGCAACTTCATTCGTTCGCTGAGCAGCACGCCCATCATGTCGATCGCCTTGATCGCCGTTCCCGGATCATTGATGCCCGGGCTTAGCGCGCGTACGGCAATCTCGATGATCTGCTTGAAGCCGAAGAAAAAATGCCGGTGGGCGTATTCCTCGACGTAGAAATCGAAACAGTCGAGCAATTGCGTGACGCATTGTTCGTCCAGCTCTTTGCTCAGCCGGATCAACGGATGGCCAGGCATGACGAAAAAGCCGTAGTGCACCTGCACGGTCATACAGGCGTCCTGTTCGTTGAGCAGATCCTGCACCGCAGAGATGTTCAGCGCCTTGAAATAGCCGGAGCGCCGCGCCCGGACGGTCTGCCAGCCGCTGTCGTCCGGCCAGTCGGCGACTTCGCAACGCTCCAGTCGCTCCCGTCGTTGTTGCAGCTGGGCGTAGGTCTGCTTGTAAACGCGATTGAGGATGTAATCCACCTGGATCGACAGCGATATGGAGCGAATGAAGTACACGAACAAACACAGGCAGATCACCGCGAGCCCCAGCGCCAGGAAGATGCCCAGGCTCGGTACGTTGATGTCGTCGCCTTCCTGAATGGTCGAGATCAGCATCAGCGAATCGATGATCGTGCCGAGATAGACGCCGAGCACCACTTGATGGCTGCGGCTGCTGATCAGCCCGGGAATGACTCGCGGTGACAGCGACGAGGCGGCCGAGTTGAGCACCACCATCACCATCGAGAAGCTGAACACCATTAGCGAAATGATCCCGCCGACCAGCGTGCCGAGGATCAACCGGGCGTTCTCGGCGTTCTTCACCAGCCCCAGATCCAGGTCTTCCTTGTACGGCTGCAGCCAGGTCATCTCCAGCAGGATCGTAACGACGCACAGGACGGCCAAACCGAGGGCGATCAGGGTCGGGTAGAAGGCGATGCTGCCGGTGACTCGGTGATACAGCCGGAACAGCCGATTGGTCAGTGCGGACATGGTGGCTCCCTGCGATGGTCCGCCGAAGCGGGGCTACCCGCCTTTCGGCAGCATCCGGGGCGTAACGTTCGCTCACGCCTTGTCGTCGGGAACGAGAGTCGCGATCAGTGCACGCACGCTGCCGGGCAGCGCGTCCAGTTCGCGAACCAGAATGCTGCGCTCGCGCACTGCCCAGGGTTCATCAAGTGCCACCAGCGCAAGCTGCATGGTGCGGCTGTGCCGCCTTGCCGCGGATTCCGGAATGATACCGATGCCCACACCGGCCTCAATCATCCGGCACACCGCTTCGAAGCTGGAGACCTGGATGCGCAGCGATAGCTGACCACCGAGCCTTTCCACCTGATCGCGCAGGAAGGTCAGCAGCGTGCTGCCCTCATGCAGGCCGATGTGCTGGCAGGCCAGCGTCTGGCGCAGCGTGACCTGTTGCTCGCCTGACAGCGGATGGCCGATCGGCACGGCGAGCAGCAGGCGGTCGGTGCTGAAGTGCAGCACCTGCAGTCCCTCGGCGCGTACCGGCCCGGCGATGATGCCCATGTCGGTGCTGCCGTCGAGCACGCCACGGACGATGTCGCGGCTCAGCCTTTCCTGCAGGTCAACGGTCACGCCGGGGCGCTCGGCAAGAAAGCCGGCCAGCACTTCCGGCAGAAATTCGGTCACCGCGGTGGTGTTGGCGAAGATACGGATATGTCCGGCCGAATCGGTGCCGTATTCGGTGAACTCGCTCTTCAAGTAATCGACCTGACGCATGATCAGCCGCGCGTGCTGCAGCAGCTTGTGTCCGGCCGGCGTCAGCTCGACACCGCGGCTGTCGCGATAGAGGAGGCGGCTGTCGAGCTGGCTTTCCAGCGCCTTGATGCGAGCGCTGGCCGCTGCCGGTGACAGATGGGCACGGCGTGCGCCCTGGGTCAGGCTCGGGGATTCGGCGATATGAATGAACAGGCGCAGGTCGGCCAGATCGAAATGCATGCTTGATACCGGTACTTGGAACGGCGTTCAGCTTAGCCGAACGCTGGTGCCGGTAAATACAAATTCACGGAACGCCGCCTTCGTAGCATTCTCCAGCGAAACAAAGACAACGACCGGAAGCCGCAATGACCGATATCTCTGCCTGGATTGGCCGCAGCGAAGAAGTGCACGACCAGCTCAGCCGCAACCTGCTGATGCGCATCGCCGCCACATTCGGCGAAACAACGCCCGCTCATGGCGAGGCCTTGCCGCCGTTGTGGCAATGGTGCTTCTTTCAGGAGCCCATCGCCGAGAGCGGTCTGGGCGAGGACGGTCACCCGGCGCGCGGCGGCTTCCTGCCCCCGGCCGACAACCGCAACCGCATGTGGGCCGGCGGTCGGGTCGAGTTCCTTCGTCCTCTGGAAGCCGGTGGCGAGGCGCGGCGGGTATCGACCATCAAGCACATCGAGGAAAAACAAGGGCGCACCGGTGCGCTGCTGTTCGTCACCGTGCAGCACGACTACTTGCAGGACGGTCGTCTGGCCATCCGCGAAGAGCAGGACATCGTCTACCGTGAGCCGAGCCCGCCGAAAACCAGCAGTGGCGAACCCATGGTCGCCGGTGGCTGGCGCGAGGCGGTAACGCCGACGCCGACGCTGCTGTTCCGCTATTCGGCGGTCACCTTCAACGGCCATCGCATCCATTACGACTGGCCCTACGTCACCGAGGCCGAGGGCTATGCCGGTCTGGTCGTTCACGGCCCGCTGATCGCCACGCTCAACCTGCGCGCCTTTTGCCGCGCCAATCCCGACGCCCGCCTGCGCCGCTTTGCCTACCGCGGCCTGCGCCCGCTGATTGCACCGCAGCCGTTCGAGGTCGGCGGTCGTATCGTGGCGCCGGGCAAGGCCGAACTCTGGGCCGGCGATCACAACGGCCTGGCGCAGAAAGCCGAAGTGGAATTCGACTGAGGTGTATGGCGGGACTCCGCCCCTCACCCTAACCCTCTCCCCTAGGGGGCGAGGGGACTGGTCGGTGTCCGGTTTCTAGGTCGGTGTACACGCGATGCCAAGGCATAACCTCCGACCGTACACCGGATAGCTCCCTCGCCCCTCTGGGGAGAGGGCTGGGGTGAGGGGCGACCTCTCTAACAACGAGAACGTATCGAGATGACGACGAATCACAACTACCAGGACGCTAGGCACAAAGAACTCAATTTCATCCGTGAAGGCGTGCGTGCCCTCTGTGCCGAATTTCCCGCCGAGTACTGGCGCAGGATCGACGAGGAGAAGGGCTTCCCGGAAGCCTTCGTCACCGCCATGACCGAAGCTGGCTGGCTCTCGGCGATGATTCCGGAAGAGTACGGCGGCTCGGGCCTGGGCCTGGCCGAGGCTTCGGTGATCCTCGAGGAGGTCAACCGTTGCGGCGGCAACTCCGGGACCATTCATGGGCAGATGTACAACATGTTCACGCTGCTCAGAAACGGCAGCGAGGAGCAGAAGCGCTACTACCTGCCGAAGCTCGCCAGTGGCGAGCTGCGCCTGCAGTCCATGGGCGTCACCGAGCCGACCACCGGCACCGACACCACCAAGATCAAGACCACCGCCGTGCACCGGGGCGACAAATACGTGATCAACGGGCAGAAGGTGTGGATCTCGCGCATCCAGCACTCCGACCTGATGATCCTGCTGGCACGCACTACGCCGCTGGCCGAGGTGCAGCGCAAGTCCGAGGGCATGTCGATCTTTCTCGTCGACCTGCGTGAGGCCATCGGCAACGGCCTGACCGTGCAGCCGATCGCCAACATGGTCAACCACGAGACCAACGAGCTGTTCTTCGACAACCTGGAAATTCCGGCCAGCAGCCTGATCGGCGAGGAGGGCAAGGGCTTTCGTTACATCCTCGATGGCCTCAATGCCGAACGCACGCTGATCGCCGCCGAGTGCATCGGCGATGGCCGCTGGTTCGTCGAGAAGTCCGCGCAGTACGCCCGCGACCGTGTGGTGTTCGGCCGGCCTATCGGGCAGAACCAGGGCGTGCAATTCCCCATCGCCGAAGCACACATCGAGATCGAGGCGGCGGACCTGATGCGCTGGCGCGCCTGCGAGGAATACGACGCCGGGCGTAACGCAGGTGCCGCCGCCAACATGGCCAAGTACCTGGCGGCCAAGGCGAGCTGGGAGGCGGCCAACGCCTGCCTGCAGACCCACGGTGGCTTCGGCTTCGCCAACGAATACGACGTCGAGCGCAAGTTCCGCGAGACGCGGCTGTACCAGGTGGCGCCGATCTCCACCAACCTGATCCTGTCGTACGTGGCCGAGCATTTGCTCGAGCTGCCGCGCTCGTTCTAACGGCGCCAAACGTAGGGTGGAAAACGGCGAAGCCTTTTCCACGCGTATCGAACAGGCGACACAGGTGGTGGAAATGCTTCGCGATTTCCACCCTACGAAAAGGGAAGTGCGTCATGAATATCAGCCACCTCGACCATCTGGTCCTCACCGTCGCCGATATCGAAAAGACGGTGGACTTCTACACCCGCGTGCTAGGCATGCAGGCGGTGACCTTCGGCGAAGGGCGCAAGGCGCTGACCTTCGGCAACCAGAAGATCAACCTGCACCAGGCCGGGCGTGAATTCGAGCCCAAGGCTGAGCGGCCGACGCCCGGTTCGGCGGACCTCTGCTTTATCGTCGCCACGCCATTGGATCGAGTCATTGCGCACCTAGAAGCGCAGGGCGTCGCTATCGTCGAAGGTCCTGTGCAGCGCACCGGCGCGACCGGACCGATCCTCTCGGTGTACCTGCGCGACCCCGACCAGAACCTCATCGAACTGTCCAATCCGTTAGAGAATCCGCTGGAGCCCAACGCATGAGCCAGCACACCCGTGCCCTGACCGAATTCCTCGCCGGGCTCGCCTATGAGCAGATCCCCGAACCGGTGCTCGCCCGCACCGAAGACCTCTTTCTCGACTGGCTCGGCTCGGCCCTGGCCAGCGCCGGCTCGCATCCGATTCCGCTGTTCGAGCGTTACGCGCAGAGCATGGGCCCGACCGACGGGCCGGCGCGCATTCTGGTCAACGGCCAGAGCAGCTCGGCCTATTTCGCCGCGCTGGTGAATGCCGCCAGTTCGCACCTGGTGGAGCAGGACGACCTGCACAACAGTTCCGTGCTGCACCCGGCCACGGTGGTGTTTCCCGCTGCGCTGGCGGCGGCGCAGGATCTCGGCAAGTCCGGCCGCGAGCTGCTGGTGGCCTCGGTGGCCGGCTACGAGGCGGGCATCCGCATCGGTGAGTTCCTCGGCCGCTCGCATTACCGCATCTTCCACACCACCGCGACGGTCGGCACCCTGGCCGCGGCGGTGGCCGTCGGCAAGCTGATGGATTTCGACCAGCAGCAGTTCACCCATCTGCTCGGCAGCGCCGGTACGCAAGCGGCGGGGCTGTGGGAGTTTCTCCGTGACGCGGCGGACTCCAAGCAGCTGCACACCGCCAAGGCGGCTGCCGATGGCCTGCTCGCCGCCTACCTGACCGCCGATGGCCTGACCGGCGCGCAGAACATACTCGAAGGCGAGCAGGGCATGGCGGCGGGCATGTCCAGCGATGCCGAGCCGAGCAAGCTGTCCGACCGGCTCGGCAGCCGCTGGGCGCTGGCGGAAACCTCCTTCAAGTTCCACGCTTCCTGCCGCCATACCCACCCGGCGGCCGATGCGCTGCTGGCGCTGATGCAGCGCGAGGGGCTCGGGGCCGATGACATTGCCTCGGTCACCACCCGCGTGCACCAGGGCGCGATCGACGTGCTCGGCCGCGTGACGGTGCCGCAGACGGTGCATCAAGCCAAATTCTCCATGGGCACCGTGCTGGGGCTGATCGCCCTGTACGGCAAGGCCGGCCTGACCGAATTCCACAGCCATGCGCTCAGCGACCCGCGCGTCGGCGAGTTCCGCGAGAAGGTCTCGATGACGCTCGATCCCGAGGTGGACGGCGCCTACCCGGTACGCTGGCTCGGTCGCGTCGAAGTGACCACCGCCGATGGCCGCACGCTGCACGGCGCCATCGACGAGCCGAAGGGCGACCCGGGCAACACGCTGAGCCGCGCCGAGCTGGAGGACAAGTTCCGCCGCCTGGTGCAGTTCTCCGCGGCGCGCAGCGATGACCAGGCGGGCGCGCTGATCGATACGGTCTGGCGCCTGCGCGAGAGCGGGAATTTAGACATGTTGAGGTGACCGTAGGGTGGGCTTCAGCCCACCACAGGTAACACGCTCCGGTGGGCTGAAGCCCACCCTACTAGAAGCGCAATCGTAGGGTGGATGACGGCGAAGCCTCATCCACCAAAGTGGCGCCAGAGTGCCCAGAGACTTGAACAGACGCGTGGAAAAGGCGTTGCCCTTTTCCACCCAACGCCGAATTTGCAGGAACCGAACATGAACGACACCCAAGGCAAACCCCGCCCACTCGATGGCATCACCGTGGTCAGCCTCGAGCACGCCATCGCCGCGCCGTTCTGCACGCGCCAGCTGGCCGACCTCGGCGCACGGGTGATCAAGATCGAGCGGCCCGGTGCCGGCGACTTCGCCCGCGGCTACGACGAGCGGGTCGACGGCCTGGCCTCGCATTTCGTCTGGACCAACCGCTCCAAGGAAAGCCTGAGCCTGGACGTGAAGCAGGACGCCGCTGCCCAGGTCCTCGACCAGCTCTTGGCCAAGGCCGACGTGCTGGTGCAGAACCTCGCGCCCGGTGCCGCGGCGCGCATGGGTCTGTCGTTCGAGACGCTGCACGAGCGCTTTCCGCGGCTGATTGTCTGCGACATCTCCGGCTACGGCGAGGGCGGCCCCTACGAGCAGAAGAAGGCCTATGACCTGCTGATCCAGAGCGAGGGCGGCTTTCTCTCCGTCACCGGCGGGGCGGGTGAGACCGAGATGGCCAAGGCCGGCTGCTCCATCGCCGATATCGCCGCGGGCATGTACGCCTACACCGGCGTGCTCTCGGCGCTGATGCTGCGCGACAAGACGGGCGAGGGCAGCCGCGTCGACGTTTCAATGCTCGAAAGCCTGGTGGAGTGGATGGGCTACCCGTTGTACTACGCCTACAAGGGCGCGACGCCGCCGCCGCGTGCCGGCGCCGCGCACGCCACCATCTACCCCTACGGTCCGTTCCCCACCGGTGACGGCGGCACGGTGATGCTCGGCCTGCAGAACGAGCGCGAGTGGCTGGCGTTCTGCGACAAGGTCCTGCTGCAGCCGGAGCTGGCGCAGGACGTGCGCTTCTCCAGCAACTCGCAGCGCTCGGACAACCGCGAGGCGCTGCGCGCGATCATCGTCGACGCGTTCGGCAAGCTGAGTGCCGACGAAGTGATTGCGCGCCTGGATGCCGCGCCCATCGCCAATGCCCACGTCAACGACATGGCCGGTGTCTGGGCGCATCCGCAGCTGGATGCCCGCCAGCGTTGGAGCGAGGTGGACAGCCCGTCCGGCCGCCTGCCGGCATTGCTGCCACCGGGACGCAACAGCGCCTTCGCCCCGCGCATGGACCCCATCCCCGCGCTGGGCCAGCACACCGATAGTTTGCTCGCCGAGCTGGGCTACGCCCCCGCGGATATCCAGCGGCTACACGAGCAGGGCGCGGTATGAACGCACCCAGGAGCCAGCCCATGAACTCATCGATCATCCGTAGCGCGCTGTTCGTCCCGGCGACCCGCCCGGAGCGCATTCCCAAGGCGCTGGCGACGGGCGCCGACGCGGCCATCGTCGACCTCGAGGATGCGGTTGCGGAGAACCTCAAGGCAGAGGCGAGGGGCAACCTCGATGCCTTCCTCGCTGCCAACCCGGAGGCGCGCCTGCTGGTGCGCATCAACGCGCCAACCCACGCCGAGCAGGCGTCGGACCTGGCGCTCTGTGCCCGTCATGCGGGAGTCGCCGGCGTGCTGCTGCCCAAGGTCGAAAGCGCGGTGCAGGTTGCGCTGGCGGCCAGCTACGGCAAGCCGGTCTGGCCAATCGTCGAAACTGCCCGCGGGCTGGCCAATCTGGCGGAAATTGCCCACGCCCAGGGTGTCGAGCGGCTGTCCTTCGGCGCGCTGGACCTGGGCCTCGATCTCGGCCTGGCCAATGGCACCGCAGGCGCCGAGCGCATGCTCGACCAGGCGCGCTATGCGCTGCTGCTGCAGTCGCGATTGGCCGGACTGGCAGCGCCGCTGGACAGCGTCTTTCCCGACATCAAGAACCTCGAGGGCCTCGCCCGTGCCGCTGCCGATGCGCGTGACATGGGCTTTGGCGGCCTGCTGTGCATCCATCCGAGCCAGGTGGCCGTGGTGCACGAAACCCTGATGCCCAGTGCCGCGGAACTGGACTGGGCGCAACGCATCCTCGCCGCCGGAGCTTCCGGCGATGGGGTTTTCGTGGTGGACGGACAGATGGTCGACGCCCCCGTCATCGGCCGTGCCCGTCGCCTGCTGCAACGTGCCGGGCAAGCGTTGCCCTGACCGCAACGCTTGCCTGCGAAACGTACCAACCCACAAAAACAAGAGGGTACTTCCATGCTGAGTAACAAGCTCAAGGCACTCGCCTGCGCGCTTTCTTTCACCGTCGCCGGGTTGGTGCATGCCGCCGACCCCGTGACCATCAAATTCGCCCATGTAGTGGCGGACAACACACCGAAAGGGCAGGGCGCCCTGCTGTTCAAGAAACTCGCCGAGGAACGCCTGCCGGGCAAGGTGAAGGTCGAGGTCTACCCGAACTCCTCGCTGTTCGGCGACGGCAAGGAAATGGAGGCCCTGCTGCTCGGTGACGTGCACATGCTGGCGCCGTCGCTGGCCAAGTTCGAGCATTACGCCAAGGCCATCCAGATCTATGACCTGCCGTTCCTGTTCGACGACCTGGCGGCAGCCGATCGTTTCCAGAGCGGCCCGCAAGGCAAGGAGCTGCTGCGCGCGATGGAGGACAAGAACATCACCGGTCTGGCCTACTGGCACAACGGCATGAAGCAGCTTTCGGCGAACAAGCCGCTGCGCGAGCCGAAGGATGCCCGTGGGCTGAAGTTCCGCGTACAGGCCTCAGCAGTGCTCGACGAGCAGTTCAAGGCGGTGCGCGCAAACCCGCGCAAGATGAGCTTCGCCGAGGTCTACCAGGGCTTGCAGACCGGCGTGGTCAACGGCACCGAGAACACCTGGTCGAACTATGAAAGCCAGAAGGTGCACGAGGTCCAGCCTTACATGACCGCCTCCGACCACGGCCTGATCGACTACATGGTGATCACCAACACCAAGTTCTGGAGCGGCCTGCCGGAAGACGTGCGCGGCGAGCTGGAAACGATCATGGAAGAGGTCACCGCCGAGGTGAACCGCCAGGCGGACGACCTCAACCAGCAGGCGCGAGAGGCCATCGCCGACTCCGGCAAGACCGAAATCATCGAACTGACCCCCGAGCAGCGCGCCCAGTGGCGCGAGGCGATGCGGCCGGTATGGAAGAAGTTCGAGAACGACATCGGCGCCGAGCTGATCGAGGCGGCACAGGCAGCCAATCGCTCCTGACACCAATTCACTCGCCTGGGCGGGCCTAATGTGATCTCGCCCAGGTTCCTCTCGATCAACCATGCGACGCCCGTGCAGATGAGACGGACCTGCTTTTTTTACCCAGACGAACGCTTATGCTGGCCGCTCGACCAACGTAAGGAGACGCCGGCATGAGTCGCTATGCCTTTGTCAGCACGCCGGTGCTGGATATCGCTTATCTCGAATGGAATCCCCGTGGCCAACAGGTCGCCGTGCTCGTGCATGGCTGGCCGGATTGCCCCGAAGGCTGGATAGCCGTCGCCGAGCGATTGGCCGCGGCTGGCTATCGCGTACTGTGCCCGACACTGCGCGGCTTCGGCCAGACGCGCTTCATCGATCCGCTGACCCCACGCAGCGGCCAGCTCGCCGCGCTGGGCCGTGACCTGCTGGATTTCATCGACGCATTGCGCCTCGACCAGCCGGTGCTGGTCGGCCATGACTGGGGTGCGCGGGCGGTGGCCAATGCCTGCGGGCTGCGCCATCACGCCGCCGCACGGCTGGTAATGCTCGCGGTGGGCTACGGCACCAATGACCCGAACCAGCACATCTCGCTCAGCCAGGCGCGCAACTACTGGTACCACTGGTATATGGCCACCCCGCGCGGCGAGCAGACGGTAGTTGAGGATCGCGCGGCCTTCACGCGGCTGCTATGGGATACCTGGTCACCGGCCGGCTGGTACGCCGAGGCTGATTTAATCCAGGCGCTGGAGGCGTTCGACAACCCGGACTGGGCCGCCGTGGTACTGCATTCCTATCGCCACCGCTGGGGCTTCGTCGACGGCGATCCTGCCTATGCATCGGACGAGGCGCTGCTGCAACCGGCCCCGGTGCTCGCCGTGCCGACGCTGGTGCTGCACGGCGAGGCCGATACCTGCAACGCACCGGAAACCTCGGCCGGGCGTGAGGCCTTGTTCAGCGGCCCATACCACCGACAGCTATTGCCGGGCGTCGGCCATTTCCCCCAGCGCGAAGCGCCGCAGGCAGTAGCCGAGGCGATTCTGCGGTTCTGCCAGGGCGATTGAGCACGTTGCTAAATGCTGCGGACGGCGAGACCTAACTGTTTCTCTGGCCTGGCAATGGTTGGTTTTTCTAGGGCTCTGCTAGGCCTGCAGTTTGTGCTTGCCCGTTTTGCTTGCCTGGTAGACGTTCGGTGATCTCGACAACTCGTCGACGCGGCAATGGTAGAGAGTGTGCCGAAGGTCGCAGGCGGGGCAATATTGGGCGGCACCAATTTCATGCCTCATTGGGCTGGTGTATAAACACCCACGTCATTGAGAGGCCGAGCTAGAGGGTCGGAGAAAACAGCGAGTGGAATGTTATACACCAAGCCCGTTCGGCGTCTTATACACCACTTGGTGCCTAATTTTAGTTAGTCTATCAAGGAAGAGTTAATGGATATTATCTCAACAATAAGTACGTCACTTAGCCTGACGAAGCGGCTCCGTGAAATCTCCAAAAATATTGAAGATGCCGAATTAAAAAATCTGCTAGCTGATCTTTCGAGCGAACTTGCTGACCTAAAGTTGGAAGCTGCCTCTCTTAAAGAGCGCATCGCTCAGCTCCAAGAAGAAAATGATCTGCTTAAACAGATATCACAGCCCGTTGATGAAAAACCTACTGGAAGAAAGTGGGGCTGCTATATCTTCGAGGCCGACAGTGGTCTGTACTGCCCAGCATGCTGGGATTCAAAACGTCGAAAATCCTTCACCACCCGAGTAAATACTCGATTTCGTCATTGTCCCGTACGCAATGCACCTATTGGGGCCGGCTAACAAGTCGTTCAAATCGTTCGCGTCGCTCACTGGGACGGGCTAAAGCCCGCCCCTTAACCAAGCGTTAGGAACTATCCTATTTTCACTGCGGAGCAGGGAATCAAAGAAATGACAGAGCATTCGCTGCACTCCTCATATCGTGAAAAGCTGATTGAACACTTGCTCGTTGGCGAGCTACTCAAACTCTCTTGGAAAACAAAAGACTTTAGTCTCGAAATCTCTAAACCTGAGGTCGACAACTCTGGCTACGATATTATTGCCGAAGCAAACGGTGTCATTAGACATATCCAACTCAAAGCCACATTCATTGGCTCAGCAACCGCAACACAAAAAATCCATGTGTCGCTGGCAAAAAAACCATCTGGCTGTGTAGTTTTGGTTCACTTCAACAATGAAACGCTAGACCTCGGGCCGTATTATTTTTTCGGCGCGGCTCCAGGCCAACCATTACCGAGCCTAGAAAATCTAAAAATAGCCAAGCATACAAAAGGTGATGCTTCGGGCCTAAAAACTGAAAGACCAAATATTAGAACTATAAACAAAGGTAGCTTCAGGAAATTTAAAACAATAAATGAGCTATACAGCCAATTGTTTGTGGCAAGCTCCTAACAAGTGGTTCAAGCCGTTCGCTTCGCGTCGCTCACTCGGCACGGCTAAAACTCGCCCCTTAACCAAACGTTCTGCAGCGGGATCCGCCTGCGCCGACAGTCTCGCTTCTCACCACAAGCACTAGAATCACACCTCATTGCTCGATCCCGCCTTCAGCAGGCTTTGTGCTGTGCCAGTCGCTACTGGACTTACGCTCATGACGCCACACCGCCCGGGCGCTCCGCACGGATTCAAACGCCGGCTTCCTCCATTCACTTCGGTTTCGGATAACGGCGATCGGCCTTGCCGGCCTTGAGTACCGCGCCCGGCACGTTGTGGCCGACCAGTTGGGGCAGGTCGGCGGCGCATTGCAGCAGGCGGTCGAGATCGACGCCGTTGTCTAGGCCCATGCGCTGGAACATATGCACGAGATCTTCGGTGCAGATATTGCCGCTGGCGCCGGGCGCGTAAGGGCAGCCGCCGAGTCCGCCGAGCGAGGCGTCGAAGCGGTCGATGCCGGCGTTCAGCGCTGCCAGCGCGTTGGCCAGGCCCATGCCGCGGGTGTTGTGGAAGTGTGCGGTGAACACTGCCTGTGGCCAGCTGTTCAGCACTTCGCGGCAGATACGCTCGACCTGCGCCGGGTCGGCCATGCCGGTGGTGTCGCAGAGGGTGATGCCCTGCACGCCGATTTCCAGCAGGCGCTGCACCAGCTCATAGATGCGCCGCTCGGGCACGTCGCCCTCGAAGGGGCAGCCGAAGGTGGTCGATAGCGAGGCGTTGATGAATACGCCACTGCCGCGAGTGACTTCGATGATTTCGCGGAACTGCACCAGCGACTGCTCAGGCGTCATGCGCAGGTTGGCCAGGCCGTGGGTGTCGCTGGCCGACATCACCAGGTTGATCTCGTCCACCTCGCAGGCCAGCGCTCGCTCGCAGCCCCTCGCGTTGGGCACCAGCACGGTGTACTCGACGCCCTCCGCACGGCGGATGCCGCGCATCACGTCCTCGGCGTCGCGCAGGTTGGGGATGGCCTTGGGCGAGGTGAAGGAGGTGACCTCGATCTTTGCCAGCCCGGTTTGCGAGAGGCGGTCGATCAGGGCGATCTTGGCTTCGGTCGGCACGAAGTTCGCTTCGATCTGGAAGCCGTCGCGGGTGGCGACTTCCTGGATATACAGGCGTTTGTTCATCAGTGAATCCTGGGGCGTAGGGTGGATGACGCTTTACCCATCCACCGTTGTGGCTTGCTGGCTGGTGGACAAGCTCGCGTTGTCCACCCTACGTAGAGCTGTAGTCGTAGGGTGGATGCGCTCCACCCATCCACCGTTTCGGGAATGTCGCGGTGGATAAAAAAAAGCGTCATCCACCCTACGGGCAGTGTCAGATGATCCCGCGCTCGCGCAGGCCCTGGCGTTGTTCGTCGGTGAGTCCGAGGCCGGCCAGCACATCGTCGGTGTGTTCGCCCAGCTGCGGGCCGCCTTCGCCGATGCGTCCCGGCGTGCGCGACAGCTTGGGCAGCACGCCCGGCACCTTGAGCGGGCCGGCAAAGGTCTGCACCTGCTCGATCATCTGCCGCGCCAGGTAGTGCGGGTCCTTGACGATATCGGCGGCGGTGTAGGGATAGCCGGCCGGCACGCGGGCGCCCTTGAGTGCTTCGATCACCTCGTCGCGGCTGTGCTGGATGGTCCATTCGCCAATGGCGGCATCGATCAGCTCGGCGTGCTGGGCGCGGCCGTCGTTGTGGGCGAAGCGCGGATCATCGGCAAGGTCCTGGCGGCCCATCAGGGTCATCAGGCGCTTGTAGATGCTGTCGCCATTGCCGGCGATCAGGACGTAAGCGCCGTCGTTGCACAAATAGGAATTGGACGGCGTGATGCCGGGCAGGGCACTGCCAGCCGGCTCGCGTACATAGCCGAAGGCGTCGTATTCGGGTACGAGGCTTTCCATCATGGCGAACACCGACTCGTACAGCGCCACGTCGATCTCCTGGCCCTGGCCGCTTCGGTTGCGCTCCTGCAGGGCGAGCAATACACCGATCACGCCATACAGCGACGACAGCGAATCGCCGATGCTGACGCCGACCCGCACCGGCGGCTGGCCCGGATAGCCGGACAGGTGGCGCAGGCCACCCATGGCTTCGCCGATCACACCGAAGCCCGGCAGGTCACGGTAGGGCCCGGTCTGCCCGTAGCCGGAGATGCGCAGCATGATCAGCCGAGGGTTCAGCTTCGACAACTCATCCCAGCCCAGACCCCATTCTTCCAGTGTGCCAGGGCGGAAGTTCTCCACCAGGATGTCGGCTTCGGCCACCAGCTGGCGGACGATTTCCTGGCCTTCGGCGGCCTTGAGATCCAGCGTCACCGAGCGCTTGTTGCGCGATTGCACGTGCCACCAGAGCGAGGTGCCGTCCTTGAGCTTGCGCCACTTGCGCAACGGGTCGCCGACCTTGGGCGGCTCGATTTTGATCACGTCGGCGCCGAATTCGCCGAGCAGCTTGCTGGCGAACGGGCCGGCGATCAGCTGACCCATCTCGATCACCTTGAGGCCCTGCAGCGGCAGGTTCTTGTCTGTCTGTTCGCTCATCACGACACCTGTGCCGGTTGATTCATGGTGCCGAGCATGGCCGACGCATCGGCAGCCGACAATTGGCCGTTGGCCAAGTGAGGTTTCGCGCTTCACGAAGGGTAAGACGAAAGGCGCTTTGAAAAGCTCGGCTTGAGCAGCGCATGCTTCGTCTACCGCGAATACGGGAATCCACTATGCGCCGCATCGATTTCGTCACCCTTCGGCTGTTCGTCGCCATCGCCGAGACCCGTAGCCTGACCCGCGCCGCCGAGCGCGAGCATCTGGCGCTGGCAGCGGTGAGCAAGCGCGTCAGCGATCTGGAAGGGCAGCTCGGCGTCAGCCTGCTCTATCGCCAACCCAAGGGCGTCGAGCTGACGCCGGCCGGCCACGCGCTGCTGCACCACGCGCGCAACCTGCTGGACAACCTGCAGCAGCTGGACGCTGACCTCAGCGAGTTTAGCCAGGGCGTGAAGGGGCATGTGCGCATCCACGCCAACACCTCGGCGGTGATCGAGTTCCTGCCCGAAGACCTGAGCGCCTTTGCCCGCCAGCACCCGGAAGTGAAGATCGACCTGGAGGAGCGCGTCAGCAGTGACACCCTGCGCGCCTTGCGCGAGGGGCTGACCGACATCGGCATCTTCGCCGGGCACATACCGGCCGAGGACCTGCAGGTGTTTCCCTACCGCGAGGATCGCCTGGTGCTGGTCACGCCACGCGAGCATCCGCTGGCCGGCCGCGAATGCATTGCACTGCGCGAGGCGGCAGGCTTCGACTTCATTGGCCTGCAGCAGGACGCCTCACTGCATGCCCTGCTGCAGCAGTCGGCACAGCAGATGGGCACGCCGCTGCGCCTGCGCATTCAGGTACGCAGCTTCGAGGCGATCTGCCGGATGATCCACACCGGCATGGGCATCGGCGTGCTGCCCGAGCAGGTGGTGCGCAACTACCTGCCGGCGCTGGACGTGGCCATGGTGCCGCTGACCGATGTCTGGGCGCGGCGCGAACTCAAGCTCGGCGTGCGCAATCTGGAAAGCCTGTCGGTGACTGCCCGGCAGATGCTCGAGCACCTCACGCTTCGCGAAGGCCAGGCCTGAACGAAGCCGTTCGGCGGCGCGATCGCGTCACGGCCTTCGCCAAACGCGAAGTCGCGCTTGGCCAATTAGCAACTCAGCCCGAGGGGGCAGCGGGGTAGAGTCGGACCAGCTGCATGGCTCACACAACTACAAAACGGAGCTCTCCATGGCACGACTCACCCGTGGCATCACCCGTCTGCTCGCCGCTTCCGCGCTGTTTAGCGTCCTCGGCGCCCAGGCCGATCCGATCCTGATCAAGTTCTCCCATATCACCGCCGACAGCACGCCGAAGGGCCAGGGCGCGCTGATGTTCAAGAAGCTCGTGGAAGAGCGCCTGCCCGGCCAGGTGGAAGTGCAGGTGTTCGCCAACTCCTCGCTGTACGGCGACGGCAAGGAGATGGAAGCGCTGCTGATGAATGAGGTACATCTGCTGGCGCCGGCACCGTCGAAGCTCGAGCAATACACCAAGCAACTGCAGCTGTTCGACCTGATGTTCCTGTTCGACGACATGCCTGCCGCGCAGCGCTTCCAGCAGTCGGACAAGGGCCGCGCCATGCTCAAGTCGATGGAGGACAAGGGCATCACCGGCCTGGCCTACTGGCTCAACGGCATGCGCCACTTCACTGCCAACAAGCCCCTGCGCGAGCCGGCCGACGCCCGCGGGCTGAAATTCCGCGTGCAGCCGTCGGACCTGCAGGCCGCGCAGTACACCGCGCTGCGGGCGGTGCCGCGCAAGATGGCCTTCGCCGAGATCTACCAGGGCCTGCAGACCGGCGTGGTCAATGCCCAGGACAACCCCTGGTCGAACATCTACAGCCAGAAGTACCACGAGGTGCAGAAGTACATCACCGAGTCCGGCCACGGCATCGGCAACTACCTGCTGATCACCAACACCAAGTTCTGGAACAGCCTGCCCGCGGATGTGCGTGGCGAGCTGGAGGCGATCATCGATGAGGTCACCGCAGAGGTGAATCGCCAGGCCGAAGCGCTGAACGAGAAGGCCAAGCAGGGCGTCATCGACTCGGGCAAGAGCGAGATTCTGGTGCTGACCGACGAACAGCGCGCCCGCTGGCGCGACGCGGTGCAGCCGGCCTGGAAGAAGTTCGAAGCCGATATCGGCAAGGACCTGATCGAGGCCGCGCGCGCAGCCAACGCTGCGCCCTGAGGCAAGTCCGCCAATGGTCTGTTAGACCAATGTGCAGTTTCGGCCACGGCGCTGGCTGCACAGAATGGCGGCGTCTATCTGCGTGATCGGACAAGTGTGTATTCCAACCGGATGGTTGAACGAGCGGCCCTTGAGGCCGCTTTTTTTTTTTGCCTGCAAAACGCGTCCGCGGGTGTCGGGGCCGTAGCATTCAGCTACGCGAAAGCTCTGGCAAATGGCGGTAGTGCACACGCCATGCGGTGAGGCGCGGTCTATGCTTGAGCAAAGCCGATACGCCAAGGGTGGCGTGCTTGGCTGGAGTGCACCGTCTGACAGGCGCTGGGTTGGTCATTGGGTTCGCCTGCTGGACAGGGTTCTGCATACCAACAAGACAGACGAGGAACTGCCATGAGCGCTGCGTCCGTATATCCGGTTCGGCCCGAGGTGGCCGCTCAGTCACTGACCAACGAAGCCAGCTACAAGGCCATGTACCAGCAGTCGGTGATCAATCCCGAGGGCTTCTGGCGTGAACAGGCGGCGCGGCTGGACTGGATCCGGCCTTTCACCGAGGTCAAGCGCACCTCCTTCGACGATCACCATGTGGATATCAAATGGTTCGCCGATGGCACGCTCAACGTCTCGGCCAACTGCCTGGATCGGCACCTGGCCGAGCGCGGCGATCAGCTGGCAATCATCTGGGAGGGCGATGTTCCTTCCGAACACCGCGAGATCACCTACCGCGAGCTGCACCAGGAAGTCAGCAAGTTCGCCAATGCGCTGCGCGGGCAGGATGTGCACCGCGGTGACGTGGTGACTATCTACATGCCGATGATTCCCGAGGCCGCGGTGGCGATGCTGGCCTGTGCGCGTATCGGCGCGATCCACTCGGTGGTGTTCGGTGGCTTCTCCCCGGAAGCACTGGCCGGGCGCATCATCGATGGCCAGTCGAAGATCGTGATCACCGCCGACGAAGGCATTCGCGGCGGCAAACCCGTGCCGCTCAAGGAGAACGTCGACGAGGCGCTGACCAATCCCCAGACCAGCTGTGTGAAGAAGATCATCGTCGTGCGCCGCACGGGTGCGGACATCCGCTGGCACGCGCATCGCGACATCTGCTACGACGACCTGATGCGCGTGGCCGGTGAGGTTTGCGCGCCGAAGGAAATGGGGGCCGAGGAGCCGCTGTTCATCCTTTATACCTCCGGCTCCACGGGCAAGCCGAAGGGCGTTCTGCATACCTGCGGCGGCTATCTGCTCTATGCCGCACTGACCCATGAGCGGGTGTTCGACTACCGCCCCGGGGAGGTCTATTGGTGCACGGCCGATATCGGCTGGATCACCGGGCACAGCTACCTGATCTATGGCCCGCTGGCCAACGGCGCGACGACGCTGATGTACGAAGGCGTGCCGAATCATCCAGACGTTACCCGCATCGCCCGGATCATCGACAAGCACAAGGTGAACATCCTTTACACGGCGCCCACGGCGATCCGCGCCATGATGGCCGAGGGGGCCGCGGCGGTGGAGGGGGCCGACGGCTCCAGCCTGCGTCTGCTCGGCACGGTGGGCGAACCGATCAATCCCGAGGCATGGCACTGGTATTACGAAACGGTCGGCCAATCGCGCTGCCCCATCGTCGATACCTGGTGGCAGACCGAGACCGGTGGCATCCTGATCAGCCCGCTGCCGGGAGCGACTGCGCTCAAGCCGGGCTCCGCCACGCGCCCGTTGTTCGGCGTGGTGCCGGGGTTGGTGGACAACCTCGGCAACCTGCTCGAAGGCCCCGCCGAGGGCAATCTGGTGATCCTCGACTCCTGGCCGGGGCAGATGCGCACCATCTACAAGGACCACGACCGCTTTGTCGACACCTACTTCAAGACCTTCCGCGGCATGTACTTTACCGGCGATGGCGCGCGCCGCGACGAGGATGGCTATTACTGGATCACCGGAAGGGTGGATGACGTGCTCAACGTGTCCGGGCACCGCATGGGCACTGCGGAGATAGAAAGCGCCATGGTCGCCCATGCCAAGGTGGCCGAAGCGGCAGCGGTGGGCGTTCCGCATGCGCTGAAGGGGCAGGCGATCTACGTGTATGTAACCTTGGTCAGCGGCGTGCAGCCCACAGCCGCGCTGCGTCAGGAGCTGCAGCAATGGGTGCGCAAGGAGATCGGGCCGATCGCCGTGCCGGATGTGATTCAGTGGGCCCCTGGGCTGCCGAAGACGCGTTCCGGCAAGATCATGCGCCGGCTGCTGCGCAAGATCGCCACGGATGACTATGACGCGCTGGGCGATACCTCGACCCTGGCCGATCCTGGTGTGGTCGATCAGCTGATCGAGGCTCATGAGGCGGTGAAGAAGCGCTGAAGGCGAGGGCGACCGGAGCGCAGTTACGCAGCCGGTCGCCTCTACCCATGAGCCTGTGCCCGGAGGCTATGCCACGACTCGCCGGGCTCGATGTTCCCCGCTTGTATGGGCGGGGATCAGACGCCGGCAGGCGGGCTTTTCAGGCTGTCATTGCCGGTTACGGTGGTGCCGTTGGTGGCTGCCGCGGCGTTGGCCTGCAATTGCTGACTATCTTTTTCCGAGCGTTCGAACGGCATGTGGTGCGAGCGGCCTTCGGCCATGCCGGCCTGTTCGTTGATTTCATTGAACACGCGCTTGGCCTCGCAGTGCCCGGTTACGCCACGGGATAGTGCCAGGCCGCCGATACCCAGCTGCAGCAGTCCGCCCAGGCCGCCGCGGCTGAGGCCCTTGGCAAGGAAATACAGCCCACCGGCCAGGGACATGGCGCGTTCCCAGCCGTGGACGTTCTGATTCTGGTGGTTCGAAGAATTGTTGTTCATTGGGTGGCTCCGACGAGGACATTCTCAATGAATGACTCTCGCCGACGCGGGCTGTTCGGTGCCGCAGGTCGGCAGGCATGAGCCGATCAGGCCATACCGAACACCTTGAGCACAAAGGCGTACTCCAGCGCCACGTCCTTGAGCGCCTGGTAGCGACCACTCATGCCACCGTGTCCTGCGCCGAATTCGGTCTTGAGCAGCAGCAGATTGTCGTCGGTGCGGGTGGCGCGCAGCTTGGCAACCCACTTGGCGGCTTCCCAGTACTGCACGCGGCTGTCGTTGTAGCCGGCCACTGCGAGCAGCGCGGGGTAGGTCTGGGAGCGGATGTTTTCATAGGGCGCATACGCCTTGATCCGCTCATGCACCTCCGGCTGATTCGGATCGCCCCATTCGTCGTACTCGGTCACGGTCAGCGGCAGGTCGGCGTTGAGCATGGTGTTCAGCACATCGACGAAGGGCACCTCGGCGACGGCCGCGCCAAACAGCTCTGGGCGCATGTTCAGCACGGCGCCGATCAGCAGCCCGCCGGCGCTGCCGCCGCTGATGGCCAGGCGCTCTGAGGTGGTGTAGCCATCGGCCAACAGCTGCTCGGCGCAGGCGATGAAGTCGCTGAAGGTGTTCGGCTTGTGTTCCAGCTTGCCGGCGCGATACCAGGCTTCGCCGAGATCGCCGCCGCCGCGCACATGGGCGATGGCGAAGACGAAACCGCGGTCGAGCAGCGACAGGCGCGCATGGGAGAACCACGGATCGAGGCTGTGCCCATAGGCACCGTAGCCGTAGAGATAGAGCGGAGCCGGCTTGCCGAAGCTGTCACGCCGACCGACCAGGCTGATGGGTATCTGCGTGCCGTCCTGGGCGGTCGCCCAGATGCGTCGACTTTCATAGGCGTCCGCATCGAAGGGGCCTTCCACCGGGGTTTCCTTGAGCACTTCCTGCGTGCCGTTGGCCAGCGTCAGCTGACGGACTTGTGCCGGGCGGTTGAGCGCTTCATAGCGCAGGCGGATCACCGTGCTGGTGAACTCCAGCGAATTCTGCACGTGCAGGCTGTAGGCCGCATCGGGCAGCTGCAGGCGATAGGGGGGCACGCCCTGTGGCCGCACCTCGATCACCGGCAGGCCGCCTTCGCGCAGGGTCAGGGTGATCGCCTCGGCGTTGAGGCTGACATCCTCGAGCATCACCGCGTCGTCATGGGCAACCAGTTCCTGCCAGTGCTCCCGCTCGGGCTGCGCCTCGCTGGCGTGATAGAGCGCGAAGTTGATGCCCGCCTGATTGCTGCGGATCAGCCAGCTCCACTGACCTTGGTGAAGGCCATGATCGGGAAAGTACTCGTGATCTTCCTGGCGTGGTGCCAGGCACGTCCATTGACCTTCCGGCTCGTCCGCCGACAGCACCCAGGCTTCGCTGGTGGTCTTGCTGTGGGAAAGGATGACCAGCTGGCGCTCGGAGCTGGTGCGGTAGCAATGCACGAAGAAGCGCCCGTCCGGGTCGTGATAGACCTCGCTGCTGCCCGTATCGCCAAGGCGATGGCGGTAAATCTTGTGCGGGCGGTGGGTGTCGTCCAGTTCACCGTAGAACAGCGTCTGGCTGTCGTTGGCCCAGGTCATGCTGCCGTCGCAATCGTCGAAGGGCAGGGCGGTCACGTCGCCGCTGGCGAGATCCTTGACGAACAGTCGGTAGATCTCGTCGCCTTCGCGATCGAGGCTGTAGGCGAGCTTGCTGTGGTCCTGACTGACGCTGAACGCGCCCAGGGAGAGAAAGCCGCCTTCGGCCAGCTCGTTGGGGTCGAGTAGCAGCTGTTCGGCGTTCTCGTCAACGGTGAGTGAGCCATCGACCGGGCGTGGGCAGCGATAGTGCCGCGGGTATTCGTCGCCAGCCGTGGTGCGCTGGTAATACAGCCACGGCCCCCAGGGCGACGGCAGGGACAGGTCGGTTTCGCGGATGCGACCCTTGATTTCCTGGAACAGCGTCTCGCGCAGTTCGGCCTGGTCGGCGAGCTGTTCCTCGAGGTAGGCATTCTCTGCCTTGAGGTACGCCAGCACATCGTCGGCGTCGCGATTCTCCAGCCAGCGATAGGGATCGGTGCCTGTGTCGGCGCGGGCGATGGGGGCGTGGGACATGCAGTAACTCCGGATTCGGTTCGCGGCCGGTAAGGCCGGTGATGGCAAAGAGCGAGAGCGCCAGTGTACCTGCTCGGCTGCGGCTAGGATTCAACAGACAAATATGGCGTCGGTCGGTGACTGGCACACGGCAAGGATCGGCGCGGTGAATGGCGGCGAATCGGTGTTGTCGATGATGACCGGGTGGTCGCGAAATGTCCGCTTGCAGGTGGCTTTCGGTTAGGCAAACCAGCTGATTGACAATGCTGAGCTTTTCCCCGAAGGTGTGCCGACCCAAATCAAACGGGCGTATGAATCGAGTGTTTGCCAGAGCAGATGCCGATCACCCGGATTATCGTGTCGGTGGGTGTCGTTCGCTGCAAGGCGCGGTCGAGTAAGGGCCGAAGACGTGAGACACGTAACGTTCAGCTTCCATACCTGGAGATCAGTTGATGATTTACGAAGGTAAAGCCATCACGGTTAAGGCTCTTGAGAGCGGCATCGTCGAATTGAATTTCGACCTCAAGGGTGAGTCCGTCAACAAGTTCAATCGCCTCACTCTCAACGATCTGCGCCAGGCCGTCGATGCCATCAAGGCTGACGCGTCGGTGAAAGGCGTCATCGTAACCAGCGGCAAGGACGTATTCATCGTCGGCGCCGACATCACCGAATTCGTCGACAACTTCAAGATGGCTGACGAGGAACTGGTCGCCGGCAACCTCGAAGCGAACAAGATCTTCAGTGATTTCGAAGACCTGGGCGTACCCACCGTGGCCGCCATCAACGGCATCGCCCTGGGTGGCGGTTTCGAGATGTGCATGGCTGCCGACTATCGCGTCATGTCCACCGCCGCCAAGGTCGGTCTGCCGGAAGTGAAGCTGGGCATCTACCCGGGCTTCGGCGGCACCGTGCGCCTGCCGCGTCTGATCGGTGTGGATAACGCTGTCGAGTGGATCGCCTCCGGCAAGGAAAACCGCGCCGAAGACGCGCTCAAGGTTCATGCAGTCGATGCCGTGGTCGCCCCGGACAAACTGCAGGCCGCTGCACTGGATCTGGTCAAGCGCGCCATTTCCGGCGAGCTGGACTACAAGGCCAAGCGTCAGCCGAAGCTGGACAAGCTCAAGCTCAACGCCATCGAGCAGATGATGGCCTTCGAAACCAGCAAGGCCTTCGTTGCTGGCCAGGCCGGCCCGAACTATCCGGCCCCGGTCGAAGCCATCAAGACCATCCAGAAAGCCGCCAACTTTACCCGTGACAAGGCCATCGAAGTCGAGGCCGCCGGCTTCGTCAAACTGGCCAAGACCTCGGTTGCACAGAGCCTGGTCGGTCTGTTCCTCAGCGATCAGGAACTGAAGAAGAAGGCCAAAGCCTACGACAAGCAGGCGCGTGACGTGAAACTGGCTGCCGTACTTGGCGCTGGCATCATGGGCGGCGGCATCGCCTACCAGTCGGCCGTCAAGGGCACGCCGATCCTGATGAAGGATATCCGTGAAGAGGGTATCCAGATGGGCCTGGACGAGGCCTCCAAGCTGCTCGGCAAGCGTGTCGAAAAAGGCCGTCTGACTGCCGACAAGATGGCTCAGGCGCTCAACGCGATTCGCCCGACCATGTCGTATGGTGATTTCGGTAACGTCGACATCGTCGTCGAGGCCGTGGTCGAGAACCCGAAGGTCAAGCACGCCGTGCTGGCCGAGGTGGAAGGGCACGTTCGCGAAGACGCGATCATCGCCTCCAACACCTCGACGATCTCCATCAACTACCTGGCCCAGGCGCTCAAGCGTCCGGAAAACTTCTGCGGGATGCACTTCTTCAACCCGGTGCACATGATGCCGCTGGTGGAAGTGATTCGTGGCGAGAAGACCAGCGAAGTGGCTATCGCAACCACCGTTGCCTACGCCAAGAAAATGGGCAAGAGCCCGGTCGTGGTCAACGATTGCCCGGGCTTCCTGGTCAACCGCGTGCTGTTCCCGTACTTCGGCGGCTTCGCCCGCGCCATCGCCCACGGTGTCGACTTCGTTCGCGCCGACAAGGTGATGGAGAAGTTCGGCTGGCCGATGGGCCCGGCCTATCTGATGGACGTCGTCGGCATGGACACCGGCCACCACGGCCGTGACGTGATGGCTGAAGGCTTCCCGGATCGCATGAAGGACGACACCCGCACGGCTGTCGACGTCATGTACGAGGCCAACCGCCTCGGCCAGAAGAATGGCAAGGGCTTCTACGCCTATGAGATGGACAAGAAGGGCAAGCCGAAGAAGGTCGTCGATGCCCAGGCCTACGAGCTGCTCAAGCCGATCGTTGCCGAGACTCGCGAGCTGTCCGACGAGGACATCATCAACTACATGATGATCCCGCTGTGCCTGGAAACCGTGCGCTGCCTGGAAGACGGCATCGTCGAGACCGCTGCCGAAGCCGACATGGGCCTGATCTATGGCATTGGCTTCCCACCCTTCCGTGGTGGTGCGCTGCGCTACATCGATTCGATCGGCGTCGCCGAGTTCGTCGCGATGGCCGACAAGTACGCCGACCTGGGCCCGCTGTACCACCCGACCGCGAAGCTGCGCGAGATGGCTGCCAACGGCCAGCGCTTCTACGGTTAATCGAGGGAGAGAGAATTCATGAGCCTGAATCCAAGAGATGCAGTCATCGTCGACTTCGGTCGCACCCCGATGGGGCGCTCCAAGGGCGGCATGCACCGCAATACCCGCGCTGAAACCATGTCCGCACACCTGATCGACGGCGTGCTGGCGCGCAACCCGAAGATCGACCCGGCCGAAGTCGAGGACGTGATCTGGGGCTGCGTGAACCAGACCCTCGAGCAGGGCTGGAACATCGCCCGCATGGCTTCGCTGATGACGCGTATCCCGCACACCAGCGCCGGCCAGACCGTGAGCCGCCTCTGCGGTTCGTCCATGAGCGCCCTGCACACTGCCGTGCAGGCCATCCAGACCAACAACGGTGACGTGTTCGTCATCGGTGGTGTGGAGCACATGGGCCACGTCAGCATGATGCACGGCGTCGACCCGAACCCGCAGCTGTCGCTGTACGCCGCCAAGGCGTCGGGCATGATGGGTCTGACCGCTGAAATGCTGGGCAAGATGCACGGCATTACCCGCGAGCAGCAGGATGCCTTCGGTGAGCGTTCGCACCGCCTGGCGCACAAGGCCACGCTGGATGGCAACTTCAAGGATGAAATCATCCCGATGGAAGGCTATGACGAGGACGGCTTCCTCAAGGTCTTCGATTACGACGAAACCATCCGTCCGGACACCACCCTGGAAAGCCTGGCTGCGCTGAAGCCTGCGTTCAATCCGAAGGGCGGCACCGTGACTGCAGGTACTTCCTCGCAGATCACCGACGGCGCGTCCTGCATGATCGTCATGTCCGCCCAGCGCGCCAAGGATCTCGGCATCCAGCCGCTGGCCGTGGTTCGCGCCATGGCACTGGCTGGTGTCGACCCGGCAATCATGGGTTACGGCCCGGTGCCGTCCACCCAGAAGGTGCTCAAGCGCGCCGGTCTGACCATGGACGACATCAGCCACGTCGAGCTGAACGAAGCCTTCGCTGCACAGGCACTGCCGGTGCTCAAGGACCTCAAGCTGCTCGACAAGATGGAAGAGAAGGTCAACCTGCACGGCGGCGCGATCGCCCTGGGTCACCCGTTCGGCTGCTCCGGTGCGCGTATCTCTGGCACCCTGCTGAACGTGATGAAGCAGAACAACGGTACGATTGGTATCGCCACCATGTGTATCGGTTTGGGCCAGGGGATCAGTACGGTCTTCGAACGCGTCTAACAGACAGATGCAAATGACTGCGCTAGGCTGACAGCCAATCTCGCGACTGAGCGGGAATATGATTGTCAGCCGGTGCATGGAAGCCGGGGCCTGGTGCCCCGGTTTTTCTTTTTTGTATTTGTGTGGAGGTAGGCATGCAGTTGCAGCCGGGGCGTTATCGCCATTACAAGGGGCCGGAATATCGCGTTTTCGCTGTTGCGCGGCACTCCGAGACCGAGGAGCCGGTGGTGTTCTACCAGGCGCTGTATGGGGAACGCGGACTCTGGGTGCGCCCGTTGTCGATGTTCATCGAGACTGTCGAAGTCAACGGCGAAACGGTCCCGCGTTTCGCATTGATCGAAGCCGAAACGAGCGTTTTCGAAGGTTGAGCTGGCCAGCGGCCACCAGGTCCGCGCTTGACCTCACCTCCATCGCCACTATATATAGCGGTGCTTTTCAGACAGAGCTTAAACCTTGCTGTTCGCTGGATGGCATCGGACGGCTGCTCTGATTCGCACCAGGCGGAGCCGGGCAGGGCGATTTTTCTGTCAGGTCGGCCCGTTCGCAAAACGCGCACTAACGTACGCTGATGCCTTGCCGTTTAGCGCCGGTGCGGGTATTCAAACTGTCGGAGGCGCCGCCTCTGTTCACCTCTAGATTCAGGAACTCTCCTCTCCATGGGTAAATCGCTGGTCATCGTGGAATCACCGGCCAAGGCCAAGACAATCAACAAGTATTTGGGCAACCAGTACGTGGTGAAGTCGAGTATCGGCCATATCCGCGACCTTCCTACCAGCGGCTCTGCCAACAAGGAGCCGGTCAAGCGCGGCAAGGCTGCGGCCGCCGAAGCGCCTGCGCTGTCGCCGAAGGAGAAGGCCAAGCGTCAACTCATCACCCGCATGGGGGTCGACCCGGAGCACGGCTGGAAGGCCAAGTACGAGATCCTGCCCGGCAAGGAAAAGGTCATCGAGGAACTGCGCCGTCTGGCCAAGGAAGCCGACACCATCTATCTCGCGACCGACTTGGATAGAGAGGGGGAGGCCATCGCCTGGCACCTGCGCGAGTCGATTGGCGGCGACGACAGCCGTTACAAGCGCGTGGTGTTCAACGAGATCACCAAGAAGGCGATTCAGGAGGCTTTCTCCAAGCCTGGCGAACTCGATCTGAACCGGGTCAACGCACAGCAGGCGCGTCGTTTCCTTGATCGGGTGGTTGGCTACATGGTGTCGCCGCTGCTCTGGGCGAAGATCGCCCGCGGGCTTTCCGCCGGCCGAGTGCAATCGGTAGCGGTGAAGCTGGTGGTCGAGCGCGAGCGTGAGATTCGCGCCTTCGTTCCGGAAGAATACTGGGAAGTTCACGCGGACCTGGCGAATGCGCAGCAGGCCAAGGTGCGTTTCGAGGTCGCGCGTGAGAACGGCGAAGCCTTCAAGCCGCTGAACGAAGCCCAAGCCACCGCTGCACTGGAGAAGCTCAAGGGCGCGCAGTACAGCGTCAGCAAGCGCGAAGACAAGCCGACGAGCAGCAAGCCCTCGGCCCCCTTCATCACTTCGACCCTGCAGCAGGCGGCGAGCAATCGCCTCGGCTTCGGTGTGAAGAAGACCATGATGATGGCTCAGCGCTTGTACGAAGCCGGTTACATCACCTACATGCGTACCGACTCGACCAACCTTTCCGCTGACGCGATCGGTATGGTGCGCGGTTTCATCGAGAGTGAGTTCGGCGACAAGTACCTGCCGGAAAAACCGAATGTCTATTCGAGCAAAGAAGGCGCGCAGGAAGCGCACGAGGCGATTCGCCCGTCCGACGTCAACCTGCGCCCGACCCAGCTTTCGGGCATGGAACGCGATGCCGAGCGTCTGTACGAGCTGATCTGGCGCCAGTTCGTAGCCTGCCAGATGCCGCCGGCACAGTACCTGTCCACCAGCGTGACCGTCGCTGCCGGCAATTTCGAACTGCGCGCCAAGGGCCGCATCCTGAAGTTTGACGGTTACACCAAGGTCATGCCGCAGCAGAGCAAGGCCGGTGAGGATGACGTGTTGCCGGAGATGAACAAGGGCGACGACATGAAGCTGCTCAAGCTCGACCCGAGCCAGCACTTCACCAAGCCGCCAGCGCGCTACTCCGAAGCCAGCTTGGTCAAGGAGATGGAGAAGCGCGGTATCGGCCGGCCGTCCACCTACGCCGCGATTATCTCGACCATCCAGGACCGCGGCTACGTCTCGCTGCACAACCGCCGTTTCTATTCGGAGAAGATGGGCGACATCGTCACCGAGCGCCTGTCCGAGAGCTTCAACAATCTGATGGACTACGGTTTCACCGCCGGCATGGAAGAGCATCTGGACGACGTCGCCCAGGGTGAGCGCGACTGGAAGCACGTACTGGACGAATTCTACGGTGACTTCCGCAAGAAGCTCGAGGTTGCCGAGGCCAGCGAGAACGGCATGCGTGCCAATCAGCCGACCGTGACCGATATCCCGTGCAAGGTCTGCGGTCGGCCGATGATGATCCGTACCGCTTCCACCGGCGTGTTCCTCGGTTGCTCCGGGTACAGCCTGCCGCCGAAGGAGCGCTGCAAGTCCACCGTCAACCTGGTTCCGGGCGACGAGATCGCTGCCGATGACGAGGGCGAGTCCGAGTCTCGCGTGCTGCTTGGCAAGCACCGCTGCCCGATCTGCAGTACCGCGATGGATGCCTATCTGCTCGACGAGACGCAGAAGCTGCACATTTGCGGCAACAACCCGGATTGCTCGGGTTATGAGATCGAGAAAGGCCAGTACCGCATCAAGGGCTATGAGGGCCCGAGCCTGGAATGCGACAAGTGCGGCAGCGAAATGCAGCTCAAGACCGGCCGCTTCGGCAAGTTCTTCGGTTGTACCAACGCCGAATGCAAGAACACCCGCAAGCTGCTGAAAAATGGCGAAGCCGCGCCACCGAAGATGGATGCGGTGAAGATGCCCGAGCTCAAGTGCGACAAGGTCGACGACACCTACGTACTGCGCGATGGCGCTTCCGGCCTGTTCCTGGCTGCCAGTCAGTTCCCGAAGAATCGCGAAACCCGGGCGCCGCTGGTGCGTGAGCTGATCCCGCACAAGGACGAGATCGATCCCAAGTACCACTTCCTGCTCGATGCGCCGCAGAAGGATCCGGAAGGCCGCTTCGCGGTTATCCGCTTCAGCCGCAAGACCAAGGAGCAGTACGTTCAGACCGAAGTGGACGGTAAGCCGACCGGCTGGAAAGCCTTCTACGACGGCGGCAAGTGGAAAGTCGAAGACAAACGCTGATTTCTTTGCGGTCGACCGCTCAGCAGACCTGCTGCACCGAGTGCGTCCTTCAAATCGGCTGACACTTCGTCAGCCGATCTGGTGCGGCAACCTGTGAAGGTCCATTCTCTGTCCATCTTCTTTCGGAGAGCATGCCATGGCTCACGAGCTCTACACACGTACCAACCAGAAGATCTTCTTCGCCGGTTTGTCACTGGAAAGCTGGCGCAAGGCCGAAGAATCTGCCTCGATGAATTCTCAAGGTTTGATTCAGGCTGAACGTGAGGCTTGCCTGTTCCACCTTTACGGCGCCTTGCTTGGACTGTGCCATGAGATCGCCGGTTACTACCGATCGCCCGGTGCGGATGCGCCTGTCGTCGAGGCATTTCTGACCCGCAGCGTGCTCGAGGCTGCGCCGAGCCCGGAACTCGCCGAATTGCTGGAATTGTCGGAGCAGCCAAGCACCTGGCTCGGGCAGTTGCTTACCGCCTACAAGCAGCTCTCCCAGCCGCCGCGCGCTCCTGCCAAGGCCAAGACTGATCCGCGCCAGCCGTTGATCGAGGCAGTCAGTGTCGAGGACGATGTGCCACCGCTGTCGCGCGTCGAGCTGGAAGCCTGGCGACAGAACCTCAAGGGCCTGGCATTACGTTTTCGTGAGTCGCTGACCGAATGGTGATGCTCGGGACCGTGGCGTCAGCCGCGGTGCCTGATGCTCAGGACCATGGCGATGCCGCCGAGAATCGCCGCACCTGAGATGATCAGCGTTGCTGTCAACGCTTCACCCAGCAGCACAGCCCCGGCGATGGCTGTGAGTAGCGGAACGCTGAGCTGGACGCTTGCCGCCTGTATTGCCGCAAGACCAGGCAGCGCCGCGTACCAGATGGCGTAGCCGACGCCAGAGGTCAGCGCCCCGGAGAGCAGGGCGTACATGATTCCTGGCTCATCCAATTGCTGCTGGCCAAGCGTCACCAGACAAAGCACTGCGGCCAGCGGCACGGCCTTGATGAAATTGCCCGCAGTTGCTGCAAGGGGATTGCTCGCGCCCCGTCCACGCAGCGAATAGATGCCCCAGGCGACGCCGGATAGCAGCATGAGCAATGCGCCGTCCAATGCCGGCGCGCTGCTTCCCGGCAGCAGCAGAATCAGCAATCCGCTCAATGCCAACAGCAAGCCGGCAATCTGCCAAGCGCTAAAGCGCTCGCCCCGCAGCAATCCCCAAGCAAGCATGCTTAACTGTACCGCGCCGAACAGCAGCAGGGCGCCGGCTCCGGCATCCAGGTTGATATAGGCGTAGGAAAAACTAGCGGCGTAGACGAACAGCGCCAAGGCGCTGAACCAATCTCCGCCCTGCGATTGTCTCGGCGTGCCGATTCGCAACAGTAGCCAGAGCGTGAGCGCTCCGGCCAGTATACGGAGGCCGGTGAAGCTGGCCGGGTCAATAGCGGTGTCCCGCAAGGCGATACGGCATAGGATCGAGTTGCCGGCAAATGCAAGCATGGCCAAGGCGGTAAGCAGCAAGGTGCGGGTTGTCATACACAATCCTTATCGAGCGCCGGCGCGCGCTTTTTTTGTGCATGCTACGTGTCGGTATCCATAGCCGCACCGTTTTGTTGGTCCGGCAATGCACGGCTGCATGATGCTGCTACCTATCGGGGTGTTGCTAGCGAAAGGAGCTTGAGGCCTGCAAAGGCTGTCCTGAGGCTGGTCGGCTGCTACAATGGCCGCCTTTCACGCGGAGCTGATCCATGCCTACATCTTTTCTGGAAATCGTCGAGCTACCTGACGGGCGCATCGTGCTTCGTCGTGCCGAGGACGAAGAGGTGTTGGTCACGCTGAATTTTTCGGAAGACGCCAAGCTATTTCTACAGGGGCAGCACGTCGAGATTGCCAAGGCGATGTTCAATGTCGGCGTTCAGATGGCCGGTCGCATGTCGGAAGGGGATTTCGAGCGTGACGATGAAGAGCCGCGTGTTCTGCACTGAGTGAGCTAGTGCTCGAGCGTTATAGCTTCAGGATTCCATCCGCGATTTTCAGCACGTCCCTGTGCCGCGCGGTTCAACATCCGAGACGAATATTCAGACTCTGAGCTGCGCCCAGGCTGGCGGCTGCGCATAGTTTGCTACGTGTTGCACCATCGAGCTGATCAAACCAGCTGACCACGGTATGGCTGCACCCCGAGGCCAGGGCTTTGCAGGCGAGTTCCATCGCCCCCTCGGCGTCGCGTGGCTGCAGCAGGATGATGCGTTCGCGATTCAGACCGCACTTGCGCAGCCAGTTCTGCGAGAGGAAAGCAGGCGGGGCAATCAGCGTCAGCCAGCGGCTGTCCGTTGCATCGCCGAGTTCACGCAGGATCGGGGCAAGCAGCAGGTGGCAGTGCTCGCTGCTGCCACTCAGGCTCAACTCGCTCAGATATTCCTTGTCCTGCTCGGGTTTGTTGCGTGGTTTCAGGTTGCCGAACGGTGCCAGGCTTTGCGCAATGACGCCGTCGAACAACGAAAGTTGGGGCCGGGAAGTGCTGGTCTGGTACTGCATGAACCTTCTCCTTAGCGGCGGATTACGCCGACACTCAAGCCTTCTATCACCAGTTCCTGCTGTTCGAGGTCGACCTCGATGGGCGCGAACTCGGGGTTTTCAGCCAACAGCCAAACCTTCTTGCCGTCACGCTTGAAACGCTTCACCGTGACTTCGTCACCGACGCGAGCAACCACGATCTGGCCGTTGCGGGCCTCACGGGTGGTGTGCACGGCCAGCAGGTCGCCATCAAAAATGCCGACGTCCTTCATGCTCATGCCGTGGACACGCAGCAGATAATCGGCGCGCGGATGGAAAAACGCGGGGCTGATCTGGCAGGATTCTTCGACATGTTGCTGCGCCAGAATCGGCGCGCCGGCAGCAACGCGGCCGATGATCGGCAGGCCATTTTCGGATGCGGCGGGTTCGAAGTCCGGAATACGTATCCCGCGAGACGCCCCGGGCGTCATCTCGATAGCGCCCTTGCGGGCAAGTGCCTTGAGATGTTCTTCGGCAGCGTTGGGTGACTTGAAGCCGAGTTCCTGAGCGATCTCTGCGCGAGTGGGTGGATACCCATTGTCTTCCAGGCAGCGCTTGATGAACGCGAGGATTTCCGTCTGGCGAGGCGTCAGCTTGATCATGTCGGTCTCTGTTCTTTTATACAGTGACTGGGATTATATACAGTGCTCCGGCCTTGGCAACGAATGATTATGATGGTTTAGAAAGCACATCCGGCGTGCTCCGTGGTCTGTCTGCGACAATGACGCTAGTGCCACAAGGCGTTTCGTGGTTGACTTGCCGGTCGGTGAAACGTAAGTTTCAAACAGTTGTTTGTCTTTCGGAGGGGGCATGGCGCAGTCGGAAACAGTTGAGCGCATTCTTGATGCAGCGGAACAGCTGTTCGCGGAAAAAGGCTTCGCCGAAACCTCGCTTCGCCTGATCACCAGCAAGGCTGGGGTCAACCTCGCGGCAGTGAACTATCATTTCGGTTCGAAGAAGGCGCTGATCCAGGCGGTGTTCTCGCGTTTTCTCGGGCCATTCTGCGCCAGTCTCGAGCGTGAACTGGATCGACGCGAGGCATTGACCGACAGGAAGGACACGCTCGAGGAACTGCTGGAAATCCTCGTCGAGCAGGCCTTGGCGGTCAAACCGCGCAGCGGCGATGATCTGTCCATCTTCATGCGCCTGCTAGGCTTGTCTTTCAGTCAGAGCCAGGGCCACCTGCGCCGCTATCTGGAAGACATGTACGGCAAGGTGTTCCGTCGCTACATGCTCAAGGTGCATGACGCGGCGCCGGCCATTCCGCCCATCGAACTGTTCTGGCGTGTGCACTTCATGCTTGGTGCGGCCGCATTCAGCATGTCGGGTATCAAGGCACTGCGCGCTATTTCCGAGAACGATTTTGGCGTCAGAACCTCGATCGAGCAGGTCATGCGTATGATGGTGCCGTTTCTCGCGGCCGGCATGCGCGCCGACAGTGGCATTGATGACAACACGCTGGCGGCGGCACAACCGATCGCGCGGCGCAACGCAGTGGCCATTCCGGCGAAGGCTTGAGCTACAAGCCTGCCGGGTGATCGGCTAAGCTAGCCGCCCATGGCATTTCTCGATTTTCTGCATATTTCCATCGCCGATCAGCAGCTCTACGGCTTCGCCGAGGGCCAGTTGCGTATGCGCTTTTCTGTCTCTACGGCACGCAATGGTGCGGGCGAGCTGAACGGTTCCGGTTGCACGCCGCGCGGTCTGCATCAGGTGCGTGCGCGCCTCGGTGACGGTTTGCCTCAAGGTGCGGTGTTGCGTGGGCGGCGCTGGACTGGCGAAGTGTGGTCTGCAGCACTGCATGACAGCTTTCCAGGACGTGACTGGATACTGACCCGAATCCTCTGGCTCAGCGGTTGCGAGCCGGGGGCCAATCGCCACGGGCAGGTCGATACCTTCCGCCGTTACATCTACATTCACGGCACCCCCGATTGTGAGCCGATGGGCGTACCTCTTTCCCACGGTTGCATTCGCATGCGCAATGCCGACCTGCTGCAACTCTTCCCATTGGTGCCGCCTCACTGTGCGGTGCGCATCGACGAGGCGCCCTGTCCCGATTGGGCTGCCGCTGAACTCGAATAAGGATTCCTTCTGCATATGCACGGTTCACTGATGCTGGACATTGCTGGTACCTGGTTGACTGCCGAGGATCGCCAGCTGCTTCGCCAGCCCGAGGTCGGCGGGCTCATTCTGTTTGCCCGCAACATCGAGCACCCGCGCCAGGTCGACGAGCTGTGCCGCTCGATTCGAGCCGTGCGGCCAGACCTGCTGTTGGCGGTGGACCAGGAGGGTGGCCGCGTTCAGCGGCTGCGCCAGGGGTTCGTACGGCTTCCGCCGATGCGCGGACTTGCGCGCTGCTCCGACGCGCCGCGGCTGGCAGAAGCCTGCGGCTGGGTGATGGCGACCGAGGTACTCGCTGCGGGCCTGGATTTCAGCTTCGCACCGGTTCTCGATCTTGACCACCAGCGCAGTGCCGTGGTGGGAACGCGTGCATTCGAAGGCGATCCGCAGGCCGCCGTGGTGCTGATCGACGCGTTCATCCGTGGCATGCACGCCGCGGGTATGGCCGCAACCGGCAAGCACTTTCCCGGTCATGGCTGGGCCGAGGCGGACTCCCATGTCGCGATCCCGGTCGACGAACGAAGTCTTGAAGAGTTGCGCCGCTGTGATCTGATTCCCTTCAAGGCGCTGAGCGGCACGCTCGATGCGATCATGCCGGCGCACGTGATCTATCCTCAGGTCGATGACCAGCCCGCAGGTTTTTCGCGGCGGTGGCTGCAGGACATCCTGCGTAACGAGCTCGGCTTCAAGGGCGTGATCTTCAGTGACGATCTGTCGATGGCGGGCGCGCACGTCGCCGGCGATGCGGCCGATCGCATCCAGGCAGCACTGGTTGCCGGCTGTGACATGGGGCTGGTGTGCAATGATCGGGCGGCGGCTGAACTGGCGTTGGCTGCGCTGCAGCGCCTCAGCGTCACGGCGCCGCCTGCGCTTTCGCGTATGCGCGCTCGTCGGGAGTGCGCTGCTGAGTACAAGCAGAATCCGCGTTGGCTTGACGCCATTGGCGCGCTAAAGGCCGCCGACCTGATTGACTGACCCTTTTTCTTTCAAGGAATACCCATGACTGTCCATGCCATCATCGGCGGCACCGGCCTGACTCAGTTGAGCGGCTTCAAGATGCAGCGCGCGCAGCTCATCGATACGCCCTACGGGCGCCCGTCCGGTGAAATCCTGCGTGGCGAATACAGCGGCCGAGAGGTGCTGTTCCTTGCACGGCATGGCCATCCGCACCGCATTCCGCCACATCAGGTGAATTACCGAGCCAACTTATGGGCGCTGAGGCAGGCCGGGGCGGAGGCGATTCTTGCAATCAATGCGGTCGGTGGCATCCATTCGGCCATGGGCTCCGGACATTTTTGCGTACCCCATCAGATTGTCGATTACACCTACGGTCGCGAACACACCTTCTTCGAAGGCGATATAGATCACGTGACCCACATCGATTTCAGCTATCCCTATGACGAAGCGCTGCGCGAGCGCCTGATCGGCGCACTCGCAGCCGAGGGCTATGCGTTCAGCAGTCACGGTGTGTATGGCTGCACGCAGGGGCCGCGGTTGGAAACCGTAGCGGAGATCACCCGTATGGAACGCGACGGTTGCGACATCGTCGGTATGACCGGAATGCCCGAGGCTGCGCTGGCGCGCGAACTCGACCTGCCTTATGCCTGCCTGGCGCTGGTGGTCAATCCGGCGGCCGGCAAGGCGAGCGGGGTGATCACCATGACCGAGATCGAGGCGGCACTGGCTGCCGGCATAGGCAAGGCGCGACAGGTCCTCGCAAACGTGCTAGCGACGTGAGTGATCCGCGGCGCACTGCAATGCGGGAGCGCTTTGTCTGAAACGTCGTTGTCATATTGCGGCCTGAGACTGGTATTTTTGCGGTGGCCCCCGTTGCGGCAAGCATGCTGCTTGCTACACTTGGCCGTCCTTTGGAGTACCGGAATGTTTTGCCAGGCACGCACAATAAGAATTCTTAGAACCGTCGTGTTGCTCTGCCTGCTTGGCGGCATGGCCGGATGCTCGACCTGGTTTTCGGGCGATTTCAAGGACCCTACGGTCGAGCTCACCAAGGTCGATATCATCAAGGCGCGGCTGCTGGAACAGCAATTCATGCTGCGCTTTCGTATCGACAACCCCAACGATCACAGCCTGCCGGTGCGCGGGCTGATCTACAAAGTCCATCTCAACGATGTGGAGCTGGCCAGTGGCGAGTCCAGTGGCTGGCTGACGGTGCCCGCCAACAGCTTCGAGTACTACGAAGTGCCGGTGCACACCAACCTCTGGCGTCATATGAAGTACATCGTGCGCCTGCTGGAGAAACCCGACCGTCCGATCGCCTACCGCCTGGCCGGTGAGCTCAAGACCGGGCTGATGATGGGCCGGCGCGTGCACATTTCCAACAATGGCGAGATAATCCCGGGCAACTTTATTCCGGAGTAGTACCCAGATGAGTCAAGAACCCCACGTACATGGTCCCGACTGCAACCACGATCACGACCATGACCATCACCACGTTCATGGCCCGCATTGCAATCACAGCCACGAACCTGTGCGTAACCCGCTGAAGGACGTCGGTCGCAATGACCCGTGCCCTTGTGGCAGCCAGCAGAAGTACAAGAAATGCCACGGCGCCTGAGCCTGTCATGACCCTGGCCATCGGTCTGTTCGTCATCGCCGCGCTGCTGATTGCTGCGCTGGGTGGCTATGCGCTGTATCTCTGGCGCCGTGTCTGGCGCAACGAGCGGTTGCAGGCAGAGGCGCGGACGCAGCAGCAGACCGCGCTGGCGGAGGATCTGCGAATCCTCGCCAGCTGCCTGCTGGAGGAGCAAGTCCCGCTCATCGAAGGGGCAATCCGCATCAAGGTGCTGCTCGACAACTATGATGTGGCGCTGGGGCAGCATCCTCGTTGTCAGGTCTTCCAGCAGCTGTTCGAGGCCACCGAGCAAGTGCCGACCCATGCCGCCTGGAAGGCTCTGGACAAGCAGGAGCGGCGCCGACATGAAGCGCAGTTCAGTGCCCTCGAGCTGCAGCACAAGGCCGAGGCTCGACGTTCGGCCCGTTGGCTGCTCGACGAAGCTCTGCCAAAATCCCGCGACGCGGCCTGATCGACCGATCTTCTTCGCCGCGCGCCCTCTAATCTGTCAGTACCATCCCTTGCCAAGCTCGCTCAGGAGTCTTTGATGTCTCTGCGTCTGCCGTTCGCCCTGGTTCGCTTGACGCTGGGGGCCGCGCTCGGCCTGGCCGGCCTTGGCGGTTGTCAGGCCTATCTCGATAATCGCTACAGCGCCAGCCTGCCGCCGTCGCAGGGCATTCAGCCGCTGACCGGCCTGGCAGGCAGCGCGAGCATCCGGCGCAATTCGCTGGGCATGCCGCTGATCGAAACCTCGTCGTTCCACGATGCGCTGTTCGCCATGGGTTACGTCCACGCCACCGATCGTCTGAGCCAGATGGTCAGCCTACGGCTGATGGCTCAAGGGAGATTGGCGGAGATGGTCGGCCCCGGCGTGTTGGAGACCGACCGCTTCATGCGCGCGGTGAATCTGCGCCAGAGCGCCGAGCTGCTCTATCGCGAGTCCTCGCCGGAGATGAAGAAGTTCTTCGAGGTCTACGCCCGCGGCGTGAACGCCTACCTGTATCGCCATCAGGACAAGCTGCCGATGGACCTTGCCGAGTCCGGCTACAAGCCTGAGTACTGGAAGCCCGAGGACTCGGTGCTGGTGTTCTGTTTGCTCAACTTCGGGCTTTCGCAGAATCTGCAGGAAGAAGTGGCGGCGCTGCTGCTGGCGCAGAAGGTGGGTAGCGATAAGCTCGCCTGGTTGCTGCCGATCTATCCGGACGAAGCATTGCCGTTCGCCGAAGCCGACAAGCTCAAGGGACTCGCGCTGGGTGGATCGGTACCAGGGCTGGCGGCGATCGAGCAGGCGGCGCAAAACTTGGCATCGTTGACCCCGACTGGGATGGCTGCGTCGAACAACTGGGCCATTGCCGGCAGCAACACCCGTAGCGGCAAACCGATTCTGGCCAACGACACGCACCTGCCGCTGTCGATGCCTTCGTACTGGAATTTCATGCAGGTCCGCGCACCGAAGTTCCAGGCCGCGGGTGTCACCATCGCCGGGGTGCCCGCAGTGGTCGCCGGTTTCAACGGCAAGCTCGGCTGGGGCATGACCATGGTGATGGGCGACAACCAGGACCTCTATCTCGAACAGGTGCGCCGTGAAGGCTCGCGGTTGATGTACCTGGCCGATGGCAAGTGGCTGCAGGCCCGCGAGCGGCACGAAACCTACTTCGTCAAAGGCGAGCGGCCGATTCGCGAGACCATCTACGAAACCCGTAATGGGCCTCTGCTGAACACGGCGCTCGGCGAGCGCAAGCACCCCTTGCAACCGCTACAGCTCCGCAGTGGTTACGGCCTTGCGCTGAAAACCACGCAGCTGGAGGCCGATCGCACCCTGGATGCCTTCTTCGATCTGTCCCGCGCGCAATCGGTGGATCAGGCCTTCGAGGCGACCCGCGAAATTCGCGCGACGGCGCTGAATCTGGTGTTTGCTGACCAGCAGGGAATCGGCTGGCAGGTCACCGGACGCTTCCCAAATCGTCGCGAGGGATTGGGGCTGGTGCCGTCGCCGGGTTGGGACAATCGTTATGAATGGGACGGCTTCGCTGATCCGATGCTGCATCCCTACGACCAGGATCCTATCCAGGGCTGGCTCGGCACCGCCAACCATCGCAGTGTACCGCGCGGTTACGGGATGCAGCTTTCCAGCTCCTGGTATGGCCCCGAGCGCTATGAGCGCCTGGCAGAACTGGCGGGGCGGGGCAAGCATGACACCCGCAGTACCATCGCGATGCAGTACGACCAGGTCACGCCGTTCGCCGCCAAGCTCAGGGCAATGTTCGAGGCGCCGGGCATGGCCGAGCCATTGCACAAGGCGATCGATGCACTGCCGGCCGCCGAACGCAGCAAGGCGCGAGAAGCGCTGGATCGACTGATGGCGTTCGACGGCAAGCTCGCTGCGGATTCGGCCGATGCTGCGCTGTATGGCGCTTTCCTGCACGAAAGCGCGCGGCAGACGTTCCTCGACGAGCTTGGGCCGGAAGATACGCAGGCGTGGCGAGCGCTGGTGCAGACGGCTGACACCTCCTACTCGGCGCAGGCGGACCATTTGCTCGGGCGCGAGGACAGCCCGTTCTGGAATGACCAGCGCACCGCGCATGCCGAAGACAAGCCGGCAATCCTCGCGCGCAGCCTGGCCGCAGCAGTGACCTTGCTGGAAGGCCGTCTGGGCAACGAGCGCAGCGCCTGGCAATGGGGCAAGCTGCACACTGCCAGCTGGACCTCCGGCGCGACGCAGTTGGCGCCGCATATGCCGGCCAGCCAGCGGAGCAAGATCAACGCCATCGGCAGCTACCTGGATCGCGGCCCCTTTGCCATGGGCGGCGACCACAGCACGCTGAATGCCTCGGCCTATCACCTGGGAACGGACTTCGATACCTGGCTGATCCCGGCGATGCGCATCCTCGTCGACTTTGGCCGCGACGAGCCGATGATCGGCCTCAACAGTTCCGGTCAGTCCGGCAATCCGGCCAGCCCGCACTATGCCGACGGTATCGATGCGTGGATGAAGGCGCAGTACATGAGCTTCCCGTTCAAGACGGAGAATCTCGACAAGGTCTACGGCAACCAGCGTCTGTTGCTGACGCCCGCCGGCAAGTCAGGAGGGGCGCCGCGCCGGCCCTAGGCCGGTTGCGGCGCTGCTGGCGCGACTTCCAGAACGCGGATCACGCCTGGCGTCGGGTAATGCCAACGCACGTCCACATCCCAGAACTGCGCGCCGTATCGCCGTTCCGGTTCGGGTTTCTGATACGCCGGGCGCGGGTCCTGCGCCAGGCACTGTTCGATAAGTTCTACCAATGGCTCGTCGAGGCGCTGCGCTTCGCGGCGAGCTTGCACCAATCCGGCGTCCGACCATTGCACCTCGATCAGCGCTGGTGTGTCGGCGGCCATCTCGTTGCGTGCCTCAGGCAGCGCATCGGCGTAGGGCACGTAGGGTTTGATGTCCAGCACCGGCGTGCCGTCCAGCAGATCGATGCCGGAGATGAACAGCCGATCCGCTTCTACGCGATCCAGTCTGACCACCGATTGGCCGATACCGTTGGGGCGGTGCGTGGCACGGGTGGCGAACACGCCGACCATGCGATTGCCGCCCAGACGTGGCGGGCGGACCTTGAGGCGGGGCTTGCTTTCCAGCGCCTGATGGAAAAGAAACAGCAGCCACACGTGGCTGACCTGCTCGAGCCCGGCCACCGCCTCCCCGCTGTCGAACGGCGGCAGCAGTTCCACCACACCGCGTGCGGCTGGTGCCAGGCTGGGCTGGCGGGGGATTGCGAACTTCTCCTTGAAGCAGGAGCGGACGTAGCCGATCGGCGAGACGCTGTGATCCATGAAGGCTTGCCTGGGAAGCAGTCGGGTGGCTGCGCATCTTACCCGCTATGGCCGCCCGTTGCGCTTCCAGCAGGCCGACACGCACATGCATCGCCGGCCCGCCGTTGACGTGTTACAGGCCGAGCAGATTGGCGACGTAATCAGCATCCTTGTCGCCGCGGCCAGATAGATTGGCGAGGATATGGCTGTCCTTGCTCAGCGTCGGCGCGGTGCGAATCGCCCAGGCCACCGCGTGGGCGCTTTCCAGGGCGGGAATGATGCCTTCCACGCGCGACAGAGTCATGAAGGCATCCAGGCATTCCTGATCGGTCGCGGTCTGGTAGTTCACCCGGCCGACGTCCTTCAGGTAGCTGTGCTGCGGACCGACCCCCGGGTAGTCCAGGCCGGAGGCGATGGAGTGCACTGCCGATGGGTTGCCGTCTGCATCCTCCAGCACGTAGCAGGCCATGCCATGCAGTTCGCCTGGCTTGCCTTTGGACAGCGTGGCCGAGTGGCGGCCGGGCTTGTCCAGGCTTTCACCCGCTGGCTCAATACCGACCAGCTCGACCGCGGCATCCTCGAGAAAGGCGGTGAACATGCCCATGGCATTGGAGCCGCCACCGACGCAGGCGACGACGTGATCGGGCAGGCGGCCATGTTTGGCGAGGAACTGCTCACGGGCTTCGGTGCCGATGATCGACTGGAAGTCGCGGACCATCTTCGGGAACGGGTGCGGGCCGACCACCGAGCCGATGGCGTAGATGTAGTTGTGCGGGTCCTTCAGGTATTCCTCGAAGGCGCTATCCACCGCTTCCTTGAGCGTCGCGGCGCCGCGGGTGACCGCTACCAGCTTGCAGCCGAGGATCTTCATCTTGGTGACGTTGGGATGCTCCTTCTCGATATCCACCTGGCCCATGTGAATCTCGCAGGGAATACCCACCAGCGCGCAGGCGGTAGCCAAGGCAACACCGTGCTGTCCTGCGCCAGTCTCTGCGATGACCTTCTTCTTGCCCATGAATTTGGCCAGCAGCGCCTCGCCCAGGCAGTGATTGATCTTGTGCGCGCCGGTGTGGTTCAGGTCTTCGCGCTTCAGATAAATCTGCGCACCGCCGAGCTGCTCGGACAGCCGCCGCGCATGGAAGATCGGGCTTGGCCGACCCACGTAGTCGGCGAACAGCGCCGCCAGTTCCTGCTGGAAGTCATCGCGCTGGCGAATTTCCTCGTAGGCGAGGTTGATGTCGTCCATCGCTTGCTTGAGGTGCGGTGGGACCAGCTGGCCGCCATAGGGGCCGAAATATCCGTTGGCGTCGGGCATGGCGGTGAAGCGAGGATCGGACGACATGAACTCATCTCTGCAGGTGGAATGGGAAGAAGGATGCTGCTGCGCGGGGCCGATCATAAGTCAGCGCACAATCGCTGAAAACGCCGAGCGGGGGCGGAGCGCTGGGCCGCTCGTGGCGAGGCGATTCGCATGACCGAAGGGTCGGATCAAGGCGTATGGAATGGTGCCGATTTCGCCTTGATTCGCGGTATTGACACTTATCGTGTAGGATGCGCGCCGAATTCGCCATTATGGGAGCATGATTCAACTTTCATTTTTGTCGGCAGCAGCTTGCCGACGGGCATGGCTGTCATCAGTACGGCCGCTATGCATGCCCATCCCGCCCTTGGTGCGCAGCAATTTCGAAAGATTTGCCCGCCACCTGCCGCAATACGTCGCACCGCGATGTCGTAAAAGCCAGAACAAGTTCAGGAGATAGAACTGATGAACGAGGCTGAGCTCTCGCCCAATGATTCCGAAGCGCCGGCTGACCGGATCAATCCCGTAGTTTTCTACGGTTCTGCAATCGCTATCGTGGCGTTTGCCATATGGACGATGTTCTTCACTGATCGCTCCCAAGCGGTCATCAACACGGTACTTGGCTGGATATCCGACACCTTCGGCTGGTTCTACTTTCTCGCCGTGCTGGTCTACCTGCTCTTCGTGGTGATCGTGGCTACCAGCCGCTACGGCAAGATCCGCCTCGGGCCGGATCATTCCAAACCTGAATTCAATGTGGTCACCTGGGCGGCGATGCTGTTTTCCGCCGGGATCGGCATCGACCTGCTGTTCTTCTGCATCGCCGAACCCATCACCCAGTTTCTCGAACCGCCGGTAGGCGAGGGCGGAACCACTCAGGCCGCGCGCCACGCCATGGAGCTGACCTTCCTGCACTGGGGCCTTTCCGGTTGGGGTGTCTATACCCTGGTCGGCATGTCGCTGGCGTATTTCAGCTTTCGCCAGGGCTTGCCGCTGTCGATCCGCTCATCGCTGTATCCGATCTTCGGCAAGCGCATCTACGGCCCCATCGGGCATACCGTCGATACCGCCGCGGTGCTGGGCACGGTGTTTGGCATCGCTACCAGTCTCGGCATCGGCATCATCCAGCTCAACTTCGGCCTCAACTACATCTTCGGCATACCGGAAGGCACGCTTACCCAGGCGGTGCTGGTGGTGCTGATCGTGGTGTTTTCGGCGATCTCGGCGGCGACCGGGGTCGAGCGCGGGATTCGCCGGCTTTCCGAATTCAACATGCTGCTGGCGGTCCTGCTGCTGCTGTTCGTGCTGGTGGTCGGCGATACGGTGTTCCTGCTCAACGCGCTGGTGATGAACGTCGGCGACTACTTCTCCAACTTCATCAGCCTGTCGCTGGACACCTACGCCTACCGCCGTCCGACCGATTGGCTGAATGCCTGGACAGTGTTCTTCTGGGCCTGGTGGATCGCCTGGGGGCCGTTCGTGGGCCTGTTTCTGGCGCGCATTTCCCGCGGACGCACCATCCGCGAGTTCGTCATCGGCACGTTGCTGCTGCCGCTGGCCTTCATGATGGCCTGGATGTCGATCATGGGTAACAGCGCCATCGAGATGGTCATGGGCGGTGCCCTCGAATTCGGACAACAGGCGGTGAGCAACCCTGGCTCGTCGATCTATCTGTTCCTGCAGAGCCTGCCCTGGGCCGGTCTCACTACCATCGTGGTGACCATCCTCGCCATTGTGTTCTTCGTTACCTCAGGCGACTCCGGCTCGCTGGTGCTGTCGAACTTCACCTCCATCCTCAAGGATGTGAACAGCGATGCGCCGGTGTGGATGCGCATCCTCTGGGCGGCGATCATCGGCGTGCTCACCCTGGCGCTGCTGATTGCCGGCGGCCTGACCGCGCTGCAGGGCACCGTGGTGATCATGGGGCTGCCGTTCTCCATCGTCCTGCTGTTCATGATGTACGGGCTGTTCAAGGCATTGCACGTCGAGGGCGTCATGGCCGACAGCTACCAGAAGAGCCTGTCCGGCTATCTGTCCGGGCGCGCTACGCTGGAACACACGCAGATGAACTGGAGTCAGCGGCTGTCGCGGGCAATGAGCTTCCCCAGCCGTTCGCAGATCCGTCGCTACCTGAAGGACGTGTGCAAGCCGGCGATGGAGGAGATCCAGAAGGCGCTGGGCGAGAAGGGCGTGCCGGTGGAGATCGTCGAAGGCGAACCGGGCAACGAGCACCTGGCGCTGCACGTCAATCTGGGCAGCGAGCAGGACTTCACCTACCAGATCTGGCCGGTGCGCGGCACCATGCCGTCCTTTGCCCTGCGCACGCAGAGCGGCAACGCCGACTACTACCGGCTTGAGGTGCATCTGCGTCAGGGCAGCCTGGGTTACGACCTGATGGGCTACTCGCGGCGCCAGCTGATCGAGGACATCCTCGACCACTACGAGCACCACATGCATTTCCTGCATCTGCAGCGCGAGAACGGCGGTGGTGAAAGCGGCATGCCCAATCCGGGCGCGGCGCCGACACCCTGACCCTGTACGCCTCGGGCGATCCCCGAGGCGTTCCATTCATGTCGCGGCAGCGTCGATCCGCTGCCGCCACGAACAGTACGAACGAGGTAGAACATGGCCCGTTTCCCACGGCAGCAACTCTATATCCATGGCGCCTACGTCGACGCCAGCAGCAACCAGACCTTCGAGAGCATCAACCCGGCCAACGGCGAAGTCCTGGCCGAAGTGGCGGAGGCCGGTGCGGCCGATCTGGAGCGCGCGGTTGAAAGCGCCGAGCAGGGCCAGCGCATCTGGGCGGCGCTGACCGGCATCGAGCGGGCGCGAATCATGCGTCGCGCGGTCGATCTGCTGCGCGAGCGCAACGACGAGCTGGCGCTGCTGGAAACCCTGGACACCGGCAAGCCGCTGAGCGAAACCCGCAGCGTTGACATCGTCACCGGCGCCGACGTGCTGGAGTACTACGCCGGCCTGGCTCCGGCCATCGAGGGCGAGCAGATTCCGCTGCGCGACAGCAGCTTCGTCTATACCCGGCGCGAACCGCTGGGCGTGGTGGCCGGCATCGGTGCCTGGAACTACCCGATCCAGATCGCTTTGTGGAAGGCGGCCCCGGCGCTGGCCGCCGGCAACGCGATGATCTTCAAGCCCAGCGAAGTCACCTCTCTGAGCGCGCTCAAACTGGCGGAAATCTTCAGCGAAGCTGGGCTGCCGGATGGCGTGTTCAACGTGCTGACCGGCAGTGGCGCGGGCGTCGGGGCGCTGATCACCGAGCACCCACGCATCGCCAAGGTGTCCTTCACCGGCGGCGTGGCCACCGGCAAGAAGGTCATGGCCAGCGCGGCGGCATCGTCGCTCAAGGACGTGACCATGGAACTGGGCGGCAAGTCGCCGCTGATCATCTGCGAGGATGCCGATCTGGACCGCGCGGCCGACATCGCGGTGATGGCCAATTTCTTCAGCTCCGGCCAGGTGTGCACCAACGGCACGCGGGTGTTCGTTCCGGCCGGTCTGAAAGCGGCGTTCGAGGCCAAGCTGCTGGAGCGCGTGCAGCGCATTCGCCTTGGTGATCCCCAGCAGGAGGAAACCAACTTCGGTCCGCTGGTCAGCTTCGCGCACATGAACAACGTGCTCGACTACATCGCCAAGGGCAAAGCCGCCGGTGCGCGGGTGCTCTGTGGTGGCGGGCGGGTGACTGAAGGTGAATACGCCAAGGGCGCCTTTGTCGCACCGACCATCTTCACGGACTGCAGCGACGACATGACCATCGTGCGCGAAGAGATCTTCGGCCCTGTGCTGAGCCTGCTCGAATACCAGGACGAGGACGAAGTCATCCGCCGCGCTAACGACACCGAGTACGGCCTTGCCGCCGGCGTCGTCACTACCGATCTGGCGCGGGCGCACCGCATCATCCATCGCCTTGAGGCTGGCATCTGCTGGATCAATACCTGGGGTGAATCGCCGGCGCAGATGCCGGTCGGTGGCTACAAGCAGTCTGGCATCGGCCGCGAGAACGGCATCGCCTCGCTGGCGTACTACACGCGGGTCAAGTCGGTACAGGTAGAGCTGGGCGAGTTCGCCTCGGTGTTCTGAGGGAGGTTTGAACCATGGAATATGACTACATCATCATCGGCGCCGGCTCGGCAGGTAACGTGCTCGCCGCGCGCCTGACCGAGGACGCCGACGTCAGCGTGCTGCTGCTGGAAGCCGGCGGCCCGGACTATCGGCTGGATTTCCGCACCCAGATGCCTGCGGCACTGGCGTATCCGCTGCAAGGCACGCGCTACAACTGGGCCTACAAGACCGACCCCGAGCCGCACATGAACAACCGCCGCATGGACTGCGGTCGCGGCAAGGGCCTGGGTGGTTCTTCGCTGATCAACGGCATGTGCTACATCCGCGGCAACGCCCTGGACTACGACAACTGGGCCAAGACTCCGGGGCTGGAGGACTGGACCTACCTCGACTGCCTGCCGTACTTCCGCAAGGCCGAGTCGCGTGACATCGGCCCCAACGACTACCACGGCGGCGACGGCCCGGTCAGCGTGACCACACCCAAGGCAGACAACAACGAGCTGTTCCACGCCATGGTGGAAGCGGGCGTGCAGGCGGGCTTCCCGCGTACCGATGACCTCAACGGCTACCAGCAGGAAGGCTTCGGCCCGATGGATCGCACCGTGACGCCCCAGGGCCGGCGCGCCAGCACGGCGCGCGGTTATCTGGATCAGGCCAAGGAGCGGCCGAACCTGACCATCCACACCCATGCCGTCACCGACCGTGTGCTGTTCGAGGGCAAGCGTGCCGTCGGCGTTCGTTACCTGCGCGGCCGCGAGCAGCCACAGGTGGCGCGTGCGCGCCGTGAAGTGCTGCTGTGCGGCGGCGCCATCGCCTCGCCGCAAATCCTGCAGCGCTCGGGGGTTGGCCCTGGCGCGTTGCTGAAGAAGCTCGGCGTCACGCTGGTGCAGGAGCTGCCCGGCGTCGGCCAGAACCTGCAGGATCACCTGGAGATGTACCTGCAGTTCGAGTGCCTGAAGCCGGTGTCGCTGTACCCGGCGCTCAAGTGGTGGAACCAGCCGGCCATCGGCGCCGAATGGCTGTTCCTCGGCAGCGGCATCGGTGCCAGCAACCAGTTCGAGGCTGGTGGCTTCATCCGCAGCAGCGAAGAGTTCGAATGGCCGAATATCCAGTTCCACTTTCTGCCGGTAGCGGTCAGCTACAACGGCAGCAACGCCCATGACGGCCACAGCTTCCAGGCCCACGTCGGCTCGATGCGTTCACCCAGTCGCGGGCGCATCGAGATTCGCTCCACCGATCCGCGGGTCTATCCGAGCATCCTGTTCAACTACATGGCCCACGAGCAGGACTGGCGCGAGTTCCGTGATGCCATTCGCCTCACCCGCGAGATCATCGCGCAGCCCGCGCTCGATCCCTACCGTGGTCGCGAGCTGAACCCAGGCGTGGAAGCACAGAGCGATGCCGAGCTGGACGCCTTCGTCCGCGAGCACGCGGAGACGGCCTATCACCCGTCGTGCTCCTGCAAGATGGGCACGGACGATATGGCCGTGGTGGACGGGCAGGGGCGCGTGCATGGCCTGGACGGGTTGCGCGTGGTGGATGCCTCGATCATGCCGCAGATCATCACCGGCAACCTCAACGCCACCACCATCATGCTGGCCGAGAAGATCGCCGACCGGATTCGCGGTCGCGAGCCGCTGCCGCGCAGCACGGCGAGCTACTACGTGGCCAACGGCGCACCGGTGCGGCAACCACCGCAGCGTTGACGCGTTCGCCGTCAGGTGGTGGAAAAGGCTTCTCCGTTTTCCACCCTACGCGGCTGGCGCTAATTGGTGTGCAGCGACCGTTGCGCGTAGCCAGAAACGAAAACGCCCCGCAGTAGCGGGGCGTTTTCGTTAGGCGGGGCGGATCAGATCACTTCGGCCCAGAGGTCGTACTCGTCGGCGTGGGTGACGCGCACGCGGACCTTGTCGCCCGGCTGCAGCGGTTTCTCGCTGTCGATGTAGACCATGCCGTCGATCTCCGGGGCGTCGGCCCAGGAGCGGCCGATGGCGCCGTCCTCGTCCACTTCATCGATCAGCACGTCCAGTTCCTTGCCGACCTTCAGCTGCAGACGCGCGGCGCTGATGGCCTGCTGGTGCGCCATGAAGCGGTCCCAGCGATCCTGCTTGATCTCGTCCGGTACCGGTTCCAGGCCCATGACCTCGGCCGGTGCGCCGTCAACCGGCGAATACTGGAAGCAGCCGACGCGGTCGAGCTGGGCTTCGGTCAGCCAGTCGAGCAGGTACTGGAAATCTTCTTCGGTCTCGCCGGGGAAGCCGACGATGAAGGTCGAGCGGATGGTCAGCTCGGGGCAGATCTCGCGCCACTTCTTGATGCGCGCCAGGGTCTTGTCTTCGAAGGCCGGGCGCTTCATGGCCTTGAGCACCTTCGGGCTGGCGTGCTGGAAGGGGATGTCCAGGTACGGCAGAATCTTGCCGGCGGCCATCAGCGGGATCACGTCGTCGACGTTCGGGTACGGATAAACGTAGTGCAGGCGCACCCACACGCCCATCTTGCCCAGCTCCTCGCACAGCTCGAGCATGCGCGTCTTGACCGGCTGGCCGTTCCAGAAGTCCAGCTTGTACTTGAGGTCGACGCCATAGGCGCTGGTGTCCTGGCTGATCACCAGGACTTCCTTCACGCCGGCCTTGACCAGGCGCTCGGCTTCACTGAGCACATCGCCCACCGGACGACTGACCAGCTTGCCGCGCATCGACGGGATGATGCAGAAGCTGCACGTGTGGTTGCAGCCTTCGGAAATCTTCAGATAGGCGTAGTGGCGCGGGGTGAGTTTGATGCCCTGCGGCGGCACCAGATCGACGAAGGGGTCGTGTTCGATGTTCGGCGGCACCACTTCGTGTACCGCATTGACCACCTGCTCGTACTGCTGCGGCCCGGTGACGGCCAGCACGCTGGGGTGTACGCCGCGGATGTTGTTCTCGTCGACGCCCATGCAACCGGTGACGATCACCTTGCCGTTCTCGGCGATCGCCTCGCCAATGGCGTCCAGCGATTCAGCCTTGGCGCTGTCGATGAAACCGCAGGTGTTGACCACCACCACATCGGCATCCTCGTAGGACGGCACGATCTGATAGCCCTCCATGCGCAGCTGGGTGAGGATGCGTTCAGAGTCGACCGTTGCCTTGGGGCAACCCAAGCTCACGAACCCGACTGTTGGCGTTTTGCTCATCGACTTTGAACCTCGAAAACCGCGCATGAAAAAGGCGCGCGAGTATATAGAGCTGAGCATTTTTTAGCCAGACTGAAAGCGGGAGCGCTCGTCCGTTCAGCGGTTCACCGTTCCATTGCCTTGGCCGGGAGCGTGGCGGTCTGGCTGGGCTAAACCTCGAACCATTGGTCGCATGCGGCGGTCGTACGGCGATCGTGTTGCATGAGGTGTCAAAAGGCTATCATCGCCGCCTTCATTCAACAGGGGAAATGGACTTCATGAAAACGTTGCTATCGAAAGGCCTGGCGATGACCGCTGCCATGGCGTTGTGCACGAGCGCTTTGGCCGATGATGCGCTGTTCAAGGAGCATGTGTATGGCGCGCCGTTCAGCAAATACAGCAATCAGGCTGGCTATTACGATTGTTCTGTAGAAATTGGCGCCACCGCACTGTGTATAGATGACGTCAAATTCGTGGGGCACGCTTTTACCGCCGCTTTACTGTTCTCCGGCGACAAGCTTTATATGGTCAGTCTGTTGTCAGCTTTTGAGCAGCAGGCCTATGTACAGGCGGTCGCTGCGCTGGCTAAGACCTTTGCGCTTGTCTCACTGGCTGATGCCAGTTCGCAGCTTGATCTTCTTGATCTGGACCGCCGTAGCAGCCGGCAGGATTTCGCAGCAAAGTTGTCCAGTTACGAAAGCGTGGCGGCTAACGCAGGAAACCTAACCTACACCTTCATCGAAGGCCTGGATCGCGCCAAGAAGCATCCTAATGTCACGACAGCCGTAGCTGCCGCCAAGGACAATACGCGTGTCGCTGAGCTGGTGATAATGGATGACGGCGCTGACTCGATACTTGCCGTCCGTTTTTCGTTTCCTAAACTGGAGGCAAGAAAGCTCAAGGACGCGCTCGCCAGTCCCGTAGAGGATTTTTAGCGATCAGCGATTGGATGTCGCAACTACCGGCGCCGTTGAGGGGCTCTGGCGCGGCAGGTAGCGCTTGAGCCGAAGCGCTGGCGATTCGACGAGGTGCCAGGACAGCACCGCGAGCGCCAGGCTGGCAGCGAAGCCAAGCAGCATGAAGGGAATCAGTGGCAACTGGCCGTCGGTCCAGTGCATCAGAAGCTGCTGGACCGGGAAGCTGAAGATGTACAGGCCGTAGGAGAAGTCGCCGGCCTTGCCGAAGCCGGACAGCCTCGGAATGCGCAGTTGGGCGAGGTAGAGCGTCAGGTAGGGCAGGGTCAGCACGTGCACCAGCTCCCAGTGATCGGTGCGGGCACTCACCAGGTTGGCCGCAACCAGCAGAGCTGCGATTTTCCAGTTCCAGCGAACGAGCTGCCGGTACAGATAGAGCAGCACGCCGGTATAGAAGAACATTCCCAGGCGAGTGGCCTTGCGCAGCAGGTCGCTCTGCATCTCGTAGATCGGCATCAGGTGGAAGTGCACACCCACCATCAGAATCAGGCCGATCAGCGCGCTGCTGCGGCCGAAGACCTTGACGATTCCGAGCGTCAGCACGGTGGCGTACATCAGCACTTCGTAAGGCAGTGTCCAGAGCGAACCGTTGACGCTGTGGGGAAACGGGTTGGCCTCGAATACGCCGGGCAGGCGGAACTCGGTGATCAGCGCGGCGTTGGCCAGGTAGGCGAGCGTGCCGGGGGCGGTGAAGTAATCGCCAAGCGGCAGCTCGGTGGCCAGCGGGCCGATCAGCAGGACCACGAACAGCACCGAGACGATCAGTGCCGGCATGATGCGCAGGGCTCGCTTGGCGGCAAAATCCAGCACGCTGCGGCTGTTCAGCCAGGACGCCGCAATGAGGAAACCGCTCATCACGAAGAACACGTGTACGGCGATATCCGCCGAGTCGTAGCTGCCGCTGAACAGGCGCAGAGGTTCCCGGTCCGCCTGACCGGATAGGCCGTAGCTATGGCCGAACACGACCATCGAGGCGGCAAAGAAGCGCAGGAAATCGAAGTTGTTGTCTCTTGGCGCGGTGGTTGGCGCGTGCATCGGCTCCTCCTTGGAATGGGTTCAGCGCAACGGAAAGGTCTGATGCATCCCCAGCGAACGGTTCTCGCCGTCACGGATGGCCTGCTCGATCAGTTGCAGCCGTTCCGGAACCTGCTGTCGCCGGGCCACGTGCCGCAGCAGGCCGAGGAAGATGCTTCGGTTCAACCGATAGAGCCAGGGTGAGGCGGCCCAGACGTAGGTGTCGAACCAGGCCTGGTTGCGGGCGGTGTAGTAGGCGCGGAAATCGGAATCACCGAGCAGGAAGGCTTCGTAGATGTTGCGGGTGTGCGCCTTGATGTTCCAGGACAGCTCAAGCTCGTCGATCAGCGCATCGGTCACCAGACGCAGACGGCCACCTTTGGCGGTAATGCGACGGGTGTACTCGGTGTCGTCGGCGTAGAGCACCAGCTCGCGCAAGGGCACCCCGATCGCCTGGTACAGGCTGCGATGGGCGAGCATGCCGCCATAGGGGGCGAACGGCAGGTCGATGGCCCGCGGCGGCGTGCCTTTTGGCCGGCCCCAGGGCAGGCGGCGCCAGACCTTGTACGGCAGCTGCGCGACGTGAAAGCCGAAGTAGCTGGAACGTGGCTGGATGGCGAAACGGCTCGGTACGCCGCGGGCGATGTCTTCCTGCTGACTGGGGCGAAAGCCCAGCACGGCGGCACGATGCAGCCCTACCTCGTCCGCCATTCGCGCCAGTTCTTCATGCAGCAGACGCACCGCGGCCGCGGTGGGGCCGTTGTCGTCATCCATCATCCAGATGTACTGCGCGCCTTCGGCCAGCGCCGCTTCCAGCCCCACGGCATAGCCGTTGGCCGAGCCGGTGTTCTGCGCCAGTGGGATGATGCGCACCTGCCCTGGCCAGCGGCTGGTGAGCTGTTCGAGTGGTGCGGTCGAGGCATTGCTGACCACCAGTACGCGGGTGATCTGTTCGAAGGCGAAGGCCTGCTCGATCAGTCGGCGCAGGTAAACCAGACGGTCGCCGTAGGTCACCGTGACGATGGTGGTCTGCCGTCGCACCGGCATCTCGCCGGCGCTGGTGGCGGCTGCCTGTGCACTCTGCTTGCAGGGTTCGACGCGCGCGGTGTTCTGCACGGAATATCTCCTCAGCTCTGTTCAGGCGTGGCCAATGGCAGACAGTCGCGCTGCTGCACATCGGCTGTCGTGCCTTCTTCGTTGGGGCTGAAGAAGGCATGGAAGATGCGGATGAATCCATTGCCCGACGGTCCGTCAGGCGCGCCGGGTGCGGGAATGAGTTCGGTGTACGAATAGCCATCGGCCAGAATCAGCGACGTTCTGGATGTTTCTTCTGTGCTCATGCCTGTGCTCCTGCATAACCCGGTGCGGTAACGGCCCGGATCAGAATGAATAGCGCCTGCTGTCTGCCGGCGGACTCCAGAACGAACCGGACGCCGGTTCCGCGAATCGATACGGTTGAGGACCGGATGGGCTTTCCTGCTGCCCGCCGCCATTGGAGCCACAGCGTGGCGTGGCGTCGATTGACGAGTCGCTGTAGGCGATGACGCTCGCACTGCCGGCGCTGCTGCAGGCCGGCAACTGGCCGGACGGGTTGGTCGGTTCGGTGATCAGCGTGTCGGCGTTCACCGCAGCGCTGGCTGGCTCGACCACTACAACGAGAGCGAACCCGAGCGCTCGGGTCACTCTCATCCACTTTTTTACTGTGTTCATCCTTGAAACCTCGTAAGTGAATGGGGTTGATGGGGACTACGCTCAGGCGTGCTTGATCGGCACCACGGCTGCCGGGTAGAGCGGCGTGCTGGGGGCCGGCAAGGGCGCGGAGCTCTGCTGAAGGTCGAAGGCGCTGGCTTCGCGCAGACGCGCGTCGACGAAAGCGCGGATTTCCTGCTGGAAGCGTTCGCTGGAGAAGCGCTCGGCATTGCGTCGGCAGTTTTCCGGGGTGATGCGCGAGCACTGGGCCTCGAACTCGCCGATGGCGGCGATGAGCGAGGCGGTGGTCTGCTCCGGGTAGAACACGCCCGTGGGTTCGGCATGTTCGAGCCCGCGTACGGTTTCCAGTACGCCGCCGCGCCCGTAGGCGACTACCGGCGTGCCACAGGCCTGCGCCTCGATCGGCGCGATGCCGAAATCTTCTTCGGCGGCGAAGACGAACGCCTTGGCGCGCTGCATGTGTTGCAGCAGCACCTCGAAACTCTGGTAGCCGAGCAGGGTGACGTTGGGCCCGGCCGCTTCACGGGCCTTGTCCATTTCCGGGCCGGTGCCGATGACGATCAGGCGCTTGTCCGGCATGGCCGCGAACGCCTCGATGATCATCGGCATCTTCTTGTAGGGCACCATCCGCGAAGCGGTGAGATAGAAGTCTTCCTTGGCCTCGTGCAGGGTGAACTGGCGGGTGTCGACCGGCGGGTAGATCACCGTGGACTGGCGCCGGTAGCTCTTGTTGATGCGCCGGCCGATGAAGTGCGAATTGGCGATGAACTCGTCGACGCCGCTGGCGGTGCGCTGGTCCCACATGCGCATGTAGTGCAGCAGCATGCGCGCCAGCTTGGCCTTGATGCCGCGCTCCAGGCTCGCTTCGTGCAGGTACTGGTGCTGCAGGTCCCAGGCGTAGCGGATGGGCGAATGCACGTAGCTGATGTGCAGCTGGTTGGGCCCGGTCAGCACGCCCTTGGCCACTGCGTGGCTGCTGGAAATGATCAGGTCATACGAGGACATGTCGAGCTGCTCGATGGCCAGCGGCATCAGCGGCAGGTACTTCTGGTAATGGGTGCGCGCCTTCGGCAGTTGCTGGATGAAGGTGGTGGTGGCGCGCTTGCCGCCGAGGTGGGCACGGTCGGCGTCGGAGAGAAAATCGATGACGGCGAACAGATCGGCGTCCGGCCAGACGGCGCACAGCCCGGCGAGCACGCGCTCGGCGCCGGCATACGTCACCAGCCAGTCGTGAACGATGGCAACTTTCATGGCATGACATCCTTGATCGAGAAAGAGTGAGCAGCGAGGCGGTGAGCCTCAGCGGCTGTGCAGGCGTGCCAGTGGCATCAGGTCGCCCTGTCTGGTCAGGCGCCTGCCGGCGTGAGCCAGCGGCAGATCCAGAAACTGACGGCAGAGCTGGGCGCTGCCGAGGGCCAGCAGCAGGCCGAACACAGCGCCAGCCAGGCTGGCGGTCGGGCCGGTCAGGCCGAGCGCCTGGGGCAGCAGTTCGCTCAGGCGCTGCATCGCTGGCAGCAACAGATAGAGCGAGTAGCTGAGGCTTCCAAGCCAGACGAGCGGCGGTGCCCGTAGCGGTAGTCGGCTGGTGACCAGCAGGAAGGTCACGATGGCCAGGGCATAGGTGAGCAGGTTCCGGGGCCAGGCGGTTGCGTCCGCAGACCAGCCGGCGAGGAAGATGATCGGCAGCACCAGCAGGTAGATTCGCAGCGTGTAGCGCGCATATTCGCGGGCTCGTCTGCGGGCGTAGCTGCTGCTTTCATGCTTGGCCTCGTACCTGAGTGACGCGAAAAACATCAGTGATAGCGCCAGCGGCAGCGTGACCGGTAGCTCTGTGCCCAGCAGCTGCCGCGCCAGGGCGAGCAGCAGCGCCACCGCCAGCAGCACGAGCGCGCAGCTGGTCCGCAGACTGACGCTGTGCAACAGGCCGAGCACCTGCAGCAGCAGGCACAATCCGTAGAACAGCAGGATTGGCAGCAGCGCTCCGTAAGCGCCGATGACCTCGAACGCCATGGCGCCGCCTGGCGCGGCCACACCCGGCAGCCAGGCCGGTGCCGTCGGCAACAGAATGGCGGTCAGCAGCACCGCCAGCAGGTAGACCGGCAGCAGGCGCAGCAGGCGGCGGACGACGAAGCCTCGCCCGCCGTCGACGCTGGTATGCAGGCTGGCCGGCACGATGAAACCGCAGCACAGCAGGAACCAGAGCACCGCCAGCAGTCCGGGGTCCAGGGCGTGCTGCAGTGCCCAGCCGTCTGACAGTGGCAACAGCAGGGTCTGGAAAATCAGGAGTAGGGCTGCGCTGCCGCGTAGCGCGTCGATATGCGCCAACCGTTCCATGGTCTGCCTCGCTTGGTTGATGGAGTTGAGTGTCGGGACTGCATTCGTCGGGCATCAGGGGCGGTCCGATGACCAGGCGATAAAGGACGGCGGGCTGGGTTTGCCCATTAGTGCCTTGTCGATCAGCTGCGACACGGTCTGCGCCGAGCGCTTCCAGGAGTAGCGCTCGACGTTGGCCAGGCCGAGGGTGCGCAGGTCGTCGCGCAGTCGCGCGTCCTGCAGCACGTGGCGCATGCAGCGGGCAATGTCCTCGATGTTCAGGGGCTCGAAATAGAGCACGCTCTCGCCGAGCACTTCCGGTATCGATGCGGCCCGCGCGGCGATCACCGGACACCCGCAGGCCTGGGCCTCCAGCGGCGGAATGCCGAAGCCTTCGTAGAGCGAAGGGAACACGAAGGCGGTGGCGCCCTGGTATTCGCGCACCAGCTGATCGTCGTTCAGCCGGCCGAGAATGCGTACGCGCGGATTGCCATCCATGCTGGAGGTGGAGCCGGAGAACACCGAGTGCGAGTCGCCGACTATATGCAGCTCCACGTCATCGAAGCCTTCCAGGCTGAGGAAGGCCGCGACCATCCGCGCGAAGTTCTTGTGCGCGTTCGGGGAGGACACCGCCAGTACGTATGGCCTGGCATTGCCGCTGCGATCCGCGCCACTCGGCGGATGGAACTTGGCCGCCACCGCATTGGGGACGACGCAGATCTTCTCGCTCGGGTAGCCGTAGTAGCGGGCGATTTCCTTGCGTGAGAAGTCGCTGACGGTGATCAGTGCCTTGATGCGCTTGAGCAGCAGCGGCGTGATGCCCTTGTAGACGCTGCGGAAGGTGCGCGAATAGCTTTCCGGATGGCGCACATAGGTGATGTCGTGATGGGTGGCGATCTGGTTGCGGTAGATCAGCGGTGCCGTGTTGCACAGTGACACCAGGGGCGGATAGCCATGGCGCGCCAGCCAGAGAGGCAGGTCCAGCTGTTCCCACAGATGCCCGTGGTTGCGGCCGATGCGCCGCACCTGCAGGCGCTCGGCGCTGGCGTGCATGCGGATGTCGTCCGGTGCGACGAATGTCAGGTCCTTGCGCATGGCAGCAAGCTCCAGGCAGACCTGTTCGGCAAAACGTTGCACACCGCGGGTTTCCTGGGTCAGGAAACGGGCGTTGATGGCGATCATGTAGGGCTCTCCTTGCGGGGATGGTGTGCGCCGCCGGTTGCTGGCAAGCGGCGAACGCCGGCAGGTGGCGGCTTTGGCGACTGGCGAAGCGATGCGTCGTGCGTGGCGGTCAATGCGGGTTGGCCAGCGCGTGCTGGTCCGGTTGCGTTTCGCATGGGTGGCCGGTCGCGCGGTCAGTGCATGTCGCGACAGGGGTCAACCGTCGTTCTGCACCGCGCGCAGGCTGATGATTTTCGGGAATCCATCGAGCTCCACCTCGGTGCTGCAGGCCTGGCCTTTGCCCGGACACTTCCACTCGGTACTGGTGACCACACGGCCGTGCTGGGGCTGGGCGGTATCGATCAGCGCCACCTGACCCGCCTGGCCTTCGGCGCTCTGCAGCTCCACGGTTCGCGGCTTGCCGGTGCTCCAGGCCACCATCAGTTCATCGTCTCCGCGTGCGAATCGCAGCATCACCACGTCACCCGGGGTTTTCTCTTCGCGGCTGAGGAAGCTGTACTGGCTGACGATGTGGCTGATGGAGGCGAGCACCGCATAGGCCGGCTTGAGGGTGAAGTCCTGCCGTACCAGGCCGAAGTTGTGTTCGCGTTCGGTCTTGTCGGTGCCATCGTTGCGGAAGTCGTACCACCACATGCCCTTGATGCTCGGCAGCGTCTTGGCCAGGAAGAAGGCGCGGGCGAGGTAAGCCGCCTGCAGGCTTTCATCGATGCCGCATGCGCCCTGATGGGCGGGCCAGGCCATCTCCGTCAGGTAGAGCGGTACCGGGCGTCCGGCGGCGCGGGTCAGGTCCTTGTCGACCTCGCTCATCCATTCGATCCAGGCCTCTGGGGTGTTGCGCCGCCAGCCGCGGCAGTGCACGTAGGGATGCAAGGACAGGCCGTCGACCGATTGCATCAGGCCGTTCTCCAGCAGGCGCAGGGCGAAACCGGAGTCGATGCCCTGGCTGGTCACGGCGCCGGCGAGCACCTTGGCGTTGGGCGCGCGCTGCCGGATGATCCCGGACGCATCGGCGATCAGCCGCGCGTAATCCTGGGTGAATTCCGGGTCGCGCGGGTCCTCGACGTCCCATTCGTTCCAGATCTCGTAATACGCCACCTGGCCTTTCAGCTCTTCGGTGATGAACTCGACATAGCGATTGAATGCCGCCCTTACCGGCTCGCTGCGGGGCTTTTCACCACCGCCGTAGTGCGAGTTGCCGTAGCCGAGGATGAACTGGGTGCTTAGCCCGTGAGCGGCGGTTGCCTTCAGGTAACGGTGCCAGGATGGTTCGATCTTCAATTGCCCGGGCCGACGCTCGACATAGGCCCAGTGGGCATCGGTGCGCACGGAGGTGATGCCGGCATCGCGCATTATCACGTAGGCGCGGCCGCTGGGGTCGCCCTTGTGCAGTTCATGGGCACAGACGCCGACCACGAAAGGCTCCTCGGTGGTCTGGGCCGGCGCAAACGGAGCAAGGCCAAGCAAGCCGCCCAGCAGCAGGGCGTTGAGCGGGGTAGAGCGCTTCGTCATGTGGATCATCCGTGAAGGTAGGTCTCAGGTCAGGTGCTGCAACTCGGGCAGCCGTTGCGCCGCCAGGTTGTTGCTCGGGGCGCGGGCCGGGGTCAGCACGTGGGAGATCGCCAGGCCCAGGAACAGCGTGGCGATGGACACCTCCAGTACATCCGTGGCCCAGGCCACCAGGCAGATGCAGAAAACGATCGGCAGCAACGCGCTGCGCAGTCGCGAGCCCCGCTCATGCAGGCGCAGCATCAGCGGAAAGGTCAGCAGGTAGAGCAGCACACCGAACACGCCGAGCATTCCCCACAGGTACAGCGCGGTATTGTCGGCGACGCTCAGCAGCTCGAGGCCCGGTACGGGATATACCTGTCCTGCGCTGCCCACCGCACCGAATCCCGCGCCCCACCAGCCCCATCCCTCGCGGGTGATGACCCCGATGAAGTTCGGCCAGCTGTTGATCAGACGGTCGGCGAATGAGGCCAGCAGCGAGCCGTTGTTCGCGGCGTTGGGGTCCAGGCTGAGCACCAGGCTAAACAACGGCAGCATCAGGCCGACCAGCACCGCGATCAGAAAGGCCGTGGCGCTGGCGAAGCGGTAGGCCGTGACGATCAGCATCAGCAGGGTCAGCACGTAGGCCGCCGCGGTGGATTTGTTGGTGGTCAGCACGATGCCGATCAGCGCTGCAATGTAGAGCATCAGGCGTAGCACGCGCGGCTGGAGGAATGCGGCGATGAACAGGCTGTAGATCGCGATCATCACCGACAGCGCGGTGGACATGCGGGCGAAGCCGCCGATGCGGTCGATGTCGTCGAACGCCCACGAGCGGTTGGCGCTCAGTTCCACCTCGCCGACCATGTAGCTGTAGCCCTTCCACGGCACGCTGGTGAGCATGTCCAGGGCGATGCCGACGAAGCAGGCAATCAGGCAGAAGCCGATGATTCGGCGCAGCAGCCCGAGCCGCAACTCCACATGGCGGCCGCAGATCAGACCGAACAGCAGCGGAATGTAGATGAACAGGCTGAAACCGATGTTGGCCAGCTCCGCGCCATGCATCAGTGCCAGCTGGGCGGAAGTGACAAGCCCCAGCAGCACCAGCCAGAACGCCGGCCAGCCGCGGTAGCGCAGCAGCTCCAGGCCCAGCGCGATCAGGCAGGCAATCTTGGGCAGGTACAGCAGCCAGGAAATCCCGGCCATGTCGAAGTAGTAGCGCAGTGCGCCGGAAAAGGTTTCAGTCAGCAGCAGCGAGGCGACGACAAGCGTCAACAATGTCGGCTTGTCGAAGGCCAACGGATTCGATTCGCGTCGCCGCGGGGTAATCAGCAGGCTCTGGTTCATGGTGGATTCTCGTTCCCTGAAGTGTTTCGCGCAGGATGGTCTGGTACTGATCCAGCATGCGTTCCATATCCAGCAGCGGCAGCACGCTGGTCCGTGCCTGGCTGGCGAGCCGCTGCCGCAGTGCGCCGTCGATGTAGAGCCAGAGCATGGCGATGCCGAGTGAGTCGGGATCATCGGGCGAGCAGAGCAGGCCGTTGCATTCGTCGCGGATGATCTCCGGCAGCCCGCCCATGTTGCTGGCGATCACCGGCAGGTTGTTGGCGCAGCCTTCGACGGCCACCAGGCCGAACGGCTCGCCCCACAGCGATGGTACTACCAGCACGTCGATGCTCTGCATGAACTCGTCGCTGTCGCAGTAGCCGAGAAAGCTGACCTTTTTCGGATCGGCCATGGCCTTCAGCCTGGCTTCGTAGTCCAGCTTGCCGCGCCCGGCGATATCCAGCCGCGCATCGATGTCCAGCCGCTGGAACTGCTCGATCAGCCAGCCGACGCCCTTGTTCTCCGACAGCGTGCCGATATAGCCGAAGCGCAGTGGATGGTTGCTGCGCTGCCTGGGCTTGCTGCCCTGACCGGGGTTGGCCGGCGTGCAGTTGTGCACCACATGCTGGCGTGCGCCACTGAAATAGCCCTGTGCGGTGATGCGTTCGAGCACGAAGCGGCTGACGCCGATCACTGTGGTCACCTGCGCTGAGGCGCCGGCGTGGCGGAGACGGAACACCGAACACATACCGCACTGGCTCTGGCAGCTCTTGCCGTGGTTGAACATGGTGTCCTTCGGGCAGAGCAGGTACAGGTCGTGCAGCACCTGGACGATCGGCAGGCCGGCGGCGGTGATTTCGTCCCAGGCGGAAATCGACCAGCCGGTGAGGTTGTTGCAGACCACGATATCCGGCTGCTCCCGCGCGATCACCTCGCGCACGTGACAGCGCATGTCGCGGTTGTAGCGGTCCCGGTAGTGCCAGCCGAGGCGGGCGACGCGACTGGGGCGCTGCTGGGTGTAGTGCCAGTAGCTGTTCGCCAGGTTGGCGCGATAGACCCGCACGCCGTCCTGAATCTGCATGTCCAGGCCGGCATCCGGGCCGGTCGCCAGCACTGCCACGTCACAACCACGCCGCTGCAACCCTTCGGCCAGGTGCCGGAGGATGATTTCTGCGCCGCCGCCGACATGCGGGGTGTAGAACGCATTGAGGAATAGGATCTTCATCGGTTGGCTCGCTGATTGAACCTGTCAGGCTGCTCGCATGGCCTCAAGGGCACTCGCCTGGCTCAGGAGTAGCACTGGAGATAACGGGTGGGCACCCGGACCTTCTGCTCACGCTGCAGCAGGTTGAGCAGGATGACGGAGCGTTCTTCGCCGTCGCTGCTGACGAAGATCGCTTCGATGTCGCTGAAGCTACCGCCGCTGACCTGGACCCGCTCGCCAGGTGAGAACGGCGCGGCCGCGGTGGTCTGCGGCTGGGCCAGGCGTTGACGCAATTGTTCGATCAGCTCGTCGCGCACCGGCGTTGGCTGGCCGCCGAAGGTCACCACGCGGCTGACACCACGGGTGGAGCGAATCGGGTACCAGTTGTCGTGAATGCAATCGAGGCGAATGAACAGGTAGCCCGGAAACAGCGCCTCGCCGGACTTGGCGCCCTGTGAGCCGCGCAAGGGCGCAGGCGCCTTGACCGGGCGGTAGCATTCGAAGTGCTGGCGCAGCAGGTGCTCCTCGGCGCGGGCCTCCTGGCGAGGCTTGGTCTGTATCAGGTACCAGCGTGCGGTATTGCTCGATGTCATGGGGATGTCCTTCCCTGATTGGCCTGCCCGAATCCCGATGGCAGGCGGAATGTCGTCACGCCAGTGTCAGCGTTGCCCTTTTTTCCTGCCCCTCTACCACGCTGAAGCGCTTAAGCAGCTCTTTGATTTCTTCACGGCTGTTGAACATCAGCACGTCGATGATCGACAACGAGGGCACGAACGGATGCTTGAGCTGCGCATAAGTAATGTCATCCATGCGCAGGAAGCGCAGCAGCAGGCCGTCGGCGCAGAAGCGGGCAGGGCAGTACAGCTCCATGCCGCCGATGGGATTCAGGTAGAGCTCGCCGTCCATGCGATGGGTGATCTGGATGACCCGGTCCTGCATATCCATCTTCGCCGGCAAGCCGAGGCTGGAGCCGCGGTAGATCGGCGTGCGGATGTTCAGGTAGGCGCAGAGGCAGCGCAGGGAGTTTTCGGTGAACAGCGCCAGATTGCGTTCCGGGCACTGCAGGATGCCGCGAATCAGCGGCAGCACCGCATCGCGCTGGGGTGCCTTGGCGTAGCAACGCTCGAGGTTCAGCATCAGCCCCGCGGCTTCCTTGTCGAAGTCGTCGCAGAGCCAGCGCTGGTTGATGCGCTCGGTCTGATGGCCCTTCTTCAGCGGGAAGCTGATGAGCTTGGGTTGGCCATTGACGAGAATCCGGTTGCGGTTCATCCAGGAGCCCCTGACGAATTGCAGGTCGTCACCCAGCACGAATACGTCGCTGAGCGCGATCAACTGAAAGTAGCCCAGGTACGGAAATAGGTAGGGCTGCATCATCGAGACGGTTCTGAGCACGGTGCACCTCCTTGTCTGGCGATCAGGCTTGCTGGGTATAGGTGTAATAACCATAGGCGCCGCTGTCGTACGGCGAGGTCGAGGCCTTGCGCTTCACGGCATTGAGGATCACGCCCTTGAGCAGCACGCCGTTCTGCGCGAGCCGCCGCTTGGATGCATCAATCTGCGAGCTGGTGCTGAGGCCGAAGCGGGCCACCAACAGGTTGGTGCCCGACTGCTGGGCGACCAGTACGGCGTCGGTCACCGCGAGCACCGGCGGCGTATCGATGATGATGAAGTCGTAGAGCTTTTCCGCTTCACGCAGCAGGCGGGAGAAGTTGTCGTGCATCAGCAGTTCGGACGGATTCGGCGCGGAGAACCCGGCGGAGATGAAGTGCAGGTTTTTCTGCTCGGTGCGGTTGGTGATCTCCGCCAGGTTCAGGCCACTGGCCAGTGCATCCGACAGCCCGTGACGCGGTGCCATGCCGAACAGGGTATGCAGGTAGCCGCGGCGCATGTCGGCATCGATCAGCAGCACGCGCTGGCCGGTCTGCGCGATCACCGCAGCAAGGTTGCTGGACACGAACGACTTGCCAACCGAAGGGGTCGGGCTGGTGATCATCAGCACCTTGTTGCGCGCCTCGAGCATGGCGAACTTGAGGCTGGTACGCAGGCTGCGCAGCGATTCGACCGCCAGATCGGTCGGTTCGGTGAGGCTGAGCAGTCGGGTCTTGCCGTCGCGGCTCTTGCGGCTGCGATTGAGCTGATCCTGAGAGGCGCTGTAGGGCAGGCCGGCATAGACCGGTACGCCAAGCTTCTCGATCACGTCCGGGCTTTCCACACCGCGGTAGAAGGCCTGGCGCAGCAGGATGACTGCCGCCGAGACGAGCAGGCCGACGAAGATCGCGATGGCCACCACCAGCGGTTTGACCGGTTTCGACGGCTTCTCGATCATCGAGTAGGCGTTGTCGATGATGCGCACGTTGCCGATGGTGCCGGCGCGCAGGATGTCTTGCTCCTGTGCCTGGTTCATCAGCAGCGTGTAGGTCTGGGTCGTGACTTCCATGTCACGTTGGAGGCGCAGCAACTCCTGCTGCGTCATGGGGAGGGCGTCGACCTTCTTCAGCAGCTGGGCTTTCTGCGCCTGCAGCTCGTTCATCTGGGTGATGAGCGTGCGATAGGTCGGGTGCTCGCGGGTATAGAGGCGGTCGTACTCCACGCGTTTGAGAGACAGCTCGGAAATCTGCGTTTCCAGCGCGACGATCTGGTCCAGCACGCCCTTGGTCTCGATGCTGATATCCACCGACTTGGAGCTGGTCTGGTAGGCATTCAGCGCGGCTTCGGCCTTCTCCAGCTCCTTGCGCACCTGAGGTAGTTGAGAACGCAGGAAGTCCAGGCGCTGGGCCGCTTCGGCGGAGCTGCGCTGGATGTTCTGGCTGACGTACAGCCGGCTGATTTCGTCCAGCACATGGCTGGCCAGCTGCGGGTCCGGGTCTTCCAGGGACATGTAGATGATCCCGGAATCCTTGCCGGCCTCGCCGACCTTCAAGCGGTTCTGGTAATCCAGCGCGGTGGTCTGCGGGCGGTTCCTGACTAGCTGGAATTCGGTGCCAGGGCGCGCTTCCAGCTGCGCGATCTGAACCTTGAAACCCTGGTTCTCCACGGCCTGATTGACCTGGCCGCGCAGAATCAGCTGCTGCTCTTCGTCATGCAATGTGAAGCTGCCGGCCGTGCCGGCGATCAACGTCAGCTCCACGCCCAGATACGCTTCGGGCACATCGAGCTGGAATACTTCGAGCTTTTCCCCACCCCACGCATAGCCGGTCAAGCCGAACAGCGGGGTGGCCAGCGCGCCATCAGTCGCCGGGTCGTGCTTGCGCGCCATGAATGCGCCGAACACCGGGAAGTGATGGGGTTTGGCGACGATGTAGAGCTTTAGCTCCTCGACGGCTCTGCCGAGCACGGCGCGGGATTTGAGCAGGGAGATTTCAGTGACCGCCTGGGACACCGAATCCGGCCGAGCCGATATTTCCGGCACGCCGGTGATCGCGGCTTTTTTCGGTTCGATCTGGATCATCGCGGTCGCCTGGTAGATCGGCGTGGCGATCAGGGCATAGAGCACGCCCAGTGCAGCGAAAAAGCCGGTAATGGTGATGATCAGCGCCTTGTGATCGTAGGCGGTGCGCATTATTCCGGCGAGGTCGATGCGGTTGTCCGCGTCATATTCCAGCGAAGAGCGGGTCAAGGCAGTCATTGGGAATCCTTCCTCATGGTGCTATGTGCAAAGAAGCGGGGTAGGCGGTCAGCTCCTGGCCAGCCGTGGGCTCAACCGACGCAGCAGGTTGAGGCTGATGTTCTGGGCGATGGTCGAGAGCGCCTGGATCTTGCTGAACGGCGAGATCAGCGAGAGGCACTCGCCGAACACCTGGATCAGGAAGTACTCGTAGAGCGCGTTATTGCCGATGCGGTTGTAGTAGCGCGCCAGCGAGTAGTGGGCGTGCATGGCCATCTGGATGCGCTGCCGGCTCGGTTGCATGGAGAAGATGCCGCCCTCGTGCACGCGGTAGGCGGCCGGGCTGATGGTTTCCAGGAACTTGCCTTTGCCGTAGGCGCCGAGCAGCGACCACCAGCAGATATCCAGCACTTTTACGCCTAGCAGTTCCGGCGGCAGCTCCTGCACCAGATTGCGAAAGCACACGGTGAGCGTCGAGAGCGGGCGACCCTGCATCAGCTCCTGCGCGGTGGCGTCCTTGCGCAGCTTTCCGGTCAGTTGCGGGCTCTGGATGATGCCCTTGCTGTTGAACATGAAGGCATCGTGATAGGTGATCACGTAGTCACGATGCTGCTCGAGGAAGTCCACCTGCTGCTGCAGCTTGGTCGGATCGGTCCAGTAATCGTCGCCTTCGCAATAGGCGATGTATTTGCCCCCCGCACGGGCGAACAGCCGCGTGCTGAATGGCACGCCGAGGCTGAACTGGTTCTGCGTCTGGTAGATCGGCTTGATGATGCGGGGGTAGCGCGCCGCGTAGTCGGCGATGATCGCGGCGGTGGTGTCGGTCGAGGCGTCGTCGTGGACGATCACCTCGAAAGGGAAATCCGTTTCCTGCTGGAGGAAGCTCTCCAGCGCCTTCCTGATAAAGGATGCGTGGTTGTAGGCCAGGCAGACGACGCTCAGCAGCGGCTCGGTCTTGCCGCCCCAGCGTTCAATCAAGGCTTGCTCGCTCTTCAATTCCATTTTTGGACGCTCGTTTGGTGATGAGTAGGTGAAGCTTGAGTCGCAGTGATTTCGAGGTGGCCGCGACCAGCGCCAGGCAAATGAATCCGCTTACGGCCAGCGCCATCAGCATGTCGAAGCGGTTGTCGCTGGCGATCAGCAGGAACAGCGGCTCGCCCAGCGCCACGCCGATCAGGGTCGCGGCGGTGATTCGCAAGATGTCACGCGTCCAGATGCCCTGCAGGCCGGGCGAGAAACGCCGATGCACCACCGGAGGCCAGATCACGAAGGTCGCCAGGCGCAGGAAGAACCAGGCAAGCGCCGCGCCATAGGCGCCGTGGGTGAGCGCTGCGTAGATCACGATCGGCACGCTGATGGCGGTGGAGACCACGCTGTACCAGATATGCAGGCGCAGCCGGCCATAGGCGTACTGCAGGTAGAACTGAAAGGCACCGACCGCCATCAGCGCGCTGCCCGGCACGTACCAGAACAGCATGCGCTCGCTCCACTGCGCCGCGCCCGCGTCGCCGGTCCAGGCGAGGATCAGGGCATGCCCGTGCCAGGCGATCACCGCGGCCATCGGAAACAGCACGCTGCAGACGAAGCGGGTGGCGTTCAGGTACAGCCGCTCCATTTCGGCGATCCGGCCCTCGGCCACGAGCATGGTCATGCGCGGCAACAGCGTCTGCACCAGGGGGTTGGTCAGGGTCATGATGCCGGTGGTGATCAGCGCCACCAGCGAGAAGTAGCCGTACTCCTTGAGCAGCAGCACCTTAGAAAGCAGCACCTTGTCCAGCTGGGTCAGCACGATCCACAGCAGCGAGGTGAAGAACATGCCGCCGGCGAAGGGCAGCACCGGCCGCACCACGCGCCAGTCGATGCCACTGAGCAGCCTCGGGCTGGACAGCTGTATGTAGGCCTTGCTGGCGAAGGCAAGCGTTTCCACCAGCGCCACGGCGGTTTGAAACAGGAAGAAGTCCAGCGGTTCCTGCGAGACATAGGCGACCAGAAACAGGCCGCCGAGGTAGCGCAAGGTGGCGATCAGGGTGTTCGTTGCGTTCAGCCAGCCGTGCAGTTCGACGCCCTGCAGCCCGCTCTTGTACAGGGTCGCGTAGAGCCTCAGCGCGACCATCAGGCCCATGAGGCTGATGCACTGCATGATGGTGCCGGTGCTCAGTTCCCGCGCCTGCAGCCAGGCCCCGGCGATCCAGCCGCTGCCCAGGTAGATCGCCACGCAGGTCGCCAGGGCGATCGGCAGCAGCAGCAGCTCGAACGAACGCAGCAGCCGCCCTGCAGGACCAGCCGCGGTGCTGAGATCGCCCTGGCCGCGGTAGTGTGCCACCTGCCGCATCAGTGCCGGCGACATCCCGGCATCGAGCAGCTGCAGCCAGGCCTGAAGTACCGCGAAGAAGCCAATCAGCCCGTAGGCTTCGGCGCCCAGATGCTTCAGATAGAACGGCAGGATCAGAATGCCGATCAGCAGGGCGTAGGCCTGGCCGAGGTAGTTCAGGCTGGTGTTGCGGATCACCGATAACCGCTTGGGATCTGACATGAGTTACTGCTGGCCTCCAGTGGTCAGGGGCATGCGCGGGTAATCCGAACCTGGCAGGCGCTCCACGCCGCTGAACAGCCCGAACGCATCGGCAAAGGGCTGGAACAGGGTCCGGTTCGACTGTTCGCTGTGGATCGCTTCCTGGATCAGCGTCTGCATGACCTTTTCCTGCACCTTGCGCGGCAGCCCGGGGTAGATCGGCAGGCACAGCACCTTGCGGCTCAGGGCCCGCGAGCGTGGCTGCGGCACTTGCGGCTGCAGATGATCGAGCGTGTCCAGCGACGGGTAGAAGTAGCGGCGGGGGTTGATGCCGTTCTCGTTCAGTTGCGAGCGGCAGCGCAGGAGCTGGCTTTCGTCGGCGAGGGCAACGGGAAAGTAGCTGTAGTTGCACTGGGATTCCGGCTGCGCCCGTTGCAGATCGAAGTGTTCGCCAAGGCGGCGCTCGTAGCGATGGCCGATCTCTGCCCGGCACTCGAATATCAGTTCGATATCGTCGAGCACGCACATGCCCATCGCGGCGGAGAACTCGTTGAGCTTGGCGTTGATGCCGATGCCTTCGATCTGGTCGGTATCGACGATGCCGAAGTTGCAGAGCAGGCGTATGCGTTCGGCCAGGGCGTCATCGTTGGTGACGATGGCGCCGCCCTCGATGGTGTGGAACAGCTTGGTTGCATGGAAACTCAGCGTGCTGATATCGCCCCAGTCGTAGACCGAGCGACCCTTGTGACGAACGCCAAACGCATGGGCGCCGTCGTAGATGACTTTCAGGTTGTTCTTGCGCGCGATCTGCTCGATGCGTTCCACATCGCAGGGGTTGCCGAACACATGCGTGGCGACGATGGCGGAGGTGTCGGGCTGGATATTTCGCTCGATCTGCTCCGGGTCCAGATTCCAGGTTGCGGGGTCGATGTCGACGAAGAGCGGCTTGATGCCTTCCCACTGCAGCGAGCTGGTGGTGGCAACGAAGCTGAAGGGCGTGGTGATGGCGCTGCCCGTCAGCCCCAGCGCACGATACGCGACCTGCAGTGCGATGGTGCCATTGTTGGTGAGGATGATGTTCCTCACCCCGAGGTAGTCCTTGAGTCGTTGCTCCAGTGCGGTTACCAATGGTCCGTTGTTGGTGAGCCAGCCGGTGTTGTAGATCCTGTCTATGTAAGCCTTGAACTTGTTTTTGCTGCCCAGGTATGACTTGGTCACGTTGATCATGATGATTTCCTTATCGAAGCTCAGCCACCCTGGATGGCATCCGGGGATTCTCGCCGGGTAAATGCGGGTGGGCGTCACACCGCTTGCTGTGCGCCTATTGCGCTGGCCCGACGCGCCCTGCGTTGGTTGTGCCTGAGGATCATTCGGGTCATCAGGCTGCCGGCGTGGGGATCGCCGTAATGGAAGATGGCGGTGGCGCGCAGCTGCGCCGGATCACAAGGCTCGTTGGCATGCAGGGATCGGTAGCCCCAGAACAGGTAGAGATTGCCGGGTACCAGCTGCAGGCGCTGAGGCTTGAGCAGTCCGAGGCCTATCGCGCGGCTAATCAGCTTGCGACTCAACTTGTTCTGCAGCAGTGCTTTCTCCACCACGTTGACCAGCACGTACTTGCGAAGCTTGCGCAGATTGGGAAACAGCAGCAGGTCGCCGCGCTGGTCGCCGTCCTGCGGGATTTCCACAGGTAGCAATGCCGTTACCAGAGAAGCGTCGTAGTGGAAGCAGTTCGACTCCTTGCGTCCTGTCTGCCCCTGCACGCATCGCATCACCAGGTAGATGCGTTTGCTTGGCGCCGCCTTGCCAGCGCCGAGCTGATACACGTCGTCCAGCAGCGACTGGAACTCTGGCGCGCTGCTCAACGTGGCAAGCAGCGAGCCCGCAACCTGTTCACCGTCGTGATGAGCGAAATATTCCCCGTGATGCTGTCGAGCCTGCTCGTAAACTTGCTCGCGCAGTTGAGTTAGTTGCAGATTGTTCAAGTAGCCGGGTATGCAGGCGTAGCCATTCTGATTGATATCCCGCGCAATCAATGCCTTGTCCTGATCTTCCGTTCCATAAAAGATTGTTGACACTGTAGTTCTCCCTGCGCAAAGGCGAGGCGAAACGGTTTGTCGAACCGCAGCTATTGCAGCGCCGCTGCTGATCGGCGTCCTGGGTGGGAATAAAGAATTTCGGCGTAATGCCTGGGCAGTAGGCTTTTAGCCTGTGACGAAAGTTAATGCTGATCTAAATATTCTTTTATTTAGACAAAGCTACCGCCATCGACTTATTTACATGTCGATTTGAATAACTTGTACGTATTCCCCGTCATCTGCGATCGGCCAACGTCCGCGTGTGACCTTGAGAGAATCGGGCATGGCTACCGCACTCCGGGCACTCTGCGAGCCCCGGCTCTCTCAATACTTATGGCGAACGAGCCCGCATTGCTTTATTAAAAGCGATACTAATCAGGCAGGGGGTTTAACTCTTGCGCCGCAAAACTTGACCTGTCCAGTTGGTCTTAAACCGCTCTGCAACGTATTGCTCCCTGTTGCAACTAGATATCCGTCATAACGTGAACCAAGTCAAGCTAGGGAGCCAAAAAAAAGTTGCAGATGGACGTCGCGAGGTGTTTAGAAGAGCCAACTAATTGAGTTGAAAGGAGTTTTGTTTTTGACGCAGGCTGGCCTAGAGCTATCATCAATGGTTATAGCGAATGCGGTAATTAGCTCTAAGCTGAATAAACCATCTGCTCCTTTGCTGGCCATACATGACGTATGCATAAACAAAGGGAATATTATTCCGACTATGCTGGGCAACTATTCCGATAAAGAGTTAATTCTACGGACCTGTTGTTACAAGACGCGGCTTACTGGCCGAAGAGGGGCGCTGGTCTGACAAAAAAGACGCGCAAACGAAAAAGGCCACTCGTCTGAGTGGCCTTTTCGTGATTTGGTTGCGGGAGCCGGATTTGAACCGACGACCTTCGGGTTATGAGCCCGACGAGCTACCAGACTGCTCCATCCCGCGTCTGTGGGGCGCATTCTACAGCCCGATTACCCGTTGTCAATCAAAAGGAAGGAAAAAAGCGTATTTTATTCAAAAGGTTAGCGATTCATGCGAGGTCTGCTGCCAACACGAGCGTCTCAGAGTTTTGCGCGCACAAAAAAAGGCCACTCATCTGAGTGGCCTTTTAAATTGGTTGCGGGAGCCGGATTTGAACCGACGACCTTCGGGTTATGAGCCCGACGAGCTACCAGACTGCTCCATCCCGCGACGCGCATTCTACAGCTTTAAACGCGGCTGTCACGGGTTTATTTGAAATCAGATGGGAATACCGATCAGGCGTGCCATGAGGGCAGGGTGCCGGGAGCTGCTGTCTGGTGTGGTAGACACTGTTTGATTGCCGGGCGAGCCTGCGGCGGGTGATGGCGACGAGCGATCCTCATCATGCCCCAGAGCATGGAGAGCGCTACCGACAGCCAACCCAGGATCATCATCAGGAGTATCAGCGCAGGTTCCATCTGGAGCTTCCTCTTTGAATCCAATATTCGTCCTTGTGGTTGTGACCCCGCTCGCTGAAAGCGGTTCCGGCATGCCATCGGTCGCTCGCCGGCGCACTCCTTGGAATCGCCGCTGCCCAAGTATCAAGTGGATGATGCGGAGGTGTCGGACATGCGTATTCAGCTTGGTGTGCTGGTTGCAGCGCTTGCTTCAACAGTCAGCGCGCAGGATCTGGAGCGACCGTTCGCTGATATCCCGTTGGCTCAGAACACGGGCGCGGCGGATCGCGGCGCCGCCGGCAATGGCTCGATGGGCATTGGCGGCGGTATCGACTATCTGGAGGATGACCAGGGTCAGTCTGAGGCAGGTGACGCATCCTCCAAGAAGCCAGCGGCGGAGCAGTACGACGACACGGCCGAACCCGGCCATGGTGGCAATGAGACCGACATGGAGCACCGTCGCCGTCCCAAATTGGAAAGACGCAGTGATTAACGCAGTCGTTCATCAATAGGAGGTAGCCATGAATCGGGCACTCACAGTGGTAACAGCATTGCTTCTGGCGGCTTCTGCCGGGGCGTATGCCGGTTCGGCGGAGAACGCCGATGACACCCGTCGTCCGGGAGCTGCAAACGAAAGCTCAGTTGAATCGAGCGAGCGTTCCGACCAGCACAGGGAAAAGTCGGAAGGCCATGACAGTCGGGACCACAAGGCGCAGCAGGGCAGTGACCTGGGTACCATGGGAACGGGTAATACCGGAACCACAGGCGGCATGGGTGCTACCACGGGAACCGACACCATTGGCGGGACCATCGAAGAATAGCCCGCCACCGGCCACGCAACATTCATAAAGCGGTCGGGCATCCGTACAATGCCCAACCTTTCAACATCTATTGGCCTGGTATGCAGATCGCTTTGGCGCCCATGGAGGGGCTGGTCGACGAAATCCTTCGCGACGTTCTGACTCGGATGGGTGGGGTCGACTGGTGCGTCACCGAGTTCATCCGAGTCTCTGATCGTCTGCTGCCGCAAAGCAGCTTTCGCAAACTTGCACCCGAATTGCAGACTGGCGCCATTACTCGCGCCGGAACCCCTGTGCGCGTTCAATTACTGGGCTCCGATCCTGCCTGTCTGGCTGATAACGCTGCCTATGCCTGCTCACTGGGTGCGCCTGCTATCGATCTGAATTTCGGCTGCCCGGCCAAGACGGTAAACAAATCGCGCGGTGGGGCCATCCTGCTCAGGGAGCCTGATTTGCTGCACGCCATCCTCTGTGAGGTACGGCGAACTGTGCCGGCGCACATCCCGGTCACCGCCAAGATGCGCCTGGGTTTCGACAGCCCGGACGGTGCACTCGATTGCGCTCGGGCGCTGGTGGACGGCGGGGCAGGTCAGTTGGTGGTGCATGCGCGAACGAAGGTCGAAGGCTACAAGCCGCCAGCGCATTGGGAATGGGTGGCTCGCGTGCAGGAAGTCGTCGTGGTGCCGGTATACGCCAACGGCGATATCTGGTCGCTGGAAGACTGGCGTCGCTGTCGAGAAGTCAGCGGGGCGGAAAACATCATGCTGGGTCGCGGGCTTGTTTCGCGGCCAGACCTGGCACGGCAGATCGCCGCCGCCGAACAGGGGCAAAGCATCGCCGAGATGAGCTGGGCAGAGTTCCAGCCCACATTGGTGGACTTCTGGCAGCAGGCGCGGGGCAAGATCGCACCACGCTATGCGCCCGGCAGACTGAAGCAGTGGCTGGCTTTGCTTACGCGCAACTACCCCGAGGCGGTGGCGCTTTTCGCTGCGCTGCGTCGGGAAAACGACTGCGCGCGGATAGACACGATGCTCGGTGTCAATACCATGGGTATTCCGGTGGCGGCGCTGGGTTAGACCGATCAGCGTCCGCCGCTGACGTCCAGTAACGCGCCGGTGGTATAGCTGGCGCGCTCACTGGCGAGCCAGAGTATGGCTTCGGCAACTTCCTCGGCTTGCCCGCCGCGCCCCATGGGCACGCTTGCCTTGACCCGCTCGATGCGATCCGGCTCGCCACCGCTGGCGTGAATCTCGGTATGGATCACACCGGGTCGTACCGCATTCACCCGAATGCCTTCGCCGGCCACTTCCCGGGCCAGCCCGACCGTCATGCTGTCGATAGCGCCCTTGGCCGCGGCATAGTCGATGTACTCCCCAGGCGCACCAAGCTGCGCGGCGATCGAGGACAGATTGATGATCGAACCTCCCTGGCCGCCACGCTGAGTGGACATGCGCTTGATCGCCTCGCGTGCGCATAGAAAGCTGCCGATGACATTGGCACCGAGCACGCGCGTCCAGCGGGCGGCGTCCATCTGCTCCAGGCGCATCTGCTGTTCGAGCATGCCGGCGTTGTTGACCAGCACATCGAGGCGGCCGAACTCGCGATCAATCATCTCGAACATCTGCACCACCTGACCCTCGTCAGCGACATCAGCCTTGACCGTGATTGCCGATACGCCCGCAGCGTGGACCTGTTCGAGCACCTGTTTCACCGCGTCTTCGCGTTGGTGATAGTTGAGGCACAGTGCGTAGCCCTGGTGGGCCGCCAGCCGGGCAGTGGCGGCGCCGATACCACGACTGGCACCTGTGATCAGCATGACTCTGGACATGGTGTTACCTCTCGTCAGCAGGCTCATTTTCTGTGCCTTGAAATCTGCATAACGGTTCCTATCTAAGGCTCAGCGGGATGCCGTAGCCGGGTCCCGCATGTTTCAACTCGCTGATTTCAGGAGGTTTATCATGAGTTCGTTTCCCATGGCCCCTCTGTTCCGGCAATCCGTGGGCTTCGATCGTTTCAACGACCTGTTCGAGTCCGCCCTGCGCAACGACACCGGCAGCTCGTATCCACCCTATAACATCGAGAAACACGGTGACGACCAGTATCGAATCGTGGTCGCTGCCGCCGGCTTCGAGGAGTCCGACCTCGATCTGCAGGTAGAGCGTAGTGTGCTGACCATCAGTGGCGGGCGGCGCGAGAGTGAGGCAGAGAACGTCACCTATCTGCATCAGGGCATCGCCCAGCGGGCGTTCAAGCTGTCGTTCCGGCTGGCCGACCACATCGAGGTGAAAGGCGCTGCGCTGAACAGTGGCCTGCTCAACATCGACCTGGTGCGCGTGGTGCCGGAAGAGGCCAAGCCCAAGCGTATCCCGATCAATGCCGATCAGCGGCCCGCGCTGGAGGGTTGATCTGCAAGGAAGAGAAGGGCGCCATAGGGCGCCCTTTCTTGTAGTTGTCTCGTCTGGTCAGTCACCGCGTTCAGCATCCAGCAGCGCCATGAAGGCTCTGGCCGCATTGGACAGGGTGCGTTCCCTGTGCAGGATGTAGCCAAGTTGCCGGGTCAGCTGAATGCCCGGCAGAGGCAGGCTGACTACCTGTTCGTCGAGCATGCTGCGCGGTAGCACGCTCCAGGCAATCCCGATGGAGACCATCATCTTGATGGTCTCCATATAGTTGGTGCTCATGGTGATATTGGGCGTCAGGCCCTCACGCTCGAACAGTCGCTGGGCGATGTGATGAGTGAAGGTGTTGCCGCCGGGAAAAACGGCAGGATGGCCGGCGACATCGGCAAGGCGAATATCCGCCTTGCCCGCCAGCGGGTGCTCGGGCGCGACGACGAAATCCAGCGGGTCTTCCCATACCTTCATTGCCCGGACCGGCTCGGCCGTCTGCGGCGCCAGGGTGATGACCGCCAGTTCGGCGCGGCCATGCAGCACTTCGTCGTAGGCGACTTCCGAATCGAGAAAACGGATATCCAGGCTGACCTGAGGATAAGCGCGGGTGAACGCGCGCAGCAATGGCGGCAGGCGGTGCAGGCCGATGTGATGGCTGGTCGCCAGGCTCAGACGCCCGCCTATGTCGCCGTTGAGGTTGGTCAAGGCGCGGCGGGTGTCGTCCAGTACATTCAAAATCTGATAAGCCCGCGGCAGCAGGGCTCTTCCTGCCTCGGTCAGGCCTATCTCGCGGCCGAGCCGGTCGAACAGGCGTACGTCCAGCTGCGACTCCAATGCGGCGATGCGTTTGCTGACTGCAGGCTGGGTCAGATGCAGGCGCTCCGCAGCCAACGAAAAACTGCCCGTTTCCGCGATGGCGATAAAGGCATTGAGGTTGGCCAGGTCCATGAACGATCTCTATCCGGTGGTAATGAGCATTCCTGAGGGGAATGCTTGGGATGAAAAATATGAATTTGAGTAATTGAATGCAAGTCCCTAGCATCGTCCCCATAAGCGCAAGGGCTATTCGCCCCGCATAGAAAGCAGATGAGGAAAAGTCCGATGGCCGGCAAGACGCTCTACGACAAGCTCTGGGAAATGCACGAGGTGAAACGTCGCGACGATGGTTCGTCGCTGATCTACATCGACCGCCACATCCTGCATGAAGTGACTTCGCCACAAGCGTTCGAAGGTCTGCGTCTGGCCAACCGCAAGCCATGGCGCATCGACGCCAATATCGCCACGCCGGACCACAACGTGCCGACCACCAAGGGCGAGCGTCAGGGCGGCCTGGAAGCCATCGCTGACGAGGTCTCGCGCATCCAGGTACAGACGCTGGACGAGAACTGCGATGACTTCGGCATCCTCGAATTCAAGATGAACGATGTGCGTCAGGGCATCGTTCACGTCATCGGCCCGGAGCAGGGCGCGACATTGCCCGGCATGACCGTGGTGTGCGGTGACTCGCATACCTCCACCCACGGCGCCTTCGGCGCGCTGGCCCACGGCATCGGCACCTCCGAGGTCGAGCATGTGCTCGCCACCCAGTGCCTGGTCGCCAAGAAGATGAAGAACATGCAGGTGCGCGTCGAGGGCAAACTGCCGTTCGGCGTCACCGCCAAGGACATCGTGCTGGCCGTGATCGGCAAGATCGGTACCGCCGGCGGCAATGGCCATGCCCTGGAATTCGCCGGCAGCGCGATTCGCGATCTGTCCATGGAAGGGCGCATGACCATCTGCAACATGTCCATCGAGGCCGGTGCCCGCGTAGGCATGGTGGCGGTGGATGAAAAGACCATCGCCTACGTCGAAGGGCGTCCGTTCGCGCCGAAGGGCGACGACTGGGACAAGGCGGTCGAGCTGTGGAAAGGCCTGGTCTCTGATGACGACGCGGTGTTCGACACCGTCGTCGAACTCAAGGCCGAGGACATCAAGCCGCAGGTCAGCTGGGGCACTTCGCCGGAAATGGTGCTGGCTGTCGATCAGAGCGTGCCGGACCCCGCTGCCGAAGCCGACCCGGTCAAGCGCGATTCCATCGTTCGTGCGCTGAAGTACATGGGCCTGGCGGCCAACCAGCCGATCACCGATATCAAGCTGGATCGCGTGTTCATTGGTTCCTGCACCAACTCGCGGATCGAGGACCTGCGTGCCGCGGCTGAGGTCGCCAAAGGGCGCAAGGTGGCGGCGAACGTGAAGCAGGCGATGGTTGTGCCGGGCTCCGGCCTGGTGAAGCAGCAGGCCGAGGCTGAAGGGTTGGACAAGATCTTCGTCGAGGCTGGCTTCGAGTGGCGCGAGCCGGGTTGCTCCATGTGCCTGGCGATGAACCCCGACAAGCTGGGCAGCGGCGAGCATTGCGCCTCGACTTCCAATCGCAACTTCGAGGGGCGTCAGGGCGCTGGTGGACGCACACACTTGGTCAGCCCGGCCATGGCGGCCGCTGCGGCGGTAACCGGCCATTTCATCGATGTACGCGAACTGGTCCAGGCCTGAGGAGATAACGGATGAAAGCCTTTACCCAACACACCGGCCTGGTCTGTCCGCTGGATCGTGCCAACGTCGATACCGATCAGATCATCCCGAAGCAGTTTCTCAAGTCCATCAAGCGCACCGGCTTTGGCCCTAATCTGTTCGATGAGTGGCGCTACCTGGACGTCGGCCAGCCGAATCAGGATTGCTCGCAGCGTCCGGTGAACAAGGACTTCGTGCTGAACTTCCCGCGCTACCAGGGCGCCAGCGTGCTGCTGGCGCGTGAGAACTTCGGCTGCGGCTCCTCCCGCGAGCACGCGCCGTGGGCCCTGGAGGAGTACGGTTTCCGTACGATCATTGCGCCGAGCTTTGCCGACATTTTCTACAACAACAGCTTCAAGAACGGCCTGCTGCCGATCGTGCTGAAGGAAGAGGAAGTCGATGAGCTGTTCGCACAGGCCGAAGCCAACGAAGGCTACCAGCTGACCGTGGACCTCGCTGCCCAGGTCGTGACACGCCCGGACGGCAAGCAGTACGGCTTTGAAGTCGATGCCTTCCGCAAGCACTGCCTGCTCAACGGCCTCGACGATATCGGCCTGACGCTGCAAGACGCGGACGCGATCAAGGCGTTCGAGACCCGTCACCAGCAGAGCCAGCCATGGCTGTTCGGCGCCATCAAGTGAGATAAGGGCAGGGTGGATGATGCGTCATCCATCCACTTGCAGGGTTTCGGTGGATGAACACAACGGCGTCCACCCAAGTGAAAATCGAGGAACGTGATGAGCAAACAGATTCTGGTTCTGCCCGGTGATGGTATCGGTCCGGAGATCATGGCCGAGGCGGTCAAGGTTCTGCAGCTGGCCAATGACAAGTTCCAGCTGGACTTCGAACTGAGCTACGACGAGCTGGGTGGCGCAGCGGTCGACAAATATGGCGTGCCGCTGGCCGACGAAACCCTTGCGCGTGCACGTGCTGCCGATGCCATTCTGCTTGGCGCGGTGGGAGGCCCGAAGTGGGACAAGATCGATCCAGCCATTCGTCCCGAGCGCGGTCTGCTGAAGATTCGCTCCGAGCTGGGGCTGTTCGGTAACCTGCGTCCGGCACTGCTCTACCCGCAACTGGCCGATGCGTCGTCGTTGAAGCCTGAGATCGTGGCCGGTCTGGATATCCTCATCGTTCGCGAGTTGACCGGCGGCATTTATTTCGGCAAGCCGCGCGAAAGCAAGGTGCTGGAGAACGGTGAGCGCATGGCGTACGACACGCTGCCGTACAGTGAAAGCGAAATCCGTCGCATCGCCAAGGTCGGCTTCGACATGGCGATGGTGCGCAACAAGAAGCTCTGTTCGGTGGACAAGGCCAACGTGCTGGCGTCCAGCCAGCTGTGGCGTGCTGTGGTGGAGGAAGTGGCCAAGGACTATCCCGAGATCGAGCTGAGCCACATGTACGTCGACAATGCGGCAATGCAGCTGGTGCGCGCACCGAAGCAGTTTGACGTGATCGTCACCGACAACATGTTTGGCGACATCCTCTCCGACGAGGCATCGATGCTGACCGGTTCCATTGGCATGCTGCCGTCTGCCTCGCTGGATGCGGGCAACAAGGGCATGTACGAGCCGTGCCACGGTTCAGCGCCGGATATCGCTGGCCAGGGCATCGCCAATCCGTTGGCGACCATCCTGTCCGTTTCGATGATGCTGCGTTACAGCTTCAATCAGGTAGCGGCAGCCGATGCCATCGAGCAGGCGGTGAGTGATGTGCTCGATCAGGGCCTGCGTACCGGTGATATCTGGTCGGAAGGTTGTACCAAGGTCGGTACTCAGGCGATGGGCGATGCAGTAGTCGCGGCCCTCGCGAAGTTGTAATCTTCTGGCCCGCCTTAATCTGCGCGGGCCACTTTTTCTATAGGTGTAGTTGCGATGAAACGTGTAGGTCTGATCGGTTGGCGCGGTATGGTCGGTTCCGTGCTCATGCAGCGGATGCTGGAAGAGCGGGATTTCGACCTGATCGAGCCCGTGTTCTTCACCACTTCCAATGTCGGCGGCCAGGGCCCCGATATTGGCAAGGAAACCGCTGCGCTGAAGGACGCCTACAGCATCGACGAGCTGAAAGGCCTCGATGTGATCCTGACCTGTCAGGGCGGCGACTACACCAATGAAGTCTTCCCTAAGCTGCGTGAAGCGGGCTGGCAGGGCTACTGGATCGACGCGGCGTCCTCGCTGCGTATGCAGGACGATGCGGTGATCGTGCTCGATCCGGTGAACCGTCGCGTGATCGACCAGCAACTGGATGCCGGCACCAAGAACTACATCGGCGGCAACTGCACCGTCAGCCTGGCGCTGATGGGCCTTGGCGGTCTGTTCGAAGCCGGTCTGGTCGAGTGGATGAGCGCGATGACCTATCAGGCAGCCTCCGGCGCCGGCGCGCAGAACATGCGCGAACTGATCAAGCAGATGGGTGCAATCAATGCGGCCGTGGCCGATGATCTGGCCAATCCCGCCAGCGCGATCCTGGATATCGACCGTAAGGTGGCTGAAACCCAGCGTAGCGAAGCATTCCCGGTCGACAATTTCGGCGTGCCGCTGGCCGGCAGCCTGATTCCTTACATCGACAAGGAGTTGCCGAATGGGCAGAGCCGCGAAGAGTGGAAGGCGCAGGCTGAGACCAACAAGATCCTTGGTCGATTCAAGAGTCCGATCCCGGTTGACGGCATCTGCGTGCGCGTGGGTGCCATGCGTTGCCACAGCCAGGCGCTGACCATCAAGCTGAACAAGGATGTGCCGATCTCCGATATCGAAGGGCTGATCAGCCAGCATAATCCCTGGGTCAAGCTGGTGCCGAATCATCGTGATGCCAGCATGCAGGAGCTGAGTCCGGCCGCAGTCACCGGAACGCTAAGCGTGCCGGTCGGCCGTCTGCGCAAGCTCAACATGGGCTCGCACTACCTGGGCGCGTTCACCGTGGGCGACCAGCTGCTGTGGGGCGCCGCGGAGCCGCTGCGGCGCATGTTGCGTATCCTGCTGGAGCGTTGATGCGCTCTCGATGAAGTGCCAGACGCCGCGACTTGTTCGCGGCGTTTTCGTTTATGCGATGTGCCGCTCGGCGGCACTGGTTGCAGTGGTCTGCCATTTCGCTACAGTGCCGGTCCTTAGTGCGTGGAGGTGACGATGCCCACAGGTGTCGGTGTTGCGGTCGTAGGTGCGGTCAGCCTGGTAGGCGAAGCACTGGTCGAGGTGCTCGAGGAGCGGACGTTTCCGGTTGCCGAGCTGTATCTGTTGGGTGATAGCGAGGATGTCGGGCACACGGTGCCATTCAAGGGGCGGAATCTGCGTGTTGGCGAGGCGGATCGCTTCGACTTCAATCGGGCGCAGCTGGTGTTTCTGGTCGGTGCTTCGGAATTGGTGAGCGAGTGTCACGTCAAGGCAGTAGCGGCAGGCTGCCGAATCGTCGATCTGTCAGGCTCGATTCCCGTCAAGCAGCAGCTTTGCGTGGTGCCAGAGGTTAACGGCGGGCTGCTCGATTCGTTGCCCGATCAGCGCGCCATTGCCAGTCCACTGCCTGAAGCGGTCGCTCTGGCCATCGCATTGAAGCCGATCCAGCAACAGCTGGATTTGCATCGCGTGACTGTTACGGCCTGTCTGCCAGTGTCCAGCCGTGGCTCGGCAGGTGTGAAGGAGCTTGCCCGGCAGACATCTGAATTGCTCAATGCGCGACCTTTGGAGCCCCGAATATTCGGCCGGCAGATGGCTTTCAATATGCTCGCACAAGCCGAGGCGGTCGACGCGCAAGGATATGGAGCGCAGGAACGGCGTCTGGTTGAAGAGCTTCGTCAGCTCCTGGATATGCCTGAACTCGCCGTCTCTGTTACGTTCGTTCAAGCTCCGGTGTTCTTCGGAGAGAGCCTCATCGTCTCGTTGCAGGGTGGCGTCGAGGCCGATATGCCAGCGCTGTCTGCGGCTCTCGACGCGGCGCAAGGGGTTGAGCTGGTGGAGTCGGACGACTATCCGACAGCGGTTGGTGACGCAGTCGGGCAGGAGGCGATCTATGTTGGAAGACTTCGTCGAGGCATCTGCGATCCACGGGAAGTCAATTTGTGGATTGTGTCTGATAACGTGCGAAAAGGCGCGGCACTAAACGCTGTGCAGTCTGGTGAGTTGTTGATAAAAGACTATCTGTAAAAGATACTTACTGGTAATTCGAAGAATATTTCTAGCCGATGCGCTGAACGGCTTATCGCTGATGGGGAGCCACCGCCAGGTGGCGCGGGCAGTGACATAAGACCCTCTCGTAGTTCGAGAAAAAGATAAACAAGGGATTAAATAATGGTTCGGGTTCGCAATCTGGTGCTGGCAATCGCGGCTGCTACCGCGCTGACTACAGAAATGGCCCACGCGCTTGGGTTGGGAGAGGTCACGCTTCAGTCGTCATTGAATCAACCGCTGATCGCGGAAATCGAGCTGCTGGATGCAAACAGCCTGGCGCCCGGGGAGGTGATCCCGGTATTGGCCTCGCTCGAAGAATTCAATCGCGCCGGTATTGATCGCCAGTACTTTCTGACGGACCTGAAATTCACTCCAGTACTGCGTCCGAACGGAAAGAGCGTCATTCAGGTTTCGTCCAACAAGCCGGTACGCGAACCCTATCTTAATTTTCTCGTAGAGGTGCTCTGGCCCAGTGGGCGCCTGCTCCGTGAGTACACCCTGCTGCTCGATCCGCCACTCTATTCACCGGAAACCGCAGCGGCCGCAGCACCGCAGTTGCCCATTTCCGCTCCGTCCCGAACAGTAGAGCCAGTACGCTCTGCGCCAGTTCGTCCGTCTACAACGCGCTCAACCGCAGTTCAGCCGGTAAGCGCGCCGCAGAGCGGCGGTAGCGAGTACAAGACTTCCGCGCGCGACACTCTCTGGGAGATCGCGGAGCGCAATCGTCGCAATGGAACGGTTCATCAGGCGATGCTGGCTATTCAGGATCTCAATCCTGATGCTTTCATTGGCGGCAATATCAACCGGATGAAGAGCGGACAGGTACTTCGTTTGCCGGATGCCGAGCAGATATCGACCCGCTCTCAGGCCGAAGCGATCGCTCAGGTCGCGGAGCAGAACGCGGCATGGCGACAGGGTAGTGGTGGCGCGGTTGCAGGCGCTCGCCAACTGGACGCGACCCGTCGTACTGAAGCTGGAGCAGCACCGTCGCGTAGCGAGTCTCGTGACAGCCTCCGCCTGGTGGCGGCTGATGCGGGCAAGGAAACTGCCGGCTCCGACACCGGGTCTGCCGAAGGCGGCCAGGCCTTGCGCGACAAGCTGGCGGTGACCCAGGAGAGTCTGGACTCCAGCCGTCGTGAGAACGACGACCTCAAGGATCGTCTGAATGATCTACAGGGGCAGCTGGAAAAGCTGCAACGGCTTATGCAGCTCAAGGATGACCAGCTTGCCAAGCTGCAGGCCCAGGTCGGTGCCGAAGGCCAGGCCCCGGCGCTGGACGCCAACGCCAGCCAGCCTGCTGCCGCAAAAACAGAGCCCCAGGCAACTGAAGGTAGCACGCAAGAGCCGGCCCGCGCTGACGGTGACACCCAGGCTGATTCTGCTGTTGATACCCGGCAGGAACCTGCTCCAGTCGTTGCTCCGGCACCGGCCGAGCAGTCTGCGGCGTCCAAGCCTGCTGCAAAGCCAGCCAGCCCAGCGAAACCGGTCGCACCTGTTGTTGAGCCTGAGCCCAAGAGCCTGATTGACGATCTGCTGTCCAACACTTTGCTGCTCGGTGTCGTCGGCGGTAGTGCCCTGTTGCTGTTGCTGCTGGGTCTGATGGCTCTTTCGCGCCGCAATGCGATGAAAGAGGCGGAGCTGCAGGAAAGTCTGATGGCGGATGACACGGTTGACGATCTGCGAGTGGAATCGCCCGCGTACGTCGATTTGGGACAGGAGCATCAACTTGAACCGACTTCCTTCCATGCCGACGCTCCGGCTGCGTCGGATGAGCTGACTTCCACTACAGGTGATGCATTAGCCGAGGCGGACATCTACATCGCTTACGGCCGCTTCAATCAGGCTGCAGAACTGCTACAAAACGCCCTTAATGACGAGCCTCAGCGGAGCGATCTGCGGCTGAAGCTGATGGAAGTGTATGCGGAGCTTGGCAATCGCGATGGCTTCGTCCGTGAAGAAGCTGAGCTACGTGAAATCGGCGGCGCTACCACCGAAGTCGAGCAGCTGAAGTACAAGTATCCCGCCATGGCCGCGGCGATCGGAGGCTCGGCAGCTGTCGCCGCCACTCATATGGACATGGACAGCCTCGACCTTGATGATCTGCAGCTCGACGAGCCGGCCGCGCCGGCGGCAGGGCAGGATCTGGACGATGCATTCGACCTCAGCCTGGATGACCTGGACATCGATCTGAACGAGGAGCGTCCGGCTGCACCTGCGGACGACTCTTTGGACTTCGACGACCTGACGCTGGATGAGCCGGTTACCGAGCGTGAGGCCTCGCCTGCAGCCAGCGATTTCTCCTTCGATCTCGCAGAAGATAAGTCTGCGCAAGAGGCCGAGCAGGACGATCTTTCCGATTTCTCGTTCGATCTGGACAGCGACAAAGGAATGGAGCAAGCCCCCACAGAGTTTTCGCTCAATCTCGACGAGGAGCCGGTTGAAGGTCCTGCCGCGTTTGAAAGTGATGATCTCGATTTCGAACTGTCGGAGCCTGTAGCGAATCCGAGCGACGATTTGCCCGAAGGGTTCGATATTTCGCTGGATGAGCCCGAGTTTGAGGCGCAACCGGAAACCTTTGCCGACAAGCTGAACGAGGTGGAGGCTGATCTGGATGATCTGTCCAAGGAACTGGAGGAGCCGGCCACTGCTCCTGCTGACAACTTGGCTACGACTGACGCCGACGGCGGTGGGGAGGACGACTTCGATTTCTTCTCCGACACCGACGAAACTACCACCAAGCTGGATCTCGCCAGAGCCTATATCGACATGGGCGACGCTGAAGGTGCACGCGACATCCTGGATGAAGTGATTTCCGAGGGTAGCGATGTCCAGCAGCAAGAGGCGCGAGAAATGCTCGCCAAACTAGCCTGATCATGACCCAAGCAGTACCCCAAACGGCAGCCGAAATGGCTGCCGTCGGCGTTTCCAGGATCGCGCTTGGCGTCGAATACAAGGGATCGCGCTATCGCGGATTTCAGCGTCAGCGCGCCGGTGTGCCATCCATTCAGGAATCACTCGAAACCGCGTTGACCAAAGTGGCGGGTGGTCACTCCGTCACGCTGAGCTGTGCAGGTCGCACAGACGCGTTGGTCCATGCCAGCGGGCAGGTCGTGCACTTTGACACGCCTGTCTCGCGGACCATGCATGCATGGGTGATGGGCGCGAACATGAACCTGCCATCCGACATCAGCGTCACCTGGGCGAAGGAGATGCCGCGTCATTTCGATGCGCGCTTCAGCGCAATGGCTCGCCGTTATCGCTATGTGATCTACAACGATCAGATACGGCCGGCGCACATGGCGGAAGAGGTTACTTGGAACCATCGCCCACTCGATATCGAGCGTATGCGCGCCGCTGCCACGGCGTTCGTGGGAACACATGATTTCAGTGCCTTCCGGGCCAGGCAGTGTCAGGCCAAGTCGCCGATCAAAACCATTCATCACCTGGAGCTGCTGGAGCACGGCCGGCTGATCGTCATAGATGTTCGGGCCAATGCTTTTCTGCATCATATGGTGCGCAACTTCGCTGGCGTTCTGATGACCATTGGCGCGGGTGAGCGGCCAGTGGAATGGGCTGCGCAAGTGCTGGAGTCTCGTGTGCGCCGAACGGGCGGAGTGACAGCGCACCCGTACGGGCTCTATCTCATCGAAGTCGATTATCCCGAAGAGTTCGAGCTGCCGAAGCGATATCTCGGTCCGCACTTCCTGTCGGGTTTGCCGGACGTTCGTCGCTAATGAATTAGGCAGGAGCCGTTTTGCCTATTCGCTTGCAGGTGGCAGGTCTTTTGTTACCATCCGGTTTCCTTTTTGGCAGGTAGCATCCGTTGTCAGTCGTTCGCAGCAAAATATGCGGGATCACTCGCGTCGACGACGCCTTGACAGCAGCCAAGGCGGGCGCCGATGCCATCGGCCTGGTTTTCTATGCCAAGAGTCCGCGTGCCGTCGATGTGCGACAGGCACGTCAGATCGTCACGGCATTGCCACCGTTTGTCACGACGGTAGGCCTGTTCGTCAACGCCAGCCGCTGCGAGATCAACGAGATACTCGACGCCGTTCCGCTGGACATGCTGCAGTTTCACGGCGATGAAACACCGGCGCAGTGCGAGGGGTTTCATCGGCCGTGGTTCAAGGCGCTACGGGTAGGGAACGGCGAGGATATCGAGGCTCAAGTCGCGCGTTATGCAAATGCCAGCGGCATCCTTCTGGATACTTTCGTCGCGGGCGTGCCGGGTGGGACGGGCGAACGCTTCGATTGGTCGCTGATCCCGGCGGCGCTGGCCAAGCCGCTGATTCTGGCAGGTGGACTGACCGCCGAGAACGTTCAGCAAGCCATTGCCCAGGTTCGTCCGTACGCAGTGGATGTCAGCGGCGGGGTGGAGGCGAGCAAGGGCGTCAAGGATGCTTCCAAGGTGATGGCCTTTGTCGGTCGGGTTCGATCGGCTATGTGACGCCTGGGCAGCCTTTGCCGTCCAGTAACGAGTCGCTGGTGAGACCAGTAGCGTGATTCCTTGCCTGAAGGAGTCGGAGTTTCGCGGCTGCGCCGATAGGCGCATCGCTCACGCGACCAAGAGCGCCTGATACGCGTGGTCGCAACAATGAATCTGCCTGCAGCGCGAGTGCGCTCGGGACTGAAGCTTTGGAGAACAAGAGCATGAGCAACTGGCTGGTAGACAAACTGATCCCTTCGATCATGCGGTCGGAGACGCAAAAGAGCTCGGTCCCCGAAGGCCTTTGGCACAAGTGCCCCTCTTGCGAGGCGGTTCTATACCGCCCTGAGCTGGAAAAGACGCTCGATGTTTGCCCCAAGTGCCAGCATCACATGCGCATCGATGCCCGTAGCCGGCTCGATATCTTCCTCGATGCCGAGGGCCGCGAAGAGATCGCTGCCGAGCTAGAGCCGGTCGACCGCCTGAAGTTCCGAGATAGCAAGAAGTACAAGGATCGCCTCTCTGCAGCACAGAAGCAGACCGGCGAGAAAGATGCGCTGATCGCAATGAGCGGAAAGGTCGTCAACATCCCGGTCGTGGCTTGTGCATTCGAATTCTCGTTCATGGGTGGCTCCATGGGAGCAATCGTTGGCGAGCGTTTCGTGCGGGCCGCCAATGTTGCTCTTGAAAAGCGTTGCCCGCTGGTGTGCTTCTCCGCGTCAGGCGGTGCCCGGATGCAGGAAGCTCTGATCTCCCTGATGCAGATGGCAAAGACTTCCGCCGTGCTGGCCCGCATGCGTGAAGAGGGCCTGCCGTTTATCTCCGTACTGACCGATCCGGTCTACGGTGGTGTGTCTGCGAGTCTGGCGATGCTTGGTGATGTGATCGTCGCCGAGCCCAAGGCATTGATCGGCTTCGCCGGCCCGCGAGTGATTGAGCAGACCGTACGAGAAAAACTGCCGGAAGGCTTCCAGCGCAGCGAGTTCCTGCTGGACCATGGTGCTATCGATCTGATCATTCATCGCTCCGAACTGCGTACTCGCTTGTCGCGCTTGCTGGCCCAAATGCAGAAATTGCCAAGCCCGGTGGAACCCGCCCAGGTAACGGCTACTGCATGACCGGTCGGAGTCTGGCCGACTGGCTCGCCTATCTCGAGCAGCTGCATCCCACTGCCATAGACATGGGCTTGGACAGGGTCCGAGCGGTGGTGGGGCGGCTTGGCCTGACACGGCCGGCTCCGCTGGTGGTTACCGTTACGGGTACGAATGGCAAAGGCTCGACCTGTGCGTTCATCGCTGCTCTGTTGAGCAGTCAGGGGTACAAGGTCGGTAGCTACAGCTCGCCGCATCTTCTGCGTTACAACGAGCGCGTTCAGTTCGACGGGCACCAGGCCAGCGATGACCAGCTTTGCCAGGCCTTTTCCGCGGTGGAGGCGGCGCGAGGCGAGGTTTCGCTGACCTATTTCGAAATGGGCACACTTGCAGCCTTCTGGCTGTTCGAGCAGAGCGGGCTCGACGCCGTGGTACTGGAAGTCGGTCTTGGTGGCCGTCTCGATGCCGTCAACGTCATTGACGCGGATCTGGCGGTGATCACCAATATCGGACTCGATCATGCCGATTGGCTGGGTGATACCCGCGACAGCGTTGCGTATGAAAAGGCCGGGATCATGCGCGACGGAGTCCCCGCGCTTTGTGGCGATCTGGATATTCCGGGGCCATTGCTTGAGCACGCAGAGTCCCTGAAATCACCGCTGTTTCTGCGCGGAAGAGATTTCGACCTGGCGCTTGATCCCCACTCCTGGCATTGGCGGGGCGTCGGGCCTGGCGGCGAGCCGTTGGAGCTGCATGACCTGCCGCTGCTGTCATTGCCGATGGAGAACGCTGCTCTTGCCCTGCAAGCCTATGCCACGCTTGCCTTGCCATGGGAGCCGGCGGCGTTGTCCGCTGCGCTTCAGCGGACACGCGTTGTAGGGCGCCTCGATAGTCGGCAGATCAGCTGGCGCGGTCGCGAGATCGCGCTGCTGCTGGATGTTGGACACAATCCTCATGCTGCAAGCTACCTCGCGCAACGCCTTGAGCAGCGGCCAGTAGATGGTCGTCGCTTGGCTGTTTTTGGTCTGCTGGCGGATAAGGATCTCAACGGTGTGCTCGAAGCCATGTCCTCGTGCATCGCTGATTGGGCCGTCGCTCCACTGCCTACGCCGCGAACGCAATCAGCTACACAATTGGCTGCAGCGCTGCTTGAGCGGGGCGCGTCGGTCAGCCAGTATGCGAGCTTCGAGCAGGCGCTCGATGCTCAATGCGCGAAGGCCGAAACCGATGATGAAGTAGTGGTTTTCGGATCGTTCTACTGCGTGGCGGCGGCGCTTGACTGGCTGGAACAACGGGCGGGGGAGAGTTGAATGGCGATGCTGGATAAGGGATTGCTGCAGCGTATGGTTGGCGCTCTCGTGTTGATTGCGCTGGCGGTCATATTCGTGCCGATGCTGTTCAATCGTGAGGACGATCTGCGCCACGTCACCGTCGATGCGCCCACCATCCCTGCTGCACCGGCACCGGCTGAAATCGAGATGCAGGAGGTCGAAGTGCCAGAGCCGGCGTTGGAGCCTGAAGGTTTCGAGATCATCGAGGAAGGTGCCGAGGCAGAAGCGCCATCACCCGTCGGTGAGCAGGCTTCGGAGCCGATCGTGCCGGTCGCTCCGAGCGAGCCTGCGCCAGCTGCGCAGCCGCCGGTGGAACAACCGCAGGCGGCGAAAGTCGAGCCACGGCTCGATAACGACAACCTGCCGGTCAGCTGGTCGATCCAACTCGCCAGCCTGTCCAATCGCGCCAGCGCCGAAAGCCTGCAGCAGACCTTGCGTTCGCAGGGCTACAACGCCTACATCCGCACTGCGGATGGTATGAATCGCGTCTTCGTCGGACCGCTGGTGGAGCGCAGCGAAGCGAATCGGCTTCGCGATGTGTTGCAGCGCCAGCAGAAACTCGATGGCTTCGTCGTTCGTTTCAAGCCGGAAGGAAGCTGAATCGTTGAAGCGCTGGCCGGGGTACTGACGACAGGCCCCGGCTGCGGAGTTGCCGTCGGGTAGTCAGCGCGTATTCCTGGCGCTCCTGCTCTGCTAAAATGCGCCGCCTTTTCCCCATTGCAGAAGACATCGTGGCATTCACCTGGGTCGATTGGGCCATCATCGCCGTCATTGCAGTATCGAGCCTGATCAGCTTGAAGCGTGGTTTCGTGAAAGAAGCGCTTTCGCTGATTACCTGGATCGTTGCCGGTGTGGTCGCATGGATGTTCGGTGGTGCGTTGTCCCACCATCTCGCGGAATACATCAGCACGCCTTCGGCGCAAGTCATCGCAGCCTGCGCGTTGCTGTTCGTGGCTACTTTGCTGGTAGGAGCACTGGTTAATTTTCTGATCGGCGAGCTGATCAGAGTGACGGGTTTGTCCGGCACCGATCGCTTTCTCGGCATGGTGTTTGGTGCGGCACGGGGTGGTCTATTGGTGGTGGTGCTTGCAGGGTTGCTGAGCCTGGCGCCGGTCGAGCAGGACCTCTGGTGGCGCGAGTCGACGTTATTGCCGCACTTTCTCCTGATCGCCGACTGGTCAAAGAACCTCATTCTAGGGTTCAGCGGCCAGTGGTTCGCCGGATCACTCAACCCGCCCGGTTGAGTCCCTTTTTCTACGGATGCTCGGCCTGCCGTCGTATCCGGTCTGCCTGTAATAACTGAGAGGTTCCTTGCATGTGTGGCATTGTCGGCATCGTCGGTAAGTCGAACGTCAATCAGGCGCTGTATGACGCGCTTACCGTACTGCAGCACCGCGGCCAGGATGCAGCCGGTATCGTCACGAGCCATGACGGCCGGCTGTTTCTGCGCAAGGATAACGGCCTGGTTCGCGACGTCTTTCAGCAGCGCCATATGCAGCGCCTGGTCGGCAACATGGGGATTGGCCACATCCGTTACCCCACCGCGGGGAGCTCCAGTTCCGCCGAGGCACAGCCGTTCTACGTCAACTCGCCTTACGGCATTACCCTGGCGCACAACGGCAACCTGACCAATGTCGATCAGCTGACCAAGGAGATCTACGAGTCGGATCTGCGCCATGTGAATACCAGCTCCGACTCGGAAGTGCTGCTCAACGTGTTCGCCCACGAACTTGCCGTGCGCGGTAAGCTGCAGCCGACCGAGGAGGACGTCTTCGCCGCGGTGAGCAAGGTTCACGAGCGCTGCCGCGGTGGCTACGCGGTAGTGGCGATGGTCACCGGTTACGGCATCGTCGGCTTCCGCGACCCCAATGCGATTCGCCCGATCGTGTTCGGTCAGCGCCATACCGACGAAGGCGTCGAGTACATGATCGCCTCCGAAAGCGTATCGCTCGACGTGCTCGGCTTTACCCTGATTCGCGACCTGGCGCCGGGCGAAGCGGTTTACATCACGGCTGACGGCAAGCTCTTCACGCGCCAGTGCGCGGATGCGCCGAAACTCGCACCCTGCATCTTCGAGTACGTTTACCTGGCGCGTTCCGACTCCCTGATGGATGGTGTCTCGGTTTACAAGGCTCGGCTGCGCATGGGTGAGAAGCTGGCGGACAAGATCCTGCGCGAGCGTCCAGAGCACGATATCGACGTGGTCATCCCGATTCCCGACACCAGCCGTACCGCTGCGCTGGAGCTGGCCAATCGCCTCGGTGTGAAGTTCCGCGAAGGCTTCGTCAAGAACCGCTACATCGGTCGCACCTTCATCATGCCCGGCCAGGCCGCGCGGAAGAAATCGGTACGGCAAAAGCTCAATGCCATCGATCTCGAGTTTCGTGGCAAGAACGTGATGCTGGTGGATGACTCCATCGTGCGCGGCACCACCTGCAAGCAGATCATTCAGATGGCGCGCGAGGCAGGGGCGAAGAACGTCTACTTCTGTTCCGCTGCGCCGGCGGTCCGCTATCCGAACGTGTATGGCATCGACATGCCCAGTGCGCACGAGCTGATCGCGCACAACCGCACCACCGAAGAGGTCGCCGAGCTGATCGGTGCCGATTGGCTGATCTACCAGGATCTGGAAGACCTCGTCGACGCCGTTGGTGGCGGCAAAGTCAAGATCGACAACTTTGACTGTGCAGTTTTCGACGGCAATTACATCACCGGTGATATCGACGAAGCCTATCTGCACAAGATCGAGCAGGCGCGCAATGATCTGAGCAAGGTCAAGACGAACGCGGTCAGCGCCATCATCGATCTCTACAACAACTGATTCATGCCGGCGTGGCAGCCTCGGCTGCCCGCGGCCGAGGTAAGAGCTATGACGACTGAATGGGATGCCGGACGGCTGGACAGCGATCTTCAAGGCGTCGGGCTCGATACGCTTGCGGTACGCGCCGGACAACGGCGCACACCGGAAGCCGAACACGGTGAGCCGCTGTTCTTCACTTCCAGTTACGTGTTTCGCAGTGCCGCCGATGCTGCCGCGCGCTTCGCCGGTGACGTGCCGGGCAATGTCTATTCGCGTTACACCAATCCCACCGTCCGTGCGTTCGAAGAGCGTATGGCGGCGCTCGAGGGCGCAGAGCAGGCGGTCGCCACGGCATCCGGCATGGCGGCCATCCTCGCCACCGTGATGAGCCTGTGCTCGGCAGGCGATCACGTGCTGGTCTCGCGCAGCGTATTCGGCGCCACCGTTTCCTTGTTCGAGAAGTACTTCAAGCGTTTCGGTGTGCAGGTCGACTATGTGCCGCTCACCGATTTTGCCGCCTGGGAGTCCGCGTTCAAGGAGAACACCAAGCTGGTGTTCGTCGAATCGCCATCCAATCCCTTGGCAGAGTTGGTGGACATCGCCGCACTGGCGCAGCTTTGCCACGCCAAGGGCGCGATGTTGGCCGTCGACAACTGCTTCTGCACACCGGTATTGCAGCAGCCGCTGGCCCTGGGTGCCGATATCGTCATTCATTCCGCGACCAAGTACATCGATGGCCAGGGCCGTTGCCTGGGCGGTGTGATTGCAGGTCGCAGCGAGCAGATGAAGGAACTGGTCGGATTTTTGCGTACCGCCGGCCCGACGCTCAGTCCGTTCAATGCCTGGGTCTTCCTCAAGGGACTGGAAACGTTGCGGCTGCGCATGCAGGCGCACTGTGCCAGCGCTCAGGAGCTTGCCGAATGGCTCGAGCAGCAGCCCGGTATCCAGCGCGTCTACTATGCGGGTTTGTCCAGTCATCCACAGCACGAGCTGGCCAAGCGTCAGCAGAAGGGGTTCGGTGCGGTGGTGAGCTTCGAGGTTGCTGGAGGCAAGGAGGCCGCGTGGCGCTTCATCGATGCGACTCGACTGATCTCGATTACGGCCAATTTGGGCGATAGCAAGACCACCATTACCCATCCTGGCTCGACCACTCATGGTCGGCTGTCCGCCGAGGATCGCGCGACCGCAGGCATTTCGGACAGTCTGATTCGGGTAGCGGTGGGGCTGGAAGATGTCGCTGACCTCAAGGCCGATCTGGCTCGCGGTCTCGCAGCGCTCTAGACCAACTCATCAGGAT
>Ga0209232_1000020_pt1 | contig 111374 bp, 100 predicted proteins | sample ETNvirenome_2_60_FD_184066 | JGI IMG/M metagenome (GOLD analysis project Ga0209232, IMG submission 184066) | Marine viral communities from the Pacific Ocean - ETNP_2_60 (SPAdes) (version 2) | ecosystem: Environmental > Aquatic > Marine > Oceanic | place: Pacific Ocean | collected 2013-06-22 | reverse complement strand
CGTCGCAGCCCCTCCGTCAGCCCTGCGGGCTGCCACCTCCCCATCGCAAGTCGATGGGGAGGATTGCTTAAGACCGCTATCGGTCGTTAACAGACATCGCCATTACCCCACAGCAAAACGCCCGCGGAAATCCGCGGGCGTTTTGTGTTTCAGCGATGGCGGAGCGCGTCAGCCTTTGGCAACGCCCGCAATCGCCTGATCGACCAGCGCCTTGTCGGCCGCGGCGTCGTGCCTTTCCGCAATCAGCGCCGCAGCGGCCGCCGTCGCAGCCTTCGCGGTCGCGGCGCGGACTTCGCTCAGCGCGGTCGCTTCAGCGGCGGCGATGCGGTCTTCGGCCATCTGCTTGCGGCGGCCGATCAGTGCGGTCGCGTCGGCTTTCGCCTTGGCGACCAGCGTTTCGGCTTCGGCTTCGGCGCGGGCGCGCATGTCGTCGGCTTCCTTCGCCGCGGCGGCGAGCTTTGCCTCATATTCCGCCTTCAGCGATTCGGCGTCGAGCCGCAGCTGTTCGGCTTCGTTCAGCTGCTTCGAGATCTCGGCGATCCGCTTGTCGAGCATCGCGGCAATCGCGCCGGGCACGCCCTTCCAGACGAGGATACCGAGGAACACGAGCATCGCGATCGACACCCACACCGTCGCGTCCATGCCGAACGCGGTCGGCGCGGCGTGCGCTTCGCCTGCTGCTTCGGACAGGATGAGACCGAAATTAGCCATGGAGCACCGCCTTTACCGCCGCCTTGGCGTCTGCCGCACCGATTTTCACGCCCGACAGCTTGGCGACCAAATCGCCCGCCGCTTCGGCCGCGACCGATTCAATCTCGGCCATCGCCGACTTGCGCGCCGCCGCGACATCGGCTTCCGCCGCTGCCAGCTTGTCGCCCAGTTCGGCATCGACCTTGGCCAGACGCTTTTCGGCGTCCTTGGCGGCCTTGTCCTTGGCTTCGGCAACCGCTTTTTGCGCGGCGACGCGGCTCGCGTCGCTCTGCTGGCGATAGCTTTCCTCAAGTCCATCGGCGGCAGCATGCGCTGCCTTGGCCGCCGCCAGATCGTCGGCCACCTTGCGGTCGCGGGCGTCGACGGTCGCTTCGATCTTTGGCAACATGCCGCGGCCGATCACCAGGTAAATCCCGGCGAAAACGACCAGCAGCCAGAACAGCTGCGAGGCAAGATACCAATTGTCAGCGGTGAGCTGGGCTATTTGAGGCATGAAAGGCGAACCTTAACTTACTGAAAAACCTGCCACGAAGCCGATCCCGCCGGGACCGGCCTCGCATATCATCGCCGAATTAGACGACGAAGAGCAGGATCATCGCAACGACGAACGCCAGCAGGCCGAGAAGTTCGGCAGCGGCGAAGCCGATGAAAAGGCGGCCCTGCTGGCCGTCGGCGGCTGCCGGGTTGCGCAGCGCGCTTTCGAGGAAGCTGCCGAACACATTACCCACGCCGATGGCGGCCATGCCGGCACCGATAGCGGCCAGACCGGCACCGATCAGCTTTGCTGCTTCTGCGTCCATTATAAATACTCCTTGATGTAATCGTTTGAAAGTAAACGTAACTTAGTGAAGATTGACCGCGTCGTTGATATACAGCGAGGTCAACAGGGCGAAAACATAGGCCTGGATGCCGGCAACCAGCAGCTCGAGCGCGCTGATCCCGATCATCAGGATGAAGCTGAGCACCGACACGATCGAACCGAGCCAGAGCGTTTCGGCGTTGAAGCCGTTGATGACAAAGCCCGACAGCACTTTCAGCAGCACGTGACCCGCGGTCATCGCGACAAACAGACGCAGGCCGAGGCTGAACGGGCGGACCATGAACGACACGAACTCGATCGGCGCGATGATCGGGATCATCGGCAGCGGCGTACCGTGCGGCACGAACAGCGAGAAGAAGTGCAGGCCGTGGCGCCAGAAACCGACGATCAGGACGATCGCAAAGCTGATCAGCGCCAATACGCCGGTGATCGCAATGTGGCTGGTGACGGTGAAGGGGTGAAGCCCGAGCACGCCCAGCGGCAACATGCCGAGCAGGTTGCAGAACAGGATGAACATGAACAGCGAGAAGACATAGGGCGTATATTTGCGGCCTTCGCTGCCGATATTCGCCATCATCATGCTCGAGATAAAGCCGGTGAAGCCTTCGACTGCGGCCTGCCAGCGGCCGGGCACGAGCTGACGGCGCATCCCGCCCCACATGAACAGGCCGAGCGCAATCGCCGCGATCACCATCCACAGCGCGCTGTTGGTGAACAGGATGTCGTGCCCGCCGAGGTTGAAACCGCCGCCGAGCGGGGTCACCTCGAACTGGTGCATCGGGTCGATCTTGCCGGATTCCGCCGCCACTCTTCACTCCACGCGTCTGGCGAGGCGGCTGGTTCGCCGTCTCGCTGAAAATATCTTGTGCGCCCCGCTATTTGCGCGGCGTCTTGGACAGCCGAATGATGTTCCGGAAGGCCACGATTATGCCCATGAACAACATCACCAACAAACCCCAGGGCGACGTTCCCGCGAACCGGTCGATCAGCCAGCCGAACAAGGCACCGCCGATCAATCCGCCCAACAGTTCGGCCAGAACGCGGTTGCCGAGCCGGTAATTGGCATCGGATTCCGGTCCGGCGTTCACCGCGGTCCGTTTCGCTTCTGCGGTTTCGGCCCGGTCCAATCGCTTTTCAAGCGAGACCAGGCGCGAATCCTCTGAAGTTGGTTCCGGATCGCTGCCGTTCCCCATCATTTCCCGCCATCCTCCTGAAACAGAACCGGAAAGCCCCGATTCCGCCTGCGAAAAAAGGCCCGAAAATTCGGGGGACCCCTAAGGCGCGGTCCGTTTAGGAATGCCGTCCGATTAAGTCAATGCCCGCGCGCAAGCGCAACAGCACACAATTGCGGCGACGCACAAAAATGCCGCCGCGTTTAGGGGCGCGGCGGCATGTGGCGCCCGCGGGCGCCCTTGAACGATCGTTCGGGTTACGGACAGCTGGAATTGCGGACCGGCGGGCTGTCGTCGCGGGTCAGCCAGCGGCCATCGGGCGCCTGATATTTCTCGCCCGGCCTGGTGTTGGCGATCAGGTTGCAGCCACTGGTAAAGGCGAATTGCTCGACCGTGCTGCCCGTCGCCTGCGCGCGTTCGGTATAGGCGGCCTTGCGCTTGATGTTCAGATCCTGGACCAGCGCGCGGATCGCCGGGGTCGGGGTGCTGGCAAAGCCCAGATAGCCATCGGGCTGCTCGCCGATCTGGCCCGCGGCGCGCGCCGCGGCATAGGCGGGGTCGCGCTGCGCCATCGCCGACGGCACTGCGAACGCAACGGCAGCCGTCACCGCAATCGCGGCAAGAGCCAATCCGGTCGGTTTCCACATCTTCACACGCATCATATCATTCCCTGTCATCAGAATATCTCGCTATTCTGCTCGATGAGCTTTTTGGCGTCGCCATCCAGCCTGTACACCACTTCCTGACGAATGTTGATGTTCAGGTTGATTTCGATCGGCTTGTCGGGGGTTTCGATCTGCACGCAGCCAGTCAGGGCTATCGCGCCGATCAGGACCACCAGACCGCGACCGACCATGGCCCGCCTCCTTGCTCCAGTCTTGGGTATCGTCATCGCATGGGCTCGCTTTCTGGAGGCTGAACAGGGGCGGATGGACCTTTGGCCGCGGCTTCGGCTTCTTCTTGCGCGCGGATCAGCGCGGGGAGATTCTGTTCGATCAGCAGCGTCGGGTCGTAGAACCCCTTCGCCGAGGTCAAGAGCTGGCGGAACGGCGCCTTGATCTTGACGTTAAAGACCAGCGGGATCTTGGCGATCTGGTTGGTCAGGAAATTGCGCGACGCGCCCTCGCCCTGCCCCACGCCGCCAAAGCGGATGTCGGTCACCATTTCGCCGTCCAGATCCCCGTTCAAAATGATCGTCAGATCATCATATTTCAGGCTGCGGAGCGCGCCAAAGGCAAAATTCGCGATCACGCCCAGATTGCGGTTCGACAATTCGCCGACATAGGCGAGCGTGCCGCCACCGGCGCGCGAATCGATGCGGCCACCGACGATCCGCCCGCCCAGCCCGCTGAACTCGACCGGCAATGTTCCGTCGAATTTGCCCGTCGCGTTGATATTCTCGAACCCGAAGCTCTGCAGAAACACCGCGGCGTCGATCCCGACGATATCGAACGACAGCCGCCGCGTCTGCTCGGCGCCGAAATCGAGCGTTGTCGGGTGGAGCAGCAATTGCCCCCCGGCAAAGGGCCAGCTGCCGCCCTCGACCCGCACGCGGTTATCGCCCAGCAGCTGATATTCGATTTCGCCGTCGAACACCGGGATGCCGGGGTTGATCTCCTTGATCCTGGCGATCTGGCCGGGCGCCGAGTGCAGGCCGATCAGGTCGTCGAAGGTCAGCGTGGTGGTCAGCCCGGTCACCGGGCCAAAGGCGGCAGCCAGATTGGCATCGGCGGTCGCAAAGGTGCCGCGACTCGTCACCCCCGCGGCGGTCCACTCGATGCGCCCGTCGCCGACGACCGACCCCTGCACATTGGCGACGACGCCGAGCGCCAGGCTGGTCAGCTGATCGGGCTGGAACCGCTCGTCAAACCGCAGCTCGCGGACCATCAGGTCGGCCGAACCGCTGCTGTCGGCGAACCGGTGCCGGATGACGGTGTCGAGGATCTTGGTCCCGGTCGTTCGCTCGTTGAACCCTGCTTTGGCGTCGATCACCCCGTCGGCGAAGCGCAGCGTCGCATTGGTACTGACCAGCGGCGCAAAGCGCGCCTCGGGCGCTGCGTCGGTGAGCAGCAACCCGCCATCGAGGGTCAGCGCGCCGTCCGCCCAACGCCATCCGCCGGCGATCTCGCTCATGGTCAGCGGCACCGCGCCGATCTTGCCGCTGGCACCGCTGAGCTCGCCTGCCATGCCCTGCGCGGTGGCGCGCCCGGTCACGCTCTCGGCGCCGAAGCGGGTGACGCTCTCGCCTTCCCCCAGCCGGAAATCGGCGAGCGCGAGGGACCAGCGCATCGCGGTCAGGTCGATGTTCGCTGGCCCGCTGGTCACCGCGAACGGCGAACGGCCGCTGGTACCGCGTAGATTGACGCCCGGGATGCGGATCTGGCCGCGGAGCCCGCCCGGCCCCGCGCTCAGCAACGGCGCGCCGACGCGGCTGCACAGGTCGATCGCGCTCTGGCCGATCCGAAATCCCGACACGCTGATGCGCGCTGCGCTCACCCGGCTGCACCCGCCGTCCAGCGCCAGCGCACCGGTGGGGGCGAGGAAGCCATTGAGCGGGACGCTGAGCCGTTCCACACGCCCGCCCGCCAATGGCCCCGACAGGTCGGCGCGCGTCGCAAAGCGCAGCAATCCGTTGCGGTCGCCCGAAAAACGCACCGGCGCCAGCACCAGCGCTGCGCCACCGGCCTGATAGGGATCGAGGCTCGCCAGCCCACTGATCGACCCGTCACCGCGGCGATCGAGGCTGACCGAGCCTGTCGGCAGGTCACCGCCGCGAAAAGCCCAGCGCCCCGACGCCAATATCGCGGGCTGCGCGGCGCCGTATAGATAGCCGATGCGGCTGTCGGCGCTGCCGGTGAAGCGCGCGCCGCTCGCGCTCGCCAGTTGCAGCGCGATCAGGTCGATGCGCGCCGAGCGCCCTTCGCCGACCAGCGCGAAATCGGCGCTGCCGCCGACGTCGGCCAACATCCGGCTGAGCGCGGCGCTCGCCTTGGCCGCCAGCGGTCCGACCGGTGTGTTGGTCAGACCGCCAACACTATCAACCACCGCCCGCCGCAGCGCCGCGCTGCCGCTTGCCCGCGCAAAGCGGATCCGGCCGTCGAGTTTCGGCGCTGTCCGGCCGACGACGCCCTGGGCATCGAGGCTGACCGTCTCGGCGGCGAAATCGGCGCCGCGCACCCGCGCCATATCGGCATCGAGGTCGAGCTTTGTCGCCGCCGCGGTGCCATCAAAACGCGCCAGCACGCCCAGCCGGTCGGCCTGAACCGGCCCCGCCACCAACTGCGCAATGCTGGCGTCGGCCTCGCCCTTCCAGCTTTGCAGGTCTTCGGACAGCGAGACGTCGAGCGCGATTTGCGGCGATGCTGCGGTCACGCCGCCATCGGCGCACGACAGGCTGCGTCCGCGCAAGGGGCCGACAAGTTGTGGGCGGACATTGCGAACGAGCAACGTGCCGTAAAAGCTGATGTTGCGCCCGCGGCATCCGGCGGCGTCCACGCTGGGCGCGATCAGCGCGAGCTTGCCGGTGAAGTCGCGGCGTAAATTGCCGCCGCCGTTCAACGCCGCGCCGACATTGCCCCACGGCGTTTCAACCCGTGCCCGGGCATCGCGCAGCACGACCGCCAGATCGGGCAAGGCGAACGGGTCGGTGCTGGTCGGGTCGCGAAACTTGTCGAGCGCCCCGAACGACAGACGGTCGTCGATGAAGCGGCCATAGAGCCTAACGCCCTCGGCGCGAATTTCGGTGACATAGGGGCCTGACCAGCCATAGCCGAGCAGTATCTCGACCTTTTTCGCGGTCAGGTCAGGGTTCGCAGGATCGCCGATCACGACATTCGACAGCCGTTCGCTGCGAAAGCCGATCGCGTCGATCTGATAGCGCGCCGCGACCCCGCGGCTGCCTAGCTGATCGGTGATGAAGCGGTCGGCGATCGGCTCGCGCGCGATCCACAAGCCGGCGACAACGACGATCACGGCGCCCGCGGTCAGCCAGCGTTTCTTGAACAATAGCGTCCGGTGCCGCCACTTCGGTCGTGACGCAGTCTCGCCGTCAGCCATGGCGCGGCCGCGATGCGCCAAATATCACGCCAAATGTCATGCTGGACTGGAGGGCGGCAGATCGCGCCATTGCTTCAATTCGTCCCTCGAACCGCCGGTGTTCATGGGGAGCAACGCCGGAAATCCCTTTTCGCTGCAACAAATTGGTCCGGATTGCCATCCTGTGTTTCCTATGACCGTTGAGTGCGGCTCACAAGGCGGTTATTCGGAGGCGATGGCCGATGCCGACATGCCCGCCCCTTCCCCCAACCCTACCCCCGATCATACGGGCCACCGCGCCCGGCTGCGCGGGCGGCTGCTCGGCGGCGACGTCGATGGCATGGCGGATTATGAGCTGGTCGAATATCTGCTCGCGCTCGCCATTCCGCGCCGCGACACCAAGCCGCTGGCCAAGGCCTTGCTGCGCGAATTCGGCTCGCTGGCCCAATTGGTCAGCGCCGACCCCGAATCGCTGCGCCGCGTCGATGGGCTGGGCGATACCGCGATTGCCGCGCTGAAAATCGTTCAGGCCGCCAGCTTGCGGCTGCTCAAGGGCGAATTTCGCGACAAGCCTTTGCTGTCCAGCTGGGACGCGCTGCTCGACTGGCTGCGCGCCGACATGGGACCGATCGATGTCGAGCGCGTCCGCGTCCTCTATCTCAATTCACGCAACATGCTAATCCGCGACGAGCTGGCGAGCGAGGGATCGATCGACCAGTCGGCAATCTATGTCCGCGAAATCGTCAAACGCGCGCTCGAGCTTGGTGCGTCCGCGATCATTCTGGTCCACAACCACCCCAGCGGCAGCCCCGAACCCAGCCGCCAGGACATCGCGATCACCCGCGACATCGCCGATGCCGCGAGCCGACTGGGGATTGCGCTGCACGACCATATCGTCGTCGGCGGGTCGGAGTATCGCAGCTTTCGGGCGATGGGACTGTTATAGCGCGTAAACGGATGCAGCCGCCGGATCGCTCCGACGGCTGCACCACCCCGCGGGAAGCCGTTTAGGCGCCGCGCGAAAGAAATCCGGTCAGTTCGGTCTTGTTGACCGCGCCCGACTTGTCGCCATCGGCGGCGGCAAACGCCTGGTCGATCCACGTCTTCACCTCGGCCGACTCGGGGTCGACGCCGGGCTCGGTCGCGGCGCGCAGCTTCTTCATCCACGCGGCGAATTCCATATTGTTCAGATCGCCATTGGCATCGGCGTCATAGGTCGGAAATTCCTTTTCGACGATCTGCGCGATCTGGGTCGGGGTTGCCGCCGTTCCCGCAGCCGGGGCGGGTTCGGTCGCTGCCGGCGGCGCCGAAGCGTCCGGGGCCGGCGCCGACGTCGTGGCCGGGTCCGGCGTCGTGGCCGGGTCCGTCGGCATGGTCGATTCAGGCACCGGAGCCGGTTCAGCGGCCGTCGTCGGCGCCGCCGAGTCGGCGGCGGGTGCGGTCGTCTGCGCCAGCACCGGGAAACTCACGGCGGCGGCACCGATCAAAAGCATCTGTTTCAACATGAAAATTCTCCTTTCGTGGCGACTTATCGCGGGCTTGCGACCCGTCGCCTTATTGATGGGGTATCAAAGCAACCGCCATGTTCGGCCATGGTTGCCGCACCGCGACATTTGGCGAAACGCCCCGTCCCTGCTACGGGGCGGCCCGGCGCGGATCCGCAGGGATTCCGCGATGGAGCGCCCTAAAAGGAAGGAAATTCAATGGTTCCGCGTTACGCCAGGCCGGAAATGACCGCGATCTGGTCGGCCGAGAATCGGTTTCGCATCTGGTTCGAGATCGAGGCGCACGCCACCGATGCCCTTGCCGAACTGGGAACCGTTCCAAAGTCTGCCGCGAAAGCCTTGTGGGATTGGTGGGCGACCAAGCCCGTCATCGACGTCGCGGCGATCGACGCGATCGAGGCGGTCACCAAGCATGACGTCATCGCCTTTCTGACCTGGGTGTCGGAAAATGTCGGCGAGGAAGCGCGCTTCATGCATCAGGGCATGACCAGCTCGGACGTCCTCGATACCTGTCTGGCGGTCCAGTTGGCCCAGGCGGCCGACATATTGATCGCCGACCTCGACGCGCTGCTCGCCGCGATCAAGCGCCGCGCCTTTGAACATAGACTGACCCCGACGATCGGGCGCAGCCATGGCATCCATGCCGAACCGGTGACGTTCGGACTCAAGCTGGCGCAGGCCTATGCCGAATTTGATCGCTGCAAGGCGCGCCTGATCGCCGCCCGCGCCGAAGTCGCCACCTGCGCAATCTCGGGCGCGGTCGGCACCTTCGCCAACATCGACCCGCGGGTCGAGGCGCATGTCGCCGCGAAGCTCGGCCTGTCGATCGAACCGGTGTCGACGCAGGTCATCCCGCGCGACCGTCATGCGATGTTCTTTGCCACGCTGGGCGTCGTCGCTGGCTCGATCGAGCGTTTGGCGACCGAAGTCCGCCACTTGCAGCGCACCGAAGTGCTGGAGGCCGAGGAATATTTCTCGCCGGGGCAAAAGGGCAGCTCGGCGATGCCGCACAAGCGCAACCCGATCCTGACCGAAAACCTGACCGGCCTCGCGCGCATGGTCCGCAGCGCCGTTGTCCCGGCGCTCGAAAATGTCGCGCTGTGGCACGAACGCGACATCAGCCATTCGTCGGTCGAACGCTTCATCGGTCCTGATGCCACGATCACCCTCGACTTCGCGCTGGGGCGGCTGACCGGGGTGATCGACAAGCTGCTGATCTATCCCGAACGGATGCAGAAAAATCTCGACCGCATGGGCGGCCTTGTCCATTCGCAGCGCGTCCTGCTGGCGCTGACCCAGGCGGGTGCGAGCCGCGAGGACAGCTACCATCTAGTCCAGCGTAACGCGATGCGGGTTTGGGAAAGCGACGGCCAATTGTCGCTGCTCGAACTGCTGAAAGCCGATGCCGATGTCACAGCGCGCCTGTCGGCCGAACAGCTGACGGAACTTTTCGACCTTGGCTATCATATGAAGCATGTCGACACGATCTTTGACCGTGTCTTCGGCGCGGCATAGGCTGGACTGGAAAGCCGCGCCAATCTGGCATAGGGTCCACCGACCGGACCGAATGAGGAGCAAGCGATAGTGGGTATCCTGCGGACGATTATCTGGGTCTTGCTGACGGCAATTCTTGTCGCATTTGCGGCGATGAATTGGGATCCCGTTGATGTAAAGATTTGGCCGGCGACTGAGCCTGCCAATGTTCTCATTTGGAGCACCAAGCTCCCCGCTGTGATCTTGATTTCATTCCTTGTCGGTTTTCTGCCCACATGGTTTGCGCTGCGCACCACCCGCTGGTCGCTGAAACGCCGCCTCGACACGAGCGAACGCCAGCTGGCCGACATGCGGGCGCTGGCCAATCGTCCCGTGGAGCCTGCACCGGTGACCACCCCTGCCCCCACGCCCGGTACCGCGTCACCCACCTTGCCACTGGATATCCCATGAGCTCGCCGCTTTATCTCGCCATCGATCATCCGCACCTCGACGCCGCGGTCACGCTGGCGCAAAAGGTGCGGCATCATGTCGGCGGGCTAAAGCTCGGCCTCGAATTCTTCTGCGCCAACGGCCATCATGGTGTGCATGAAATGGCGAAGCTGGGGCTGCCGATCTTTCTCGACCTGAAGCTCCACGACATTCCCAACACGGTTGCCAAGGCGATTCAGGCGCTCCGCCCGCTCGAACCGGCCATTTTGACCGTGCACGCCGCGGGCGGCCGCGCGATGCTGGAGGAAGCCAAGGCGGTGGCGGGTCTGAACACCAAAGTCGTCGCGGTGACCGTGCTGACCAGTCTCGACGCCCCCGACCTCGACGACATCGGCGTCGGCGGCACCCCGCACGATCAGGTCGTCCGCCTCGCCGCGCTCGCGCGCCAGGCCGGGCTCGACGGCATCGTCTGCTCGGGTCAGGAAGTGAAGGCAGCGCGCAAGGCGTGGCCGGGCGGCTTTTTTGTCGTCCCCGGGGTGCGTCCGTCGAACGGCAGCGCGGGCGACCAGAAACGTGTCGTTACCCCGGCCCAGGCGATGGCCGATGGCGCATCGATCCTGGTGGTCGGCCGCCCGATCAGCCAGTCGCCCGACCCCGACCTTGCCGCGCGCGAAATCGAAGCGACGCTGTAAGACCCAACACATCCGCCCGTATCGGTCATTGCGAGTAGCGGAGCGACGAAGCAATCTCCAGCCATCGATCATGCGCCAGCCCGATGGCTGGAGATTGCTTCGCTTCGCTCGCAATGACGCCAACCGAGTTCAAATATGTCCCTCCTCGTCAAAATCTGCGGCCTGTCCACTCCCGAAACCGTCGATGCGGCCATCGAGCTGGGGGCGACGCACATCGGTCTGGTTCACTATGAGCCGAGCTCGCGCCACGTCGGTCTGAAGACCGCCGCCGAATTGCGCAAGCGCGCCGGGCGCCACGTCCAGGTCGCGCTGCTGCTGGTCAACGCCTCGCAGCAACTGACCGCCGACGCGCTCGCTGCGGTGCGGCCCGACATCATCCAGTTCCACGGCAACGAAACCCCCGAATGGCTCGCCGTCGTGAAACGGCTGGTGCCAACGCAAGTATGGAAAGCCGTCGGCCTGAAAGACGCCGGCACGCTGGAGCGGGTCCAGAAATATCATGGTATCGCCGACCGCATTCTGTTCGACGCCCCGGCGGCCGCGATGCCGGGCGGCACCGGCACGCGCTTTGACTGGTCGCTGCTCAAAAACCATCGCCATACAATGGACTGGGGCGTCGCGGGCGGCCTGACCCCCGCCAACGTCGCCGAAGCGATTGCCGCGACCGGCGCGCCGCTGGTCGATGTGTCGTCGGGGGTCGAAAGCGCCCCGGGTGTGAAGGATGTGGACAAGATGGCGGCTTTCCTTAAAGCGGCGCGATCATGAGCACCCAGCCCAACAGCTATCGCAGCCAGCCCGACGAGCGCGGCCATTTCGGTATCTTCGGCGGCCGTTTCGTCGCCGAGACGCTGATGCCGCTCGTCCTCGACCTCGAACGCGAATATCGCGCGGCGCAAAACGACCCGGCCTTCGCCGCCGAATTCGACGATCTGCTCACCCATTATGTCGGCCGCCCCAGCCCGCTTTATTATGCCGAGCGGCTGACCGAGGAACTGCGCAAGGACGCGCCCGCGGGCAAGGGCGCGCAAATCTGGTTCAAGCGCGACGAACTCAACCACACCGGCGCGCACAAGATCAACAATTGCATCGGCCAGATTCTGCTCGCGCGCCGCATGGGCAAGACGCGGATCATCGCCGAAACGGGCGCCGGTCAGCATGGCGTCGCCACCGCGACCGTCTGCGCCCGCTTTGGCCTGCCCTGCGTCATTTACATGGGCGCGCGCGACATGGAGCGGCAGCAGCCGAACGTGTTCCGCATGAAGCTGCTCGGCGCCGAGGTGATCGGGGTCGAAAGCGGCGCCCGGACGCTGAAGGACGCGATGAACGAGGCGCTGCGCGACTGGGTCGCCAACGTCCATGATACGTTTTACATCATCGGCACCGCCGCCGGCCCGCACCCCTATCCCGAACTCGTCCGCGATTTTCAGAGCGTGATCGGCAAGGAAGCACGCGCTCAATTGCTCGAACGCACCGGGCGCCTGCCCGACCTGCTCGTTGCCGCGATCGGTGGCGGGTCGAACGCGATCGGCCTGTTCCACCCCTTCCTCGACGATCCCTCGGTCCAGATGCTCGGCGTCGAAGCCGCCGGGCACGGGCTCGACAAGGAACATGCCGCCAGCCTCGCGGGCGGCGCCCCCGGCATCCTCCACGGCAACCGCACCTATCTGCTGCAGGACGAAGACGGCCAGATCGACGAAGCCCATTCGATCAGCGCCGGCCTTGATTATCCCGGTATCGGCCCCGAACATGCGTGGCTGCGCGACGTCGGCCGCGTCGATTACACCAGCGCGACCGACAAAGAAGCAGTCGACGCCTTCCAGCTGCTCTGCCGGACCGAAGGCATCATCCCGGCGCTCGAACCCGCGCACGCGATTGCGGCGGTCGCCAAGGTGGCGCTGGAAATGGACCGCGACGCGATCATCGTCGCCAATCTGTGCGGCCGCGGCGACAAGGACATCTTCACGGTCGCCGAAGCGTTGGGGACGCAGATATGACCCGCTTTGCCGCCGCCTTCACCAAATCCCATCCGGCGCTCGTTACCTTCGTGACCGCGGGTGACGGCGATACCGCCGCGATTCTCGACGCACTTGTCGCCGGGGGCGCCGATATCATCGAGCTCGGCATGCCGTTCACCGATCCGATGGCTGACGGCCCGGCGATCCAGGCGGCGAACCTGCGCAGCTTTGCGGCGGGAACGACCACCGCCGACATCCTCGCGATCGCTGCGGCTTTTCGCGCCCGACATCCCGACATTGCGCTCGTCCTGATGGGCTATGCCAATCCGATGACGGTGCGCGGCGCCGACTGGTTCGCCGCCGCCTGCAAGGATGCGGGCGTTGATGGCGTGATCTGCGTCGATATTCCGTATGAGGAGGACGACAGCCTTGGCCCCGCGCTGCGCGGTGCGGGGGTTGACCAGATCCGCCTTGCCACCCCGACGACCGACGCCGCGCGCCTGCCCGCGGTTCTCGATGGCGCGGGCGGCTTTCTCTATTATGTCAGCGTCGCCGGCATCACCGGGCTGCAACAGGCGGCGCAGGCAAGCATCGAAGACGCCGTCGCGCGCCTCCGCACCCAGACCGACCTGCCCATCGCGGTCGGTTTCGGTGTTCGCACCCCTGAGCAAGCGGCGCAGATCGCCAAGGTCGCCGATGGCGTCGTCGTCGGTTCGGCGCTGGTCGAACTCGTCGCGCAGCATGGCCCCGGCGCGCCGCGCCATATCGAAACCTTCACCCGCAGCCTGGCCGCTGCTATCCATGGCGCAAAGGAGATCGCCGCATGAGCTGGCTCGACCGCGTCCGCAACGCCCTGCCTTTCGCCGCCAAGCGCGATACCGCCGACAATCTGTGGCACAAATGCCGCCAGTGCCAGCAGATGGTGTTCGTCAAGGAATGGGAGGACAATCTCAACGTCTGCCCGCGCTGTGACCATCATGACCGCATCGGGGCGACCGAACGTTTTGCACAATTGTTCGACGGCGGTTCGCACGAACTCCTGCCCGCCCCCGCCGCCCCCGAAGATCCGCTGAAATTCCGCGACACCAAAAAATATGTCGACCGGATCAAGGCTGCGCGCGTGGCGACCGGCGATCGCGACGCCTATCAGAACGCCTTTGGCCGCATCGCGGGCCAACCCGCCGTGATCGGCGTCCAGGATTTCGCCTTCATGGGCGGGTCGATGGGCGTCGCAGTCGGCGAAGCCTTTGTTGCGGGCGTCGAACAGGCGATCAAACGCCGCTGCCCCTATATTGCGATTACCGCCGCGGGCGGGGCGCGGATGCAGGAAGGCACGCTGTCGCTGATGCAGATGCCGCGCGCCACGGTGGCGCTCGCGCGCCTGCGCCGCGCCGGCCTGCCCTATATCGTGCTGCTCACCGATCCGACGACGGGCGGGGTCACCGCCAGCTACGCAATGCTCGGCGATGTCCAGATCAGCGAGCCCAAGGCGCTGATCGGCTTCGCTGGCCAGCGCGTGATCGAGAATACGATCCGCGAAAAACTGCCCGAAGGGTTTCAGCGCGCCGAATATCTGCTCGATCACGGGATGATCGACATGGTGGTGCATCGCAAGGAATTGCCCGAAACGCTGGGACGACTGATTGGCTATCTGGCGCCGGAGCAGGCGGCTTAGGGTCACCGACAATCTGTCTCTTCCCTCGTCACCCCGGACTTGATCCGGGGCCCCTGCCACCGGCGCAGTGAATGGATGCCGGATCAAGTCCGGCATGACGAAGGCGAGGAAGGCCTGACGGCAATTTCAGGATCAAGGCTCTAACAATGCCCGACCACGCCCACTCCTCCGACCCCGCGGTCCAGACCCAGCTCGACCGCCTCGCCGCGTTGTCGCCGGGCCGCGACATCCTCGGGCTCGAGCGCATCGCCGAACTGTGCGCGCGCCTTGGCAACCCGCAGAACCAGCTGCCGCGCACCTTTCACGTCGCGGGCACCAACGGCAAAGGCTCGACCTGCGCCTACCTGCGCGCCATCCTCGAAGCGCAGGGGCGCCGCGTCCACAGTTACACCAGCCCGCATCTCGTCCGCTTCAACGAGCGTATCCGCCTTGCCGGAACGCTGATCGATGACGCGCTGCTTGCGGCACTGCTCGCCGAAGTGCTCGACGTCGCACACGACCTGCAAGCGAGTTTTTTCGAAGTCACCACCGCCGCGGCCTTCCTCGCCTTTGCCCGCATTCCCGCTGACGATATCATCATCGAGGTTGGCCTCGGCGGGCGCCTCGACGCCACCAACATCATCCCCGCCCCCGCGGCGTGCGGCATCGCGTCGCTCGGCATCGACCATGAGGCGTTTCTGCTCGTCCCCGAAGCCGATACGCCGACCGATCCCGCCGTGCGTATTGCGTGGGAGAAAGCGGGCATCTTCAAACCCGGCGCGGCGCTCGCGACGCTCGCCTATCCGGCACCGCTGCTGGACATGATCAGCGAGCGCGCGGCGGCGGTCGGCGGCACGCTGTTTTCCGAAGGCGACGGATGGACCGTGCAAACCGTCGGCGACGCCTTTCGCTGGCGGTCCGAATTCGGCTCGATCGAAGCGCCGCTGCACACGCGCATGCCCGGCGCCCATCAGCATCGCAACGCCGGCCTCGCGATCGCAATGCTCAGCATCGCGCCGCACCCGCGCCCGAGTGAGGCCGAGGTTGTCCAAGGGGTCGCCAACGCTTTCTGGCCGGGCCGGATGCAGCGGCTAAGCAAAGGCCCGCTCACCGCGCGCCTGCCCGACGATCGCGATTTATGGGTCGATGGCGGCCACAACCTCGACGCCGCCCGCGAACTGGCGAACCTGCTCGCGAGGTCGCTCGCCCGCGACCAAAAGATCGACCTCATTCTCGGCATGCTTGCCAACAAGGACGCCACGGGTTTCCTCACCCTGCTTGCCCCGCATGTCGCGCGCGTCGTTGCGGTGCCGATCGCCGGGCACGAGCATCACAGCCCGGCAGCACTTGCTGAAATTGCGCGCCAAGCCGGTATCGCCGATGCGATGGTCGCGAGCGACATCGCCAGTGCAATCGACGTCCTGGCGGCGGGCGACCCGGCGCCCAGCATCCTGATCGGCGGTTCGCTCTATCTCGTCGGCCAGGCGCTCGATCTCAACGAGCAGCTTCCGGTCTAGCGGATGATCCTGACGGCCGCGAAGCGGTGCGAGGGTATCCTCGCCCCTACCCCAATTCGACCAGCATCCGCTTTGCCCAGTCGTACATCGCCGCATTGGCCTTGAGCATCGCCGGCGGCGTGCGCTTCTTGCGCATCTCGACCTCGTTGAGCACCGCGCGCGCCGCCGCCTTGTCGCCATCGGCGATCAGGATTGCCGCAATCCGGCATCGCACTTCGTCGCCCGGCGCGCGTTCGACAATGCCGCGATACAGCACCAGCGCGTCGCCGCTCCGCCCGTCGAGCTCGGCGACTTTCGCGCGCAGCAGGTCACGGCGGTCGTGCTCGGACTGCGACGTCGTTTCGGGCAACCGGTCGAGCGCTGCCAGCGCATCGCCGACCCGCGCCGCCTCATGGGCGGCTTCGGCGATCCGCATTCCGATCGTGCGATCGACATGCGGCGATTTACGCTCTGCGAACCGATATTGCTCGAGCGCCTGATCGTACCGCTCGCGCGCCATCAACGCATCGCCATATTCCATCCGGTTCGCGATCGTGTCGCTGAATTCGACCGCGTCGCGGCTTTCGCGCACCCGCCGTTCGGGATCGATGCTGTCGGCGATATTCGCCTTCACCTGCTGCACCCGTCGGTCGCGCGACAGATTCGGCATGATTTCGACGATGAAATAGGCGGCCACGCCAATCATCGGCAGAAAGGCAATCGCCATCACCCACGCGGTGTTGCGCCCGTGGCGGAATACATGGACGATGCACGCGATCTGGAGCGCGATGACGAGCAGGAACCACGCCATGGGCTAGGCCGCAGGCTTGGGCGCCGCCTCGGCTTCGGTATCCACCTTGCCCGCCGTCCCCACCGACAGGTCGACCAGCCCGGCGCGCATCATCCACCAGAACAGGAATATGCCCGGCAGCGCGGCGACAACGGTGAACAGATAGAAGTTCACATTACCGAACCGCTCCATCATTTCCCCCGCGGTGGTGCCGGTCAGGAAACGACCGACAATGCTCGCCGCCGAACTGATCAGCGCATAGTGAGCGGCGGTGAAACGGAGGTCACACAGCGCCGAGAAATACGCCACTACGACGACGCCGCCGATGCCGCTGGCGATATTTTCGAAACCGATCGCACCGGCCAGTCCCCAGTTGCTGTGCCCCGCCGCCGCGAGCAGCGCGAAACTGAAATTGCTGACCGCCATCAGGATCAGGCTGATCAGCACCGATCGTTTCATGCCAAGCCGCGCATAGAGAATGCCGCCGATGAATATCCCGATGAGATAGGCCCAGAAACCTATGCCGACGTCATAGATCGCGATCTCGTCGTTGCTGAATCCAAGGTCGTCTAGCAGCAGTCGCAAGGTTAGCTGGCTCAACGTATCGCCGATTTTGTGGAGCAGGATGAACAGCAACACGAGCCAGGCACCATGGCGGCTGAAAAATTCGGTGAACGGACCAACGATGCCCGCGACAATTCCGGGCCGCCCCTCACGGCCGACGGCTTCGCGATGCCGCTCGGGCTCGCCGACCCAAAAGGCAGCGAACACCGCGGGCAACGCAAACATCGCACAAGCGAAATAGGCGGCTTCCCAACCCTGCCGTGCGGCGAGAAACAGCGCCAGCGCGCCAGCGCCCGCCGACCCGATCCGCCAGCCATATTGCGACATGCCCGATCCGACGCCGAGCTGTTCGGGTTTCAGGATTTCGATGCGGTAGGCGTCGATCACGACGTCGAAGGTCGCACCGGCAAAGCCCACCAGCACCGCACCAACCGCCATTTCGAACAGGGCGGCGAATTCGCCTTCGCGGCCCAAACCGAACCATATCATCAGCTGGCCGACCGGCGACTGGCCGACGGCTTGCGGATCGACCATTGCGAGATTGCCGACCGCCAGCATCACCAGCGCCGCGGTCAAGATCAGCCACGACACGCGCTGCCCCAGACGACCAATAATCGGCAGGCGCACCGCATCGACGACCCACGCCCATAATGGCTTGAGATTATAGACAAGAAACGCCAACGAAAAGGCGGTGATCGACGATTTCTGAAACCCGTCCTGCGCCAGCCGCGTCGTCAGCGTCGCGCCGATCATCGCAAACGGAAAGCCCGACGAGATACCTAGCATCGCGGCCGCAAGCGGCGCGCGCTCGAAATAGGGGCGAACACTACTCGTCCAGCTTTGCGGTGGCGGCGTCACTGTCTCTGGCTGCACGTGTGGCTCCTCCCTCGCGCATTCCGACGACGGATGCGCTCTTGCCTTGGCCAAGGCCTAAAGCGTCGGGGACAAATTGGAAGCGGCTATTTGGCCGTTCGGCTGATCCAGCGCACGGCTTCGACCGGGCCGTGATCGACGCGCTGCAGGACAACCGCCCAGCGATCGGCGCCAGGTTGATTGGCGATCGCCAGCGGGACCGCGGCACTGCACGCGACTTTCGGGGAACAGGCGACCGCCACTTCGTTCAAAACAACATTTGTATAGCCAAGCTGTCGTCGGCCATTCTCGCCCGCCTTGACCCCAACATGGCGGCGTGCGGCAACGGCGATGAAATTCAATTCGCTGCCCGGCGCCGCGCGCGTTGACGTGACGCGGCCGCCCGATTGCGTCAACGCCATTGGCCGGATCTTGCGCGCGCCGGCGATCAATCGGCGCAGCTGCGCTTCGTCCGATCCGACAACCGCATGCCGTCCCTGAACGACCGCCTCCGGCGTATAGACCCCACCGCCGGGCAGGCCGCGTGCAGCATAGCGTCGCTGACGTTCATCGTTTGCCGGGCGAGCCAGCGTGTCTTTCCAGCCCAGCCGATCCCAATATGTCACCGGACGACTGATCGCCACAACGGCGGCCTGAAGGTTGATCTTTTCCAGAACGCGGTCGGCGGGGGGGCATGACGAGCAGCCCTGGCTGGTGAAAAGTTCGACCAGCACCGGCGGTCCGTTTTCCGCAACCGGCCTTGATTGCGCGGCTGCCAAATTTCCTTCCGGAACGAGCATAAGGAGCACCGCTGCCGCCGTCGCGCCAAGCGCCGCGAGCAAAATCAGGTTCGTCTTCACGCCATTTCCCTTCGCCCGAACATTTGGGACTATCAGGAAAGTTCGAGAGCTCTTGCCGAAAGGTTACCGATTACGCCGCTTCGGGTCGCCAATAGGTCAACAGCCCGCTGACCTTGCGCGGCTGCTGGTTCTTGCACGTCATCGTTTCGACCGCGCGCAACGCGCTCACCAATGCCGACGCGCTGTGCGGCTTGCTCAGACAGGCCACCGCGATGTCGGCAGCGTCTTCGGGGCATTTGCCCGTCACCAACAGCACCGCAATGCCGCGATCGCGCGCCAATCGCGCCACTTCGCGGCCGGTCATATGCCCCGCCAGCCCCAGGTCGAGGACCAGCGCGTCGATCTGTTCGTCGGCGATGATCGGCACCGCTGCCTCGCCCGAATCGACCGTCGCGACGATGTCGTACCCGCTGTGTTTCAGCGTCCGCTCATTATCGAACGCGACCAGCGGATCATCCTCGATGATCAGCAGCCGCTTGATGCAGGACGGGCGGGACGCAAAGAGCATATTCATTCCCTTTAACCGCGCCATGACGCGCTCGGCACGGTCGTGCAAGATTGCTTCTGCTTGCCATCGACGAAGCGACACTTTTCCGGCTATGAGCGTGATCACAAGGCAACACTATTGCCCGCATAACGACAAGAAAGCCGTACCCGTTCCCATGACCACCCGTCGACCTCCCCGCGCCGCCCCGCGCTCAGCGCCCAAGTCCGCTGGCGACCGCGACGCGCCGAAAGGCCGCCGCGCCGCGCGCGGTGCCGCCTCGGCGCTCAAAGCCAAGCCCGCCGACGCCGAACGCGACGAGGACGGCCCGCAGCGGATCGCCAAGCTGCTCGCGCGCGCCGGGGTCGGCTCGCGCCGCGATGTCGAGCGGATGGTCGAGGAAGGGCGGATCGCGCTGAACGGTGTCGTCGTGGTCCAGCCCGCGCCGCTGCTGACCTCGCTCGAAGGGCTGACGGTCGATGGCAATCCGGTCGCCAAGCCGGTTTCGACGCGCCTCTACCGCTTTCACAAGCCTGCTGGCTGCATCACCGCAGCGCGCGACCCCAAGGGGCGCAAGACGATTTACGATATATTGCCCAAGGACCTGCCGCGGCTGATGCCGGTCGGCCGCCTCGATTATAATACCGAGGGATTGCTGCTGCTGACCAATGACGGTGAATTCAAGCGCCAGCTCGAACTGCCCGCCAGCGGGGTCGAGCGCACCTATCGCGCCCGCGCCTTTGGCGACATCAGCCAGGATCAGCTGGAGGAACTCGCGATGGGGATCACCATCGACGGGGTGACCTATGGCAAGATCGACGCCAACCTCGAACGCCGCACCGGGCGCAACCAGTGGGTCGAAATGACGCTGACCGAGGGCAAGAACCGCGAAGTCCGCAAGGTGCTCGAACATTTCGGCTTGCAGGTCAGCCGCCTGATCCGCACCCGCTATGGCGCGTTCGAACTCGACGGTTTGCCGATGAGCGCGGTCGATGTTGTACCGCGCGACGAATTGTTCAAATTCCGCCGGCATATGGGCTGAGCGCGATGCGAGTCATTTCCGGCGAATGGCGCGGCCGCAAGCTGCTGGCGCCCAAAGGCGACGCAACGCGCCCGACCGCCGACCGCACCCGCGAGACCTTGTTCTCGATGCTGACCAGCCGCCTGGGCAGTTTCGAGGGGCTGGTCGTCGCCGACCTGTTCGCCGGGTCGGGCGCGCTCGGCATCGAAGCCCTGTCGCGCGGCGCCGCGACCTGCCTGTTCGCCGAACAGGACCGCGACGCGCTCGACGTGCTGCGCGGCAATCTGGCCAGTTTGGGTGCGGCCGCGCGCGCCGATGTCCGCGCCGGGTCGGTGCTCGGCCTTGGCCCGGCACCGCGCGCCTATGACCTGCTGATGCTCGACCCGCCCTATGGCACCGGCGCCGCCAGCGTCGCGCTCGATAAATTGCACCGCCTCGGCTGGATCGGCCCAGACAGCTGGGTGTCGGTCGAAACCGCGCACAGCGAAACCATCGACGTGGCCGGATTCACCATCGACGCCGATCGCAAGGTGGGCAAGGCGCGGCTGACATTGCTGCGGCTTGCATAACAACCCGCCGCGCTAAGCTGGACAGCGCCGCCGCTGTTCCCTAATCGTTCGCGCGTGACCGATACCCCTGCCTCGATGCCCGACCTGCCCCCGCCCGACCCTTCGGACCCGCCCTATCTGCAGGGGTTGAACGGGCCGCAGCGGCAAGCGGTGCTGACCACCGAAGGCCCGGTGCTGATGCTCGCGGGTGCCGGCACCGGCAAGACCGCGGCGCTGACCGCGCGGCTGGGTCACATCATCGCGACGCGGCGCGCCTGGCCGTCCGAAATTCTCGCGGTCACCTTTACCAACAAGGCGGCGCGCGAGATGCGCGAGCGGATCGGGCGCATGATGGGCGACGCGGTCGAGGGCATGGCGTGGCTCGGCACCTTTCACAGCATCGCGGCCAAGATGCTGCGCCGCCACGCCGAATTGGTGGGCCTGCAAAGCAATTTCACCATCCTCGACACCGACGACCAGCTGCGCGTGCTCAAACAGCTGATCCAGGCCGACGGCCTCGACGAAAAGCGCTGGCCCGCGCGCCAACTGGCGGGGCTGATCGACAAATGGAAGAACCGCGGCCTCGTCCCGTCCGATCTGGATGCCGCCGACAAGGAATCCTACGCCGATGGCAAGGGCCAGCATTTCTATGCCCTCTACCAAGCGCGGCTGAAGACGCTCAACGCCTGCGATTTCGGCGACCTGTTGCTCCACATGCTGGTGATCCTGAAAAACCATCGCGATGTGCTGGCGCAGTATCAGGACCGCTTCAAATATATCCTGGTCGACGAATATCAGGACACCAATGCCAGCCAGTATTTGTGGCTGCGCCTGCTCGCGCAAACCCGGAAAAATATCTGCTGCGTCGGCGATGACGACCAGTCGATCTATTCATGGCGCGGCGCCGAGGTTGCGAACATCCTGCGCTTTGAGAAGGATTTTCCCGGCGCGACGGTGATCCGCCTTGAACAAAATTACCGCTCGACGCCCCAGATCCTCGCCGCCGCCTCGGCGCTGATCGCGCAGAACAGCGGGCGGCTGGGCAAGACGTTGTGGACCGATCTCGATCCCGGCGACAAGCTGCGCGTCGTCGGGGTGTGGGACGGCCCCGAAGAAGCGCGGCGGATCGGCGAAGAGCTGGAAACGCTTCAGCATCGTCAGGTCAGCCTCGACCGCGCCGCCATCCTCGTTCGCGCGCAGTTTCAAACCCGCGAGTTTGAAGACCGCTTCATTGCGATCGGCATGCCCTACCGCATCGTCGGCGGCTTTCGTTTCTACGAACGCGCCGAGATTCGCGACGCCCTCGCCTATCTCCGCCTCGTCCAGTCGGCGGCCGATGATCTGGCGTTCGAGCGCATCGTCAACACGCCGAAACGCGGGCTGGGCGACAAGGCGCTCCAGCGGATCCACCAGTTCGCGCGCCACGAACAGGCCTCGCTGCTCCACGCCGCGGCGCGCCTGATCGAAACCGACGAGCTGCCCCCCCAGGCGCGCCGCCAGCTCGCCAATTTCGTCACACAAATGCGCGGTTGGCAGGAAAAGGCAAACCAGCTGTCGCACCCCGAGTTGACCCAGCTGATCCTCGACGAATCGGGCTACACCGCGATGCTCCAGGCCGACCGCAGCGTGGAGGCCGCGGGGCGGCTCGAAAACCTGTCCGAACTCGTCCGCGCGATGGAGGAATATCAAACGCTCGAGGAATTCCTCGAACATGTCAGCCTGGTGATGGACCGCGACACCAACGACACGACCGAAACCGTCACCATCATGACGATCCACGCCGCGAAAGGCCTTGAGTTCGACCATGTCTTTCTGGCCGGGTGGGAGGATGGCGTGTTCCCGTCGCAGCGGTCGATGGACGAAGGCGGCACCGCCAGCCTGGAGGAAGAACGCCGCCTCGCTTATGTCGCGATCACCCGCGCCCGCCAGCGCGCCAGCATCTATCACGCCGCCAACCGCCGCATCTATGGCCAGTGGATGAGCAGCATCCCCAGCCGGTTCATCGCCGAAATCCCGCCCGAACATATCGACAGCGAAAACAGCTTCGGTGGTGGTGCGAGTTTGTGGCGCGCCAACTGGTCGGCGCAGGGCGATCCCTTCGCGCACGTCGCAGAACGCCAACCGTCGCGGATCATGACGCGCGGCCCGGCGTGGCAGCGCGCCGTCGCCGGGTCATCGACGATCACCCGCGCCCCCGCGCCCAGCGAGAAAGGCCCGGCGGCATCGGTTGGCGCCAAGCCGCGCGCCGACCTGGCCATCGGCATGCGCGTGTTCCACGAAAAATTCGGCTATGGCGAAATCGCCGACATCGACGGCAACAAGCTGGAAGTGGCGTTCGAACAGGCCGGCAGCAAGCGGGTTTTGGACAGCTTCGTCCAGCGCGCTTGAGCCTATTGTCAACTAGAACAGTTATGATATGCCATCCCACGCGGCCATCGAGTCGCGTTTTGGGAGAATCTTCAATGAAAATGAAGCTCTTAGCGGGCGTGATGGCGCTCGCCTTGGTCGGCTGTTCGGAACAATCGTCCGAAGATGCGGCGGTTTCCGAGACGTCGGCCGCCGAAAGTCCTGCCGCCGCTGAGGCGGCCGCCGATGATGTCGTCGCCCCCCGCATCGGCATCGAAGCCGCCCCCGGTGTCGCCTTCGACTATGCCTACACCTTCCGCCTCACCGACAATCGCATATCGAAGGTGCAAGAGGACCATGCTGCCGCCTGCGAAACGCTGGGTGTCCAGCGGTGCCGCATCGTTGATGTCCGCTACCAGCTGAGCGACGAAAAACTCGTCGAGGCGCAAACCCAGTTCAAACTCGACCCCGGCATCGCCCGCAGGTTTGGCGCCAATGCGATCGCCAGCGTCGAAAAGGCCGAAGGCGTGCTCGCCGACGCCAGCGTGGCCGGTGAAGACGTCGGCACCGAAATCCTCGCCTCGCAACAGCGCAGCGCCGGGTCGGAAGCCGAAATCGCACGCATCGAGGAGCGTCTGAAGTCAGGCGGGCTCGACAAGCGCGAACGCGCCGAGCTGCTCGCGCAGATCAGCCAGCTGCGCGGGCAGCTCGGTGATGAACGTCAAAGCCGCCGCACGGGCGAAGCCCGCATCGCGTGGACCAGCGTCGCGTTCAACTATGTCAGCGACGGCGGCCTGCCCGGCATTGGCCGCGAAAACCCCTTCGCCAACGCTGGCGAGACGCTGGTGCGCAGCGGCAGCACCGCGCTGACCTTTGTCCTGACGCTGGGCGCCGCAATCCTGCCGTGGGGCATCCTGCTCGCGCTGCTCGTCGCCGTCTGGCGGAGCCGGTTCGTCAGTGCGGTTCGCGCGCAATTGCGAAGCAAGCCGTCGGCGACCGATCCAGCGACCCCGCCCGCGGGCTGACGCACGACAGGGCGTCGCTTGCAAAGGTCCACCGCCGCGTTATGGCAAAGGCCATGACGGGGCAGGCAACATGGCTGGACCAGGCACGCGACGCCCATCGCCGCGGCGATGTCGCGGCGGAAACGGCGGCGCTCGACGGCGCGATCCGCGCCGATCGCGGCAATATCGCCGCCATGCTCGCCATGGCTGAACTCAAGCGCCGTCTGGCCGACGACCGCGCCGCCGGGAGCTTCTATCGCCTCGCGCTCGGCACCGCCGCCCAGGCACAGAGCATACCGCCTGCCCTTCATCCCGGGCTGCAACGCGCCGAACAATTTCTGGCCGCCACCGAGCGCGCCTATGCCGATCATCTGCTCAGCCAGTTGCGCGGCGCGGGCATTGATGCCGCCGGCGCGGCGCCGCGCGTCGCCGCGGCGCTCCGCATGCTGGGCGGCGAACAATCGCTTTATCTGCAGCAGCCCAGCATGTTCTATTTCCCCGGCCTGGCCCAGCGCCCGTTTTTCGACCGCGCCGATTTCGCGTGGGTCGATGCCATCGAGGCCGCGACCGACGCCATCCGCGCCGAATTGCTGGCCTTGATCGACCATGCCGCCGATCGTTTCGGTCCCTATGTCACCGCCAGCGCCGATCGCCCGCCGCCCAATAATCCGCTGCTCGATAAACCCGATTGGGGCGCTGCCTGGCTTTGGAAAGATGGCGCGATCGCCGATGGCATCGACATGCTGTGCCCCGCCGCCCTCGCCGCGCTGTCGCTTGCCCCGCAACCGGTGATCCCCGGCCGCGCGCCGCTCGCGCTGTTTTCGCGGCTGACCCCCGGCACCCATATCCAGCCGCATCACGGCATGCTCAACACGCGGCTGATCTGTCATCTGCCGCTGGTTGTGCCCGACGGGTGCGGGCTGCGCGTCGGCGCCGAAACGCGCCATTGGGCCGAAGGCGAACTGCTGATCTTTGACGACAGTTTTGAACATGAAGCGTGGAACCGCGGCACCAGCGACCGCACCATCCTGCTGTTCGAAATCTGGCGGCCCGATATCGACGCCGATGAGCGCGAGCAGCTGACCCGCATTTTTTCCGCCATCGACAGCTATTCGGAACAATAGACCAAGGGACAGGACGACGATGATCAACCCGGGAATGGACGCCGACATTTATGACGCCTTCATGGAACAGCTGCAGCGCTATGTCCGCGAGCGTCTGATCCCCGCCGAGGACCAGCTTGAAGAACTTGGTCATGTCCCCGACGACATCTTGGCCGAAATGCGCGAGATGGGGCTGTTCGGGGTCACGATGCCGGTCGAATATGGCGGCGCGGGGATGAACGTCAGCCAATATGTCGGCTTCATCCGCGAGATCGCCTACGCCTCGCCGGCCTATCGCTCGATCGTATCGATCAACATCGGCATGGTGTGCAAATCGCTCGTCGGGTTTGGCACCGCGCAGCAGAAGGAGCATTGGCTGCCCAAGCTGGCGATGGGCAGCATCGCCGCCTTTGGCCTGACCGAACCCGACAGCGGATCGGACAGCGCCGCGATGAAGACGCGCGCGGTGCGCGAGGGCAATGGCTATGTGTTGAACGGCACCAAACGCTACATCACCAACGCCCCGTTCGCCGATATGATCCTCGTCATGGCGCGCACCAATGCCGAGCCGTTGCCCAAAAACGCCCATGTCAGCGCCTTCATGGTGCCGCGCGACGCCCCCGGGGTGTCGATCGGCAAACCCGACGGCAAGATGGGACAGGCCGGATCGCAAATCGCCGATGTCATCCTCGAAGATGTTCATGTCGACGGCGACGCCCTGCTCGGCGGCGAGGAAGGCATTGGTTTCCGTGCCGCGATGCAAAGCCTCGACAACGGCCGCCTGTCGGTCGCCGCCGCCAGCGTCGGCTATGCCAAGCGGATGCTCGATGCCGGCCTGAAATATGCGATGGAGCGCAAGGCGTTTGGCGAACCGATCGCTAATTTTCAGCTGATTCAAGCGATGCTGGCCGACAGCAAGGCCGAAATCTATGCCGCCGAATGTATGCTCGCCGACGCTTGCGCGCGCGCCGACCGCGGTGAAAAAATCCTTGTCGAGGCGGCGGCGACCAAGATGTTTGCCAGCGAAATGTGCGGGCGCGTTGCCGACCGGGTGGTGCAGATCCACGGCGGTGCGGGATACCTCAAGGAATATCTGGCCGAACGCTTCTATCGCGACTGCCGCATTTACCGGATTTATGAAGGAACGACCCAGATCCAACAGCTAGTCATTGCGAAGAACATGATCCGCGACTACGCGGGGTAAGTCTGTATGATCGCGGGAGAAAGGTCGCTGGTGGAGCCGAGGGGAATCGAACCCCTGACCTCTGCAGTGCGATTGCAGCGCTCTCCCATCTGAGCTACGGCCCCGCGACGGCGGCGTATTAACGGCACAGCCGAACAGTGGCAACGGCTTTTCTGATCAGAGCCTTCACCGCCACGCGAAATCAGGGAATGGGGGTTCCGATGAGCAAAGCCTGGCATTTGACCAGCCGTCCGCAAGGATTGCCGACGATGGACAATTTCGCGCTCCGCGACTTGCCCGACGGTCCGCTGGAAGCCGACCAGTTGCGGGTCCGCAACCTGTGGCTGTCGGTCGATCCCTATATGCGCGGGCGGATGAACGACGCCAAAAGCTATGCCGCGAGTTTCCAGATCGACCAGCCGATGACCGGCGGCGCGATCGGCGAGGTGACCGAAAGCCGCATGGAGGGTTTCGCGCCCGGCGACCTGATCCTGCACATGGGCGGTTGGCGCGACGGCGGCATTGTCGGCCTCGACATGATGCCCAACAAGCTGCCTGCCGAAGCACTGGCGGCGGGGCTGACCCCGCAGACCTTCCTGCACAATATGGGGCTGACCGGGGGCACCGCGTGGATCGGCCTGCTGCGCGTCGCCGCGGCCAAGCCCGGCGACACGATATTCGTCTCGGCGGCGGCGGGCGCGGTGGGATCGGCGGTCGTCCAGATCGCCAAAGCGCGCGAGATGACCGTCATCGGATCGGCGGGCGGCGCCGAAAAATGCGCCTGGGTCAAGGATCTGGGCGCCGATGCGGTGGTCGATTACAAGGCGGGACCGGTCTTGGCGGGATTGGCGCAAGCACTCGATCAACTGGGCAAGCCCGGGATCGACGTCTATTTCGACAATGTCGGCGGCGAGCATCTCGACGCCGCCTTTGCGACCGCCAATGATTTCGCGCGCTTTGCGATCTGCGGGATGATCGACGTCTATAACGACGGCAAAGCGCAGGACATGAAATACCTGGTCCGCACGATCCCGGCCCGCATCCGCATGGAAGGCTTTATCTACACCGACCAGTTCTTCGACTGCATGGAAGAATTTTACGCCGACATGGGCGCCCTGATCGCCAGCGGCGCGGTGACGATGCGCGAAACCGTGCACGAAGGGCTGGCGTCGGCGCCCGACGCCTTTCTGGGGCTATTTTCAGGCGCCAATATGGGGAAGATGCTGGTTAGGATATAGGGCGGCGACGGCTAACGGCCGATTGCGGACCTCCAATTTTGTCATCCCGGACTTGATCCGGGATCCATCCGCCCTCGCAGCATAGCGCGGCGCAAGGTCATGGACCCCGGATCAAGTCCGGGGTGACGACGGGAGGATGTGAGTTCCCCCACCCGTCAGAAAATTCTTAGCTTCCGAAGCCGACCGACAGGAAACCGGGGGTCGGGCCGTTCCAGCCGTCGTCGGGACCGTCCTGATCGTCACGCCGGGGCGTCGGCGCCGGTTTGCGATCGGCGCGCGGCTTGGCCGGGCCTGCTTTGGGCTCCTCGCTCGGACGCGCCGCCGCCTTGTCCGGTTTCGCTGCGCCGCGACCGCGTCCGCCACGCTCTGACCGGCCGCGCCGCGGCGTGGCTTCGGCTTCGCTCGGCGCAGCCTGCGGCGTTGCGGCCACCGCGGCTTCACCACCGTGGACCGGGATCTTATAACCCGTCAGCTTTTGGATATTGTCGATCGCCTCGTCATCCGACGGCGTGACCAGCGTAAAAGCGCGCCCCTGCGCGCCGGCGCGGCCCGTCCGGCCGATGCGGTGGACATAATCGTCGGGATGCCACGGAGCATCGAAGTTGAAGACATGGCTGACGCCTTTGACGTCGAGCCCGCGCGCCGCGACGTCCGACGCAACCAATATGTTGATCGTGCCGGCCTTGAACCGGTCGAGTTCGGCGGTGCGGCTCGACTGGTCCATATCGCCCTGGATCTCGCCGGCGCTGTAACCCGAACGCTGCAGCGCCTTGGCCAGTTCACGCACCGTGGTCTTGCGGTTGCAAAAGACGATCGCGGTGTGAACCTTTTCGGATTCGATCAGGCCGCGCAGGGCATCGCGCTTGCCGCGTTCCGACGTCTTGACCAGAAATTGTTCGATATTCTCGTTACGGCTTGCCGGGCGCGCAACCTCGACCGTTTTCGGGTTCGACAGGAATTTGTCGGCCAGCCGTTTGATCGGCGCCGGCATCGTCGCCGAAAACAGCAAGGTCTGGCGATTCGCGGGCAGTTTGGTGCAGATATTCTCGATGTCGGGGATGAACCCCATGTCGAGCATGCGGTCGGCCTCGTCGATCACCAGCAGGTTGCACCCGGTCAGCAAAATCTTGCCGCGTTCGAACAGGTCCATCAGGCGGCCGGGGGTCGCGATCAGGACGTCGACGCCCTTTTCCAGCGCCTTGACCTGATCGCCCATCTGGACGCCACCGATCAGCAGCGCCATCGACAGCTTGTGATACTTGCCATATTTCTCAAAATTCTCAGCGACCTGCGCGGCAAGCTCGCGCGTCGGCGCGAGGATCAGCGAGCGCGGCATGCGCGCGCGGGCGCGGCCATGGGCGAGAATGTCGATCATCGGCAGCACGAACGACGCGGTCTTGCCGGTCCCCGTCTGGGCGATGCCGATGATGTCGCGCATCATCAGCACCGAGGGGATAACGCCCGCCTGGATGGGCGTCGCTTCGTCATAGCCCGACTCGTCGATGGCGCGTAAAAGTTCGTCGGAAAGGCCGATGTCGGCAAATTTCATAAGATTATCATGTCCGGAAAAAAGAGGTGACGCTCAGCCTTCCACGCAGGCGGCGCTGCGCGGGCCTTGGGCAAATAGCGATGAAAAGTCAAGAAATGGCGACGAAAAGCGCGATTAATCGCCTAATCGTCGTCGCGGACCGGAACCATCAAGCGAAACTTGTCGATCTCGCATTTTGCGCCGGTGCGGGCATGGATTTCATCGCGGTCCTCGCAAAGCTGCCCGTCCTTGCTGCCCTGCATGTAAAAACCGGCATAAAAGTCCAGCGCGCGGCAGCCGCGATTGAGCTGGGCGCGCAGCCGCTGTTTTTGCCGCGTGATGATATCGATGCTGTCGCGCTGAACCGCCTGCATCCCCATGATATTGCGCATCGCGACGCATTTTGGCGCTTTTTTCTCTTTCCACACGATCGGAATTTCGGTCGCGCGCCGCGACGGCGATGGGCCGGCGGCAAAATTGTTGAGCTGCGATCGCTGGGCGGGGACGCGGATGATCAGCTGCTGTTCGATCACCACCTGCCAGAATGATGTAATCTGCTCGGGCGTCGGCGCGGTGATCGCCACCAGCGGCTCGGGCGCCGCAACCGGCGGCGCAGCATCGGCAGCGGGCGCCGCTGCGGCAAGCCACAGGACCGCAGCGGTCAGCACAACAGTGCTGCCGCTCCTTCGGCGTCCTGACGATAATTGCTGCCCACCCGTAACTCCCGCGTCCATAGCCGCTGGACGAAAAAATGATATTCATCCAACGCGGGCTTTAACAGCCATGATTGAACATCAAATGAACTATATTCGCTCTGTTGTCGCCGCAAGATCGGAACCCAAAGCATGACCCGGACGCCGTCCAAGCCGTTTCTCGATCGTCTGGCCGGGTTGCTGGGTCCAAAAGGCTATACGACCGCCCTCGACAGCATGGCGCCCTGGCTGACCGACTGGCGCGGCAAATATACCGGACACGCCGCGGCGATGCTGTCGCCCGCCTCGACCCAAGAGGTCGCTGCGGTCGTTCGCCTGTGCGCAGACGAGCAGGTCGCGCTGGTGCCGCAGGGCGGCAACAGCGGCATGGTCGGCGGCGCAACTCCCGACGCAACTGGCGACCAACTGTTGCTCAGCTTGCGCCGGATGAACCGGATGCGCTCGATCGACACCGCTGCCCGGATAGCGGTGGCCGACGCAGGCGTGATCCTTGAAGCCTTCCATCAAGAAGCATTGGCACACGGCCTGCGCTTCCCGCTTACCCTGGGCGGCAAGGGTTCGGCGACGATCGGCGGGCTGGTATCAACCAACGCCGGCGGCACCCAGGTGCTCCGCCACGGCACGATGCGCGCGCTGGTCGCGGGGATCGAGGCGGTACTCCCCGACGGCAGCATCTTCGACGGGCTCGCGCCGCTCAAAAAGGACAACCGCGGCTATGATCTGCGCCACTTGCTCTGCGGTGCCGAGGGGACGCTGGGCATCGTCACCGCCGCCAGCCTGCATCTCGTCCCTGCGGCAGCGGCGCGGCGCACCGCATGGATCGCGATCGATTCGCCCGAACAGGCGCTCATCCTGCTCCGCCAGCTCGATGCCAGCATCGGGCGCGAGCTTGAGGGGTTCGAGATCATCCCGCACGCTTGCCTCGATGCCGTGCTGCGCCATATCCCGCAAACCCGCGCACCGATCGCCGCGGTGCATCCTTGGTACGTGCTCGCCGAACTGGCGGGTGAAAGCGATCAGGCGCTAAGTGATGCACTGGAGCGCGAACTCGCCGCAGCGCTCGACGCCGGATTGATTCGCGACGTCGTGATTGCCAAGAATGATCGCGAAAGCGACGATTTTTGGCGCCTGCGCGATTCGATTTCAGAGGCCGAACGCGCCGAAGGACCGGCGTTGCAACATGACGTCAGCGTCCCCGTCGACCGGATGCCGACCTTCATCGCCGATAATCCGGCGCGACTGACAGCCGCCTTCCCCGGAACCCGCGCCCTGTCGTTCGGGCATCTGGGCGACGGCAATGTCCATCACCATGTCCAGCCCCCTGTTGGCGTCGACGGCGCCGCATGGCTCGCCGAGCACGGCACAGCGGTCAGCCGGCTGGTCTATTCGCATGTCATTGACCTTGGCGGCTCAATCTCGGCCGAACATGGCATCGGCCAGATGAAACGCGACATCCTGGCCGAACTCGACAGCCCGGCGCGGCTGGCGGCGCTGCGCGGCATCAAGGCCGGGCTCGATCCGGCGGGCATCTTCAACCCCGGCAAGCTGATCGTCTGACGCTTTGCCCGTCCTGCGCTATCGCCCCCTTGCGCCGCGGGGCGCGGGTCAATAAGGCGCGCTGTTATCTTTTCGTCCCGGCTGGTCGGGACGCCCTACCGGAGTTTTATCATGGCCACTGCGCCCGCCCCTGCCAACCTGCCGCTGTTCTATAAGGACCTCGTTCCGCTTTCGAGCATCGATCATGCCGATTTCCACGCGCGTCCGCTGGACAACGCGGAATTTCTGATCAACCAGCATGCCATCCCGCTGACCTCGGACGAGTTCGTATCGGCGTGCCGCTTTTTCCCGATCGTCTTTTCGGCGGGTGACAATCCGGTGCCGCTCGCACTGATGGGCCTGAACGAAGGCGTGAACACGTTCGTCGACGACAATGGCAAGCTGGTCAATCCGGTCTATGTTCCCGCCTATATCCGCCGTTACCCGTTCCTGCTCGCCAAGCTCCAGCCGAATTCGGACGAATTGTCGCTGTGCTTCGACCCGACGTCGGGCGCGATCGGCAAGTTCGACGAAGGCGATGCGCTGTTCGACAATGGCCAGCCGACGGCGCCGGTTCAGGCGGTCCTCGAATTCTGCAAGAATTTTGAAGAAGCCGGTCAGCGCACCGGCATGTTCGTTGACGAGCTGAAAAAGGCCGATCTGCTGATCGACGGCGAAGTCAGCATCCAGCAGGAAGGCAGCGACAAGCCCTATATCTATCGCGGTTTTCAGATGGTCGACGAGAACAAGCTGCGCGAACTGCGCGGCGATGTGCTGCGCAAGCTGATGCAGAACGGCATCCTCGGCCTGATCTTTGCCCACCTCTTCTCGCTGCAGCTGATGCGCGAAGTGTTTGCCGAGCAGGTGAAAGCCGGCAAGGTGCCGGAAATTCAGGAAGTCCCGGCGGTCTGAGGCGTTTGATGCCGATGGTCACCCTGGCAGACCCCGCCGGCACCGCCGGTCCGCGTTATACCAAGGTGGCCATCTGGCTTCACTGGCTGATCGGCCTGGCGGTCATCGCCAATGTCGGCCTCGCCATGCTGACCGAGGACATGCCGCGCGAAACGCATCGTGCCGCAATGGACATCCACAAGGCGCTGGGCATCACAATCCTGGCGTTGACCATCGTCCGGATCCTGTGGCGGCTGGGCCACAAACCGCCGCCCCTGCCCGCCGCGACCCCGGCATGGCAGCGCCCGCTCAGCAAGGCCGTGCATTTTCTCTTCTACGCGCTGCTCATCCTGCTGCCGCTGTCGGGTTGGGTGTGGATGTCGGCCGCGGACCGGCCCATCGACTTTTTCGGGCTGGCGACAATTCCGACGATCGCCCAGCCGAACAAGGGTCTGGCCGATGTGATGCATGACCGGCACGAGGTGCTTGGCCTCACCATGCTGGCACTGGCCGCGATCCATATTCTTGCCGCACTAAAGCATCAATTTGTCGATCGGACCGGACTGATCGGGCGGATGAACCCTTTTTGACGCGGGCGCTGGCCGCGGCGTCAAAAATCGACGGCAATGCCCTTCAGCTCCCAGTCGCCATAGCGCACCGGATTCCGCCCGCCGGGTTGGTCCTTGGCCTTTTCCTCGCGGATCGGCGCTGGCGGTGGTACCGGACTGGTGGTCCAGTCGGCAGGCGCCTTCACATGCGCCGGACGCTTCACCGCTCGCGGCGTTCCGCCTATCGTTTCCGTTTCACTGCGCTCGGTCATGGTGCAGCCACTATAGGATTTTTCATGCGTCACGCCAACCGCGTCGAATATTATCATGGTTGATCGCCCCCGGCGCCCAAAACAGCGGTCACAGAGTGAGCCCGATCCGCCCGGCACCGCGCCGCGGCGGGCGGCGCTGCGGCTGGTCGATGCGATCTTGCGCCGCGGCGACCCGCTCGACGTCGCAATGCACGCCGCCGCGCAGGGGCTGACCGGGGCCGACCGCGCCTTTGCCGTCGCCATCGCGTCCGAAGCCCTGCGCTGGATGGTCGATATCGACGCGCTGATCGACAGTGCGACGGCGCAGATTCTGCCCGACGACGTCAAATCGCGGACCGTGCTGCGGATCGCGCTGGCGCAGTTGCTCGTCCTCAAAAGCCCCGCGCACGCCGTGGTCGCCACCGCGTTGCCGCTCGTCGCAGGCGGCCCGCGGCGGCTGGTCCACGCCATCCTGTCGCGCGCGCAGCAGGACGAATGGCGGCTGCCCGACCGCGCCACCCTGCCCCTGCCCACCGCCGAGCGATGGGCCGAGCAATGGAGCCTGGCGACGGTCGAAGCCGCTGAAGCGGGCTGGAGCGTGCCGCCGCCGATCGACCTCAGCTTCGCCGCCGAACCGGGCGCCGAGGAGTGGCAGGGCGCGATATCGCTCGCACCGCGCCATCGCCGCCTGCCGCGCGGGCAGGCGGTCGAGGCGATGCCGGGTTACCGCGAAGGCGGCTGGTGGATACAGGATCTGGCGGCGAGCCTTCCCGCCCGCCTGCTGGGTTCGGGCGACGGGCGCAGTGTGCTCGATCTGTGCGCGGCGCCGGGCGGCAAGACAATGCAGCTGGCGGCGGCGGGATGGCAAGTGGTCGCCGTCGACTCGAGCGCCAAACGGCTGGAACGTTTGAGCGCCAATATGGCGCGCACCGGGCTGGTCGCCGATATCGTGCAGGCGGACATCCGGTCATGGGCGCCCGCGGCGCCGGCCGACGCGGTCCTGCTCGACGCGCCCTGTTCGGCGACCGGTATCTTTCGCCGTCATCCCGATGTGCTGCACCGGATCGAACCGCACCAGATCGACGAGATGGCGGTGCTGCAAACCGAGTTGCTCGCCCGCGCTGCGCGGTGGGTCAAGCCCGGCGGCACGCTGATCTACGCCACCTGCTCGCTCGAACGCGCCGAGGGCGAGGATCAGGTCGCGACGTTCCTGAAACATCACCCGGCGTGGCGCATCGACCCGGTGCGCGCCGACGAACTGCCGGGCGCCATTGCACCCGACAAGGACGGTTTTGTCCGCACCCTGCCCGGCGTCCTGAGCGACGCGGGCGGCCTCGACGGCTTTTTCGTGGCGCGGCTGCGGGCGCGGACAGCCTGAATCACCCCTCCCCTTCAGGGGAGGGGCAGTGAGACTTGGTCTGGCTCTTGCCGGACCTTTAGTCGAACGGGGTGGGGGCCATCGACCTCGCGCCAGGCCGCTGGCCCCACCCGCTGCCGTCAGAACACGGCTTTCGGCGTATCTTCCTTCATCATCGCCGCGCGCACCATCGGGATCGGCGGGCCGCCATAGGACAGGAATTCGTCGTGGAACGCCTTCCACTTCGTGCGGTCGCCTTTTGTCCAATCCTCGCGCAGCTTGCGGATCATCAGCTTGCCCAGCGTGTAGTTGAGGTAGAGCGGATCATAGGTGCCGCGCGCCGCCTGTTGCCGCGCATTGCCCTCGTCCTGATAGCATTGTTCCTTGAACAGCTTCTCGGAGTCGGCAACGGTCATTCCCTTGGTGTGCAGCCCGATCGCCGACAGATAGCGGCAATTGCGCAGCAGCGCGTTCGACAGCTGGCCGATATGGGTCTCGGGATCGCCCGCGCCCAGCCCCGCATCCCACATCATCTCTTCGGTATAATGCGCCCAGCCCTCGGCAAAGGCATAGCCGACGAACAGCTTGCCAAAAATGCTCTCGGCCCGGTTCGCGTGAAGGAAGTTGAGGAAATGCCCCGGCCACACCTCGTGGACCGAGGTGAACATCAGATCCTTGCGCCCCGGCACGAAATCGGCCTGCGTCTGCTTGTCCCACGCCGGATCGGGCGGCGAGATATAATAGACCGACGGCAGCCCTTTTTCATACGGTCCCGGAATGTCGATATAGGCGCTGTTCTGCCGGTTATATGGCGGTGATTCTTCGACCTGCGCCTGTTCGGTCCCGGGGATCGACACCAGATCCTTTTCGACCAGAAACGCGCGCAGCATCGGCAACTGGCGCCGCGCCTCGGCGACCGGACCGTCGGCGGGCTTGTCGGCGTTCATCTTTTTCATGCACTCGCCGATCGTCATCCCCGCGGCATAGGTCGCGCACGCGGTCTTCAGCGCATCCTGATTGCGCTTGAGGTCGGCCTGACCGATGCGCTCCAGTTCGTCGAGCGGGGTGTCGACCCCCTCGTTGGTCAGGATCAGCTTGGCGAATTTGTCGGCGCCCAGCGCATAGCCGTCGGCGGTGCCGGGCTGCGATCCGACATATTTCGCCAGATCGGTCATCGCCGCCCCGGCCTTCGCCGCGGCGTCGTCGAACTGTTTTTGCAGCGCCGCGTCCTTGACCTCGGCAAAGGCCGCCTTCGCGTCGCCAGTGTAATAATCGGCAAAGCCGCCGAACCCGGCGGTGCCATATTTGACGAAAGTCGCGGGCAGCGGCAGCTTCAAATTCGCCTTGATCTGCGCCGCCGCGGCGGGGACTTTTTCGGCATAGGCGATGAACGCCTTCATACGGGTGGTCGCGTCGGCATAAGGCCGCGCGATATAGACATTGGGGTCGAGCGCACCGGTATAATAGGACGGGTTCTTCTGCGCGAAATCGGTATCGCGCAGGAAGAACAGCTGCCCCTGCGCGACATGCACCAGATAATCGCGCTCGAACTTTTCGGCCGCGGTCATCTCGCCATCAAAGGCCTTCGCGTCGGTGATCGCCTTTTCAAGATAAGCCGCCTGTTTCTCCAGTCCCGCCGGTGACCAGTCGGGCAATTGCCCGTCAAATTCATGCTTGCCCTGATAGACGGCAAAGGTCGGGTTGAGCGGGAAATAGCCGGCCAGAAACTGGTCGCGAAATTCGGTCCAGCTTGCCGCGCTTGGGGCGGTGGTGGTGGATTTGTTATCCGATGCGTTGCAGGCGGTCAGCACCAGCAGTGCCCCGGCCATGGCGGCGCCGCCAAAGCGGGCAAATTTGCGTGTCATTCGGCTATCTCCCTGGATTTCCATGACCCGGCTTCTGCCACTCGGACCGACCGATGGCATCCGTTAATCGACGAACGGCGCCAGCAACGCCACTGGACAGCGGCAAAAAGCCGTTTAGGGCAAAGCGTGATGGCGACGATCCCTCCCGCAGATGGCGACGAACCGGTGATGCCGGGGGCGACGCCCAAAGCCCCCTCCCCGCTCAGCTTTCCCGATTTTCGCTATTATTGGCTGGCGCGTTTCACCGCGGTGGTGGCGACGATGGCGATGGTCGTGGTCATCGGGTACCAGCTGTATGACACCGCGCGCACCGACTATGGCATGTCGATCCGCGAGGCATCCTTTCAGCTCGGCCTGCTCGGCCTGGTCCAGTTTGTCCCGCTGGCGATCCTGACCCCGGTGGCGGGATGGGTTGCCGACCGTTTCGAGCGGCGGAGCGTGGCGATCTTTTCCAACCTGATCGACCTTGTCATCGCCGCGCTGCTCGGCTGGTTCACCTGGACCGACGCCTTGACCCTGCCGCTGCTGTTCGGTCTTGCCGCGCTGCACGGTGTCGCGCGCGTCTTTTCCGGCCCCGCGATGAGCGCGATCGCGCCCAATATCGTCCCGCCCGCCGTACTGCCACGTGCGATCGCGATGAGCAGCATCGCGTGGCAGTCGGCGTCGGTGGTCGGTCCCGCCGCAGGTGGGCTGATCTATGCGGCGCACCCCGCGTCGGTTTATGTTTTCGCTGCGATCCTGCTCGCGGTTTCGGCCTTCACGATCAGCCGGGTGCGCCCGGTGCTCCCGCCGCCGACCGAGGTGCGCCGCCATCCGCTGCGCGAAATGGCCGACGGGCTGCAGTTTACCTGGCGCGAACGCTTTCTGCTCGGCACGATTACGCTCGACCTGTTCGCGGTCATCCTGTCGGGCGCGACCGCCATGCTGCCGGTCTATGCGCGCGACATTCTGCAAACCGGATCCGAAGGGCTGGGGTTCCTGCGCGCCGCGCCTGCCGTCGGGGCCGCTGTCGTCGCACTCGGCCTCGCCTTTCGCCCGATCGAGCGCAATGTCGGGGTCAAGATGCTGTGGGCGGTCGCCGTGTTCGGCGCCGGCACCGTCGCTTTTGGCCTGTCGACCAACTTTATCCTTTCGCTCGGACTGCTCGTCCTGATGGGCGCGGCGGACATGTTCTCGGTCTTTGTGCGCGGGACGTTGATCCAGCTCAACACCCCCGACCATATGCGCGGGCGGGTCAGCGCGGTGTCGGGGCTGGCGATTTCGGCGTCGAACGAGCTCGGCGAAATGCGCGCCGGTTCGATGGCAGCGTTTATGGGGCCGGTGGGCGCTGTGGTCATCGGAGGTGCTGGCGCCATCGCTGTGACGGCGCTATGGGCTTGGCTGTTCCCCGAACTGCGCCGCGCGCGCACCTTTGCACCGCAATTCAAGGCAGGATCGACATGAAAGCCAATTCTATCCTCGATACCATCGGCAACACGCCGCACATCCGCATGGGCAAGCTGTTCCCCGACGCCGAAGTCTGGGTGAAGTCGGAACGCAGCAATCCCGGCGGATCGATCAAGGATCGCATCGGCCTCGCGATGATCGAGGCGGCCGAAGCCGACGGCAGCCTGAAAGCCGGCGGCACCATCGTCGAGCCGACGTCGGGTAACACCGGCATCGGGCTGGCGATGGCCGCCGCGGTCAAGGGCTACAAGCTCGTCCTCGTCATGCCCGAAAGCATGTCGATCGAGCGGCGCCGCCTGATGCTCGCTTATGGTGCAACCTTCGACCTGACCCCGCGCGAAAAGGGCATGAAGGGCGCGATCGAGCGCGCGATCGAGCTGGTCGAGACGACGCCCGGCGCGTGGATGCCGCAGCAGTTTGAAAATGAAGCCAATATCGACGTCCATGTCCGCACCACCGGCCCCGAAATCCTCGCCGATTTCAAGGATACGCCGATCGACGCGCTGATCACCGGGGTCGGCACCGGCGGCCACATCACCGGCACCGCGCAGTTCCTGAAAGAACATTGGCCGAACCTGAAAGTGTTCGCGGTCGAGCCCGAAGCCTCGCCGGTCATCTCGGGCGGCCAGCCCGCGCCGCACCCGATTCAGGGCATCGGCGCCGGGTTCATTCCGCGCAACCTGCACACCGACCTGCTCGACGGGGTGATCAAGGTCGATGCCGCCGATGCGAAGACTTACGCGCGCCGCGCCGCGACCGAGGAAGGCATGCTGGTCGGCATCTCGTCGGGCGCCACCCTCGCCGCAATCGCCCAGAAACTGGCCGAGCTGCCCCCGGGCAGCCGGGTGCTCGGTTTCAATTACGACACCGGCGAACGCTATCTGTCTGTCCCCGATTTCCTCCCGGAGATCTGAGGCTAGCGCATGTGGCCCGACGGCGATCAATTGGCGTTGCCTGAAGGGCGCGACTGGACCGGTTGGCTGTTCATGCTGCTGGCCGCGGCCGCCATAGGACTCGTGCTCTACGCCAGCGATAGCAGCGCAGATCGCGCGCTGGCCGCGCGCCCACACCCGATTGCGCCGCCCGCCGATGTCGTCCCCGAAGTGCTGCCGATGGAGTTCGCACCGGTCGCCGAGGACGACGCCCGCGCCGCCAATGCGCGGATCGCGCTTATCACCAAGGGCTTCATCGCCGCGCGCCCCTTCATCTATGCTGGCGGCGGCGACGCCAAAGCCCGCGCGCGCGACTGCCTCGCCGCGGCGATGGTCTACGAAGCGGGTGACGACGCCAAGGGCCAACAGGCGGTCGGACAGGTCATCATCAACCGCGCCCGTCATCCGGCCTTCCCCAAATCGATCTGCGGTGTCGTGTTCCAGGGGTCCGAACGTGTCACCGGCTGCCAGTTCACCTTCACCTGCGACGGCGCCTTGAACCGCCGCTATTCGGACGCGGCGTGGCAGCGCGCGCGCAATAACGCCGATCTGATGCTCTCGGGCGGTACCTACCCGCCCGTTGGCCTCGCAACCCACTACCACACCGACTGGGTCCGTCCCTATTGGAGCGACAGCCTCGAAAAGATCGCGATTGTCGACACCCATCTTTTCTTCCGCTGGCCCGGCTATTGGGGCACGCCGGGCGCGTTCCGCGGGGCGGTGTCGGGCGGCGACGGCCCGATCGCAAAACTCGCTGCGATATCGCCGCTCCACGCCATGGCGCTAGGCTTGCCGACCGATCTGGCAACCGGTGTCGATGCCAATGCCGCGGTCGGCGAAGCGCGCGTCGTCGTCGGCGCGGGGGAAGCGACAGGCCGTGACACCATCTACACCCAGCTCGACCGCCGCGCCGCGCCCGAGAGTTTCGTCACCACGGCACTGCGGCTGTGCGGCGACAAGCCCTATTGCAAGTTCATGGGCTGGACCAACCCCGTGCTGAAACCCGACAGCGACGCGATGAGCGATACGCAGCGCGCCGCGATGACCTTTTCCTACCTGCGCGACGACAAGGCGGGGTTCGAAAAGGCGCTGTGGAATTGCAGCGAGTATAAACGCGACGATGTTCGACAGTGCATGAAGCGTTAGGGTCAATGCCTAGAAATTGGGTAGCCACAAGAACAGCCACGCCATTCCAATCCCCGCGCCCATCAGCGTCGAGCAGATAAATAGCGTCGCCGCGACCGACCAACGGACCGCCGGGGTCTTGCTGCGCTGCGCCCAGCGGTACAATTCGAACAGCATGATCGGGACAATGAACTGCGCATAGTTGAGCCCGACCCCGGCGGGACCACCCAGATCCTCGCCCAGCCCGTCGGGGCCGAACAACAGCACCCACAGCATGATAAAGACGCGCAGGAACCACACACCGCTCACCGCCAGGAACAGCCGGATCGCCCAAGGCTGGTGCTGCGCAAAATCGCGCGCCATGGCAAAGCGCGTGGCAAACCAGGCGCACACAAGAATGACGACGCCGTTGATCGATGTCGCATAGCCCGACCCGATCTCGCCCCTGCCCCACGCTACATAGAAGCCGCCGATGCTCATCACCACCGCCGACAGCATATACAGCCGCCCGTTCCAGCGGTGAAACCGCGGGTATTTCATGCGCACCCTTGGGATGAGCTGGAGCAGCCCACCAAAGGTGATCAGCGCCCCGAACAGCAAATGGACAAAGATCGCCGCATTGCCGGGCCCGTCGCCCGGGATCATGCCATCGGGCAGGACATCATTGGCCGCCCGCCAATCGCCGGTCACGCTGGCGTGGCCGTAAAAGATCAGGATGTAGAGCGTGAACAGGCTTTGCCCGATAAAGGTCAGGGCGAACCAATAGATTGCCGCCGCGACAAGTGGTCGCTGTCGAATTGTCTGAAGCATGATGGCGTGATGTCCCGCTGTTTTTCCAGGCGGGGCCGCCAGTGAAGTGAATGATCGGCCGACCCGCAGGCAGCTGTGCTAGGTGAGCAACACACGGTGCGCCATGACCGCACGCCTCAAAATATTGACCTCAGGTTGCATGGGATCACGCCACGGTGTCTGCGGTCGCCATCCTTGCGCGCGCGCGCTCAGGCGTCGGTGCCGCCATCACGCATCGTCACGCCCTTCAATGTCGCGCGCGGCGACGCGCCGGTCCACCGTTTGAACGCGCGCGTGAAAGCACTCGGCGCCGAATAGCCGAGCAGATAGGCGACTTCGTTCACGGACACCTTCCGCTCCTGAAAATAGCTCAGCGCCAGTCGATGCCGCAGATTGTCGAGCAGCTTTTCATAGCTGGTGTTTTCGGCCTTCAGCCGCCGGAAAATCGTCTGACGGCTCACACCCAATTCCTTGGCGACCGTCGCCAGATCCATCGCTCCGGTATGGAGGCGGGGCATGATCGCGGCTTCGATCCGATGCGCAAAATCGTCGCTGCCCTGCAAATCCTTCAGCAATCGATCGGCGTGTGCGCTCAGAATCCCAAAGGTGAATCGCGGCTGTTTGGCCACGCGATAGCTCAGCCACGGTTCGTCGAGCCGCATCGCGTTGCGGCCCGCCGCAAATTTGACCGGCGCCTGAAAGACCGCCGCATAGTCCCGCGCATAAGATGGCGCCGCATGGCTGACCTGAACCTCGAGCACAAAAGGCGTATCGCCGAAGATCCGCGTCCCGCACACCATGCGGCCAAAGGACATTTCGGTCAGTTCGATAAAGTCGTTCGGATCGGCGCGATGGTCGGTCAACCAAAGCCCCGCCCCATCGCGCTCCAGCGTGAACCGGTTCGGACCGTTTGACGCGACGTCGGTGATCAGCCGCGTATAGCGATTGATCTGGGCAAAGGCGTCGATCATCGTTTCCGACGCATGGGTAATGAGCCCCAGCACCGAAATTTCCGATACGTCGATCGCCTCGGCATAATGCAGCGCAAACGCCGGATCGTTCGTCAGCCTCGCGCCCGTCTCGATCAGGCGCCGGTATGCAGAGAGTGACAGCCGTGCCTCGAAATTTCCCAGCATCGCTTCGGTAAGGCCTGCGGACGCCAGCAAATGCGCGCGACCAACGCCTTGCCGAACCGCGAAATTTACCATGCCGCGGGCGTCACCCACCGCGGCCGTCAGTCGTCCCATATGCGCCTCGCCAAAAGCTCGTCAGGGTCGGATCAGATATTTCTCTCCGGTCCGCTTGGCGTTGTAGGCGTTGGCGACGTCGAGCGATAGCGCCTCGGTCAGCGAGATTTCATGGCTGTAATGGCTCTTGAACGTCGTCGTCAGCTCGTCGACGACGCGCTTACGTAGCCGCAGATTGGTCTCCATCCCCGCCTTTTGCAGGAAGGGCGTCAGCAGAAAGCCCGACAGCGACCAGGTCAGGCCGAACGCGCGGTTGAGCACCGTCGGCCCCAGGTCGAGCGCGCCATAGATATAGACCTGCTTGAACGTGTCCGATCCATAGCGGCTGTATGTCGTCATCCGCTTGACCGCCGCGACTTCCATGGCGGACAGGATCTGGCCCGACAGCTTGCCGCCGCCGATCGCGTCAAACCCGATCGTCGCGCCGGTGGCGACGATCGCAGCGACCAGCTGATCGATGAAATCGTCGGCGCTGCTGTTGACGATATGCGTCGCACCAATGCCTTTCAGGATGTCGACCTGCGCCTCGCTGCGCACGATGTTGACGAGCGGAATGCCATCCTTGGCGCAAATCTTGACCAGCATCTGGCCCAAGTTCGATGCCGCCGCGGTGTGGACGATCGCGCTATGCCCCTCGGCCTTCATGGTTTCGGTAAAGGCCAGGCTGGTCAGCGGATTGACGAAGCACGACGCGCCGTCCTTCGGATCGGTGCCATCGGGCAAGACCATGCACATCTGCGCCGGCAGGCAGCGATATTCGGCATAGATTTCGCCGCCGATCAGCGCGACGGTCTGGCCGAGCAGCGCCTGCGCCTCGGGCGAATCGCCCGCCGCGACGACCGTACCGCACCCTTCGTTGCCGATCGCCAGCGCTTCGCCGATCCGCCCGCCCATCGCGCGCATCCCGGCGGGCGGAATATCGGCGGTGATCATAGGCAAGCCGTCGCGGGTCGATGCGCGCGCAGTCGACATGTCGGCGCCGCCGAACAGCAGGCCCAGGTCCGACGGGTTGATCGGCGTGGCCAGAATCTTGACCAGCACTTCGTGCGATTTCAGCGTCGGCATCGGACGCCGTTCGAGCGATACTTCCAGCTCGCCCTCGCGCTTGACGAGGGTCAGCATGGTCAGGTTGGTGTCAGGCAGGTCGGTCATTGCGCGTCTCCCGTCGCTTTTCGGTTTCTCGATGCAACGGATTAGGCGAGGCAGGTCGCCATGGCAATGGGCACCGCTCGCCTTTCTCTTTCCCCGTTCGCATCGAGCGAAGTCGAGATGCCGTGAGGTCGCGCGATACTGAAAGGTGTCTCGACTTCGCTCGATGCGAACGGGATTGAAAATCGCGGGTTATCCGCCGACCGAAAACTCCGCCGCCAGCCGCAAGATCTCACCCGCCAGTTCCATCCGACAGATCAGCAAATCGGGCAGATAAGTGTTGGCATTGTTGTACCGGATCGCGGACCCGTCGACGCGGCTGACGTGAAGCCCCGCCGCCTGTGCGACCGCCACCGGTGCGCAATTGTCCCACTCATATTGGCCGCCGGTGTGCAGATAGATGTCGGCCTCACCGCGCACCACCGCCATCGCCTTGGCGCCCGCCGATCCCATCGCGACCAGTTCGGCGCCCAGTCGCTCGGCGACGAAAACGGCCTCGGCCGCGGGGCGCGTGCGGCTGACGAGCATTTTCGGCGGCTGGTTCGCGGGCTGTAACGATACCGGTGCCCCCGAAGTCAGCGTGATCCCCAGCCCGGGCAACGCGACCGCGCCGACGCTCGCAACGCCGTCGACCGCCAGCGCCACATGCACCGCCCAATCGTCGCGCCCTTCGCCATACTCGCGCGTACCGTCGAGCGGGTCGATGATCCACACCCGCGATTGGCCACAGCGCGCCACATTGTCCTTTTCCTCTTCGGACAGCAGGCCGTCGTCGGGACGCGCGGCGCGCAGTTCGCGGCACAGCATCGCGTTGGCGGCCGCGTCACCCGCCTGCCCCAGCGCCTTGCCTTCCAGCCCGTCCGCCCGCAACGCGAGCAGGATCGCGCCTGCCGCCGTGGCGAGCCGTTCGGCCAGCTGCTCATCGCTTTCGGTCATATCAGCCGAGCAACCGGTCGATGATCAGATCGGCCGCTTCTTCGGGGGTCATCGCGGTTGTATCGATCCGAATCTCCGGGGTCTCCGGCGCCTCATACGGGCTGTCGATGCCGGTGAAATTCTTGAGCTGCCCGGCGCGTGCTTTTTTATACAGGCCTTTGACGTCGCGGCGTTCGGCTTCCGCGAGCGGGGTGTCGATAAACACCTCGATAAACTCGCCCTCGGGCAGCATCGAGCGCACCATGTCGCGCTCGACGCGGAACGGCGAGATGAAGGCGGTGATGACGATCAGCCCGGCGTCGGTCATCAGCTTGGCGACTTCGCCGACGCGGCGGATATTCTCGATCCGGTCGGCCTCGGTAAAGCCCAAATCGCGGTTAAGCCCGTGGCGGACATTGTCGCCGTCGAGCAGGAAGCTGTGCCGGTTCATTCGGTGCAGCTTCTTTTCGACCAGATTGGCGATCGTCGATTTGCCCGACCCCGAGAGGCCGGTAAACCACAGCAAAGCAGGGCGCTGGTTCTTCAGGTTCGCGCGCATGTCGCGGTCGACATCGGTCGCCTGCCAATGGACATTCTGCGCGCGGCGCAGGCTGAAATGCAGCATGCCCGCCGCAACGGTCGCGTTGGTCAGCTTGTCGATCAGGATGAAACCGCCCATCACCTTATTTGGGCTTGTCCGGTTGTCCGAATAGGCTTCGAACACAATCGGCTTGTCGGTCGAAATTTCGACGACGCCGATGCCGTTCAGTTCCAGCGTCTTCGCCGCCAGATGGTCGAGCGTGTTGACGTTGATCTCATATTTCGGCGCCTGCACCGTCGCCGACACGCTCTGCGTCGCCAGCTTCAGCCAATAGGCGCGCCCCGCGATCATCGCCTCGTCGGCCATCCAAACCAGCGTCGCCTCGAACTGGTCGGCGGCTTCGGGGGGGGCGTCGGCGGCGGCGATCACGTCGCCGCGCGAGCAATCAACCTCGTCGGAAAGGGTGAGCGTCACCGACTGGCCCGCAACGGCTTCGCCCAGGTCGCCGTCCAGCGTGACGATGCGGTCGACCGTGGTCGTCTTGCCGCTGGGCAGGATGCGCACCGCGTCTCCCGGCTTGACGGTGCCGCTCGCGATCTGGCCCGAAAAGCCGCGAAAGTCGAGGTTCGGGCGGTTGACCCATTGCACTGGCAGCCGGAACCGCTTCGCCTCATCGGCGGTGCTGCCGATCTCGACATTTTCCAGATGCTCGATCAGCGCCGGACCCTTGAACCAAGGCGTGTTGTCCGACAGCGCGGTGATATTGTCGCCCTTGAACCCCGAGATCGGGATCGCGGTGAAATGGGTGATGCCGATCTCGCTGGCGAATGCTCGGTAGCTCAGCAAAATCCGCTCGAACACGGTCTTGTCGTAGCCGACGAGGTCCATCTTGTTCACCGCCAGCACGATATGCTTGATGCCGATCAGGTGCGCGAGGAAGCTGTGCCGCCGCGTCTGGGTGAGCACGCCTTTGCGCGCGTCGATCAGGATCACGGCGAGGTCGGCGGTCGAGGCGCCTGTGACCATGTTGCGCGTGTACTGCTCGTGGCCCGGGGTGTCGGCGACGATGAACTTGCGCTTTTCGGTGGTGAAGAAGCGGTAGGCGACGTCGATCGTGATCCCCTGCTCGCGCTCCGCGGCGAGCCCGTCGACAAGCAGCGCGAAGTCGATTTCCTGCCCCTGCGTGCCGACGCGCTTGCTGTCGGCCTCGAGCGCAGCAAGCTGGTCCTCGAAGATCATCTTGCTGTCATAGAGGAGGCGCCCGATCAGCGTCGACTTGCCGTCGTCGACCGAACCGCAGGTAATGAAGCGCAAGAGCGACTTCTTCTCATGCCCCGCCAGATAGGCGTCGATGTCCTCGGAAATCAGCGCGTCGGTGACGTAAACAGGATCGGTCATCAGAAGTACCCCTCCTGCTTCTTCTTCTCCATGCTCGCGTCGCCGCCATCCTTGTCGATGATGCGGCCCTGCCGTTCGCTGGTCGTCGTCAGCAGCATTTCCTGGATCACTTCGGACAATGTCTTGGCCTCGCTCTCGACCGCGCCGGTGAGCGGATAGCAGCCGAGGGTGCGGAAGCGCACCGAACGTTCGACCGGCGTCTCGCCGGGAAGCAGCGGAAAGCGGTCGTCATCGACCATCAGCAGCAGCCCGTCGCGCTCTACAGTCGGCCGCGGCGCGGCGAAATAGAGCGGGACGATCGGGATATTTTCGCGCGCGATATACTGCCAGATGTCGAGCTCGGTCCAGTTCGAGATCGGGAAGACGCGGATGCTTTCGCCCTTCGCCTTACGGGCGTTGTAGAGGTTCCAGAGCTCGGGGCGCTGTTTCTTCGGATCCCAGCCGTGGCTCGCGGTGCGGAAGGAAAAGATGCGCTCCTTGGCGCGGCTCTTTTCTTCATCGCGGCGCGCGCCGCCAAAGGCGACGTCGAAACCGTGGAGGTCGAGCGCCTGTTTGAGCCCCTCGGTCTTCCACATGTCGGTGTGGAGCGGGCCGTGGTCGAACGGGTTAATCCCGCGCTCCTTGGCTTCGGGGTTCTGATAGACGAGCAATTCCATGCCGCTCTCGCGCGCCATGCGGTCGCGCAGTTCGTACATCGCCTGAAACTTCCACGTCGTGTCGACGTGGAGCAGCGGGAACGGCGGCGGCGAGGGATAGAAGGCCTTGCGCGCCAGATGGAGCATCACCGCGCTGTCCTTGCCGACGCTGTACAGCATCACCGGCTTGACCGCGTCGGCCATCACTTCGCGCATGATATGGATGCTCTCGGCCTCGAGCCGGTCGAGGTGCGTCAACTCCGACGACCTTGTCTGCAAATCAGACGACAACAAACTCTGCCTCCTCATACTCCCGCCGCTGTGCAGCGGAATAGGACATTCAACATCCCGTGATACGTCCAAATGGACGGGAACCGGACGTCGCCGTAGCTTTGCCTCCCGCAAGCCGGCAAACGTTATGGCCTTTCGACGCTGCAAGCCAGACTTGTGGAGCGGGAGAGTCACGCGACGGTATCGACCTTCGCCCGTCGCCATTCGGCAGCGATCGCAGCGATCGTTTCGAGCGCGTGGGTCAGGCGCAGCGCGACTTCGGGCAACACCCGCCACGCCGGATCGAGGATCAGCCCCAGCTCGCGCCGGAAATCATAGCCGGCGACCTTGAGCGGGACGATGCCCTCGATCGCGAGCGATACCGGCGCGGTGGTGATGCCGATCCCGGCGGCGACCATGCGCAGGCACCGATCGTCGCTCTCGCTGCGCAGCGCGAAGCGCGGGCGGACGCCGTGGCGGGTGAAGAAGCGGCTGGTTCCGTCAAGAAATTCGCAAGAGCGGCGCGCGATCATCGTTTCGGCGGCGAGTTCCTCGGGACCGACCTCGATGCGCCCAGCGAGCGGATGATCGGCCGCAATGAACATCGCCAGCGGCTCTGCATAGAGCGGCATGATGTGATCGCCGCGCTCTGCCGACCGCAACGGAACAAGTGCCATGTTGATGCGCCCGTTGCCCAGCGCCGCGCGCAATTCGGAATCGCTGTTTTCAATGAGTTCGATGGCGAAGCCGGGCCGCAGCGCCGTGACGACCGCCTGCAAAAACGCCCCCGGCGTCGATCGGATCACCCCGAGGTTGAGCTCGGCCTCTTGCCGGTCGCTGTCGCGGCCGAAATCGTCGGCGACGCGGAACCCGCGCTCCAGGTCGCGCGCGATCGGCAAGAAGCGCCCGCCCGCTTCGGTCAGGCGGATCTGCCGGCGGTTGCGGATGAACAGCGGCGTGCCGACCAGTTTTTCCAGTTCGGCGATCCCGCTCGACAACGCCGGCTGCGTCACTCGAATCCGCGCCGCCGCTTGCGTAAAACTGCCGGCGTCGACGACGGCGAGAAACTGGCGGATATGGGCGCGCTTAATCATAGATTTTACTTATGCCAAATCGCCTATCGTTTCAATTTCCATATGCTGGAATTTTGAGGCAGTATCGCGCCCTGTCCTGCCCTCGATCGATAGGTTCCCCCATGCGCGCCACCCCCGACTTCGATTTCGCGCTCGGCGAAACCGCCGACATGATCCGCGACACCACCGCCCGCTTCGCCGACGAACAGATCGCGCCGCTCGCCGCAAAAGCCGACGCCGAAGACTGGTTCCCGCGCGACGAACTATGGACGCAAATGGGCGATCTGGGCCTTCACGGCATCACCGTTGAAGAGGAGTTTGGCGGGCTCGGCCTCGGCTATCTCGAACATGTGATTGCGGTCGAAGAAGTGTCGCGCGCTTCGGGCGCGATCGGCCTGTCCTATGGCGCGCATTCGAACCTCTGCGTCAACCAGATCCGCCGCTGGGGCAATGCCGACCAGAAAGCAAAATATCTGCCCAAGCTGATCAGCGGTGAACACGTCGGCAGCCTTGCGATGTCGGAAGCGGGCGCGGGCAGCGATGTCGTGTCGATGAAGCTGAAGGCCGAGCGCAAGGGCAGCGGTTATATCCTCAATGGCACCAAATTCTGGATCACCAATGCGACGCATGCCGACACGCTGGTCGTCTATGCCAAAACCAGTCCCGAGGCGGGGTCGCGCGGCATCACCGCGTTCTTGATCGAGAAAGACATGCCGGGGTTCAGCATCGGCCAGAAGATCGACAAGGTCGGCATGCGCGGCTCGCCGACCGCCGAGCTCGTCTTCACCGATTGCGAGGTTTCGGAAGAGCAGGTCATGGGGCCGGAGAATGGCGGCGTCGGCGTGCTGATGTCGGGGCTCGACTATGAACGCGTCGTGCTCGCCGGGCTCCAGCTCGGCATCATGCAGGCGTGCCTCGACACGGTCATTCCCTATGTCCGCGACCGCAAGCAGTTCGGCAAGCCGATCGGGTCGTTCCAGCTGATGCAGGCGAAGGTCGCCGACATGTATGTCGCGCTCCAGTCGGCGCGCTCCTACGTCTATAACGTCGCCAAGGCGTGCGACGCGGGGCAGACGACGCGCTTCGATGCCGCGGGCTGCATTTTGCTGGCGAGCGAGAGTGCGGTGAAGGTCGCGGGCGAAGCGATCCAGGCATTAGGCGGCGCGGGTTATACCAAGGACTGGCCGGTCGAACGTTACTGGCGCGATGCCAAGCTGCTCGACATCGGCGCGGGCACCAACGAGATCCGCCGCATGTTGATCGGCCGCGAACTGATCGGCGCCGGCGCGTGATCTGGCTCTGGCTGTCGGCGGCCTTCATGGCGACGACAGCGCTGGTGCATGGCGCGCTGGGCGAAAAGCGGCTGATCCAGCCGCTGCTCGCACTCGATCAGGGGATCATGGCGGTCGATCTGGCGCGCAAGGTGTTTCGCTTTGCCTGGCACGCGATGTCGCTGCTGATGCTGGTATCGGCGGCGACTGTCATCTGGCCCGGCACGCCGCGCGGTCTGATCCTGCTGGTTGGCGCGGTATGGACGGCGGTCGGATTGTTTGACGCCGTCTATACGCGCGGACGGCACATCGGCTGGCCGATCCTGACGGCGTCGGGCGTGTTCGCGATCTTGGGCGCGACGGCGTGAACGACACGCTGCTCACCGCCCTGCAATATTATGGCGCGGGCGCCTCGACGCTCGCGGCGTTGATCGTGTCGCTCAACCTCGGCCGTCGCCGCACCGGCTGGGCCTTTGTCATCTTTGTCACCAGCAGCATCGCACTGATCGCATGGGGCTTTCTGCAGCCCGACAGCGAGGGCATCGGATGGCAGAATATCGCGCTGCTGATCATCAATGCGATCGGCGTCTATCGTTACCTGATCCTGAAAGATAAACCGGATCATCCGGACGAAAAGCGGGGAGAGACTTTACAGTGAGCGCACCGGTTCTTGGCACCAACGTCGATCCCGACAGCGACGAGTTTCGTACCCGCGCCGCGCACAACCGCGCGCTGAAGGATGAGCTGTGGGCGCGCGTCGCCGAAGCGGCGCTCGGCGGCAACGAGAAGTCACGCGAGCGTCACACCAGCCGCGGCAAGCTGCTGCCGCGCGAGCGGGTCGAACGGCTGCTCGATCCAGGTTCGCCCTTTCTCGAAATCGGCCAGCTGGCGGCGAACGACCTCTACGACGGCGAAGTCCCGGGCGCGGGCCTGATCTGCGGTATCGGGCGCGTGTCGGGGCGCCAGTGCATGATCGTGTGCAACGACGCGACGGTGAAGGGCGGCACTTACTATCCGCTGACCGTGAAAAAGCATCTGCGCGCGCAGGAGATCGCGCTCGAAAACCGCCTGCCGTGCATCTACCTCGTCGACAGCGGCGGCGCGAACCTGCCTCATCAGGATCAGGTCTTTCCCGATCGCGACCATTTCGGGCGCATCTTTTTCAACCAGGCCAATATGTCGGCGCGGCGCATCCCGCAGATCGCGTGCGTGATGGGCAGTTGCACCGCGGGCGGCGCCTATGTCCCCGCGATGAGCGACGAGACAGTGATCGTCCGCAACCAAGGCACGATCTTCCTCGCCGGCCCGCCGCTGGTCAAAGCCGCGACCGGCGAAGAAATCAGCGCCGAGGATCTGGGCGGCGGCGACCTGCATGCGCGCAAGTCGGGGGTCGTCGATCATCTGGCCGAGAATGACGAACATGCGCTGACCATCGTCCGCGATATCATCAGCCATCTCGGCGCCGACACCGGGTTCGAGGTCGTGCTGAAAGACCCCCGCCCGCCCAAATATGATCCCGAGCAGCTCTACGGCGTCATCCCCGACGACGTCCGCGCGCCTTACGACGTCCACGAAGCGATTGCGCGCATCGTTGACGCCAGCGAGTTTCATGAATTCAAAGCCAATTACGGCAGTACGCTCGTTTGTGGCTTCGCGCATATCTGGGGCATCCCCGTCGCGATCCTGGCCAACAATGGCGTGCTGTTCAGCGAAAGCGCGGTCAAGGGCGCGCATTTCATCGAACTGGCGCAACAACGCCGCATCCCCCTGCTCTTCTTGCAGAACATCAGCGGCTTCATGGTCGGCGGCAAATATGAGGCCGAGGGCATCGCCAAGCATGGCGCGAAGCTGGTGACCGCGGTCGCCACCGCGACGGTGCCGAAAATCACCGTGCTGATCGGCGGCAGCTTTGGCGCGGGCAATTACGGCATGTGCGGCCGCGCCTACTCACCGCGCTTCCTGTTCACTTGGCCCAATGCGCGGATCAGCGTGATGGGCGGCGAACAGGCGGCAAGCGTGCTGGCAACGGTCCACCGCGATGCCGACAAATGGACACCAGAAGAGGCCGAAGCCTTCAAGGCGCCGATCCGCCAGAAATATGAGGATGAGGGCAACCCGTATCATGCCACCGCACGATTGTGGGACGATGGGATTATCGATCCGGCGCAGACGCGTGATGTGCTGGGGCTAGCCTTTGCCGCGACGCTGAATGCCCCGGTCGAAGACCGCGGCTTCGGCGTGTTCAGGATGTGATGGCAATGAGCAAACCCGATCGCCTGTTCATTCTCGAGCGTGCGTTCGATGACCCGGCTTTTCCGGGTTCGACCTTCTATTGCCGGGACTGCATCCTGATCGAAGGCTTGCTTGCGATGTTCCCAGATCGCACCGCCAACCTCGAAGTGATCCGCGTACCTTGGCCGCGTCCGCGCCCACTGGTCGTCGAGGCAATTGGCGAGGCGAACCAGAATCTGCCCGCTCTTGTATTTGCTGACGGCGGGTTCGTGAACGACATCAAACCGCTGCTTGGCGCCCTTCATTCCCGTCACGACTTTCCGGAACCCCATCCATGATCACCTCCCTCCTCATCGCCAATCGCGGCGAGATCGCTTGCCGCATCATCCGCACCGCGCGCGAGATGGGTATCCGCACCATCGCCGTCTATTCGGACGCCGATGCTAAGTCGCTGCATGTGCGGCAGGCCGACGAGGCGGTGCATATCGGGCCGTCGCCGGCACGCGAATCCTATCTGATCGGCGAAAAGATCATCGCCGCCGCGAAGGCGACTGGTGCCGAGGCGATCCATCCGGGTTATGGCTTCCTGTCGGAAAATTCCGCGTTCGCGCAGGCCGTGATCGATGCCGGAATAGTGTGGGTCGGGCCACGGCCCGCGAGCATCACCGCGATGGGGCTGAAGGATGCCGCCAAGAAGCTGATGGCCGAAGCCGGGGTGCCGGTAACCCCGGGCTATATGGGCGAGAACCAGGACCCCGCCTTCCTCGCCGAACGCGCCGCGGAAATCGGCTATCCCGTACTGATCAAGGCGGTCGCGGGCGGCGGCGGCAAGGGGATGCGCAAGGTCGATGCTGCGGCCGACTTCATTGACGCGCTCGTCTCGTGCCAGCGCGAGGCCGCCGCCTCGTTTGACAACGATCATGTGCTGATCGAGAAATATATCCTGACCCCGCGCCATATCGAGGTGCAGATATTCGGCGACACCCACGGCAATGTCGTCCATTTGTTCGAGCGCGACTGTTCGCTGCAACGCCGCCACCAAAAGGTGATCGAGGAAGCCCCCGCCCCCGGCATGGACGAGGTCACCCGCGAAGCCCTGTGCGCCGCTGCGGTGCGCGCGGCGCAGGCGGTCGACTATGTCGGCGCCGGGACGATCGAATTCATCGCCGATGCGTCGGAAGGTCTCCGGGCCGATCGCATCTGGTTTATGGAAATGAATACCCGGTTGCAGGTCGAGCATCCGGTGACCGAGGAGATTACCGGGGTCGATCTGGTCGAATGGCAGCTGCGGGTGGCGAGCGGGGAGTCACTGCCGCTGCGGCAGGAGGAGTTGTCGATCAACGGCTGGGCGATGGAAGCTCGGCTTTACGCTGAAGATCCAGCGAAGGGGTTTCTGCCGTCGATCGGCACGCTCGAGCTGTTCCAGCTTCCCGAGCACCTCGGCCGCGTCGATACCGGCGTCTATGAAGGCGCCGAAGTCTCTCCCTTCTATGACCCGATGATTGCCAAGGTCATCGCCTATGGCGAAGATCGCGAGGAAGCGCGCGCCCTGCTGTCGGAGATGCTGGAGGACAGCGCGATCTGGCCGGTGAAAACCAATTCGGCCTTCCTGATCAATGCGCTCGCTCATCCTGAATTCGTAGCAGGCACCGTCGATACCGGACTCATCGGCCGCGATGGCAATGCGATGACCGAAGAGCCCGCTCCGACGATCGAAGCCCTCACCAACGCCGCGATGGCGATCGTCCCGCGCTCGCTGCAGGCGGGTTTCCGTCTTAACGCACCCGACGTGCGCTCTGCGGCCTTTCTGCTCGACGGAAAACGTGTCGAGGTCGATCTGCATGGCCCCGGCACCGACGAACCAGCGCCTGCGATGCTCGTCGCCGAGGGCGGTTCCGTGTGGCAACTGACCCCTTGGCGAGCCGCGGGCGGCGCGGGCGGAGCAGCGGGCGACGGCGCCATCCTGTCACCGATGCCCGGCAGGGTCATTGCGGTCGAAGTCACCGCGGGTGACACCGTGACCAAAGGCCAGAAGCTGCTCACTCTCGAAGCCATGAAGATGGAGCATAGCTTGACTGCGCCGTTCGACGGCGTGGTGGCCGAGCTCAATGCGACCGCAGGCGCGCAGGTGCAGGTTGAGGCATTGCTCGTGCGGATCGAAGCGGCGAGCGAATAGTCCCTGTTGTTCGTCACCCTGAACTTGTTTCAGGGCCCATGGCCTGACGTTATGATCAGCGCAGCGTCTGACGAGAGAACAGGCCATGGATGCTGAAACAAGTTCAGCATGACGTATTTTGGAGTTGAGAGATGGCCGGAAAATATTTCGACGAATGGACCATCGGCGACACGCTGACCCACGACATCCGCCGCACGGTGACCGAGACCGACAATCTGCTGTTCACCGTGATGACGCACAATCCGCAGCCGCTGCATCTCGATATCGAGGCGGCGAAGGCGTCGGAGTTCGGCCAGATCCTCGTCAACGGCACTTTTACCTTCAGCCTGATGGTCGGGCTGTCGGTCGGCGACACGACGCTGGGGACGCTCGTCGCAAACCTCGCCTATGACAAGCTGGTGATGCCCAAGCCGGTGTTCATCGGCGACACGCTGCGGGCGGAGAGCGAAGTAATCGGACTGAAGGAATCCAAATCGCGGCCCAATGCCGGGATCGTGACCTTCCTCCACCGCTGCATCAACCAGCGCGATGAACTCGTCTGCCAGTGCGAGCGCTCTACACTGGTGAAGAGAAGCGGCGCCTGACATCATCACCGAAGCCCTGAGCTTGTCGAAGGGCGGCTCACGGTTGATAAGCGTCCTTCGACAGGCTCAGGACTACGGACAAACCCCATGCGACTTCGTTCCCTCCTCTTCGTCCCCGGCGACCGGCCCGAACGCTTTGCCAAGGCGGCGGCATCGGGCGCCGATGCGATCATCCTCGACCTGGAGGATTCGGTATCGCTCGCGAACAAGGACGCCGCGCGGCACGCGATCGCCGATTATCTGGTCGGCGCGCGCGAGGTCGTCACGCTGGTGCGCGTCAATCCGCTCGACGGCCATCTGACCGCCGCCGACATAGCCGCGATCATCGCCGCGCGACCCGATGCGATCATGCTGCCCAAGGCCGAAGGCGCGCCGAGCATCGCGCAGCTCGACACGATTATCCGCAGCGAATCCGCGGCCGATGCCTCACTGCCCCCGGTCCTGCCGATCGCCACCGAAACCGCCGCGGCAATTTTTTCCCTCGGCAGCTACCGCGAGGCGAAGGACCGTCTGCTCGGCCTGACCTGGGGCGCCGAAGACCTGCCCGCGGCGATCGGCGCGACGACGAGCCGTGAAGCCGACGGCAGCTACACCGCGCCCTATGACGTCGCCCGCGCGCTGACGCTGTTCGCCGCGCATGCCGCGGGCGTCGCGGCGATCGACACGGTGTTCCCGGCGATCAAGGACGAAGCGGGCCTTGCCGCTTACGCCGCGCGCGCGCGGCGCGACGGCTTTAACGGGATGATGGCGATCCATCCGTCGCAGGTCGCGCCAATCAATGCGGCCTTCACCCCCAGCGCCGACGAGGTGTCGCGCGCGCAGGCGATCGTCGATGCCTTTGCCGCCAATCCCGGGGTCGGGGTGCTGCAGGTCGATGGCAAGATGGTCGACGCCCCGCACCTCAAACAAGCGAAGCATATTTTGTCCTTGGCGGACTGACGCTAAACTTACCCCGTTCGTGTCGAGCGAAGTCGAGACACCCATCGAGACAACGCCAAGCCGGGGGGCATGTCGACTTCGCTCGATGCGAACGGAATTTCAGTTCGACCTATGCCGAAACGGCCGGTGCCGCTTTATCCAGCTTCGCCCGCGGTGCCAGCTTTTCTTCAGGCCGCGCTCGGCAAAACCTTCAAACATCGCGTCGGGGCTGGTCGGGTCCAGCACTTCATTGTCGGCGATAAATTGGTCGAGCGGGCCGGGCGGCACCAGGTCGAGCAGTTCGAGCGAGCGGCCGTCGCCGCGCAGCGCCTCGATCGTGCCGATCAAAGAACCGGTGCGTTCATAGGATGCCGCAACCTCTGCGTCGGCAACACCCAGATGCTCGGCGAGCAGCGATGTCCGCAGGCGCGCGATCACCGGCTCTACGCCGCGATTTGCGGATAGCGCCGCGTCGATCGTCACATCACATTCGCTGTCGAGCCCCATTGATCGATTGTTGAGGTTCGACGAGCCGATCCGCAGCAAACGGTCATCGACGATCGCGGTCTTGGCGTGAACATAGATCGGATCGCCGCCCCTGGTATGCGGCACATAGACTTTCAGCCGGTCGCCGCGGCGCGATTTGGCGATCGAGCGGACCAGCTGGACCCGCGCGGCGTCCATCGCCATCTGTTCGAGCCAACCATCGGCGGTGAGCGGCATGACCATCACGAATTCGGGCGGATCGTCTTCTTCAAGCCGCGCGGCAATCGCCGCAGCAATCGCGCCGCTCGTGAAATATTGATTCTCGAAATAGATGAAACGCTTCACGCTGGCGATCATGTCGAGATAGAGCTGCTCATTCTCCCGCACTTCGGCGCGGCCATCATATTCGGCGCTGGTTCGCGAAATCGCGACATCGACGTCCTTGAAATCTGCTTCGAGGTCTTTGGGCCAATTTTCGCCCGCCCCGCTGAGATCGCGGAGTGGCTTGTTCGTGGCGCGCTGCCAGCGTTCGTTGCCGAGGTCGGCAAGCGCGGTGCCGATCGGCCCCGACAGGATCATCGTCGAATCGTGCCACGGCATATAGGGTTTGCCATCGGGACCGGTCCGCCGCGGATCATCATCGACATGATCGCGCGTGTCCCACCGCGCCGAACTGACGTCGATGCCGCCGCACACCGCCAGATGATCGTCGAACACCGCGACTTTCTGGTGATGGCTGCACCCGACCGGATGCGCGCTGTCGAGGCGGAAGCTGATCGACTTCGTCATTTTCCAGCGCAGGATCATGCCGACGATCGACGGGACGAAAAGATGCTTCAGGCCGCCGAAGTTCCAGCGCAATATGTCGATATCACGCTGGGGTCGGTCTTTCGCGAGGCGGAGCAGATAATGGCCGAGCGATTCGCCTTTGCCCTTTGCATCGGGGATCAGGGGGATGCGCGGATCGAAATCCCAGCCGATCAGCAGGATGCGTTCCTTCGCCCCCGCCATCAACCGTTCGAGCAGCGCATAATAGTCGGCGGCGTCGACGATCATCCGCGCCTTGTTGGCGCGTTCGATGCGCCAGCAATTGCGGCCTTCAATGACGATCGGGGCCAATGCCCCCTGGCTTGCCGGCGTGCTCATCGCCCACGCCACGCACGGCGCGGGCGATGGTTCCGGCGGGCCCGATCAGGCGGCGTAAAATTGCTCGGGCGTCAGCGCCATCATCGCTTCGCTGCCCGCCTCGATCTTGCGGCGCAGCGATCCGGCGTCGGGCAGGAAGCGTTCGCCGAAATGGCGCATGGTGACCAGCTTGGCTTCGAGGAACGGCTTGTTGCCGCGCCCTTCCGCGAGTGCTTTCCCGGCCGCTTCGGCCATCATCAGCCACATCGATCCCAGTGCGACGATCCCCATGATGTGCATATAATGGTGCGCGCCGGCGCCGATATTGTTCGGGTTCGCCATGCCATTCTGCATGAACCACATCGTCGCCGCCTTGAGTTCGCCATTGGCCTTTTCGAGCCGACCGGCAAAGTCGGCGAGCGCTTCATTGTCTTTGGCGCGGCCGCATTCGGCATCGATGATCGCAAAAAACGCCTGGATCGCGCGCCCGCCATTCTGTGCCAGCTTGCGCCCGACCAGATCCATCGCCTGAACGCCGTTCGCGCCTTCATAGATCATCGTGATGCGGGCATCGCGGACATATTGGCTCATGCCATGTTCCTCGATGTAGCCGTGGCCGCCGAACACCTGCTGCGCGTTGGTCGCGACGTCATAACCCTTGTCGGTGCCATAGCCTTTGATCACCGGGGTGAGCAGGCTGACGAGGTCGTCGGCTTGCTGGCGTTCTTCCTCGGTCTCGGCGACATGCGCCAGATCAACCTGCAAGGCGCCCCACAGGCACAGCGCGCGCAGTCCTTCGACGGTAGCCTTGGCGTCCATCAGCATGCGGCGGACGTCGGGATGGACGAACAGCGGGTCGGCCTTTTCCTGCGGATCGGCAGGGCCGGTGAGCGCGCGGCCCTGACGACGGTCCTGCGCATAGGCGACGGCATTCTGGAAGGCGATGTCGGCTTGCCCCAGCCCCTGGATGCCGACGCCGAGGCGCGCCGCGTTCATCATCACGAACATCGCGGCAAGGCCCTTATTCTCCTCGCCGACCATCCAGCCCTTGGCGCCGTCATAGTTCATCACGCAGGTCGAATTGGCATGGATTCCCATCTTGTGCTCGATCGACCCGCATTGCAGCGTGTTGCGGTCGCCCAACGAGCCGTCGTCGTTGACCAGGAACTTGGGCACGATGAACAGCGAGATGCCCTTGACGCTGTCGGGTGCGTCGGGGGTCTTGGCGAGCACCAGGTGGACGATGTTGTCGGTCAGGTCATGCTCACCCGACGAAATGAAGATCTTGGTTCCGGTGACGTCATAGCTGCCGTCACCGTTCGGCACCGCGCGGGTACGGATCAGGCCAAGGTCGGTGCCGCAATGCGGTTCGGTCAGGTTCATCGTCCCGCCCCAATCGCCCGAAATCATCCGCGGCGCATAAAGCGCCTTCTGCTCGTCCGATCCCTTGACCAGGATCGCCGCGACCGCCGCCTGGGTCAGCCCCGGATACATCGCAAAGGCCTGGTTCGCCGCCATGCGATATTCTTCGACCGGAAAGCCGACGACATGTGGCAGCCCCTGACCGCCGAATTCTTCGGGCTGGGTCAGCAGCGTCCAGCCGGCGTCACAATAGGCCTTATAGGCTTCTTGGAAGCCCTTGGGCGTGGTTACCGATCCATCGTCGTGGCGCGTGCAGCCTGCCAGATCGCCCGACTGGTTGATCGGGAACAGCACTTCCTCGCAAAATTTGCCGGCTTCGGTCAGCACCGCCTCGATCATATCGGGGGTCGCGTTGGCGAAACCGGGCAGGTTCGCATAACGCTCGACCCCCAGCACGTCGTTGAGGAGAAAAAGGCTGTCTTGCACAGGCGCGCGATAGACGGGCATGGGATATCCTTCTGAAAATCAGGTTCGCAATGTCACTTGCCTGGGGAGAGGCTCAACCGACCTTTTGGCCGGCGTCGACTTTCTTCACCATATCGATGAACCGCGACAATTCTTCGACAGCGCTGTCGATATCGTCGCGCTGCCGCTGCAACAAGCCAATGCGCTGTTCGCATTTCTCGATCGTTACCTGCCGTTGCAGCTTGCGACCATCGCCGACGTCGTACAGGTCGATCATCTCGCGAATGTCGGCCAGGCTGAACCCGGTGCGTTTCGCGCGCAGAATCCACGCCAGCCGCGCCCGGTCACGTTTCGAATAGATGCGCGACAATCCCTTGCGCGACGGGCTGATCAGCCCTTCATCCTCATAAAAACGCAGCGCACGTGCGGTGACGCCGAACTCGGTCGACAAGTCGGTGATGCTGAATTGTTCGCGCCCCAGGTGATCGGGCGTATCGATATGGGCGTGGCCATATGGTTCGGTCATGCCGATGAAACTAGTTTCCGTTGACGTGAACGTCAAGACCGGCAAATCGGCCTATTTTGGGGCCGGTCGGACCCCGCAGGGCTGGTGCATATTGCCCTGTCGATCACGGATCTGCAAGCCCCGCGCATCGTCGGCCGACCAGCTGGCGCGCGGCAGCCGTAAACCCGACAGCGAGGCGCGGGCGGGGCAGAGCGTGGCGCATTGTGGCGGCAAGCTTCCGGGAAGGCGCAGCTCGTCCTCCTCCTCATGAACCAACGCCTCGCAGCCATCGGTGCCGGCGAAGCGCAGCCGCCAACCGCCGTGATCGCGCGTCATGGTGCCGCTTGCCGGGCAGGACAGGGTGGCGCCGAACGCCGCGGTGACCGCAAAGCGCCACTGCCCTGCCCCGTCGGGCACGACGCACATCGCGTCGCGCCCCAGATCGTGGGTGCGTTCAAACACCCCGACCGGCGATGTAGCATCGGCCCGGACGACGCCGCGCTCGCGGGCCGCCTGCTCCAGCGGGTTGTCGGCGTCGATCCCCTGCCCGCTGTTGCCCGAGGTCGGTCGCTCGCACCCGGCGAGCAACAGCGCCGCACATGCCAGCGCGGCGCTAGCCCTGTGCATCGTCGGTCAGGAAGGTCAGGCTGCCATCGGCTTCGACGCGGCGATAAAAACAGCTCCGCCGTCCGGTGTGGCAGGCCGGGCCGGCGGGTGTCACGCGCAGCAGCAGCGCATCCTGATCGCAATCGACGCGCATCTCGACCAGCGTCAATCCGTTGCCCGACGTTTCGCCCTTGCGCCACAGCGCGCCGCGCGAGCGCGACCAGAAATGCGCCTGCCCCGTCGCCTGCGTCCGCTCGATCGCTTCGGCATTCATATGCGCGACCATCAACAGCACCCCGGTGTCCGCATCGGTGACGATCGCGGTCACCAGCCCTGCCGCGTCGAACCGCGGAATGAAGTGGTCGGCGGTGTCGCGCTGATCGTCCATGTCCCGCGCTTTAGAGCAGGATCAAAGCCCCTGTCACCCCGTCGTTCGCAGGCGCGATGACAATATCGTGAATATGGGGGCGACATTTGCGATTGCCGTCCCTATATGCGCGCCAGTCACTGCCCTCGCTGCTGGACCATCATGCTCACCACACACCCCTTCGACGACGACAAACTCCGCGAGGAGTGCGGCGTCTTTGGTATTCATGGCGCCGACAGCGCCGCCGCGGTCGTCGCGCTGGGGCTGCACGCCCTGCAGCACCGTGGACAGGAAGCCGCAGGCATTACCGCCTTTGACGGCAAGGAATTCCACACGCATCGCGCGATGGGCCATGTCGCGGGCAATTTCGACCGCGACGACATCATGCGCCAGTTGCAGGGCGGATCGGCGATCGGCCATGTCCGCTATTCGACGACCGGCGAGACCGCGCTGCGCAACGTCCAGCCGCTGTTCGCCGACCTGTCCACCGGCGGCTTTGCGGTCGCGCATAACGGCAATATTTCCAATGCAACGGCGCTCAAAAAATTGCTCGTCCGCCGCGGTTCCATCTTTCAATCGACCAGCGATACCGAGGTAATCATCCACCTCGTCGCGACGTCGAGCTATCGCTCGCTGCTCGACCGCTTCATCGACGCGCTGAAACAGGTCGAGGGCGCCTATTCGCTGATCTGTCTAACCGCCGAGGGCATGATCGGCTGCCGCGACCCGCTCGGCATCCGTCCGCTCGTCATCGGCAAGCTGGGCGACGCGCATATTCTGGCGTCGGAAACCGTGGCGCTCGACGTTGTTGGCGCTGAATTTGTCCGCTCTGTCGAGCCCGGCGAACTGGTGATCATCCGCGACGGTCAGCTGAAATCGCATCGGCCCTTTGCGTCGCAATCGGCGCGGCCGTGCATCTTTGAGTATGTCTATTTCTCGCGCCCCGACTCGATCGTCGACGGCACCAGCGTCTATTCGGTCCGCAAGGCGATCGGCGCCGAGCTGGCGCGCGAAAATCCGGTCGATGCCGACCTGATCATCCCCGTCCCCGATTCGGGGACGCCCGCCGCGATTGGCTATGCACAGGAATCGGGGATCCCGTTCGAACTCGGGATCATCCGTTCGCACTATGTCGGGCGCACCTTCATCCAGCCGGGCGACAAGGTTCGTCACCTGGGCGTCAAGTTGAAGCACAACGCCAACCGCGCGCTGATCGCGGGCAAGCGGATCGTGCTGATCGACGATTCGATCGTCCGCGGCACGACGAGCCTGAAAATCGTGCAGATGATGCGCGATGCCGGCGCCGCCGAAGTCCATATGCGGATCGCCAGCCCGCCGACCCAGCACAGCTGCTTTTATGGCGTCGACACCCCTGAGCGCGCCAAGCTGCTGGCGGCGCAGATGACCGTCGGGCAGATGGCGAATTTCATCAATGCCGACAGCCTGTCGTTCGTCACCATCGACGGCCTGTACCGCGCGCTCGGCGAAGCAAAGCGCAGCGACGACGCCCCGCAATATTGCGATGCCTGCTTTACCGGCGACTATCCGACCACCCTGACCGATTTCGACGAGCATGGGCTGGAAGATCAATTTTCGCTGCTTGCCGAACGGGTTGTCTGACACCATGACGATGAAGACTGAAGAATTGGCGGGCCAGGTTGCGCTCGTCACCGGGGCCAGCCGTGGCATCGGCGAGGCGATCGCCGAAGCGCTGGCGGCGCGCGGCGCGCATGTCGTGATCACCGCGCGCACGGCGGGCGGGCTCGAAGCGCTCGAAGACCGCATCCACGCGGCGGGCGGCGCCGCGACGATCGCCCCGCTCGACCTGACCGACGGCGACAGCATTGCGCGCCTTGCCAGCGCGATGGCCGAACGCTGGCAACAGCTCGACATGCTGGTGCTCAACGCCGCAATGCTCGGTACGCTGACCCCGGTGGCCGCGATCGACGGCAAGGAATTCAACAAGCTGCTGACGCTGAACCTGATCGCTCAGCAGGCGCTGATCGCCAATTTCGACCCGCTGCTGCGCCGCGCCGCGAACGGCCGCCTGCTCGCACTGTCGAGCGGCGTCGCCCGGACCCCGCGCGCCTATTGGGGCGCTTATGCCGCGTCGAAGGCGGCGTTCGAGACGCTGGTCACCAGCTATGGCGCCGAAATGCGCAATATTTCGACCGTCCGCACCGCGATCCTCGATCCCGGCGGCACCCGGACCCAAATGCGCGCGCGCGCCTATCCCGGTGAAGATGCCCAGAGCATCAAGGAACCCGCAGCGGTCGGCGAATTTGTCGCCGGGCTGATGGTCGACGGCTTTGACAGCACCGCGTTCCACGCCTTGCCCAAGGTCATGCAAAAGGCTTAACGCCATCTTTGTTTTCCGGCACTAAGGCAGCCGGATAAGACGGGTTGGCAAGGGCGCAGCTATGACCAAGGATATTTTGCGATCGGCGATCGCCGCCGTGATCGGCATCGTCGTCGCATTCGGGCTGATCTGGCTGGCCCAATATGCCGGCAGCGAATTTTCGCCCGCCGAATATGACATCGACACCGGCGAGATATTGATCCCGATCGGATCGACGATTGCGCTGATCGTCGGCTGGTTCATCGGCACCTTCGCCGGTGCCTGGCTCGCCATGCGCATCTCGGCGGGCACCAGTGCGGGATGGATCGTCGCCGGGTCGGTGATCGGCGCCGCGCTCTACCGCGCCGTGACCCTTGCCGACACCTGGTGGATCATGGCGCTGGGCGTCGCGGTTCCGCTTGCTGCGGTGTGGTTGGCGCAGCGGGCAGCGAGTATGATCGCCGAGTAGAAACTCGTTTGCGTTTTAAGGGCGGCGGCGCGCAATTTCACAATCGTCATTGCGAGCGAAGCGAAGCAATCCAGAGCGGGTTACGCGGGCGCTGGATTGCCGCGTCGCTTCGCTCCTCGCAATGACGGAGCTATTTTAGTTGACCAGCGCGTTCTATTTCGCCTCCCCATCCACCGCCGCCTGCACGCTCTTGTAAAACGCTTCGCGCGCCGCGCCGACGCCCTCGGGATCGGTTGCCGTCGGCCAGTTGCCGTTCGACGCGATCACCAGCTTGCGCTTGGGATCGATGAAGATGCCCTGGCCGAAAATGCCCTGCGCCGCATAACTGCCGTCGTCGTTGGTCCACCATTGATAGCCATAGCCGCGCCCCGGCTGGTCGATCCCCGCCTGTTTGGTCGTTGCTGCGGTCATCCAGCCATCGGGGACGACCTTCTGCCCTCCCGCGACGCCGCCGTTCAGCATGAACTGGCCGAAGCGCGCATAATCCTTGAGGCTCGCCGACATGCAGCAGCCGCTGATTTCGTGCCCGGTGGCGCCCAGCATCCACACCGCATCCTGTTCCATCCCGAACGGTTTCCAGACCTTTTCGGACAGATATTGCGACAGCGTCTTGCCCGTCGCGCTCGACACCAGCACCCCGATCAAATTGGTCTCGCCGGTCTTGTACACCCACTTCGATCCCGCCGGCGCTTCGCGCGGCAAGGTTTTCATATAGCTGACAGTTATGTCTTCGCCCGCGACCGGTTTTTGCATATTGAACTGCGCGACGTCGGATTTCGGATCGGTATAATCCTCGTTCCATTTGACGCCCGAGGTCATCGTCAGCAACTGCCGCACCGACACGTCGTCATAGGCCGAACCCTTGAGCCCCGGGATATAGACCGTCACCTTATCGTCGAGGCTCTTGATATAGCCGTCCTTCACCGCCGCCCCGACGAGGGTCGAGGTGAAGCTCTTGGCCACCGAAAAACTCGTCCAGCGCCCCGCGGCGCCATAGCCAAGCGCATATTTCTCCAGCCGGATCTTGCCATCCTGGACGATGATCAACCCGGCGTTGCGCTGTTTCGCCATATAGGCATCGACATCGGCGCCAAGGTCGAGCGGCTGCCCCTGCGGCAGCGGATACACCCCGTCACCCGCCTCGACCGTGTTGACGACGACCTTGGGCACGGTCTCCATCGTGCGGAAAGCGGCGTCGCGTTGATCCTGGGTCCAGAACAGCACATTCATATCCTTTGGCAGCGTGTCGGCAGTCGGGGCGGAAGCGGGCGCATTGCACCCCGTCGTCACGGCGCACAAAAGCGCCGCTACCAGATATCGTCGCATAACTCCCTCCCCTGTTTTCAGGCTGTTTTTTCCAGCGTGACTTGCGCGACGTCGATGCCGCCGCCGCGAAAGCCGCCTTCGCAATATTGCAGATAATAGCGCCAGAGCCGCACGAAGCGGTCGTCGAAGCCCGACGGCATCTGGTCGGCAGCAACCGCGGCGTCGAAGCGTTCGCGCCACTGGCGCAGCGTTTCGGCATAATCGTCGCCGAACCGGTGGACATCGCACCACGCAAGCCCCCGGGCCTCGGCGAGCGCGCGAAACCGGCTTTCGGAGATCAGGCAGCCGCCCGGGAAGATATACGCCTGGATGAAATCGCTGCTCACCGCATAGCGTTCGAACAGCGCGTCGTTGATCAGGATATACTGGATCGCCGCCTTGCCCCCCGGGCGCAGCAAGCGGGCGATCGCGTCGAGATAGGCCGGCCAATAGGCCTGCCCCACCGCTTCGACCATTTCGACGCTGGCGATCGCGTCATAGGGGCCCTGCGCGTCGCGATAGTCGCAGATTTCGATGCGTGAGCGCCCCGACAGATCGATCGCGGCAAGCCGCGCGTCGGCGACTTCGGCCTGTGACGGCGACAGCGTGATCCCGGTGTAGAGCACATCGTGACGCTCGACCGCGCGTTCGGCCAATGCGCCCCAGCCGCAACCGATTTCCAACAGGCGACTGCCCGAGCGCAGATCCAGCCGGTCAAGGATCGCATCGACCTTGGCCGCCTGTGCCTCGTCCAGCGACTGCCCCGGATCGGTGAACAATGCGCTTGAATAATTCATCGCTTGGTCGAGCCACAAGCGATAGAAATCATTGCCCAAATCATAGTGAGCATGGATGTTTCGCCGGGCGCCGCGGCGGTTGTTGCGACGAAGGCCATGGACTGCCTTGTTCACCCAACGCAGCGGCCCCCGCGCCCGTGCCACATCGCCCAGCATCTCGCCGTTGCGCATGAACAGGTCGAACAGCGGCACCGGATCGGGCGATGTCCACTCGCCCGCGTCCCAGGCGCGATACCAGCCGACCGATCCTGACAGCGCGAGGCGCACCAGCGACGCCCAACTCTGCAAATGAACAACCGCCACCGGCCCCTTGCCGCGGCCGCCGAGCAGCCGCACGCTGCCGTCGGGCAAATGCGCCTCGATCGTCCCGAGCGCGAGCCCCGCGTCGATCCGGTCGAGCAGCCGGTGAAACAGGTTCGCGGGCGCCAGCGCCAACAGCCGTGCCAACAACCCGCCGGTGCGATAAGCGCGATCGGCGCGAAGCAATTCCTTGCCACGGCGCGGACTGACATGCGTGTTCATCGCGTCTTTCTGCCCCAAAGTCCGGCGCCTGACAATCAGTTGCCGCGCGCCTTCATGACGTCATAAGCGGCCAGCGCGCGTTCGCGGGCTTCGCGGTGACCGATGATCTTGGCGGGGTAGCTGCGCGGTCGCTGTCCAAGGCTGTCGGGGTCATGGATCGCGGGCTCGGTAACGTCGGCAAGTTCGGGCACCCAATGGCGGATATAGGCCGCGGCATCGAATTTTTCCGACTGCGTCAGCGGCGCCATGATGCGCGGGAACATATTGCTGTCGACGCCGCTGCCCGCCACCCACTGCCAGTTCACCGCGTTCGATCCATAGTCCGCATCGACCAGCGTGTCCCAGAACCATTGCTCGCCCTGCCGCCAGTCGATCAGCAGATGCTTGATCAGGAAGCTGGCGGCGATCATCCGTACCCGGTTGTGCATCCACCCCGTCGCCCACAGCTGGCGCATCCCGGCATCGACAATCGGATAGCCGGTGCGGCCCTGTTGCCAGGCCGCCAGGTCGGCATCGGCCTTGCCGCTGCTGCGCCACGGCAAATCATCATCGAAGGCCGGGCGCGCGCTGCGCCCGCCATAATCCGGAAACTGCAGGATGATATTCTGGGCATAGTCGCGCCAGCCGATCTCGCTCAAAAACACATCGACCGAGCCCCCGGCGTCGGCGGTGCGATGCCAGATGGCGGCCGGCGACACCTCACCGAAATGCAGGTGCGGCGACAGGCGTGAGCTACCCTCTTGCGACGGCAGGTTGCGGCAGCGGTCATAATCGGACGCGGCGTCGATGAAATCGACCACACGCGTGCGCGCACTCGCCTCGCCCGGCTGCCATGCGACGGCAAAGCCGGTGGCCCAGTCCGGCTTGGTCGGAAGCAGATTCCAGTCACCCAACCTGTCCGATGCCGGCCATGCGCTCGGCGCCGCGATGTCGCTGGGGCGCTCCAGCGGGTTCGCCGGCGGCATCTGCTCCTTCAGCGCGCGCCAGAAGGGGGTGTAAATCTTGTAGGGTGTGCCGCCACCGGTGGTCAGCGATCCGGGCGGCAGCAGGTAATTGCCGTTATGGCAAATCAGGTCGAGTCGCTTCGCCACCGCCTTTTCCGCGTTACGCCACCATGGCTCGTAATGGCGCAGGCAATGCACCCGACGCGCGCCGGTTTCGTCGGCAATCTGAGCCAGTTGGTCCTCGCACTTGCCGCGCCGCAATATCAAGCGCGATCCTTTTTCGCGCAAGCTGGCATCGAGGCTGGCGAGGCTGTGGTGCAGCCACCAGCGCGACGCCGCGCCCATGCGGCGATGCCTGGGCGTCTCGTCGTCGAGGATGAACACCGGGATGACCGGACCTTCGGCGGCCGCAGCGATCAGCGCCGCCTGATCCGACAGGCGCAGGTCGCGGCGGAACCACAGGATATTCGGCGCGGTCATTCGTCGTGAGTGGCGGTGTCGGGCGCCGTCAGCCGCGCCTGAAACCGGTCCTGCGCCAGCGGATGCATGAAGCGCTGGTCGCGCAGCAGGATCGCATCACCATCGGCCTGCGCCACCGGCATCCGCGCCCAGAACAGGAAGGCGCGGGCGTCGGGGTCGCCCATCAGCCATGTTTTCAGGCGCGGGTCGTCCATCCCGGTCGGCTGCCCGCTGATGTCCAGATTTCCGCCCACGCCGGGCGTAAAGCTCCCGTTCCCATAACGCTCTGCGGTGCGCCAGAAGACATCGCGCTGCCAGAAGGCCAGCGGCGGCGGGCTGGCGACAACCAGGGCGCCGCGATGCCCGCTCGCTGCCAGCGCGCTCGCGGTCGTCCGTTCGGCGGCGCCGGTGATCAGGCCATTGGCGAAGATATAGGCGCAAACCGCCGTGAAACCGACCCATGCGGGCCGCTGCCAATGGCCCGCGCCAGCGCGCTCGCGGCGCAGCGACAGCCACACCGACAGGCCCAGCGCGATCCATATCCACAGGTCGATGATGAAGATCGTATCGCCATAAAACCATTGCGACGAAAAGGGTTCGAGCAGGCGGATGCCGTAATTGTTGAGCCAGTCGAGCGCCGGGTGGCTGAAGCAACCGATATAGGCGAGCGCGAGCAGCCAGCCCTTGTCGATCGGTGGGCGTGCTGCGGGGCGCTTGCCGCGCTTCGTCTGCCAGCGATCAAACGCCAGCATCGCCGCCCACAGCAGAATCGGCAGGATGACAAGCGCGATCGGGCCATGGGTGATCCCGCGCCGAAAGCCCAGATGCTGGATGCCGTCGAGCCAGGCGAGACACGCCGCATCGATGTCGGGCAGGTTGGCCGCCAGAACTAGCGTCGGGATCGCCAACCCGGTTTTCTTTTTGAGCCCCATCTGGCCGAGAACCGCGCCGACGAGGCTGTGCGTCAGATTATCCATCGCCGCTTGGTGGCGTGGATCTGTCCGCTTTGCAATGCGCTATGCGGACCGGTTCACGCTCCGCATAGCCAAAGCCGGGTGCGCTGGCGTTACAGGTCGGGGCCGCCCTCGGTCACCGTCCACGTCTGCCCTTTTTTCAGCAGGCTCTGCAGATCGGCGGTCTTGCCTTCGGCGGCGGCCGCATTCTGGCGCCAGACATCAGCCTCAAAGGTCGGGCGCGGATCGTCGTAGAGGACGCCGAGCGCCATCGGGAATTCACCGAAGCGCATTTCGACCAGCATATGCGCGACGCTGCGGTTGGTGACGTCATGGACGATCACCCCCGCGGCCTGCCAGTCGCCATCGACGACATCGACGGTCTTGAGGTGCAGCGCCTCAGCGTCGAGCGCGATGCCTTTGGTACCCTTGGCATAGAGCATCGGTTCGCCATTCTCTAGCCAGAGCTGGCGATCCTCGGCGCCTTTCGGTGCCGCAAAATCCTCGAACACGTCTTTGTTATAGACGATACAGTTCTGGAAAATCTCGATAAAAGCCGCGCCCTTGTGAGCATGAGCCGCTTTCAACACCTCGGGCAGCTTCTTCGACACGTCGAAGCCGCGCGCGACGAAGCGCGATCCGGCACCGAGCGCAAAGGCCGCGGGCTGCGCCGGGCGATCGACCGAGCCATATGGCGTCGATGGACTGGTCGTCCCAACGCGGCTGGTCGGAGAATATTGCCCCTTGGTCAGGCCGTAGATCTCGTTGTTGAACAGCATGATCTGGCAATCGAGATTGCGGCGGATCAGGTGCATCGTGTGGTTGCCGCCGATCGACAGCCCGTCGCCGTCACCGGTGACGATCCACACGTCGAGGTTCGGATTGGCAAGCTTCAGCCCCGTCGCGAACGCCGGCGCACGGCCGTGGATCGTGTGGAAGCCGTAGGTTTCCATATAATAGGGAAAGCGCGAAGAGCAGCCGATGCCGCTGATGAACACGGTATTTTCGGGCGTGGTGCCGATTTCTGGCATCGTGCGCTGCACCGCCTTCAGGATCGCATAGTCGCCGCAGCCAGGGCACCAGCGGACTTCCTGATCGGTTTCCCAATCCTTCAGCGTCGTGGTGCGGGCGATGGTCGTCATCTCGTTCACTTGAGTGCCTCCTCGATGGCGGCTTCGATTTCGGCGATCGTGAAGGGCTGACCCGACACCTTGTTCACCGGCTGGGCATCGACCAGATATTGGTCGCGCAGCACGGTCTTGAGCTGTCCGGTGTTCATTTCGGGCACGATGACCTTGTCATAGCTTTTGAGCAGCGCGCCCAGATTGGCGGGCAGCGGCCAGATATGGCGGATATGGACGTGGCTGACGTCGAGCCCCTCGGCGCGTTTGCGGCGCACCGCCTGATGGATCGGGCCAAAGGTCGAGCCCCAGCCGACGATCGCGAGCTTGCCGCTCGCCGCCCCAAGTTCGACGATCTGGTCGGGAACCTTGATCCCGTCGACCTTGTCCTTGCGGATGTCGGTCATCGCCTGATGGTTCGACGCCTCGTAATTGATGTGGCCGGTATCGAGCTCCTTCTCGATCCCGCCGATGCGGTGCAGCAATCCGGGCGTGCCGGGCTTGACCCACGGACGCTTGAGCTTTTCGTCGCGGCCGTAGGGCTTGAACCCGCCTTCGGGCACCTCGGTCAGGAACTCGACCGGGAATGCCTCGTAAGTCGTGAGATCAGGCACCGCCCAGGGTTCAGCAGCGTTGGCGATATAGCCGTCGGTGAGCAGGATCACCGGGGTCATATATTGCACCGCGATCCGCACCGCCTCAATCGCACATTCGAACGCGTCACCGGGCGAGCGCGCCGAAATCACGGGCATCGGCGCATCGCCGTTGCGGCCGTAAACCGCCTGATACAGGTCCGACTGCTCGGTCTTGGTCGGCAGCCCGGTCGACGGGCCACCGCGCTGCGAATTGACGATGACGAGCGGCAGCTCGGTCATGATCGCGAGGCCCATCGCCTCGCCTTTCAGCGCGATCCCCGGTCCTGACGAGCTGGTAACGCCGAGCGACCCGCCATAGCTGGCGCCGATCGCCGAACAGATCGCCGCGATCTCGTCCTCGGCCTGAAAGGTCGTGACGTCATATTCCTTGAGCCGCGACAGGTGATGCAGGATCGCCGACGCCGGCGTGATCGGATAGCCGCCGAAAAACATCGGCAGCTTTGCCAATTGTGCGCCTGCGACAAGCCCAAGTGCAATGCCTTCAGCCCCGGTCAGCGTGCGATACAGCCCCGGCGCGACGGGCGCGGGATCGACATGATGCTGCTTGAGCGGCCCGGCCAATTCGGCGGTCTCGCCATAGGCATGACCTGCGTTGAGCGCCGCGATATTGGCGGCCGCCAGATCGGGCGCCTTGGCGAATTTCGCGTTCAGCCAGTCGACGAGCGGCGCACGATCGCGGTCGAACATCCACAGCGCCAGCCCCAGCGTCCACATATTCTTGCAGCGCAGCGCTTCCTTGTTGCCAAGTCCGAAGGGCTTCACCGCATCCATCGTCAGCTGGCTGATGTTGAGCTTCAGCAACTGCCACTTTGCCAGACTGCCGTCATCGAGCGGGTTGGCGTCATATTTCGCCTTGGCGAGGTTGCGGTCGTTGAACTCACCCTCATCGGCGATGATCAGCCCGCCCTGTTTGAGCGAAGGCACATTGGTCTTAAGCGCCGCCGGGTTCATCGCGACGAGCACGTCGGGCGCATCGCCAGCGGTGTCGATCGCCGAGGACCCGAAATTGATCTGGAACGCCGACACGCCAAACAAGGTGCCCTGCGGTGCACGGATCTCGGCGGGAAAATCGGGGAAGGTCGCAAAATCGTTGCCCGCGAGCGCCGAGGACAGCGTGAACTGACCACCGGTCAACTGCATTCCGTCGCCGCTATCGCCTGCAAACCTGACTACCACTGCATCCGAAAGGGGGGACTGCCGCTTGCCGGCTTCGTCCACTACCGCTGTCGCCATTTTATCTTCTGCCTTGAATCTTGCGAACCTGTGACGCTGGCCTAGGCCTGTGGGCGCGATGCCGCAATTCAGAAAAAATTGTGCGCTGCAAACTTCAAACGCCCGAATGGGTTTCCAATTGCCATTGAATTATCCCGCGCGATGCCGAATAGCTGCGCCAACGACAGGCCGCACGAGCGGAAACAGGGGACCAGCAGGATGACCGACAGCACCACCCATTTTACCCGCCCCGACGTGGCGGCGTTCCTGGCGTTCCTGAACGCGCAGGAAGGCCCCAAGATGGAGGAGGTGCCGCCCGCGACCGCGCGCGAGATGTTCCGGATGATGGGCCAGCTGGCGGATGTCCCGCGCGGCGAGATCGCGCATGTCGAGGATCGGATGATCCCCGGCCCCGCAGGCGACATTGCGATCCGCATCTATGACAATCGTCCGGGCCGCGGGCCCGGCCCGGTGATGGTCTTTTATCACGGCGGCGGCTGGGTGATCGGCGACCTCGACACCCACGACGCCTATTGTGCCGAAGCGGCGCGCCTGCTCGACATCCCGGTGATCGCGGTCGACTATCGCTTGGCGCCCGAACACCCCTTCCCCGCCGCGCCCGACGATTGCGAAGCGGCGACGCGCTGGGTTGCCGATCATTTCCCCTGCACCGGACTGGTCCTGTCGGGGGAAAGTGCTGGCGGCAACCTCACTATCGCAACCGCCCTGACGCTCCGCGACAAGCCTGCGTCGAAGCCGGTCATCGCGATGTATCCGATCTACCCTGCCGTCACGACGCACGACGACTGGCAAAGCTATCGCGATTTCGGCGAAGGCCATCTGCTGACGACTGGCAGCATGACATATTTCGGCAATCACTATGCCGCCGATCCCGCCGACTATCGCGCCTCGCCGCTCGATTTCCCCGCCGCGGGCCTGCCGCCAACATTGCTCACCACAGCCGGTCTCGATCCACTGCGCGATCAGGGCCGCGCCTACGCCGCCAAGCTGATCGAGGCCGGCGTCCCGACAACCTATCGCGAAGCGGCGGGCAGCATTCACGGCTATATCAATTTGGCGCAGGGTATCCCCAGCGCCAAGGATGACATCCGCGGCGCGTTGACGGTCTTGAAAGCGATCGTCGCCGAAGCTACCGGCTCGGCATGATCGACCCCAGCACGCTTCCCTACCGCCCCTGCGCCGGTGTCATGCTCGCCAACCGCGACGGCCGGATCTTCGTCGGCCAGCGGCTCGATACCTCCAGCGAGGCGTGGCAGATGCCGCAAGGCGGGATCGACCCCGGTGAGGATGCCGAGGAAGCCGCGATTCGCGAGCTCGGCGAAGAAACCGGTGTTCACGGCGGGCTGGTCGAGATCATCGCGCGCAGCCGCGAGGAATATTTCTATGATCTACCGGACACATTGATCGGCAAGATGTGGGGCGGCAAATATCGCGGCCAGCGCCAGCACTGGTTCCTGATGCGCTTCATGGGCGAGGATGGTGACGTCAACATCGCGACCAAGCATCAAGAGTTTCGCGCCTGGAAATGGGCCGAACTAAACGAGATCGAAAAATTGATCGTGCCGTTCAAGCGCGTCCTTTATCGCGGGCTAATCGAGGAATTCGGGCCCCTCGTCTGACTTCTCAGCGCTAGCGCGATCCGAAAGACATTGGCAAACATCTCGGGGGTCAGCCGCCCGGTGTTCGTGTTGTAACGCGAGCAATGATAGCTATCGACCAGGTGCCGCCCGTCCGCGAGAAGATGAACAGCGCCATGGCCGAAAGGATGCGCGGCGAGCCGTGCTCCAGCCGCCCTCAGCACCGCATCATGCGCGATCCGCCCTAGCGCAACGATCACGCGGACGTGCGGCAAGGCGGCCAGTTGATTCTCGAAAAACGGTCGGCAATTCGCAATCTCCACCGGCGCCGGCTTGTTCTGCGGCGGCAGGCATTTGACGCTATTGACGATAATCGCGCCGTCCAGCGTCAGCCCGTCATCGACGCGCGCATCATAGCGGCCCTTGCTCAACCCAAATTCGGCGAGCGTCGCGAACAGCAGATCGCCCGCATAATCACCGGTGAACGGCCGCCCCGTCCGGTTGGCACCATGCTTGCCGGGCGCCAGGCCCGCGAGGACCAGCCATGCCCCCGGATCGCCGAATGCAGGAACCGGCGCATTCCACCAGCCCGGATGCTCGGCCTGACATTGATGCCGGAACGCAACCAGCCGCGGGCATCGCGCACAGTCCCGCGGCGGCTCGGTACCGGGCAATGGACTGTCAATTTCCATATTTCTGCGATAGGCGCGGGGCCATGAGCAACGCAATACCGCTTCCTCTCTATGCCATCGGCCTGGGGTCGAACCGCCGCCATCCGCGCTTCGGCGATCCGCGCGCGGTGCTAATGGCCGCGTTCGCGGCGTTGGAAAGCGACGACGTCGAAGCGGTCGACGCCAGCCCGATCATCGCCACTGCCCCGCTCGGCCCCTCGCGCCGCCGCTACGCCAATGCGGTGGCGCTGGTCGCATCGACGCTGACCCCGCCCGAAATGCTGGCGCGCTTGCAGGCCATCGAGGCCGCGTTCGGACGCCGCACCGGGCAACGCTGGGGCGCGCGCACCCTGGACCTCGACATCCTGCTGTGGTCGGGCGGCGTCTGGTCCGACGCAGTGCTGAACATTCCGCATCCGGCGATGGCACAGCGCGATTTCGTGCTGGGTCCGCTGCGCGCGATCGTCCCCGATTGGCGCCATCCCTTGACCGCGCACAGCGTTCGGCAACTGGCCGCACGGCTGGTGCGGGCAAAGCCGGTTGACCGCACCGCCACACCGCACTAGGGCGACGGCTCATTTTGCGCGCCGCGACACGCAGCGCCGGGATGGGCCCTTAGCTCAGTCGGTAGAGCAACTGACTTTTAATCAGTAGGTCGCTGGTTCGAACCCAGCAGGGCTCACCATTTCGTGGTCAGGCGCCGTCGCCCAACCTCATCGGGCAAACCAGATGACGTGACGCGCGCCCTTGCCATTTGACCGCGCCCGCACGCTGACCTGTTCGACGGCAAAGCCCGCCGCGGTCAGGCGGCGCGTAAAGCTGGCGTCGGGGGCCGCCGACCAGATCGCCAGCACACCGCCCGGTTTGAGCGCCGCTTTCGCTTTGGCCAGACCGGCCGGCGAGTAAATTCGATCATTGTCCGGTCGGGTCAAACCATCGGGGCCATTGTCGACATCGAGCAGGATCGCATCGAAAGCCGCGGCTGGGGCTGCGATCGTTGCGGCGACGTCGGCGATGACAATCTCGACCCGGGGATCGTCGAGGCAGCCCGCCGCAAGTGTCGCCATCGGGCCGCGCGCCCAGTCGATGATATCAGGGACCAGTTCGGCGACGGTGACGCGCGCCTGCGGCCCCAAAACGGCCAAGGCGGCGCGCAGGGTGAATCCCATGCCATAGCCGCCGATCAGCAGTTTCGCGGAGCCCGGCTCGCGCAACCGGGCGCAGCTCATCGTCGCGAGCGCCTCTTCGGAACCGCTCATCCGGCTGCTCATCAACTCGTTACCGCCAAGCGCGATGATATATTCATCGCCGCGCTGAAACAGGCGAAGCTCGCCGCCGCCGGGAACCGGCGCGCTGTTGATCAGCTGCCGCGTTTTCAAGGCCTGCCGCCCGTCATCATCCGTTTCCTTGTCACATTCGAATCCGCCTTAGCGGTTCACGGGCCTTTGCCAAACAGGCGGCGCGCGGCCGATGCTTTGCGGGCAATATCTTGGTAGGAGGTCGCGGATAGAATAAGGCGGGCCGCGAACGACGCCAAGTTCGGCATGGAGGCAGAATATCCGATGAAAATCCTATTGACCGGCGGTGCCGGCTATATCGGCAGCCATGTCGCGGCGGCGCTCGTGTCGGCGGGCCACGCGGCCGTGTGTTTCGACAATCTGGCCAATAGCAATGCCGACGTGATCGATCGGCTGGAGGCCATCACCGGTGTCGCCATCCCGCTGGTCGTCGGCGACATTCGCGACGGTGACGCGGTGCGTCAGGCGATCGCCGAGCATGACATCGAGGCGGTGATTCATTTCGCGGGGCTGAAGGCGGTCGGCGAATCGGTCGCCGAGCCGATCAGATATTATGACAATAATGTCCGCGGCACGTTGTCGCTGGTGCAGGCGATGGCCGATTGCGACGTCAAGACGCTCGTTTTTTCCTCCAGCGCGACGGTGTATGGCGAGCCGCGCTATCTGCCGCTCGACGAAAATCACCCGACCTCGGCGACCAATCCCTATGGCCGTACCAAGCTGATGGTCGAGGAAATGCTGGCCGACATCGCCGCCGCCGATCCCGCCTGGCGCATCGCGACGCTGCGCTATTTCAACCCGGTCGGCGCGCATGACAGCGGCCTGATCGGCGAGAATCCGAACGGTATCCCCAACAATCTGATGCCGTTTATCAGCCGCGTCGCGGCGGGACGGCTCAGCGAATTGTCGGTGTTCGGGAACGATTATGACACCCCCGACGGCACCGGGGTGCGCGACTATATTCATGTCCTTGATCTTGCCGACGGCCATGTCGCCGCACTGGACGCAATCGCCAGGATCGAACCGGCGCTGTCGACATGGAACCTCGGTACCGGCCAGGGCTATTCGGTGCTTGATATGGTCGAGGCGTTCGAGCGGGTGAACGATGTCCGCATCCCCTATCGCATCGCGCCGCGCCGCGACGGCGACGTTGCCAGCTGTTTCGCCAGCCCCGAACGCGCCGCGCGCGAGCTGGGCTGGACCGCGCAGCGCGACCTCGACGCGATGTGCGCGTCGAGCTGGAGCTTTGAGCGCACACTGGCGATGCGCAATTCGGGCTAGCCGAGCCAGCCCGCGGTCTGCGCCAGCACCCACAATCCGATCAGCAGAAACATCGCCGCCGCGATCATCCGCACCTTCGCCAGATCGACCCGCTTCAGCAATTCATGTCCCAGGAAAATCGCAGGCACATTGGCGATCATCATCCCCAGCGTGGTCCCCGCGGTCACCGCGATGACATCATGATATTGCGCGCCCAGCGCAATCGTCGCGATCTGGGTCTTGTCGCCCATTTCGACGAGGAAGAAGGCGACAAGCGTCGTCAGGAACGCCCCGAAGCGCGGCTTTGGTGCCTCGTCGTCGTCGAACTTGTCGGGAATCAACGTCCATGCCGCCATGGCGATGAACGACAGGCCCACGGCATAACGAAAGATAGGGCTGTCGAGGAACGCCGCCGCCTGCGCGCCGAGCAACGCCGCGAGCGCGTGGTTGGCCAGCGTCGCAACCAGGATGCCCAGGATAATCGGCATTGGGCGGTTGAACCGCGTCGCGAGCAATATTGCCAGCAATTGCGTCTTGTCGCCGATTTCGGCGAGCGCGACGACCGCGGTCGAGGTGAGCATGGCTTCCATGAAAAAACTCCGGGGCCGGGCGGCGTTGCGATTCCAACGGACATCGACACCCCCGCCCGGCCCGGACGAAGGATGCGATGCCATTGGTCTCGCCCAAGCGGTTCCCCGCTTCCACCGCACCACGACCTCTCGGCCGAGTATGTTGACACGGTGGCCCCTCCAATCGGACGGCTGGCTACTCCCCAGATGACGGGGGCGGGTTAGTCGGGTTGACGGTTTCTGGCAAGGGTTCGGGCGACACGCGCCGAATTTTTCCGCCCGGCTCGACCATTTGTTCCGGCGCCTTGGCGGGGTCGCCGGCGGCTTGCGCGGCCGCTTCGGATTCGGCGATATCGGCATCCATCGCCTTGGCGCGCGCCTCGATTTCCTCGGCCGCCTTGTCGTAACGCGCCTCGAAATCAGGTTCGTCCTTGCACCCGGCGAGCAGCAGCAACGGCAGCAGGGCTATCGCGCCGCGCATCAATAATCCTTGCGGTACCGGATGCTGAGGTTCGATTGCCCCGACCCGCCCGCCTGGCTGAGCAACGACAACGCCGGGGTCAGGCTGATCTCAAGCTGGGTCGCGGTGTAACCGCGCGCGTCGGTGATGACCTCCAGATAGATGTCCTTGGTGATATATTGTCCGGCGGCGAGCGCGGTGCCGCGCCCGACGGTATCGTCGGGGCCAAGGACGCGCAGCCGGTCGATCCCGGTTGCCGACTGGAGCGCGCCGAGCGGGCTCAATCCGGCGCCGCCGCTCCTCAGCGTGTTGAGCGACGAGGCCAACTGCACCGCCTGCAGCGGCGACAAGGTCGTGATCGAATCGCCGAACAGGATGCGCGATACGATCTCGTCCTGCGGCAGGCCGGGGACGCTGGAAAAAGCGATCTGCGGATTGCTGGCGCGGCCCGACACGCTGACATTCACCGTCACGGTTTCAATCGTGTCGCTGGCAAGCAGGCGAATCGCGGGATCGAACGCGTCGCCGGTCGGGAAGGTGACCCGGCCTTCCTGCAGTTCGAACGATCGCCCCGCAAAGCCCAGCGTCCCGCGGACCAGTTCAATCTCGCCGGTGACGCGGGGTGCTTCGGTTGTCCCGCGCAAGACGATGTCGGCCTTCCATTCCGATTCGAGCCCCATGCCGGTGACATAGATTTCGTCGGGCGCCTTGAGCGCAATGTCGAGGCGGATGAGGTCGAACAAACTGCCGCCGACCGCCGCCAGCCCGTCGCCGCTGATCCGCTGGCGGCCCGCCGCGGGTTTGCGCCTTATTCCCGTGAGCACCGGCACCTGCGCCGCGCCTTCGCGGACGATGCGGTACCGCGTTTCGGGAAGACGCAGGCTGCCCGACAATAGAGCGGCCTGTCCCGCCACCTTTTCGAGCACCAGATTGCCCGTCGCGCGCGCCGCGATATTTTCGCTGCGCGCCAGCCGCGCATTGTCGAGCGTCATCGCGATGTTCATCGGATAGCCATCGGCCTGCGCCAGGCTGATATAGCCCTTCGCGTCGACCTTGCCCTCACCCGCGGTCGCGGTGAGCTGATCGATCTCCAGCCGGTTGCCGGTGAAGCGACCATTCACGACCATGTTGGTCAGCCGCGTGCCATAGGTCTGGTTTTCATAGACCATGTCCTTGCCGCGCACGACGCCCGCCAGGCAGGGATCGGCGACGCTACAGCTGAAATCTGCAGCAACCGCGATCGGACCCTGGATGCTTTGATCGGCCGGGCCAAAGAAGGAATAGAGCGTGTCGGCGGGGCCGTTGTAACGGATGCCGCCGCCCAGCGGCGCGGCGCGAAGCCGGGTCGTCCAGTCGCCAGCGCCGGGACCAAGCGGGCGCAGCGACGCCTGGATGCGACCGATCACGCTGCCGCGCTTGCGCATCACCGCGCGCGCTTCGCCGCCGTCGCTCAGCAGCTTGCCGGCGAAATTGACATCGACCGGCTGGCTGACCGAAGCCGCGGTGGTGCGGGTAAAGCCGGTGATCGACAAGCGCGCGTCGGCGCGCGGGAAGCTGTCTGAATTGGCCTGCTCGAAATCCAGGCTGCCCGTCGCGCGGCCGCCCAACCCCATGTCGGGATAGACCGCATTGAGGATCGCCATGTTGACGCGCTCGAGCCGGCTCTGGACCATGATGCCGTCGCCGAAGCGCCCGGCGACGCGCGCGCTGCTGCCGCGACCCAGATTGACCGTCGTCGGCAACAACTCATAGCCGTCGGCGCCCGGAATGATCCGCGCCGGCGACGTGGTGCGGAAATTGATCCCGGTCGCGCGGCCCTGCACCGACGCGCGCCACAATTCGGGGGTCAGGTCGGCATTGGCGGCGATGCGGAACGGCACCCCGCTGGTCCCTTCGACCAGCGCCTGCGCCTTGCCGCGCCCATCGCGATAGTCAATCTTCACCCGCCCGACCGCAATATCATATTCGCGGATCCGCGTCTGGGCGATCTGGATGTCGGCGACGACGTGCGGGGTGTCATAGAGGGTGACGTCGGCGTCCACGATCGCCGATCCGACGGCAAGTTTGGCCGCTCCAGGCAGCACGACATCATTGGCGCGCACGTTGATCGCCGCGGCCTGATACCGGCCCGCCGCGCTCAATCGCACGAGCCCGCCCAGCCCCTGCCCCGATGCGTTGAGCTGGCCAACGAACGGCCCGGCGCTGCTTTGCACCAATCGCCCATTGAACCCGATCCCCGACAGATCGCCGCGCTCGACGTCGATGGTCAGCGGTCCTGCCGCGGTCAACAGCACGACATTGGCTGCCAGCGGCCCATAGTCGGTGTCGCCGGTTGCCGCGAGGCGATAACCATTCGGCGCCCCGTTGATCTCTGCCACCAGATTGGCGAGACCAATGCCAAGGCCGGGGCGTTCGGCGGTCAGCGTCGCGCGCGGGTCGCTGATCGTCCCGGCCAGCTGGACGCCAAGCGGGCCATAGTCGGCCGAATTGGCGCGCGCGGTCAACCGGACCTGCCCGGTCGGCGCATAGCTCCCCTGCCCGCTGACGATCCGCAGCAAGGGTGAGGTCATGCGCAGGTTGGCGAAACGAACGATGCCGTCGGTGCCATAACGCACATTGCTGGTCGCCACCGCATTGCCGCCGAGCAGATCGCGCACGCCCGAGTTGAACAATTGCGTCGAGCGCGCCCGAACGCGCCCGGCAATGGCAAAGCCGCCGCCCGGTGCGGTTTCCAGATCGGCATCGGTGTCGATGTCGAAAATGCCGACGCTTTCGATGCGATAGTCGTTGATCCGTCCGTCGATCGCCCCGGTGTAAAAACCGCGGTTCAAATCGGCGATGACGATCGCCTTGGCATCGACACGCGGCGAACGAAGCCGCAGATTGTCACTGAGTATCCGCCCGTCGCTATATGCCAGATCGCCGTCGAGCCGGACAGACACCAAAGTGCCGCCCGCGACCGTGTCGAGCCCGCGGATCCGCGCCGCGCGGCCCGCAACCGGAATCAAAATCTGATCGGCATCGACCCGAGCCTTGCCCGCCAGGTTCAGCGTTTCGATGACGATGTCGTTGACCGCCAGCGACGTCGCATTCGCCTGATACTCCACTGTCGGCAAGTCGAACGCGCCGTCGAGCCGCGCGGTCGCGCGCACCCCATTGGCGCGCACCGACGGCGCGATCGCACTCGGGCGGAGCAGCACGAACGCCAATTGCAGCGCCTCATAACGGCTGGTGCCCAGATCGACCCCGCCGCTCACGCCGAGGCGGAAGGCGTCGGACGATAGGCGGCCATCCAGATCGGCTTTCCGCGCATCGAGCCGCGCCGTGAGATCGATAGCGGTTTGCGGACCCAACAGCGCGGCGACCGGACCGGTAAACAGCCGCGACGCCTGCGTCATGCCCTTGACCGCGAACGTGCCATCGCGGCCACTGAGCCCAAGCCGGGCCAGCGGTGCCGCACCGAGATTGGCGACAAGGGTGCCGTTCCATGTCTTCCAGTCGCCGCGTCCCGTCAGCTTGGTCGTCAGCGGTTCGGAAAAGCCGCCCATCGCCGCCAACACGCCGCCCTGCGGCGCCGTAACGTCCAATGTCATCGCCAGCCGGTTTGCCTCGGGAACGGCGTCGAGCAGCAACGCCAGCGTATCGCCCTTTGCATTGGCCCCGACCGTCTCGGCATTGGCGGTGATCTGGGCGCGGCGATCGGCGATTGCGACCTTGCCCGTCAGCCGCGCTTCCTGTCGCTCACCAGCGACCGCCGGTTCAAAAATCAGGCGATCGACGCGCACCGCGCCGACGTCGATATCAAGATCGGGCAGCAGCGGCTCGCCGGTGTCGGGCACGATCCTGAATTCGGGCGTCTTGCGCATCGTCATCGTCGCAGCGGTCGCCGAGCGAACGTCAATATGGTTCGCGAAATAGCGGATCGGCCGCCAGTCGACCCTGACCTCGGGCGACGCCAAGAACACCCCCTTCGGATCGGACAGCGTGAAGTTGCGGATCACCATCTGGCCATAAAGGGATCCGTCGAGCCGGCCGATGCCGATCTTCATCCCGTTTTCGAACTCATGTTTTTCGATCTGGGTGACCACGAAGCGGCGTCCGGCATCGCTGTTCAGCCCGACGAGGAACAGCGCGAACAGCAGGATCAGCCCCAGCAGCGCCAGACCAAGCCAGCGTAGGATCGTCATCGGCCAGCCCGGCCGCGCTGCGGTCGGCGCCGCTTCGGCGGCCACAGGCGCCGCACCGGCCATCAGAAGGCTTGGCCGATCGATACATAGACGCTGACCAGCGCCTCACCGGGCTTGCGGCCGATCGGGGTCGCGACGTCGAGCCGCATCGGGCCGAAGTTCGTATAATAACGCGCCCCGATCCCGGCGCCAAAGCGCAGGTCGGAGAAGGTCGGCGCCGACCCGCGATAGACTTGCCCCGCATCGACAAAGCCGACGACGCCGAAATTGCCGAAGCGATAGCGCCCCTCGACCGCCGCCTCGTTGACGCTGCGTCCGCCAATCGGATCGTTGTTGGGATCTTTCGGCCCCAGTTCCTGATAGCCGAAGCCGCGCACCGAACCGCCGCCCCCGGCATAAAAGCGCCGCGACGGCGCCAAGCGTTCGCGCGCGGCGCCCAAGATCGATCCAAAGCGGATGCGGCCCGCAAGCACGATGCTGTCGGTCACCGGATAATAGCCGCTGATATCGACTCGGGTGCGCGCATAGGGCGAGAAGCGCCCCGCTAGCGACCCTTCGGGCTGAATCAGCGACGTGATGCGGAACCCTTTGGTCGGGTCGAGCAGGCTGTCGGTACGATCCATGCCGACTTGGCCGGTCAGTCCGAAAATCGTATAAAAATCGCGGTTTCGCTCGGCGCGGGCGAAATCATAATCGTCCTCGCTCGTCGCGATCAATTCGGCCCCAAAGGCATAGGTGAATTTCTTTTGCCAGATGGGGGTCGAATCAAAACTGACGCGCGCGGCGACGCGGCCGGTGATCGCGTTGAACGCGTTGGTATCGCTCCGGGTCGCTTCGGCGACGAGCTCGAAGGTGCGGTCGCGCCGCCCCGCGTTCGACCGGCGCAGCGTCGCGCCGATGCCCTGCTCCTGCGTTCCCAACACCCCGCGAAAGATCAGCGCGCCTTCGGGGGGCAGCAGATTGCGGTGCGTCCAGCTGCCCTCCAGCCGGATGCCCTCGCCGGTGCCATAGCCCGCGCTTGCCGCCAGCGTCCGCGGCGGCCCCGCTTGCTGGGTCACCAGCATCGTCACATATTCGGTGTCGTCGCCTGCACTTTCGCCGGTTGGCTGGGGCTCGGCGGCGACGGTCGCGAATAATCCCGTGGCGATCAGCGCCTGGCGCAGGTCGTCGACCTTTCGGCTGTCGTAAAGCTCGCCGCGCTTGAACCTCGCCAGCACTCCGACATGCTCGGCGTCAAAGGCGAGATCGCCGGTCGTCTCGATGCCCCCGAACCGCGACCTTTTGCCGATTTCGACGGGCAATGTGTAAACCCCGTCGCCGGTCGCGCCGTCGAGCAATATGTCGCGCTGGCCGATCTGAGCGAAGGGATAGCCCTCCTCGGGCAATTTGAGCGCGATGGCAGCTTCGGCGCCCTGGACGCGCTGCGCGACGATCGGCTCACCAACACTGAGCGGAAAATTATCGGCGATCAACGTCGGCGGCACCGTCGGCGCCGCGTTGATGATGATATCGGCCAATGTGTAGCGCGTGCCGGGCTTTACATCTATGACCGCGGTGATCGGGCGGCGCGGTCGCGGTTGCCCTTCCTGGCCTTCCTCACGCTCGCCGCGATCGATGCGCGTGTCGACCACCGCGTCATAATAGCCTTCGGACGCCAGGATGCGCTGCATCAACTCGCCATCGGCGGTCAGGCGGGCGCGTACCATCGCAGCGTTGTCGGCCTTGCCATCGCCGTCGTACAGCGCCGACAGATCGCCGAACAGGTCGGCAAGATCCACATCGGTGCTGTCGTCGGCGGGAACGAGGCCATTGACCTGAACGGTATAACCGACGCTGACATTCTCTCGGTCTGTCTCGGCTTCGGCGAATTCGACTGGCTCGACGTCAAAATTTTCAAGCGGCGGCAAGGGCGCAGCGAGTTCGCGGTCGGCGATGGGCGCATCGCCGATGACCTCGGCCGCATCGCCATCGGCCAACGCAGGGACCGGCACCCCGTCCACCGCCGGCGCTGGCGCCTCGGTGGTTGCGTCACTCGTTTTTAGAGCTTCAGCCGTCTGACGCTTTTCAAAGTCGGCGATCGATTCCAAGGGCCGATCGAGTTCGGTATCATCTTCGGCACTGATCGGCGGGATCGCTTTTTCGAACTCCTCGTCGCCGATGATCGGTGCGACCTCTGGCAACACCCCGTCGGGCGGCGGCAGCGACGGCAGTGCGATCGGCGCGGTCGATGCGGCTTCGACCGTGGGCACGACCGGCGGCGGCTCGACCGGCTGCGCGGCGGCGCTGGTTGCCCAGGCCAGACCGCAAACCGACGCCGAAATAATCCATAGCGAGCGCGCCCGCGTCAATCGCACCAGGTGATAATCACGGGAAGTTTCAGGGTTTTGCATCTATCAGCCGTCGATACGGCATCTGTGGCTGGCGCGCGGCGGCGGCGCAACCCGTTTCTATGCCGTGAAAGCCCCGATTTACGCTCATTTCGTCGCATATCCCGCCCGGACACCGGGCCTATCCGATCAACGAGCCTTCCCCGGACAGGTTCCGTGCGTCAGGAATCGACGCCGAACAGATCGCGGCTGTAAACTTTGTCCGCGACGTCGGCCAATTCATCGCTTACCCGGTTCGCGATAATCACATCGGCCTCGGCCTTGAACGCCGCAAGGCTTTGCACGACGCGCGAATTGAACAACCGGTCGTCCGCAATCAAGGGTTCATAGACAATGACCTCGACCCCTTTCGCCTTGATCCGTTTCATCACCCCCAAAATGCTGCTGGCGCGAAAATTGTCCGACCCCGCCTTCATCGCCAGGCGGTGGATACCAACGACGCGCGGACGGCGCTTGAGCACCTCTGCCGCCACAAAATCCTTGCGCGTCGTGTTCGACGACACGATCGCCTGGATCAGATTCTGCGGTACCTCGCGGTAATTGGCCAGCATCTGCTTGGTATCCTTGGGCAGGCAATAGCCGCCATAACCAAAGGACGGATTGTTATAAAATTGACCGATCCGCGGGTCGAGGCAGACGCCCTCGATGATCTGGCGTGAATCGGCATCGTGCATCGCGGCATAGGTGTCGAGTTCGTTGAAGAAGGCGACCCGCATCGCAAGATAGGTGTTGGCGAACAATTTGATAGCCTCGGCCTCGGTGTTGCCGGTCATCAAAACCGTCGTTTCGGGCTTCAACGACGCCCCGAGCAATAGCTGGGCGAACCCGGCGGCACGCGGGTGGGTGTTGCCGACGATGATCCGCGACGGATGAAGATTGTCAAACAGCGCGCGTCCTTCGCGCAGGAATTCGGGCGAAAAGACGATCGCATCGCTGCGATGCGCGGCGCGCATCCGTTCGGTAAAACCGACCGGGACAGTCGATTTCACGACAATCATCGCGCCCGGCGCCAATGCCAGTGCGTCGGCGATCACCGACTCGACCGAACCGGTGTTGAAATAATTGCTGTCGGGGTCGTAATCGGTCGGCGTCGCAACGATAACGAAATCGGCGCCGTCATAGGCGGTCTGCTTGTCAGTGGTGGCGGTCAGATCGAGCGCGCGGTTCGCCAGATAATCCTCGATTTCGGGATCGGCGATCGGCGAGACCCGCGCGTTGATCTGATCGACCTTGCGGCCGTCGATGTCGAGCGCGACGACATGATTGTGCTGCGCCAGCAGCACCGCGTTGGAAACGCCAACATACCCCGTACCGACAATAGTGATTTTGACCGGCGTATGCGGCACTGGCGGTGTCCCTTATTTATCCTGGCTGCTCCCCTAACAGGCGGCGCCGTATCGCTCAACCGCGTCGCCATTTCGCCATGGCCGTATCAGGGTCACGTTCCGCAAAAGGTCGTGTAGGCCGCAGCATCGCTCGGCGCAGGATGCGCGAACTCGCTCCATTCAGTGCGGCCGACATAGGGGTTCCGAACGACCTCCAACAGCGCAGACCACGGCGCCATATCGCCGGATTCGGCCGCCGTCAGCGCGGCCTCGACCCGGTGGTTGCGCGGAATATACAGCGGATTCACCGCATCCATCGCGTCGGCGCGTTCGAGCGGCGCAATCGCTTCGCGTTCAAGATGTGCCCACCAGTCCGCAATCCACGGCGCCATCGCCTCAGTATCGGGCAACAGCGCCTGCATCAAATCGCCGTCGCCGCGCAACAACTGCGCCAATGCCCGAAAAAACGACGTGAAATCGACGTCATGCTGTTCAAGCTCGCCGAATAGCGAGTCGATCAGATGGCCGTCAGCCTCGTCCGCCTGCACCAGCCCCAGCTTCGCGCGCATCCGTTCGAACCATATCGCGCGGAACCGGTCGGGAATCGCATCGACCGTCGCCTTGGCCTGGTCCACGTCGGCAGGATTGACCGCATGGATCGCGGGCAGCAACGCTTCGGCAAAGCGCGCCATGTTCCAGTGCATGATCTGCGGCTGGCGACCATAAGCATAGCGGCCGTTGGCATCGATCGAACTGAACACAGTGTTCACCGCAAAACGGTCCATGAACGCGCAGGGGCCGTAGTCGATAGTCTCGCCACTAATCGCGACATTGTCGGTGTTCATGACGCCATGGATAAAGCCGATGCCCAGCCAATGCGCGACGAGCTCGCATTGCAGACCGATAACCCGGTCGAGCAGCGCGAGGTGCGGGTTCGCGGCTTCGGCGAGATCGGGAAAATGACGGCGGATGCTGTAATCGGACAGCTGGATCACATGGTCGGCGCCAAAATGCGCGGCGAAAAACTGAAAGGTGCCGACGCGTATGTGGCTGCTCGCGATCCGCGTCAGCACGGCGCCCGGATGCGCCTGCTCGCGCTGGACGCGGTCGCCGGTGGCCACCGCGGCGAGCGACTGCGTCGTCGGCACCCCCATCGCGACCATCGCCTCCGACACCAGAAATTCACGCAAAACCGGTCCGATGGCGGCCTTGCCGTCGCCGTTGCGCGAAAAGGCGGTAGGCCCTGACCCTTTCAGCTGGACATCAAACCGCGCCCCATCGGGCGCGATGATCTCGCCGATCAACAGCGCCCGGCCGTCGCCGAGCTGCGACGAGAAATGGCCGAACTGATGCCCGGCATAGGCAAAGGCGAGCGGGTTTGCGCCATCGGGCAGCTCGCTACCCGAAAAAATGCCCGCGAGCCGGTTGTCCTTGGCCTTCCCGACCACAAGCCCCAAACGCTTGGCCAGCGCATGGTTGAACGCCAGCAACGCCGGCGCCGATGGCTTGGCCGCCTCGGCCGGCGCGTAAAAGCCTTCCATCGCGGCGTGAAAACTATTGTCGAATGCGAAATCCATCGGGCGCTCCCAGTTGCCCCCTATGTCGGACCTCCGCGCCACGGTTGCAAGTTTCGCGGTCGCTGCGATCATGGCCCGCCGCTTGGTTCGCATCCTTTAACCCCGGTCACTGGAAGTTCAGCCAGAACAAGTTAGCATTGGCTCGGCTGTGAACGAGCAGACTGCCGAAGGGACATCTCAACTTGATGACGCCGAACGACTTTCGCCGCGCCGGCGATGCACCATTGTCACGGTTGCAGCGCTTTTTCGATGCATTGGGCAAGGGCATCGAGGGGGTCCTCGACGCGAATTATGTGATCCCGTCGCAATTGGTGATCGACGGTAAATCCGGATTTACGCTGCGCGGCAACGGCCATCGCATCAAGCTGGCTGACGGCGCCCCGACCGGGTGGGGGGGGTCGGCCATCTACATGGTGCGGTGCACCGACTTCCAGATTGTCGATCTCGTCTGCGACGGCAACCGGGCCCGTCGAAAGGTGGCCGAGGATCCGGCGCATGTTATCGTCATCGACAAATGTCACCGCTGGACGTTTCGCGACGTTCAGGCGGTGAATGGGACCTGCGATGGATTTTTCATTTCCGCTGGCGGCAATAAAGCGGGGAGCGGCCCGAATGGCGCGGTATTGCTGGACGATTGCCCGTCGGATTGGAAAATGGAGCGGTGCGTTGCGCTCAACAACTATCGTCAGGGCGCGTCGATTATCGAGAGCATCGGCGGCCTGATAAGCGGCGGTCGATACGGTTTGACCGACGGCATATTGGACGACGGCAGCGGCCCCGGCGCCGGAATTGATCTGGAACCCGACAATCAGCCGGGCTGGCCGCCGAACCGGATTCGCAATATTCGAATTCACAATGTGCTGTTCGATCGCAACCAGGGGCCCGGGCTGCTGATCACCCGGGTGAACGGGGTTCGGAACATCGAAGTGAGCGATTGCACCTTCGACCAGAACCGAAAGGCGGCGATCGAAAGCGTCGGCGACGAGGTTGCGATCCTTCGACCGCGCGTCAAAGGATGGAGCGGCGCAGCCTACACGCGCCGCGCCGCGGCCCCTCCGAAACGTGGAGCCATAGACATCGGCTATCAAGCCGGGCCGACCAGGATCGTCGATCCGGAATTTCAGACCACGAGCCGGACTGTAACGACGGCCTACCCGTGCATCTATGTGCACGGCGGCGCCGCGGCGAACATCAGCATCACCGGGATCAAATCAGATGGGTCGGCTTCGATCATCTGTGGCGCCCATTCGCCGCACGTCCGCGTCAGCCACAGCGTGATCGATCTTCGCAACGCCACCCAGCAGGATGCCTTTACATTTCTGGGCGACTACCCTGTTTTTGAAGAGATGATGCTGCTCGGGGTTTATCGGCGCGCGGCTTATTTCGGCGGCAAGAGCCCCCGGATATCGAACAACAAATTCTATATCCGCGCTTCCGATCCGGAAAGCTCGGTCATCAGCGCATGGGACGCGCAGAGTCCCGAGTTTCGGGCGAATCTTGTCGAGTATGAGACACGCGATGCATCGATCGTGTTCGGGATCGGCCCCGACGCCGTGGTGACCGACAACATCGTCATCAACAGTGGCAATCCCACCGCCTTCTCGTTCACGGCGGCTCCTCGGTTGTCGTCGGGCAACCAGATGCTGAAAGCCCGGCCGGTTCGATAGGTCCGGATTTGCCGGGTCGCCGCGAAATGTCGTCCCCGGGCGCGGGCAAAGCATGGTCGGCAAAGCGCATCGACGCGGGTTGTGAAGGCCGGATTCTACTTGGCCCCGACGCCCCGGATGACAACCAGAACGGTCTTGAACAGAATCGCGAGGTCAATCCACATCGAGAAATTCTTGATGTAGTAAAAATCGAAGCGAAGTTTGTCATGGACCTCGCTGATCCCGGCGACATGGCCCTGGTTTACCTGCGCCCAGCCGGTCACGCCGGGACGCACGATATGCCGATAAACATAAAAGGGAATTTCCCGTTCGTACCATTCGGACAGGGGCTGCGCTTCGGGGCGCGGGCCGATCCAGCTCATTTCGCCGCGCAGGATATTATAAAGCTGCGGCAGTTCGTCGATCCGCGTTTGGCGAAGAAACCGGCCGATCCGGGTGATTCGATCGTCGTCATCCTTGGTGATAGCGGCATCGACCAGGTCGCCGTTCGTCGACATGGGCTCTGCAACCCGCATGGTACGAAATTTCAGCACGCGAAACTGATGGCCGCGATATCCGATCCGCTCTTGCCGAAAAAACATCGGCCCCGGCGAATCAAGCCGGATCAACAGGCCGGTGATCAACAGCGGCAGGAAAAGGATCGGCAAAACCGCCAACGTCAGCACAATGTCGAACAGCCGCTTTCCCTTTGAATAGGAATTGCTCGGAATCAGCGACCCCAGGCTGTTTTCCGACAGATGTTCAATCCGAACCTTGCCGGTGCGCGCTTCCCATACCTGTTTATAGTGATAGACGCCGACGCCATTGAGCGCCGCAACCGCAAAGGCGCGTTCCCACTCCGGCAAATGGTCGTGATGAAGATCCGCAACAATGATCGCCCGCGCATCGTTCGGGAGCAGCGGCTCATTCAGGATGACGCACACCGTCTCAAGCTCTTCGCGAATACGTTCGACATCGCCGCCGGGCACCAGATAATAGCGGTTGGTGTCGCGCCGTGGCTCGAGCGCGCCAATGATAAAGCGCGTGGTCAACACGCACAGGAACGTCACCGACAGCAATACCCCGCTGTAAGGGGCGCGGATGAACAGGATCAGCAGCAGTGCGATCGCATAGGTGATTGCCATGGCCGGAAAGATGTAACTCACCCCGACCGAGCCGGGGAATGTACCGAATTTGCGCGCCGAAATGACGCCGACAATCGTGACGATCGTCGCGGTCAGGGTCGATACAATGACCGCCTCATTCGATGAGATCACCGACAGATTGCCACGCGTCAGGATGAAAACCGGCACGAATACGCCGAAAGCAAGGCAGAGCAGCAATTGCACGCGCAGCAACGCGAGCCATTGCGACCATTTGTGGGCCGGCTGGACCGGATGGTCGATTGCCTTCAAAGGGAAAACCTTCTTTCGCAGATCAGCAACGCCAAGCAAGCCATTGGCCGCAACAGCGGTCGGGGTGGATCCGGCCGACGCATCATTGGCCGGGTGCAATCCCTGCCTGTTTAACATGGTTTTCTCATAAAGTTGCTTTTCGTCCGACGCAACGCGTCCGTTCGAGGTTGTCTTTGAACAACGATCCGCTGCGCAACCGTTTCGGTCGACCTCGGCAGGGCGCTTTCGACGCGCTAATAGCCTGATAACAAAGCCCCGTCAGCCCGAAAATCGCTGCGCGCCCGGCATCCATCGCGCAAACGCCCCGCATCGCCGGGATTCAGGTCGGTTGCGAGCCGATCAACGCCTCACGCATATGTCGATTGATAACCCGGACGTCGAACTTCCGCTCGACCAGCGCGCGGCCAGCCGCGGCATGCTGGGCGGCAAGGCCGGGTTCGCGTGCGTATCGGATCATCGCATCGGCGATCGCTGGCGCCGATCGAACCGGCACGAGCATGCCGTTCACGCCGTTCACCACGGTCTCGCGGCAACCGGGAACGTCGGTGGTGATGACCGCTAGGCCGATTGCCATCGCTTCCTGGGTGCTGCGCGGCAGGCCTTCGCGATAGGACGGCAAGACGAACACATCCGATTGCGCAAGATAGGGGCGGACATCGTCGACTTTGCCGGTCCAGGTGATGACCCCGGCATCATGCCAGCCCTGCACGGTCGCTTCGGTCAACGAGCCCGGGTTGGAATCGGCACCGCCGACCAGCAAGACCTCGACGTCAAAGCCTTGCTCGCGCACGATTTTAGTCGCTTCGACAAGCTCGACCACGCCCTTCTCACGAAGCAAACGTCCCACCCAGATGAAGGTGAGCCGCCGCTGCGCATCGCGCGGCGTCGTTCGCAGCGGAAAGCGGTCGAGATTGACGCCGCTGCCATCGACCAGCATGGCGCGGTCGCGCGGCGCGATCCCGCTTTTGACCATCAGCTCGAAGTCATCGGGATTCTGGAAAATGACCCGATGCGATAGCCGGAACGCGAGCCAATACAGGCTGTTGACGACAGCCTTCAAAACGCGCGCCTTAGCGGATGTGCCGCGGTCGGCGTCGATGAAAACGAACCCAAGCCCCGCCACCATGACCACGCGGCGCGGAACGCGCGCAAGCCATGCTGCGATCGCGCCATAAATGACCGGCTTGATGAAATAGCCGAAAAAGATGGCGGGACGGAGACGCCGGAACACCCGATACAAAGCGACGAGGCTTCGCATATCGCGCACCAGGCTCAAGCCGTTTCGTTCAAGCGATATGGTCATCGGGATCGCGCCGAGTTCGATCACCCTGGCCTCTTTCGCGGCGTCATAATCCGGCGCCAGCGCATAGACGCGCCACCCCTCGCCGACCAGTTGCGCGATCAGGTCGCCGCGAAACCGATAATGCGCCTCGGCATAGCCCGACAGGAAGATGATAGCGGGCTCGGTGGTCGGCGCTACGGCTGGCACAACGGATCCTCGTCATTTTGGGGGAGACGGCCCCCTAGGCCGACGGCGGCGGTAATTCAATATCATACGACGGCCGGTCTGGAATTGGCGGCAGCCAAACGCCTTGCACGTTGATTTCACCTCTTTCATGCGGCAGAGGGTCAACGATGAACAAGCCCGCGAAGTTGTTTCAACTCGAACTGAACGAAATCAATTTCGATTTCGTCCAGCGCTACGGCGCGATCGACGAATTGCCGAATCTGAACCGCTTGATTAAGCGCCACGGGCTGATCGAGACGACCTCGGAATCCCGCTATGAAGAGCTGGAGCCGTGGATTCAGTGGGTCACCGCGCATACCGGTTTGCCGTTCAAACAACATGGCGTTTTTCGGCTGGGCGATATCGTCGAGCATGACCTTTGCCAGATCTGGGAATGGCTGGAAGAGCGCGGCGTTGTTGTCGCCGCGACCAGCCCCATGAATGCAAGCAACCAGACGCGCGATGCGGCATTTTTTCTGCCGGATCCATGGACGGACACGCGCGTGACCGGATCGGCGCTGTTGAAGCGCGTGATGGTGGCCGCCTCGCAGGCAGTAAACGAAAATGCCGGCTCCCGGCTTAGCCCCCAATCCGCGGCAGCACTGGGGCTCGCTGTTTTGCGCTATTGCGGAATTCGCGAATATGGACAGCTCGCAGGCTATGTGACGCGCGCCGCCCGGGGCGGCAAATGGGCGCTGGCGCTGATATTGGACGAGCTTCTGACCGCGATCACCATTTCGGAAACGCGCGCAAAGCGGCCCGGCTATGTATCGCTTTTCCTGAACGGCGGCGCGCATTTACAGCATCATTACATGTTCAATTCTGCCGTTTATGATGGCCCGCACCGCAACCCCGAATGGTTGCTCCCGCACAGTGACGACCCGATCCTTGGCGTGTACCGGCAATATGACCGACTGGTCGGGCGCATCGAGCAAGCACTCCCCGACTATCGGCTGATTATAGCAACCGGGCTGCATCAAAATCCCTATTCCGAAGAATGCTATTATTGGCGGCTTGCCGATCATGACGCCTTCCTGCGCGAGATCGGGTGTAGCAATTTTGCGGTGCATCCTCGCATGTCGCGCGATTTTCTGATCGATGCCGGCACGGCCGACAACGCCCAGGCCATTCAGCGCCGCCTCGACGCAGCCATCGGCGCCGACGGCATGAAGCTGTTCGACGTCGACAACCGCGGCGACAGTCTGTTTGTGATGCTGACCTATCCCAAAGACATCGCGATCGGCTTTGGCTTCGTGGTTGATAACGAGCATTTTGCCAATCTGCGCCGCCATGTGAATTTCGTCGCGATCAAAAATGGCGAACATGATGGCATCGGCTATCTGGTCGACACGGCAGAATGTGCCGACCGGCTGTCGACGTCGCGGATCGCGCTCGCCGATTTGCCGTCGCGGGTCGCGGCGCATTTCGGGTTGACGTGGCCGGAGCGTTCGATGGCGTTAAACGCCGTCGCCTGACGCCGCCTACCGCGCGGTTGGCGAATCCAGCCACGCCTGAAACATCAAAATATCCCAGATATGGTAGTGCATGCGTCGACGGCCGCTGCGCGTGTCGGACCACATACGGGTCACCGCATCGACATCGAAGAATCCGTCACGCTTGAGCCGGTCGGGCGCGAGCAAATCATCCGCCCAGCCGCGCAGCGGGCCGCGCAGCCAATGTTCGATCGGCACGCCGAACCCCATTTTCGGGCGCTCCATCATTTCGCGTGGAACATAGCGGTATAGAAGCTGGCGCAGCGGCCATTTGGGCTGTCCGTCGCGGATTTTATATGCGAGCGGCAGCCCGAGCGCGAACTCGACGACCCGGTGATCGAGCAACGGAACGCGAGATTCTAGGCTAAATGCCATGCTCGCGCGGTCGACTTTGACCAGAATATCGTCGGGCAAATAGCTCCGCATGTCGAGATACATCATGCGGTCGCGGAAATCGCCGTTCGACGGCCAGCCGGAATCCGTCGTCGTCAATATCGTCGGCGGCTCGTTTGCGCCCAGCACCAGATCCGTCGGCCGCTTGGCATGAGATACCAGCGAGCGATAAAAATCATCGGCGCTATCGACGTCCAGCACGTCGGCAAATTTGAGCAGCCGGTCGCCGACCGCCATCTTGCGCAACCGTTCGGGCGCGATCCGCATCGCCGCGTCGATGGCGCCTGCCGGCGTCATCCGCAAGGCGCCTGCCGCCAGCTTACGCATTCCGCGGGGCAGCACCCCAAGCCGTTTCCAGAGGTCATATCCCAGCGTGTAGCGGGTATAGCCGCCAAACAGTTCGTCGCCCGCATCGCCCGACAGGCTGACGGTCACCTCGCTGCGCGCGAGGCGGCTGACCAGCATCGTGGGAATCTGAGAGGAATCCGCGAAAGGTTCATCCCAATGATGCGGCAGGACCGGTATTTGCGCCAAGGCATCGTCGGGGGTGACATAAAGCTCAGTGTGGTCGGTGCCCAGATGCGCCGCCACGCGTTTCGCATGATGCGCCTCGTCATATTCGGCTTCCGAAAAGCCAATGGAAAACGTCTTCACCGGGCGCGACGACTGGCGCTGCATCAACGCGACAACGGTGCTGGAGTCATAGCCGCCCGACAGGAAGGCGCCCAGCGGCACGTCCGCTGCCATCCGGATACCCACGGCGTCGAGCAGCAGCTCCTCGAGCGCGTCGACCGCCGCCTCGGGCGAGCCCACGAACGGAGCGTCGCGGCCCTCCCGCGCTTTTTCGGCAATGTTCCAATAGGCCACCGGCTCGCCGGGCGCCGCGTCGTCCGTCCCGACCTCCAGATAATGACCGGGCGGCAGTTTGCGGATGCCTTCAAAGATCGAATAGGGACCGGGAACATAATTGTGCCGCAGGAACAGCGCCAGCACATCGCGGTCGATGCCGCCCTGCCAGCCGGGGTGCTGGCGCAGCGCCTTCAACTCTGAGCCGAACAGCAGCGCGCCGCCCTGCATGCCATAATAGATCGGCTTTTCGCCCATACGGTCGCGCGCCAGGATCAACTTGCGTTCGGCCCGGTCCCAAAGCGCGAATGCGAACATGCCGTTCGTTCGTTCCAGCGTTCCCAGCACACCCCAGGTGGAAAAGCCTTGCAGCAAGGTTTCGGTATCGGAATGACCGCGCCATTCAATGGCGCCCCTCGCTTCAAGCTCGCGCCGCAGATCGAGGTGATTGTAGATTTCGCCGTTGTAGCTCAGCACATAACGGCCGTCGTGGCTCGCCATGGGCTGGTGCCCCGCCGCCGACAGGTCGATGATCGCCAGACGACGATGCGCGAGGGCGATCCCCGCTTCACCGTCAACCCAATAGCCATCACTGTCGGGTCCGCGATGGACGATCGTGTCGGCCATGCGCCGCAAAAGCGCCTCGCCGTCCGAAAAACCGGCCCGATCCAGAAAGCCTACAAAACCACACATCAATCTTCTCTTTTTACCAAGGAATCATAAAGCCTTGTATAGGCATCCAATGTCGCATCAAACCCAAAGCCGGTGACGATTCTGTCCCGTGCTGCCATCCCGATCGCGTGCCGCCGAGCGGCACTCAAGTCACCCAGGTCGCTCATCGCGGTTGCCATGGCAGCGACATCGCCGGGTGGCACGATCCGCCCCCGCCCGTCCATCACCCGCGCACAATCGCCGACATCGGTGGCTATGCACGGCAGCGCGGTCGCCATCGCTTCACCCAACACGTTGGGAAAGCCTTCGCTGGCGGAAGACAGGCAAAGCAAATCAAAACCGGGCAGAATCTTTTCGATGTCGCCTCGCCGCCCCAGCGAATGCACTCTGCCAGCCGGCAGGCGCGCAAAATGCGCGGCGAGCGCCGGGTTGTCGGCATTCAGCCCCTCCCCGACCAGCGCAATATGCAGTCGCGGATCAGGGGCCATGGCCTTCGCGCTGGCGGCGAGAAAGGTCGGGACATCCTTGATCGGATGATAACGACCCACAAAACCTGCAACAATATCGGTGTCGGCGACCGCAAGTGCGCTCCGCATGGTTTGGCGGTGTGCCGCATCCGGTCGCCAGCGGGCGGTATCAAAGCCATTCGGGATCACCATCCCCGACCCTGCCGACCGGAAACCGAAGGCTTCATGATGGTCCCGCGCCTGGAAGCTATTATACACAATGGCATCGGGCCGGGCCGATAGCTTGGCGAGCATCCGTATGACCTGCTGCGTCCCGGACTTCTCCGTCGCAACGTCATAGAGCGATTGCCGGATATTCCAGGCAACAGACACGCGCGGGCCAGCCATCAGGCCAGCCAGCGATGCGATCAGATTGCCATGATACATCCAACCCTGGATCACATCCGGCCGGAACCGTCGGATGATCCGACGCAGCCGCAGCGGCGCCGACAGCAGTCGTGGGGAACGGCTCAGCTCGAGATGATCGACGCCGATTCCATGCCCGGCGAGGATGTCGCTATAATGGCCCCTTCCTGACAGCGAAACGACATGCGCATCTTGCCGTTCACCTGGGCGGTCGAGGAGCAGGTTCGCCAGCGATCGCTCAGCGCCGCCCATCTCCAGAGCGGTGATGATGTGCAGGATGCGGGGCACTGCCATTACCGCCAGTAACCGGTCGGACCGCGCGCGACGATCGCGCGGACGCATTGCACACGGCGACGCGGAGGCAGTTCGATCCTGCCCACAGCCCTAGGTCGCGCACCCTTCCAAATCCAGTGACGTTTCACCAGGGACTATCCGTTCAACGTGTTCAGATAATAATACCATTGGGCGGCCATATACATCAGAAAGATGACCAGCGTCGGGATGCGTACCGCCGGCCTGGTCATCATGATCGCGGCGATCGCAAACGGGTAGAACATCGCCAGAAAACGGAGCGAATAGAAGGAGGTGAAGATATTGACGAAGACGAGCGCCAGCACGCAAAGCGTAAAGCGTCCTTCAAGAGATCGAAAAGTTTCCCGATAATTCTGCAAGAAGATGGCGAAGAGGATTACCCAGAAACTCAAGTAGAGCAGGCCGCTCGACGCATCGGCATATTCGGCGCGCCGATCGCCGACGAATGTCAGGATCGAACCCCTCAACGGTCCGATCATCAGGCCGACCGCGAGCCCGAAACCGACGACCAGCGCCAATCGCACCTCCTTCGACCATCCCGACAGCTTGCCGCCCTCGTCAGCCGTGATGCTGCAAAGCACATAAATCGCCAGAAAGATAAGCATCGATGTATGTATGGTCGCGGCAAACAGACAAAGAGCGATCGCAATCAGATTGGATTTCGGGCGGAGAAGGTAGACGATATACAGAATTGAAACCGCCAAAGCCGATCTGAGCTGTGAATAGGCAAGATCGAAAACAAGCGGGTTCGCGATTAAAGGAAGGCAAAAATATCCGCCATGGCGATAAAGAATCATCGCGGCAGACACGACCCATATTGTCGATATTATCTGGAAAAATAACGTATGATCGATGGGAATGACCCCATCCTGGATCATCTTGATCAAAAATTCCCAAGTATATTCCGCAGTAAAATATGATGACAACGTATCATATTCAAAATAGTTTAATACCGAATCTCCGGTGATAATTTTCTGTGCGTATATTTCCCGATCCCAAAGCATCTTGTTGGTTGCCGATAACAAGATGTCAGACCATGGGATGAGCGAAATCATCACCATAATCAGTGCAGGAATGATATATGATTTACCGCTGCGATGCTTAGGTGAATTATATTGATTTATTTCACGCATCGAGCAATAGCTTTACTGAAATTTTGACTGCAGGAAGTTTCACGGTGAAAATTCTTTTCCTGACTTCGTCCATGGGAGGGGGTGGCGCTGAACGGGTGGCCGCGCTGCTCGCCAACGCCTGGACCGCCCGCGGGCATGACGTCACTCTTATGCCGACTTTCTCAGCCCGCGGAGAGTGTGTCTATCAGTTAGCGGAAAGGGTCGAACTGGAGTTTCTTTCGGATCACTGCAAAGCTGGGGCAAGCCGGCTCGCGCGGCTCAAAATCTTGCGCCGGTTCATAGGGGCGTTGCGGCCCCATGTCATCGTTTCATTTTTGCCCCATGTGAACATTGGCGCGTTGATTGCCGCCAAGGGCACCGGTATTCCTGTCATCGCCTGCGAACGCACCTATCCACCGCGGCTCATGCCGCCGCTCCCCCTTTCCTACCGCATCCTTCGCCGTCTGACCTATCCTTGGGCGGCCGCGCTCGTGGGGCAAACCGAAGCGACAGCCGAATGGTTGCGGCGGCGTGCGCGCCGGGCAAAGATCGTGGTCATTTCCAATCCCATTGCCTTGCCGATGGTCGATGCAGATCCCGTCATCCCGCCGACAGCGTTGTTGAAGTCGGAGAATCGGGTCATATTGTGGGTGGGCCGGATGGACGCCGCCAAACGGCCTGAAGTGATGATCGACGCCTTCGCTCGGCTCGCGGGCGCGGCCAAAGAATGGAAACTTGTCATGCTGGGTGACGGTCCGCTGCGCCCGATGCTGCAAGCCAGGCTCGCGGAGCGGGGGCTCGACGGACACATATTCCTGCCCGGCTTCGCCGGCAATCTCGCCAGCTGGTACGGCCGCGCCGACCTGTATGTCATGACCTCCAGCTACGAAGGCTTTCCGAACAGCCTGCTGGAGGCGATGGCGCATGGCGTGGCGTCGGTGGCGTTCGACGTCGAAACCGGCCCCGCGCAATTGAGCGATAGCGGACGTCGATTGCGGTTACTGCCCGACAACAGCCATGTGGAGCGGCTTCAGAAGACCCTGCAGGATCTGATGACCGACGATCCGCAACGCGCAGCCCTGTCGCGCACCGCTCGCGAGGTCACCGATGTCTATTCGCTCGATGCGATCTTGTCGGAGTGGGATAGCCTGCTTCGCGACGTCGCGGCCGAGGATCAAGCGGTCGCAGACCCAATCTCGTCATAGAGGAACGCCGCAACGCCGACGGGCCAGGCGAGCAACTTCAGCGCCCAGCCGGCAAGCGTCTTGGGAGGGTGCCGCACGGTTCGGCCGCTCCGGCGCAGATGCCACGCAAAGCGTGTGTGGTTGGCGGCGATCTTCACCACTTGGGTTGGCGCCTTCGCCAACCAGCGCCAGTCATGATCCAGAAATGCCGCAGCAGCATAGCATTGCCCTTCGGCGACACCGCGCATTTTGGCCACCGTCTTCTGGCTGTGAATCAGCGAATCCGGCTCGACATGATAGATGCGCACGACATCATTGACGTAGCGGGTCCGATATTTTCGGGCGATCGCGTTCCAGATCAACCCTTCGCCGACCAGCCCCTGGATGAACTCGGGAAAGGGATAATCCCGAAGCACCGCCAACCGCTGAAAGCCCCATTTTTCGCCGCCGATACCGTCGCCCAGCGTCGATGACAGCGTGTCGCTGTCATACGGGCTGGTGGGATAGCGGTCGCCGACGATCGCACCCGCTTCGTCGATGCACAGGCCGGTAACCCCGACATAGGCATCGCGATCCGCTTCCGGGATCGCGGCCCAACGATCGCGAAAAATCTGGAGTGCGTCAGCCGGCGCCGTATCATCGCTGTCCCAGCACAGGAACAATTCGCCCCGCGCCTCGCGAACGCCGCGATTGAACGCGGTCTTCTTGTGCCCATTGGGCTGATGAAAATAGCGGATCGGGAAATCGGCCTCGCGCGCCCATGCCTCGACCAGTTCAGCGGTATTGTCGGTCGATCCGTCATCGACGACGACCCATTCGAAATCGCGGAAAATCTGCGCCGCGATGCTTTCGTAAACCCGCGGCAACGTGTGCGCACGGTTATAGCTGGGGGTGAAAATCGTAAAGAGCGGCGCCGCCATGATTATTCGGCCAGCAGGCGCTGGGCTTGGGGATCACGCGACGCGAGGATGTTCTGCACCATCGGAAAGGGATGATCGCGATCCGTGACCGGATGCCATGCGCCATCAGCCTTCGCCTTATCCAAGGCAAAGATCGCGAAGCCCTGCGCGATCAACAGGTCGTGGATATCGGCATAACGATAGCCGAACTGCGCGAAATGCACGTCGCCAACCTCGATGAGCAGATGCCGGGTCCGCCCCAGTGATTTCTGGAGCCCTTTCAAAACAAAAAACTCGAATCCCTCGACATCGATCTTGATGAGATCGATGTCCTCGTCGGGCAGCAACATCTGCGCCGGAATCGTCGGGACAACGATCTCGCCATGACCAATCTGATTCATGTCGTCGGATCGCATGTCGCTAAAACGCGCCCAGCCAAAATCTTCGCCGCAAGCCGCGTTCACCGGGTGAATATTGGGCGTTTGGTTCAGTCGCAAGTTTTGCGACATCAGCCCGAAGATCCGCGGATGCGCCTCAAACGCAAAAACTTTTCCATCCGGCCCAACGGCTTTTGCACCAGCAAGAACGAGATCGCCGATATTGGCACCGATATCGACATAGGTGCCGCCCGGTTTCAGCAGCGACTGGATGATATCGACATCGTCCGACCGTTCGTTGGCGTAGAGCCAGAGCGTCATCGACAGCGCCGTGTTGAAGAAATGCAGCTGATAGCCGCGGCGCTGAATCTTGAAACCCAGCTTTTCGGCAAGGCCGGAACGCGCCAACAGGCGCGAAGCCAGAAAGCGCATGGGCTGCCGCTCTTCACCCAGTCGTTTGACGATATGCGAAATTTGCATGCTTACTCCATGTTCGTTCTGAGTGGTGCCGCGCTTCCGGCCTTGGGCCCGCGCCCAAACACCGCGCAATTAATCCCGAGCGTCCTGTACACGGCGCGAAAGGCGAGCGCACGATAACTGACCAGAGCGATCGAAGCCGCGAGGGCTGCCCCGGTCAATCCCAAGAGGGGGATGAGGACCAGGCAGAGGATCAACGATATTGCCAGGCCGATGCCGACGAGCGCGGTGATCCGGTTGTGGTGGCCCGTCATGTTAAGCAGATAGACCGGATCACCAAAGAAGAAGGTGGCGAAATGACCCGCAGCCAGGATCGAAAGCGCCAGGCCGGCGCCGGCATATTCGGCCCCAAAAACCAGCGTGATAATCTGTTCTGAAAAGATGATGAGGGGGATCGCGGTCGCGGCGCCGGCCAGCATGATCAGTCGGCCAGTTTGCCGGACAAGGCGTTGCAACAGCTGATGCTCGCCCGCCGCGAACAGCCGGGCATATTCGGGCGCGAGCACGATCGTGGCGGCGCCATAGGCAAACGCAACGAGCAACCCGCCCTCCACCGCCACGCGGTAAAGGCCCACCGCCGCTTCGTCGGCGATCAGGCCGAGCACCAGCAGGTCGACCCGCATCAACGCCATATAGACCAGCGCGTTCAGCATGAAGCCGAGGCCCGTTTGCAACAGTTCCCCCGCTCCGCGCACCTGGCTGGCGTCGTCGACGACGTGATGACGCAGCAGCGACCACAAATGGCCGCCCGCGATCAGCAACAAAAGCGTAACCGCTATAAAACGCCCCTCGACCGCGATGTCGGCATCGTAGCGGTTCAGGGCGAGTATGAGCGCCGCGCTGATCAGCAACGTCGCCCCCGACAGCAGTAACGTTCCATAGAGTTGGAACGACAGGGTGCGCCCGAGCCCCCGCAAAACGCCGATCGTCACTTCAAAAAACGCCGCGGGCACGATCAGCCACAGACCGAATTTCATCAACTCGCCCAGCGACGTCTGCGGCGCCAATTGCAAGGCCACTTGCCCGATCAGGACGATCGCGAGAGCGGCGGCGCCGACGAGCAGATAGCCTTTACGAATTGTCGCGCGAACATTCACGGCGGTCGCACTGCCGCGCGATGCCGCGATGTCGCGCGTCAACAGTTCGGGCAAACCCAGCCTTGCCGGTAACAACAGCAACCCGACAGCCGCAATGACGAAGGAATAGGCACCGAATTGCGCGGGGCCGAGCCAACGCGCAAAGATGATGCCCACGCCAACCGCAACAGCACGATCAACCAGGCTCACGGCGCCGACGCCGGCGGCTTGCTGAATGAAGGAACGGAGTTGCATACAGATTGAGCCCGTATTTGCGCGCCGGTTTACAGGCGCAAATCGCTTTCGGCGAGCGGCAGGATGCCCTTTACGTCGACCAGAATGGCGTCCGCTTTGCCAAAGACCCGCAGCGCGGCGCTTCCGCCTTCGGCAAATTCACGATGCGCGACCGCCAGGACCACGGCGTCATAGTCGCCCGCGGCCGGATCGGTCAGGTCGATCCCATATTCATGCTGCGCTTCGGCGGCGTCGACCCACGGATCGTGGACATCGACCTGCGCGCCATATTCCTTCAGCTCCGACACGACATCGACGACGCGGGTGTTGCGAATGTCGGGGCAATTCTCTTTGAACGCCAGCCCGAGCATCAGGATGCGGGCGCCCTGCACCGGCAGGTTGCGCTTGATCATCAGGCGGACGATCTGACTGGCGATATAGCCCCCCATCCCGTCGTTGACCCGGCGTCCGGCCAGGATGACTTCGGGGTGATAGCCGACCGACTGGGCCTTGTGGGTCAGATAATAGGGGTCGACGCCGATGCAGTGTCCCCCGACCAGGCCGGGGGTGAATTTCAGGAAGTTCCATTTGGTGCCCGCGGCGGCGAGCACGCTGTGGGTGTCGATGTCGAGTTTGCCGAAGATGATCGACAGCTCGTTCATCAGCGCGATGTTCAGATCGCGCTGGGTGTTTTCGATCACCTTCGCGGCCTCGGCCACCTTGATGCTCTGGGCCATGAAGGTGCCCGCGGTGATGATCTCGCCGTACAGGCGATCGACCCATTGCGCCGCTTCGGGCGTCGAACCGCTCGTCACCTTGCGGATCGACGGCAGGCGATGTTCCTTGTCACCGGGATTGATCCGTTCAGGGCTATAGCCACAGAAGAAATCATGGTTGAAAGTCAGGCCGCTGACCCGCTCCAGGATCGGCACGCAATCCTCTTCGGTACAGCCCGGATAGACGGTGCTTTCATAAATCACGACGTCGCCGCGCTTCAGCGCGCGGCCGACCGTCTCCGACGCCTTGATCAGCGGGGTCAGGTCGGGGCGCTTATGCTGGTCGATCGGCGTCGGCACGGTGACGATGAAGACACGCGCCTGCGCCAGATCGGCCGGATCATGCGAAAAACGCAGCTGGCTCGCCGCGGCCAGCTCGTCCGCGGTCGTTTCCAGCGTATCATCGCGTCCCTCGCGGAGCGCCGCGATCCGCGAAACATTGATGTCGAACCCGACGACCGAACGCCGACGGCCGAACTCGACGGCCAGCGGCAACCCGACATAGCCGAGACCAAGCACGGCGATGGCAGCAGAGTCAAAATCGGGAAGCGATGCGGGGGAAGTCTCGCTCATTTTTGAAAATAATCCCTATACCAGGCAACGAATTGGCGGACGCCGTCGCGAAAATCGGTTTGCGGTCGATAACCGGTCAAGCGTTCGAGCAGGCTGGCATCGGCCCAGGTTGCCGGGACATCGCCCATCTGCATCGGCATCAGATTGCGCTTTGCGGTCATCCCGAGCGTTTCCTCGATCGCGGCGACGAAATCGAGCAGCCGAACCTTGTCATTGTTGCCGATGTTGACGATACGGAACGGCGCGACGGGCGACAGGCTGTCGCCGGGTTCGATATCGGCGGCGCTTGCCGGACGTTCGGGCACGGCGTCGATCAGCAACCGGATGCCGCGGACCAGATCCTCGACATAGGTAAAGTCGCGGTACATGTCGCCGTTGTTGTACAGGTCGATCGGCCGACCATCCAGCATGGCATCGACAAATTTGTAGAGCGCCATGTCGGGGCGCCCCCACGGGCCATAGACGGTGAAGAAACGGAACATCGTCGTCGGCACGTTCCACAGATGGGCATGGGCATGCGCCATCGATTCGGTCGCCTTCTTGGTCGCCGCGTATATGGTCAGCGGCGTGTCGGCCTTTTCCGTCTCCTGGAACGGCATTTCGTCGTTGGCGCCATAGACTGACGACGTCGACGCCATCAGCAGATGCGCCACCTGGTTGCGGCGCGCCGCGTCCATCACGTTGAACGTGCCCACGACATTGGCCGAGATATAGGCATGGGGGTTTTCGAGCGAATAGCGCACGCCGGCCTGCGCCGCGAGATGGACGATCACATCGGGTTTGAAATCGTCGATCGCGTCATCGACCCGCGCGCGATCCTCGAGCATCGCTTCGACCGCGCGGAAATGCTGATTCTGCATCAGGACCTGGTGCCGGCGACGCTTCAGATTGACGTCGTAATAATCGGTCATCCCGTCGAAACCGGCGACCTCATACCCTTCGGCCAGCAACAGCTTGGCGAGATGAAAACCGATGAAGCCGGCGGTGCCGGTCACGAATATTTTGCGTCGCACGTAAATCTCCGAAAGACGGGGTTAGTTTCGGGCGGGAAGCCGTGCCGGGCGGCTTGAGCCCGCCACCTGGCGCTGAAGGCTCAGTTGGTCGAGCGCGATATCGACGCCGGAATCGACATTGGTGGCGTCGAGTTCGACCTCGAACCAGTACCAACGGCAAGGAGACGCTGGTAAATTGATTGTCTGGCTGCCGACCCCTTCGGCAAGCCGACCGGAATCGGCCGACTTGCCGCCACTGATGCCGGGATCGGTACACGACAGGCGGTAACGCAGCTCGGCACCGGGCGACGCCTTCAGTCCGGCCAGTTCCCAGCTCAGCTGATAGCGCCCCGGCGTCAAGGCCGTGATCTGGCGCACCGCGACTCCGCTCGATGACGGCAGACTGGAAAGCAGCAAGCTGCCCTTTGCCGGGTCGATGCTCACACCGATTTCACCGCTCTGCATCATTTCCCAATCGACGGGCGAAAAGCGCGGAACTTGCGAAAAATTGGCGTTTACGAGGCTATCGCCGGGCGTCGTTTTCAACCCGAGCGCCCGCGCCAGATCGGAGGCAATATCATATTGGCTCGACTCCACCAACCGGTTGACGAGCAACGGGTCGGTATCGAGCGGCTTGCGCTGGTTCCATGGCGGCCGCGCGATACGAAGGCGCAGTTCGCCGACTTGGGGCACGGCTTGCGAGAAGCGGAGCGCGGCGGCCCAATATTCGTCGCCCCAGTCGGGCGCGCGGCCCAACATCGGAGCCAGCGCCTGAATGGCGCCCGGGTTCAGCGTCGCGGTCGCCAACCGTTCCAGGTAAAAGCTGCGCACCTCGGTGCTGACCGCCATCGCGCGATCGAACAGCTTGATCACCTGCTCGGGACGGTTCTTCGGCAATTCTTCATCGATCAGCATCGCGTTGATCAGCCGGTCGCGCCGCGTGACCTTGCCCGCGAGTTGCAGCAGCGCCTCTGATTGCTGCCGGTCACCGTCGGCTGCCAACCCGGCGATCAAGATCGGCAGGGCGTTAGCCGCCAGCGGCTCCGCGGCAAAGGCGCGCTCGGCCAGACGGCGCTCGGGCGCGCCCGGGCGGGCTTTCGGGTTTTTGACGAGACGGGCACCATAAAGCGCGCGCGCGGCGCCCGCCTGCGCCAGCCCCTGTGGCGGCACGCCAACGGCCATCGCAACGGCGGGTTTGCGCGTCTGGTTCGCGATCGCGAAACTCGTCGCGCCAACCGCGACGGCCGCCAGCGCGCCCATCCCCAACACAAGATATCGTCTGTCCATTTTCACGCGCCAACCGCTTTCCGACCTGGGACGTTAATCAGACTTCTCGGCGTTCTTGTCGGCGCCATAGCCATAGCCGTAGCCATAGCCGTAACCATAGCCGTAACCGTAGATCTCGTTCCGGCGGCTGACCTTGGTAACCAGCGCACCAAAGATCTGGGCGTCCGACTGCCGCAGGCGGTTGAGCGCCGACTTGATCGCTCGCGAGCTGTTGCTCGACGCATCGATCGTGAAGATGAGCCCTTCGACGCGGCGTGAGAGCAGCGGCGCATCGGCGAGCCCAAGGACCGGCGGGGAATCGAGAATGACATGATCATATTCGTTCTGGAGCAATTCGATCAGCTGCCCGAGCCGCGACGAGCTGAACAGTTCGGCCGCATTGGGCGGGGTGGGGCCCGCGAGCATATAGTCGAAGCCGAAGGTATCCGACGTCGCAATCAAGCTGGTCACGTCGTCCGAACCGGTCAGATAGTTGCTCAAACCCTGCTTGTTCTCGATCCCCAGCATCTCGTTCAGCGACGGGCTGCGAATGTCGGCATCGATCAAGATGATCTTTTTGCCGGTCGATGCGAACACATGCGCGACGCTCAGCGCCGAGCTGCTCTTGCCTTCCGCCGGCCGCGTCGACGTCAACAGGAAGCTGCGCGGCGCGCCATGATGGGTCAGGAAGGTCAGGTTGGTCTGCGCGGCCAGATAGGCCTCGTAAACCATGGACTTCTTGTCGAGCAGAAGGTTTTGGAAGTCGTCCGATTCCACGCGGGGAATCGACCCGAGCAGCGGCAGGCCGAAGCGCTCGTTGACTTCCGCCGGATCGCGGATCGACTGATCGAGTTGTTCGAGGATGAACACGAGGCCGCCAGCGAACAAAAATCCCGCGATGATCGACAACAACAGATTCAGGAACAGCTTCGGACTCGACGGCGCATTGGGCACCGTCGCTTGATCGACGACGGCAATATTGTTCGTCCCAACACCGGCAACGCCGATTTCCTTGTAGCGCTGAAGCAGACCGTCATAGAGTTGCCGATTGGTATCAACCTCGCGCTGCAAGATCGTATATTCGATCGATCGGCGCTGTTGACTACGATAATCACCGGTGACGCGATCGAGTTCGGCCATCAGGTCGCGTTCGCGTTTGACGGCACTGTTATAGGACTCGCGGTTGACGGTTTGTGTCCGCCCGGATTCCGTCGCCAACGAGCGACTGATGCTTTCGAGTTGCTCGCGCTTGGCGATCAATTCGGGATAATCTTCGCCAAAGGTCGACCGCAGCTGGGCCAGCTCGGCGGTCACCTCTGCGCGGCGCTGCCGCAGGATGCTGACCGCATTATTGCCGGCGGCGTCGGCGACTGCCGTCGAATTGGCAATCTGGCTTTCCGCCGCGATCCGAGCATCGCGTGCCGCAGACAGTGCTTGGCTGATCTGTTCGATGTCCGCCGATACCAGCGTGCGCTCTACCGTCGTGCGGCCGTTGGCATCGCTGCGCCCCTGCAGCGTGATGATGTCATTGTTGGTCGCATAATTGATCAGCTCGCGCTCAGAATCTTCAAGATTTCGGCGCAAGCTGACGATGCGTTCTTCGAGGAAGCGCCGCGCATCGCTGGTCGCGGCATAGCGACGGTCCAGGCTCGCGGCCACGAACTGCTTCACCCAAAGGTTGGTCAGACGCGCCGACAAGGCAGGCGACGGCGTCGAAAAGCTGACGTCCACCAGGCTCGATGTTCGCACGGGCGTGATGGTGACCGCATCCATCAGGATACGCGCTGCCCGCTCCGCCATGCGCTGGCGCGCCTCGCTGGTGCGCATGTCGCCGTCTTCCGCCTCGTCCAACCCGTAGAGCTTGACGAATTCTTCGTCGTTAAGGAGGTTGCCGGCCCGCACCGCACGCTCCGACAGCGAGCGCGATTCCAGCAGATTATATTGGGTGTTGTAGAAGGCGATCTCGTTCGTCAGATTCTTTTCGCGCGCGCCCTCGACCTCGGTCTCGACCGGCGCCTGCGGCGAAATTTCGACGCGCGAGGTGCTCGTGTAAAGCGGCGTGGTCAAAAACGTCGCGATCAGGCCGAGCGCGACGCAGCCAAGAACGGCGCCCAAGACCCATGCCTTGTGGTTGAGCAGCGCGACAAAGGCGCGCTCGAGCATATGCATGTCGAAAAATCCGCCCTGATAGGACGCTTCGCGCGTGTCCATATCGGGAAGTCGCGGATTTATCGCCGAACGCCCGGCTTTTACACTGTCCATCTGTTTTGCTGTCCGTCTTAGATCTGGTTGCCGAGGATGATGAGCGGCGTGGTCAGCAGCGTCGATGCCTTCAAAATATTGTCGAACATCCGGCGCTGCGGGGAATCGCCCACTACTACGACGTCATTGGGATAAATCTCCGGGTCGCCGTAATTGCCGCGGCGGATCGCCTGAAGATTATAGGCGCCGACATATTGCTGTCCCTCGACCTTGCGAAAGATCAGCACCTCATCGAGCTTCGAGAATTCGGTCGTGCCACCGGCTAGCGCGATAGCGCGCATCAGCGTCACCTTGCCATAGATGGGGAATTGCCCGGGTTTCGTGACTTCGCCATCAACCGTTACCGACTGGGCCAGCATCAGCGCCGGATTTGTCGGCACCTTGAAATTCACGCTGACGTTCGGGTTGCGAATAAAGCGCCCAGCCAGGCGCTGTTCGATCTCGCGCGCCACTTGATCGGGCGTTTTTCCCGCACCGTCGACCAGCCCCACGAGCGGGAAATTGAACTTTCCTTCGCCGTCGGTCAGCACGTCGCGCTGAAGATCGCGAACGCCATAAACATCGACGGCAAGCTCCGTGAACGGCCCGACAAAGGACTGCCGCGACGTCTGGCGCGTATCGTTGCCGCCCGGGGTTGGCAGGTCGGTCAGCAACGTCACGCCCGACGCCGGGTTAACCGCCACCGGTCCAGGAGCCTTTGAACAGCCCGACAGCGCTATCACCGCGACAACAAAAAGGATTCGCAGGCCATTCATAAATGAAGATTCCAGACCGAGGATTATTAGGTAAATGAAAAACGCCCATAGGCAGAAACGAGGGGATACGGAAGCCCGCTAGTTCCTTTTTCCCAATCTGTCGCCGTCGGATCGAGCCCGGACGACGATCACGACCAGAAACGCGACCACCATCATCAACGACGGTTGCCGCAGCGGATAATCGACGAGACTGCCGATCGCGAGGAAGACAAAGCAGGTCGACAACGCCACCTGTTCGATCGTTGCAAGTCCGCCCGAACTCGGACGTTTGCGCAGCGCGGCAAGGATCGACCACGCAAGCCATCCGATCGCGGCGAGCGCGATCAGCACTGCCGGCAGCCCGCCCTCGATCGGAAACTGCAGCCAGTCGTTATGTGCATGATTGAAATATGTGGGCCGCAACAGCGCGTCGGGCTCCACGATCTGGAAGACTTTGGCAAAGGAACCAAAGCCCGATCCCCAAAGCCATTGGCCCCGCAGCAATTCCGTTACGGTGGACAACGCCTCCAGCCGCATCTCTGCGGCGGCGTCGCCGGAACTTCCGAGCATCCGGGTGACCGAACTCGCCCGGCCCGACACATAGGAAATCAGGCCAACGACAGCCACGATGACGATAGGCGCAACGGTAAGCGCGATCCGAACCAGCCTGTCCCAGCGCGCCGACTTTGCGGTGCGCAATTGATTCACCGGCTGATGGCGAAACCGATACCCCCAGCGGACGAGGACGAACGTCAAAATGAGCGCCAATGTGCCGCAAAGCAGTCCCAAACGCGAACCGGTGATCAGGATCAAGACGAAAAACAGGGCGACACTGCTGCCCAGCGCCGCGATGATAAGCGGCTTTCGTTGCTTGCGGACCATTTCCTTGACGATCAACCAGCTCGCCGCAACAATCGCCAAGGCCAGCAAAAAGGCCTGATGATTGCGATTGGCAAAAAGCCCGACCAGCCCCTCCTCATTGGTAATCCGGTACAGATAAAAAACGCTGCGCGGTCCCGCGACAAACTGCATCAGGGCAAATGCCGACGAAACGACGGCGAACCCCCAGACAAGCCACCACAGGCGCTCACGCTGCTCGGCAGGCGCCGCGGCCGCAACCAGCAGCGCCCCGAATGGAACAACAAGCGATAACAGGCTGTTGAGAGTCAGCGATGGCGTGAGGCTGATCGGCCGCCACCGGTCGCCGTGCCCGAGCAGCTCGTCCATTTTGAAAACGATGTCTCGGTTTGGCAGGCCCCGCCAGACATCCGACGGCAGCGGGATAAGCTGAACCACCATCCAAACCGCCAGCGCCGCGAGAAGCAATAGCGGTATCCTGATCGACCGCCAGGCCGCGGCGGGCGTACTCACGAGCGCCGCAAAGGCCAACAGGACAGCGAATGCGCGCAGAAAAGGCAGCGACGCGACGTCGCTGCGCGATGAACCGCCCATCAACGCGATGATCACGACGAACGCCGCAAGCATCACCCACCTGCCGCTCGCTGACATATCGCCAGAAAGGCTGAACAGAGGCCCCCTTCTGATCGACGATCGCTTGGTCGAAAATCGGCTCATCGAACAGCGTCGCCGTTCAACGGGCGCTGCGTCGGCGCGGCCCAGTCAAGGCTCATGGCTATTACAACTCCCATATTTTGCTTTGCCGCTCGCCGCTGAGCTTACGCGTTATCGGCCGTGTCGAGAAACCAGCGGTCCTGGCCTTCCAGACCAAGCGCGGTCAGACGTCCGGTCATATAGGCTCCCGTGTCGATCCCGATCCGATTCGCCGCCTCATCGACGGTTTCCGATATGGTGTGGCCATAAACGATTATTCCGTCAAAGCTATCTTCCGCTTCCAGAAACTCCTCGCGGATCCACCTCAGGTCGGACAGTTTCTGCCGCTCCAGCGGCACCCCGGGCCGCACGCCGGCATGGACGAATACATAGTCGCCGATCTGGACCATATCTTCGCCGCGGCCGAGGAAATCGACGTGCGCCTGCGGCACCACGTCCGACAATCGTTCGGCCACTTCTTCGAAACTCGCCGCCGCATAAGCCGCGTCGTCGCCCCAATAGCTGCGGATGGTGGCGTCGCCGCCAATGCGGACGAAGTAGCGCACCCGTTTCAAATCGCCGGTGAGCGCGGCGAGAAAACACTCTTCGTGATTACCGATCAGCATCACCACCTTGTCGAACGGCGCTCCCAGCCCGATCGCCCGCTCGATCACCGACGCGGAATCGGGGCCGCGATCGACAAGATCGCCAAGCAAAATCAATGTCGTGAAAGCCTTGCCGCGGGCGGCGTTATCGGCTTCGACCTTCGCCAGCAATTGCGCGAAAAGATCGTCACGGCCGTGTATATCGCCAATGGCATAGACGCGCTCGCCGTCCGGCACGCGCGAAAGCGCTGCCGACACCCGGTCGTCGCGTTGTCGGCGTTTCAAGAAACCAAGAAAGGACATATGGGCGTAATATCAACTATATCAGTAGCTTACAAAAACGAACTTGTCCGCCTGTCCCCTCGTTGACGGATGCCGTGCCACTTTGTGATACACCAACCGGACAGCCGATCGAGAATCCCTTGCGGTCGGCGCGGCGATTAGAGCCAAGTTAAGCCACCGGCAAGAGCTTTGCGCTAGGGCGGCCGGAAGACTAGCCGAGGAACCACCTGATTTATGCCTTTGGAACCGCCTTCGACACCATTATCCGCTCGCCGAAAGATCATGGTCGTGTTCGGCACCCGCCCCGAAGCGATCAAGATGTTTCCGGTTGTTCATGCCCTGCGCCAGCTGCCGACGCTTGACGTGCGCGTGTGCGTCACCGCCCAGCACCGCGAGATGCTCGACCAGGTGCTTGAAATCGCTCGCATCACCCCGGACATCGATCTGGACGTCATGCAGGCCAGTCAGACGCTGGACGGCCTTCTCGCCCGGCTTGTCGTCGGGCTGGGCGAGACATTCGACCGCGAACAGCCCGATCGCGTGCTGGTCCACGGCGACACACTGACGACGATGGCGGCCACCCTCGCCGCCTATTTCCGCAAGATACCTGTCGGCCATGTCGAAGCAGGCTTGCGCAGCGGCAATATCTATCACCCCTGGCCCGAGGAGGTGAACCGCAAGGTCGCCGGCGCGGTCGCCGATCTGCACTTTGCCCCGACCGCGACCGCCGCGGCCGCGCTCCGCGCCGAAAATGTGCCCGCCGAGCGCATCCATATCACCGGCAACACCGTCATCGACGCGCTGCTCGCGACCAAGGCGCGGATCGACGAAGATCCTTCGCTGGCGAGCGGCCTCGACCCGCTCGTTGCGCGCTTTGCCGGCAAGCGCATCATTGCCGTGACGTCGCACCGGCGCGAGAATTTCGGCGACGGGATGAACGCCATCGCCGAAGCGATTGCGGCGATCGCGGCGCGAAGCGATGTCGCGGTCGTCTTTCCGGTCCACCCCAATCCGCATGTCCGCAGCTGCATGGAACCGATCCTGGGCGGCCTGTCCAACGTGGCCTTGATCGATCCGCTCGACTACCCGCATTTCGTGCGCCTGCTCGCGACATCCGACCTGGTGCTGACCGACAGCGGCGGAGTCCAGGAAGAGGCGCCGGCGCTTGGCAAACCGGTGCTGGTCATGCGCGAAACGACCGAACGCCCCGAAGGCATCGAAGCGGGCACGGCGCGGCTTGTCGGAACCGACAAAGCGCGTATTGTTTCCGAAATTTTCAGCCTTCTCGACGATAAGGACGCCTATTCGGCGATGGCCCGCGCCCATAATCCGTTCGGTGACGGCACGGCGGCCAAACAGATTGCGGAGATTGTTGCGCGTGCCCATTGATACACAGCAGACGGTCACCGTCCTCGGGCTCGGTTATATCGGCCTGCCGACCGCGGCGC
>Ga0209232_1000019_pt1 | contig 113159 bp, 115 predicted proteins | sample ETNvirenome_2_60_FD_184066 | JGI IMG/M metagenome (GOLD analysis project Ga0209232, IMG submission 184066) | Marine viral communities from the Pacific Ocean - ETNP_2_60 (SPAdes) (version 2) | ecosystem: Environmental > Aquatic > Marine > Oceanic | place: Pacific Ocean | collected 2013-06-22 | reverse complement strand
CCCGCCGCATCTTCCCCTATCTTCTCGCTACCTGGAGGTTGCATGAGCAACGCGCGCCCGCTTTCCGAGCTTTTCCCCCGTCTGGATGAGATTCCCGAAGCCTATCGTCCGGACGCACCGGTGACGCAGCGCGATTATCTGGTCGATGGCGAGTTGATGCACTGGGACGGCCCGCTGGCCGAAGTTCGCAGCCCGGTGTTTCTGCGCGAGGCCGATGGCAGCGAGCATCAGGTGGTCCTCGGCAGCACGCCGTTGCTGGATGCCGACGCCGCGTTGCGTGCATTGGACGCCGCTGTCGCCGCCTATGACTACGGTCGCGGTGCCTGGCCGACCATGCGCGTGGCCGAGCGCATCGCCCATGTCGAGAGCTTTCTGGCGCGCATGCGCGAACAGCGCGACGCGGTGGTCAAGCTGCTGATGTGGGAGATTGGCAAGAACCTCAAGGATTCGGAGAAGGAATTCGACCGCACCTGCGACTACATCGTCGACACCATCCATGCTCTGAAGGAACTGGACCGCAGCTCCAGCCGCTTCGAGCTGGAGCAGGGTACGTTGGGGCAGATCCGTCGGGTACCGATGGGCGTGGCGCTGTGCATGGGGCCGTACAACTACCCGCTGAATGAAACCTTCACCACGCTGATCCCGGCGCTGATCATGGGCAACACGGTGGTGTTCAAACCGGCCAAGTTCGGTGTGCTGCTGGTACATCCGCTGCTCGAAGCCTTCCGCGACAGCTTCCCGGCCGGCGTCATCAATGTCATCTACGGTCGAGGCCGCGAGACGGTCAGCGCGCTGATGGCCAGCGGCAAGATCGACGTGTTCGCCTTTATCGGCACCCACAAGGGCGCCGCCGATCTGAAGAAACTGCACCCGCGTCCGCACCGCCTGCGCGCCGCGCTGGGGCTGGATGCGAAGAACCCGGGCATCGTTCTGCCGGATGTCGATCTGGACAACGCTGTGGAAGAGGCGGTGACCGGTGCGCTGTCGTTCAATGGCCAGCGTTGCACGGCATTGAAGATCCTCTTCGTGCACGAGGCGGTGCTCGATGGCTTTCTCGAACGCTTCGCCGCTCGCGTCAACGCGCTCAAGCCGGGCATGCCTTGGGAGCCCGGCGTCGCGCTGACGCCGCTGCCCGAGCCGGGCAAGACCGATTACCTGCATGCGGTGCTCGAAGACGCCGTGGCCAAGGGCGCGCGAGTGGTCAATGCCGGCGGCGGCGAGTCGCACCAAACCTTCTTTCATCCGGCGGTGCTGAGCCCGGTTGATTCGTCCATGCGTGTCTATCACGAAGAGCAGTTTGGCCCGCTGGTGCCGGTAGTGCCGTACCGCGACCTGCAGGAAGTGATCGACTATGTGACCGCCTCCGACTACGGCCAGCAGCTGTCGATCTTCGGCAACGATCCGGCGCAGGTCGGCGAGCTGGTGGATGCCTTCGTCAACCAGGTCGGTCGCATCAACATCAATGCCCAGTGCCAGCGCGGGCCGGACAGCTACCCGTTCAATGGTCGCAAGAATTCCGCCGAAGGCACGCTGTCGGTACATGACGCCCTGCGTGTGTTCTCCATCCGCACCCTGGTGGCGACGCGCTTCAACGAGGCCAACAAGCAGCTGGTCGACCGGATCATTCGTGACCGGCAGTCGAGCTTCCTGACCACCGACTACATCTTCTGACGGAGCGCCACAATGGCCGCACCCGTGCTCGCCCAGCCGCTGGTGCTGGGCATGATGCGCCTGCTGGAATACCCCGAGCTGGGTGAACCCCAGGCACTGCTGGCGTTCATCGAACGCTGTGTCGAGCGCGGGCTGAACGGTTTCGACCATGCCGATATCTATGCTGGCGGGCGCTGCGAGGCGCACTTCGGCGCGGCCCTGAGTCAGGCACCGGGGCTGCGTCAGCGCCTGCAGATCATCGGCAAGGCCGACATCGTGCCGGCCGGGCAGGATTGTTCGCGCTGGCGGGTCAAGCACTACGATTCCAGCTCCTGCTATCTGCGCCAGGCGGTGGACGGCAGCCTGACGCGGCTGGGTGTCGAGCGGCTCGACGGCTTTCTGCTGCATCGCCCGGACCCGCTGCTGCAGGTCGACGAGGTGGCCGACACGCTGAACGAGCTGATCGCCAGCGGCAAGGTGGGCTGAATCGGCCTGTCCAACGCAGAGGTGTTGCACTGCCAGGCGCTGGCGCAGCGCGTGCCACTGCGCTGCAACCAGATCGAACTCTCGCTGCAAGCCCAGCACGGGGTATGGAACGGCGGTTTGCATGCCTTGCAGGCCGCGGGCCTGCAAGTGCTGGCCTGGTCGCCCATGGCGGGTGGGCGCTTCGGCGAGCGTTTACGCAGCGCGCTCGAAGAAGTCGCCGCGGATCGGGGCGCGACTGCCAATCAGGTAGCGCTGTCCTGGCTGCGGCAGTTGCCCGGTCGTCCGCTGCCGATCCTCGGCAGCCTGCGCTGGGAGCGGATCGAGGAGGCGCTGCTGGGCGCTGAACTGACCCTCGACCGTCCCACCTGGTTCTACCTCAGCGAAGCGGCCCGCGGGCATGAGGTGGCGTAGGCAGGGGCTCATCTGTCCGCTATCCAAGGTGGAAAATGCTTCGCAGTTTTCCACCCTACGGGGTGGTTCGTAGGGTGGATGACGCTTCACCCATCCACCGCGTGGCATTCGCGATGGGACCGCATCGGCTACATCTTTGATGACCATACCCACGCTCCGGCGCGGACACGGGAGCTGCTGATGGTTCCACGCTGGAGCATGGGACCAACATCGATCTCCGTTCAGCAATCAGTAAACCTGCGATCGACGGGCGCTGCGAGTGGTCCAAAACAGTGCGCCGCTGTGCTAGGGTCGCGTCCGCCGCGGGACGACCCGCTGGCATGTCGAATCGTGCGGGGACGACCCTGCAGTTGATGGAGTCATCGTCATGCATTCGGCCTGGATCATGCTGATCGTAGCCGGCCTTCTGGAAGTGGGGTGGGCCATTGGCCTCAAGGCTTCCGAAGGCTTCACCCGCCCGCTACCCAGTGTGCTCACCATAGCGGCCATGGCTGGCAGCTTTTTCCTGCTCGCGCGTGCCATGCAGGTTCTGCCGGTGGGCACCGCCTACGGCATCTGGGTCGGTATCGGCGCATTGGGTACCGTGCTGCTGGGCATTCTCATCTTCGGCGAAAGCGCCTCGCCCGCGCGGCTGGTGAGCGTGCTGCTGTTGCTGGCTGGGCTGGTTGGTCTGAAGCTGAGCGCCTGAGGAGTCTCTGCGGCGCTCACTCCCGAACGTGTGCCCGTCAGTCCTGCAGCTTCAGATGCGAGATATCCGGCACCACGGCGGTGGTGTCGCGCGGCTTTTCGCCCATGTCGCTGCCCACCGGGGCAAGGCTGAACTGAGAAAGGTCCACGCGCGGCGCCTCTGGCTCGGGCCGGGCGTCCTGCAGGTCGACGCCGACCGGCGCAATACCGAAGTCCGGTGCCTCGACGTCGGCGAAGGCTGCCATGTATTCGTCACGCGGCGTCACCTTGAGTGTGGCCGGGGCGTCGCTCGTTTTTCCTGCGCTGCTCTCGGCGCTGGCCGCGCTGGCCGCCGTCGATGCCGGAGGCGGCGCCAGTTCGATTTCTTCCACATCGACGGGCAGCGGTTTGATTTCTACCTGCGCGCCGGCACGCTCCATCGCCTGGCGATATTTTTCGGCCGCGGCGAAGTCCAGATTCTGCTTGATCACGATGCGCCGGCCGGAGAACAGCAGCGCGATGCGCTGGGCGTCGGCCTGGAACAGCTTGGTCAGGTTGGCCTCGACCTGCTCGAGCTTGGCGCCCGGAAGCAGTTGGCCGGAAAAGGCGATCTCGTAGAGACTCATGGTGCGGTTCCTTTTGTAACCGATGCCATTGATCGTGGAGGCGGCGGGGCGCCTCGGGACGGAAACGTAAGCGAGGTGGCGATGATCTGGCAAAGAGCAAACTGCTGCACTCGCCGGTGTCACAAGTTTGCATGCCGCCATAGCGTCAGGGTAGCGGTGCGAACAGGGCGTCGATGTCGCGTTCGCCAAGCTGCAAGCTGCCGTCGACTGCACCTTCGAGCACACCGGCCGCGAGTTCGGCCTTGCGCGCCTGCAACTCGCGGATGCGCTCCTCGACGGTGCCGCGGCTAATAAGACGATAGACGAAGACCGGCTTGTCCTGGCCGATGCGATAGGCGCGGTCGGTCGCCTGGTTCTCCGCAGCGGGATTCCACCAGGGATCGTAGTGGATCACCGTATCCGCCGCCGTCAGATTGAGCCCGGTGCCACCGGCCTTCAGGCTGATCAGGAACAGCGGCACTTCGCCGGCCTGGAAGCGCTCGACCGGCGTGCGTCGATCATCGGTCTCACCCGTCAGCTTGACGTACTCGATGCCGCGCTTGTGCAGCGCCTGCTCGATCAACGCCAGCATCGAGGTGAACTGGGAAAACAGCAGCACCCGTCGGCCTTCGCTCATCAGCTCGTCGAGCATCTCCAGCAGGCTGTCGAGCTTGCCGGAGCTGCTGCCGCGTGCGGCTCGTGCCGACTCACCCTTCAGCAGGCGCAGGTCGCAGCAGACCTGACGCAGCTTGAGCAGCGCCTCAAGGATGACCATCTGGCTGCGCGCGAGTCCCTTGCGCTCGATCTCGTCGCGCACCTTGCGATCCATTGCCAGCCGCAAGGTCTCGTAGACCTCGCGCTGGACGTCATTCAGTTCGACCCAGTGGACGAACTCGTTCTTGGCCGGCAGCTCAGTGGCTACCTGTTCCTTGGTGCGCCGCAGCAGGAACGGCCGAATGCGAGCGCGCAGATGCGCCAGTCGTGCATCGTCGCCGTGTTTTTCGATCGGGTTGCGGTACTCCTGGGTGAAGCTTTTGGCGTCTCCAAGCCACCCGGGCATGAGGAAGTGGAATAGCGACCAGAGCTCGCCGAGGTGATTCTCCAGCGGTGTGCCGGTCAGGCACAGGCGCTGTCGGGTCTGCATTTCGCGTACGGCCTGGGCCGCTTTGCCGGACGGATTCTTGATGTGCTGCGCCTCATCGAGAATGAGTAGGTGCAGCGGCTGCTCACGCAGTGCGGCTATGTCGCGCGTCAGCAGCGCATAGCTGGTCAGCAGCAGATCGTGCTCGCCAAGTTCGCCGAAGTGTTTCTGCCGGGTGCTGCCCTTGAGCGTCAATACCCGTAGCTGCGGGGCGAAACGGCTGGCCTCGTCCTGCCAGTTGGGAATCAGGCTGGTCGGCATCACCACCAGCGCCGGACGATCGAGCCGTCCTGCCTGCTTTTCGGCGAGGATGTGGGCGAGGCTCTGCAGTGTCTTGCCCAGCCCCATGTCGTCGCCGAGGATGCCGCCTGCGCCCAGCTCGCGCAGCGTCTGCATCCAGACCAGGCCCTGCTGCTGGTAGGGCCGCAGTTTGCCCGCGAGCCCGGTTGGGGTCGGGCAGGCCTTGATGTCAGGGTTGCGCAGGCGGCCGGCGAACTCACGCAGTCGTTCACCGCCTTTCCATTGCGGTGCCAGGCTGTCGAGCCCGGCCAGGCGCGCGCCGTCGGCCTTGCTCATACGCAGCGATGGCCCATCCATCTGCTCGCGCATGTAGAGCTCACCGAGGGTCGCCAGAATCGGCTTGATGCGCCCCAGCGGCAGCGTCACGTGCAGCGCCTGCTTGTCGTGTTGTCCCGGCCGGTCCAGTTGCACGCGCAGCTGCTCCTCATCGCTACGCAGCGCGATGGCGCGAGGGCTGAGCAATTGAGGGTTCTGGCGGATCAGCCGCAACAGGATCGGCAGCATGCCGATACGCTGCCCGTTGACGATGATGCCGAGATCGAGATCGAACCAGTCCTCATCAGCTGACTCGTCAATCTGCGCGTACCAGCTGTCGATGGCGGTCAGGTCGTAGGCGAAGCCGGGATGGATATCGATCTGCCAGCCTTGTCGGCGCAGTTCGGGCAGTTGCTCCTGAACGAACCTGAGCCAGGCATCTTCGCCGGGCAGCTGGAACATCTCCGCCGACTCCTTCGGCAGCGCCAGGCTCTGGCGCAGCGCCGGCCGGAAGCCCAGCTGTTCAAGTTGTCTGCGCAGTGCCTGTTCGGCCTGAGGGTGGCGTGCGATCAGCTGCAGCTCGTTGCCGACCAGATGGCGGACACGTTCGCCGTCGCGTTTGCCATGGATACACGCCTCCCCGTAGAGAAACGACAGGCCGGCGCGATGCTGATGGTCGCTGACCATGCGCTGGTTGCCCGGCTGGTAGTTGATTGCTAGATGACTGCCGAGACTGAGCAGCGGTACGGGCGGCAGGTCGTCGATCAGTCGTTCGTCGCGAGGCGCCAGCGGAGGGCTCATCTGCCAGGCCCTCTGTGTCGGAATGCGGCAAGGCAGGTCAGCCGACTGTGGACCGGATATCGGTGCGAAGTGCTCATAGTGGCTTCATTTCGATCAGCAGCCCGAGGCTGTCATGGTCGATGTAGGTCAGCCGGCCAGGGATCAGGCGAACCCGCTGCGTCAGGCGCTCGCTGGTGAGCAGTTGGCCGTACTCGCCGAAGCGGTTCACCCAGAAGGTCATGTCGGTCTGCATATAGCGCCCGGGTCTGACCCTCAGCAGACCCTGAATCGGGTAGTGCTCGAAATGGCGTTGCCCCTGGTGCAGTGCAATGGTCGGCGCATCTTCGCTGACTGCTTGCTGCCAGGCGCGTTGCATCAGTACCTGGTAGCCCTGGTCCGGCGTAAGCCTGGCGGCGACATGCTCGAGGGCCGGCTGGCGTTCGGCGCGCCTGTCCAGCATCTGCGCACTATCGGCCCAGTCGTAGGGCGCGTGCTGGCTGGCTTCCAGTGGCGGGGCGTGGCGAAACAGGATCAGCTCGACGCGATATAGCGCCTCGGCGTGAGCCTGAGGCGCCAGCAGCGTCAGCAGCAAGACCAGATAGCGAAGTGGCATCTACGATCCTTGCTCATTGGGCGCCAGCCGCTCGAGCAGCGCTTCCAGCGTATTGAAGCGTTCCTCCGGGCGTTCCATCGGCACCTGGAATTTGAACAGCGTGGCGCCTTCGAACTTGTAGCGATTCGGCTGGCTCTGGATCAGCTTGATCAGCACCATCGGGTCGACCGAGGTGTCGGCCGAGAACTCGATGCGCCCACCCTGCGGGCCTGCGTCGATCTTGGTAATGCCGAGCTTTTCCGCCTGCAGCTTGAGCAGTGTCAGGCGCACCAGGTTCTTCGTCGGTTCCGGTAGCAGGCCGAAGCGGTCGATCATCTCCACCTGCAGTTCTTTCAGCCCGTCTTCGTCGGCCGCATTGGCAATGCGCTTGTAGAGGATCAGGCGGGCATGCACATCCGGCAGGTAGTCTTCCGGGATCAGGGCTGCCAGGCGCAGGTTGATTTCCGGCCCGCCGCCGAGCGGCTGCTCCAGATTCGGCTGCTCGCCCTTGCGGATCGCCTTGACCGCGCGCTCGAGCATTTCCATATAAAGGGTGAAGCCAACCGCCTGGATCTGCCCGCTCTGGCCCTCGCCGAGCAGCTCGCCGGCGCCGCGGATTTCCAGGTCGTGGGTGGCGAGGACAAAGCCTGCACCGAGGTCCTGGGCATTGGCGATGGCCTCCAGGCGCTTCTGCGCGTCATCGGTCATTGCCTTGCGGGTCGGGGTCAGCAGATAGGCATAGGCCTGGTGGTGACTGCGCCCGACCCGGCCACGCAGCTGGTGCAGCTGCGCAAGGCCGAACTTGTCGGCGCGCTCGATGATGATGGTGTTGGCACTCGGCACGTCGATGCCGGTTTCGATAATGGTCGAGGCCACCAGCACGTTGAAACGCTTGTGGTAGAAGTCGCTCATGACCTGTTCGAGGTCACGCTCGCGCATTTGCCCGTGGCCGATCGCGACGCGTGCCTCCGGCACCAGTGCCTGCAGGTCGGCGGCGCATTTCTCGATGGTCTTCACATCGTTGTGCAGGTAATAGACCTGGCCGCCGCGCAACAGCTCGCGCAGCAGCGCCTCCTTGATCACGGTGTTCTGCTGTTCCATGACGAAGGTGCGAACCGACAGCCGGCGCGCCGGCGGCGTGGCGATGATCGACAGGTCGCGCATGCCGGCGATGGACATGTTCAGCGTGCGTGGAATCGGCGTGGCGGTCAGCGTGAGGATGTCCACTTCGCTGCGCAATGCCTTGAGCTGTTCCTTCTGGCGCACGCCGAAACGGTGTTCCTCGTCGATGATGACCAGGCCCAGGTTGCTGAACTTGACGTCATCCTGCAGTAGCTTGTGGGTGCCGATGAGAATATCGATCTTGCCCTCGGCAAGCTCGGCGATAGCGTTCTGCACTTCCTTGGCGGACTTGAAGCGGCTCATCACCTCGACCCGCACTGGCCAGTCGGCGAAGCGGTCGCGGAAGCTGTTGTAGTGCTGCTGAGCGAGCAGGGTGGTCGGCACCAGTACGCCAACCTGCCGGCCGCCATGGACGGCGATGAAGGCGGCGCGCATGGCCACCTCGGTCTTGCCAAAGCCGACGTCACCACAGACCAGACGATCCATCGGCTTGGCCGACAGCAGGTCCTCGCGTACCGCGTCGATGGCGGCCTGCTGATCGGGCGTCTCTTCGAACGGAAAGCCTGCGGCGAACGTCTCGTAGTCGACCTGCGGGTCCTTGAAGGCATAACCCTCGCGTGCGGCGCGGCGGGCGTAAATATCCAGCAGCTCGGCCGCGACATCGCGGACCTGCTCGGCCGCCTTACGCTTGGCTTTCTGCCAGGTCTCCGAGCCGAGCCGGTGCAGTGGCGCGAGCGCGTCGTCGCTGCCTGTATAGCGGGCGATCAGGTGCAGGCTGGCGACCGGTACGTAGAGCTTGGCGTCCTCGGCGTACTGCAGCAGCAGGAATTCCTGCGCCTGGCCTTCGATCTCCAGAGTGACCAGGCCCTGGTAGCGACCGACACCGTGATCGATGTGCACCACCGGCGAGCCTTCGCGCAGCTCTGTGAGGTTCTTGATGACGTTCTCGCCGCCGTCGCGGCTCTTCTCGCGTCGCCGGCGCTGCATGACGCGCTGACCGAACAGCGGGCTTTCCGCGACCAGTGCGACGTCGTCCAGTTGCAGGCCTTCGTCGAGCGGGGCGATGGTGATCGCCAGACGCTCCTGGCTGGCGAGGAATTCCTCCCAGCCTTCGACTTCTTGCGGGCGCAGCTTCAGACGGGCGAGCAGCTCCAGCAATACTTCGCGGCGGCCGGCTGATTCGGCAGTAAACAGCACACGCCCGGCATATTCGTCGAGGAAGCGTCGCAGCTTGCCCAGCGGTTCGCTCGCCTTGGCCTCGATTGCCAGTTCCGGCAGGGCCTGCGCGGTGAAGCGTTCGCGGCCGATGCCAGGCTCGACATCCTGTTGGCTGGCGACCACACGCGGCCAGAGCTTGAGCCGAGCGAAGCAGTCTTCCACCGGCATGAACAGTTCGGCCGGCGGCAGCAGCGGTCGCTCGGGGTCGACGCGGCGTTCTTCGTAGCGATTGCGAACGTCGCTCCAGAACTGCTCGGCGGCCTGCTCGATGCCGGGCAGGGAGAACACCTGGCTGTCTTCGGGCAGGTAATCGAACAACGTCGCGGTTTCTTCATAGAACAGCGGCAGGTAGTACTCGATGCCCGCCGGGGTGATACCGGTGGAGAGATCCTGGTAGATCGGGCAGCGGCGGAAGTCGACGTCGAAACGCTCGCGAAAACGCGCGCGGAAGCCGGTGACTGCCTCCTTCTTCAGGGGGAACTCGCGTGCTGGCAACAGGCGGATCGACTCGACCTTGTCGATCGAGCGCTGGTTCTCCGGATCGAAGGTGCGCAGCGTCTCTATCTCGTCATCGAACAGGTCGATGCGGTAGGGCAGGGGGCTGCCCATGGGGAACAGGTCGATCAACGCGCCGCGCACGGCGAACTCGCCGTGCTCGTACACGGTATCCACGCAGCGATAGCCGGCTGCTTCCAGGCGCAGGCGCATCTGCTCCACATCCAGCTTCTGCCCGACGTCCAGCACCAGGCTCGAACCCAGCAGGAAGCGCTTTGGCGCCAGCCTGTGTAGGGCGGTGGTGATAGGCACTACCAGCACGCCGTGGCTCAGCTCCGGTAGCTGGTAGAGGGCGGCAATGCGCTGGGAGACGATGTCCTGGTGCGGCGAGAAGATGTCGTAGGGCAGCGTTTCCCAGTCAGGAAAATGCAATACCGCCAGCTGTGGCGCGAAGAAGGCGAGTTCTTCCTGCAGGCGCTCGGCGCTTTGGCTGTCGGCAGTGAGCAGGAGCGTGAAGCGTTTGGCGTTGCTGGCTGCTTCGGCAATCGCCAGGCTTAGCGCAGCTCCTGGAAGATTGCCCCAATGTTGCTTGCCGCTGGCGGCAGGCAGAGGGGGAAGGCGCAAGACGGACACGAGTGGGCGTGGCTCCGATCAAAAAATAGGCCGCCGGGATTGTAACTATCGAGGCGCTTGGCTGTCAGTGTTTCGTCCGCTGCAGATTGCCGGCGCTAGGGTGCGCCGTCATAATGTAGCCCCTTTTCTCAGCCCCTACATGTTGGAAGGAACTGCCCGTGACTCAGAAGCCCGACCAGTGTCTTGGTGAATGGATTGACCGCGAAGCGCTCGCCGAAGCGATGATTCCGCTGATTGGTCAGCTGTATCGCAACAACAACGTGGTGACTTCGATCTACGGCCGTGGCCTGATCAATCGTTCGGTGATCGCCATCCTCAAGGCACACCGTTTCGCCCGTCACCGCATCGCCGACGAAACCGAGCTGTCGGTGCACGACACCTTCCAGATCCTCAAGACGATGAGCGAAATGAACCTGGGCGCCGCTTCGGTGGACCTGGGCAAGCTGGTCGCCAAGTACAAGGAAGCGGGCAACGGTCGCAATCTCGAGCAGTTCGTCCGTGAAGAGCTGGCTGAGGTGGCCGACAAGCGTCACGCCGCAGCTGGTCACAAAGGCACTGACGTGGTTCTCTACGGTTTCGGCCGTATCGGCCGTCTGCTGGCGCGTATCCTGATCGAGAAAACCGGTGGTGGCGACGGCCTGCGCCTGCGCGCCATCGTCGTGCGCAAGGGCGCGGACAACGATCTGGTCAAGCGTGCCAGCCTGCTGCGTCGCGACTCGGTGCATGGTCCTTTCGATGGCACCATCACCATCGACGAAGAGAACAGCACCATCACCGCCAACGGCAACCTGATTCAGGTGATCTACTCCAACGATCCGTCCTCGGTGGATTACACCCAGTACGGCATCGAGAACGCGCTGCTGGTCGACAACACTGGCAAGTGGCGTGACGCCGAAGGCCTGGGTCAGCACCTCAAGTGCCCGGGTGTTGCTCGCGTCGTATTGACCGCGCCGGGCAAGGGTGAGCTGAAGAACATCGTGCATGGCATCAACCATGGCGACATCACCGCCGATGACAAGATCATCTCCGCCGCATCCTGCACCACCAACGCCATCGTGCCGGTGCTCAAGGCGGTGAACGATCAGTACGGCATCGTCAACGGTCACGTGGAAACGGTGCATTCGTACACCAACGACCAGAACCTGATCGACAACTTCCACAAGGGCAGTCGTCGTGGTCGCAGCGCTGCGCTGAACATGGTGATCACCGAAACGGGTGCCGCCACCGCTGCAGCCAAGGCGCTGCCGGTGCTCAAAGGCAAGCTGACTGGCAACGCGATCCGCGTCCCGACGCCGAACGTGTCCATGGCAATTCTCAACCTGAACCTGGAGAAGGCCACCAGTCGCGAAGAGATCAACGAGTACCTGCGCCAGATGGCCATGCACTCGGATCTGCAGAAACAGATCGACTTCGTCAACTCGCAGGAAGTTGTATCCACTGATTTCGTCGGATCGCGCCATGCCGGCGTGGTGGATGCCGAAGCGACCATTTGCAACGACAACCGTGTCGTGCTTTACGTCTGGTACGACAACGAGTTCGGCTACAGCTGTCAGGTCGTGCGGGTGATGGAAGACATGGCAGGGGTTAACCCGCCAGCCTTCCCGCGCTAAACGCTGCGGACGGTGAAATCGAAACGGGAGCCGAGGCTCCCGTTTCGCGTTTCTGGGCGGTAAGTAATAGCGCGAGCTGCCGGGGTTGAGCGGCCGAGCGGTCGGCTCGATTTCGTGCACCGCTAATTTTGCTTCTCTTGTTTCGAGTCAAAAATCCGCAATGCTTGGGTGGTCAGTCAAGGTCCGCGACCTCTATAATCGGGCGGATTTTTTACCTGGGTCCGCGACATGGTGTCGCGTCAGTAACGTATTGGCGCGCGCGGCGCAATCCTACTTTGCGCCATGCCGCTGGGCCTGCAAAAAAAGCTTTCTAAAATCAGTGGTTAGGCAAACCGATGATCAATATAAAACGAGGGCTTGATTTGCCCATAGCCGGTGCGCCGGCGCAGCGTATCGAGGCCGGCAGGCCCGTGCGCAGCGTCGCCGTCGTCGGCTTCGACTATCCGACCATGAAGCCAACCATGGCTGTTCAGGTCGGTGATCGGGTTAAGCTGGGGCAGATCCTTTTTTCCGACAAGAAGTCCGAAGGCGTGCATTACACCGCGCCCGGCGCCGGTGTCGTCAGTGCAGTTCACCGCGGCGAAAAGCGCGTGCTGCAATCGGTGGTCATCGACCTCGAGGGCGATGAAGAGGTCACCTTCACGAGCTATTCGCCAGCCCAGCTGGATGGTCTGAGCGGCGAACAGGTGCGTGAAAACCTGCAGCAGTCAGGCCTGTGGACCGCGCTGCGCACGCGGCCGTTCAGCAAGGTGCCGGCCGTCGATGCCACGCCTGCCTCGATTTTCGTGACCGCGATCGACACGCATCCGCTGGCAGCCGATCCGGCGATCATCATCGCTGAACAGCCTGAAGCCTTTGAAGCCGGACTCAAGGTCCTGACTAATCTGGCCAAGGTGTTCCTGTGCAAGGCGCCAAATGCCTCGTTGCCAGGCGAGTCCCTGGCCAAGGTTCAGGTCGAAAGCTTCAACGGTCCGCATCCTGCCGGGCTGGCTGGTACCCACATCCATTTCCTCGACCCGGTAAGCGCCAGCAAAAGCGTCTGGACCATCGGTTATCAGGACGTGATTGCCGTGGGCAAGCTGTTCACCAGTGGGCGTTTGTCGGTGGAGCGCGTTGTCGCCCTGGCCGGCCCGGTGGTCGAGCAGCCACGTCTGGTACGTGCCCGTCTCGGTGCCAACCTCGACGAACTGACCGCCGGTGAGCTGCAACCCGGAGCCAATCGCGTCGTTTCCGGCTCGCTGCTGGGTGGTCGTACCGCCCATGGTGCGTTCGCCTACCTTGGTCGCTACCACCAGCAGGTTTCCTGCCTGCGTGAGGGCAAGGAGCGCGAGATGCTCCATTACATGCGCCCGGGCGTCGACAAGCATTCGATTCTCAATATCTATATCTCCAAGCTGATGGCCGGCAAGAAGTTCGCCTTCTCTACCTCCACCAACGGCAGCCCACGGGCGATGGTGCCGGTAGGTAACTACGAAGAGGTCATGCCGCTGGACGTCCTGCCGACCCAGTTGCTGCGTGCACTGATCGTGGGTGACACCGAAGTGGCGCAGAAACTCGGTTGCCTGGAGCTGGATGAAGAAGATCTGGCGCTGTGCAGCTATGTCTGTGCCGGGAAATACGAATACGGCCCGATCCTGCGGGACAATCTGACCCGCATCGAGAAGGAGGGTTAAGGCATGGGCATTCGCGCATTCCTCGACAAGATCGAGCATCATTTCGAAAAAGGCGGCAAGTACGAGAAGTGGTACGCGCTTTACGAAGCGGCCGACACTTTCCTCTATCGTCCCGGCAGCGTCACCAAGACCACGGCCCACGTACGCGACGGCATCGACCTCAAGCGCATGATGATCACCGTCTGGATGTGTACCTTCCCGGCGATGTTCTTCGGGATGTGGAACACCGGCTACCAAGCCAACCTGATCTTCGCGCAGAGCCCTGATCTGCTCGCAGCTCAGGAAGGCTGGCGCTTCGGTCTGATCGGCGCACTGGCGGGCTTCGATCCGAACAGTCTCTGGGATAACTTCATCCAGGGCGCAGCCTACTTCCTTCCGATCTACGCGGTGACCTTCATCGTCGGTGGGTTCTGGGAAGTGCTGTTCGCTTCGATCCGCAAGCACGAGGTCAACGAGGGCTTCTTCGTTACGTCCGTGCTGTTTGCCCTGATCCTGCCGCCGAGCATTCCGCTGTGGCAGGTCGCGCTGGGTATCAGCTTCGGCGTGGTAATCGGCAAGGAAATCTTCGGTGGGACCGGCAAGAACTTCCTGAACCCGGCGCTTACTGCGCGGGCGTTCCTGTTCTTCGCCTACCCGGCACAGATGTCCGGTGACGGCGTCTGGACTGCGGTCGATGGCTATGCCGGCGCAACTGCGCTGAGCCTCGGCTTCGTCGGCGGTATCGAAAACGTGATCGACAACGGCATCACCTGGATGGACGCCTTCGTCGGTACCATTCATGGCTCGATCGGTGAAACCAGCACGCTGGCAATCTTCATCGGCGGCGTGATCCTGATCGGTAGCAAGATTGCCTCCTGGCGCATCGTTTCCGGTGTGATGCTCGGCATGATCGGTCTGAGCTTCCTGTTCAACCTGATCGGTTCCGACACCAACCCGCTGTTCGCTATGCCCTGGTACTGGCACATGGTCGTCGGTGGCTTCGCCTTCGGCATGATCTTCATGGCGACCGACCCGGTGTCGGCCTCCATGACCAATACCGGCAAGTGGGTGTTCGGCATCCTGATCGGTGTGATGGTCGTGCTGATCCGTGTGGTCAACCCCGCCTTCCCGGAAGGCATGATGCTGGCGATCCTGTTCGCCAACCTGTGTGCGCCGCTGATTGACCATTTCGTCATTCAGGCCAATATCAAGCGGAGGCTGGCACGTAATGTCTAGTCAGAAAGAATCCACCGTTCGCACGCTGACGGTAGCCCTGTTGGTCTGCCTGGTGTGCTCCATCTTCGTGGCTGGCGCCGCCGTGGCGCTTCGCCCGACTCAGCAGGAAAACCGTCTGCTGGACAAGCAGCGCAGCATCCTGGCGATCGCCGGTCTGGGCGAGGCGGGCATGTCCGGTAATCAGGTCAAGCAGTTGTTCAACGAGCGCATCGTCGCCCGTCTGGTCGATCTGGAAACCGGCAAGTTCAGCGATGAATTCGAAGCCAAGACCTTCGATCCGCTCGCCGCTGCCAAGGACCCTGCGCTGTCCCAGGCGCTGCCTGGGGAGCAGGATATTGCCTCGATCAAGCGTCGCGAGCGTTACAGCACCGTTTATATCGTCGAAGGGCAGGGCGAGGGCGAGATCGATACGCTGATCCTGCCGGTTCGTGGCTACGGTCTCTGGTCGACGCTCTATGGCTTCATGGCAGTCGAGGGTGACCTGAATACCGTTGCCGGCTTCGGCTTCTACCAGCACGGTGAAACCCCGGGCCTTGGCGGTGAGGTCGACAATCCGAAGTGGCGCGGCATGTGGCCCGGCAAGGAACTGTACGACGACAACGGCAAACTGGCGGTGCAGATCGTCAAGGGCGGTGTCGACCCTCAGAGCCCGAAAGCCGACCACCAGGTCGATGCCCTGGCCGGTGCGACCCTGACCAGCAACGGTGTCAATTCGCTGTTGCACTTCTGGTTGGGCGAGAACGGCTTCGGTCCATTTATCGCTAATCTGCGCGCTGGGGAGGCTTGATCATGTCGCAACCCACTGTCAAAGAAGTTCTGCTCAATCCGATCTTCAATAACAACCCCATTGGCCTGCAGATTCTCGGAATCTGCTCGGCGCTGGCGGTCACGTCCAACCTGAACACGGCGCTGGTGATGTCAGTGGCGCTGACGCTGGTCACGGCGTTCTCCAACCTGTTCATCTCGATGATCCGCAGTCAGATCCCCAACTCGATCCGCATGATCGTGCAGATGGTGATCATCGCCTCGCTGGTGATCGTGGTTGATCAGATCCTCAAGGCCTATGCCTTCTCGTTGTCCAAGCAGTTGTCGGTGTTCGTCGGTCTGATCATCACCAACTGTATCGTGATGGGGCGTGCGGAAGCCTTCGCCATGCAGAACCCGCCAATGCTGTCGTTCTTCGACGGTATCGGCAACGGTCTGGGCTACAGCGCCATGCTCATTGCGCTCGGCATCGTTCGCGAACTGTTCGGAGCTGGCAAGCTGATGGGTTACACCATTATTCCAGTTGTGAACGACGGTGGTTGGTATCAGCCCAACGGCTTGCTGCTGCTGCCACCTTCGGCGTTCTTCCTGATCGGCCTGTTCATCTGGGGCATTCGCACCTGGAAGAAGGAGCAGGTCGAGAAGCCTGCCTTCAAGATGGCGCCGCAAGTCTCGAACAAGGAGGCTTACTAATGGAGCATTACATCAGCCTGTTCGTCCGTGCGGTGTTCATCGAGAACATGGCGCTGGCGTTCTTCCTCGGCATGTGTACCTTCATCGCGATTTCCAAAAAGGTGGAAACCGCAATCGGCCTGGGTATCGCGGTCATCGTGGTACAGGCCATTACCGTGCCTGCCAACAACCTGATCTACACCTACCTGCTGAAAGCCGGTGCGTTGTCCTGGGCAGGATTGCCAGATGTGGACCTGAGCTTTCTCGGTCTGCTCAGCTATATCGGCGTGATCGCGGCCATTGTGCAAATCTTGGAAATGCTGCTGGATAAGTACGTACCTAGCCTCTACAACGCACTGGGCGTATTCCTGCCGCTGATCACCGTGAACTGCGCCATCATGGGCGGCACTTTGTTCATGGTCGAGCGTGATTACAACCTGGGCGAGAGTGTCGTCTACGGGTTCGGCTCCGGCGCATCCTGGGCGCTGGCCATTGCTTTGCTGGCCGGTATTCGCGAGAAACTGAAATACAGCGATGTTCCGGATGGGTTGCAGGGGTTGGGTATCACCTTCATCACCATCGGACTGATGTCGCTGGGCTTCATGTCTTTCTCTGGCGTACAGCTGTAAGGACGGAACGAACTGATGAGTTACGAAATTTTCCTCGCCATCGGTATGTTCACCGCCATCGTGCTTGCGCTGGTGGTGATCATCCTGGCTGCACGCGCCAAGCTGGTATCCAGCGGTGACGTGTCAATCGAAATCAACGGTGAGCGTACGATTACCGTGCCCGCCGGTGGCAAGTTGCTGCAGACCCTGGCCGCCAACAACATCTTCCTCTCGTCAGCCTGTGGTGGCGGCGGTACCTGCGCGCAGTGCAAGTGCATCGTCGAGAGCGGTGGTGGCGAGATGCTGCCTACCGAGGAGTCGCACTTCACCCGTCGTGAGGCGGGCGAGGGCTGGCGCCTGTCCTGCCAGACTCCGGTCAAGGCGGACATGAAGATCGAAGTGCCGGAAGAAGTCTTCGGCGTGAAGAAGTGGGAATGCACCGTCGAGTCCAACCCCAACGTCGCGACCTTCATCAAGGAACTGACACTCAAGCTGCCGGAAGGCGAGAACGTCGACTTCCGCGCTGGTGGTTATGTGCAGCTCGAGTGCCCGCCGCATGAAGTGCGTTACCGGGACTTCGACATTCAGGAAGAGTATCGCGGCGACTGGGACAAGTTCGACCAGTGGAAGTACGTGTCGAAGTGCGACGAGACCGTTATTCGCGCCTACTCCATGGCCAACTATCCGGAAGAGCGTGGCCTGGTGAAGTTCAACATCCGTATCGCCTCACCGCCGCCAGGCCGTGACGATATTCCGCCGGGCAAGATGTCATCCTATGTCTTCAGCCTGAAGCCGGGCGACAAGATCACCGTTTACGGACCGTTCGGCGAGTTCTTCGCCAAGGACACCGACGCCGAGATGGTCTTCATCGGTGGTGGTGCGGGGATGGCACCGATGCGCTCGCACATCTTCGACCAGCTCAAGCGCCTGAAGTCCAAGCGCAAGATGAGCTTCTGGTATGGCGCGCGCTCCATGCGCGAGGCCTTCTACGTGGAAGAGTACGACCAGTTGCAGGCGGAGAATCCGAACTTCCAATGGCATCTGGCCCTGTCCGATCCGCTGCCGGAAGATAACTGGGATGGCCCGACCGGCTTTATCCACAACGTGCTGTACGAGAACTATCTGAAGGATCATCCGGCTCCGGAAGATTGCGAGTTCTACATGTGCGGCCCGCCCATGATGAACGCATCGGTGATTAAGATGCTCACCGACCTCGGCGTCGAGCCGGAGAATATTCTGCTCGACGACTTCGGCGGCTAGCATGACCCGAGCGTCACTGCAGGCTCTCCATGCTGTCGTGTACCTCCGGCCCGTCATCGCTGTCGCTCTCGCGGCAGCCCTGACGGGCTGTCTGTTTCAGGACAGGGTCGAGGTCATCAGCGGCCCAACGATGGGCAGTACCTATACCGTCAAGTACGTAAGCAGCGGCGACGTCCCGTCCAGGGAGGAGCTGCACGGTGAAGTCGAGGCCATTCTCGGCGATATCGACAAACAGCTGTCCACCTACCGAAGCGATTCCGATGTCGAGCGCTTCAATGCGCTGCCCGCCGGAAGCTGCGAGCCGATGCCGGATACGGTGCGCGAATTGGTCGCAGCGGGCGATCAGCTATCGGCCGACAGCGATGGCGCGTTCGATCTTACACTCGAGCCATTGCTGAACCTTTGGGGCTTCGGTCCGCAAGGTCGTGGCGAACAGGTTCCATCCGCGGCGGATATCGAGGCGGCGCGGGCGTTGACCGGCCATCGGCATCTACGTATCGATGGCGATCAGTTGTGCAAGACGGTGGCGCTGCAGCTGGACTTCAACAGCATCGCTGCCGGTTATGCGGTTGATCGCGTCGTCGAGCGTTTGAAGGCGCTCGGCGTAGACAGTTACCTTGTTGAGATCACTGGCGAGCTCAAGGCTGAGGGCCGCAAACCCGATGATTCACCGTGGCGCATAGCCATTGAAGCGCCCAGGGATGACCAGCGGGTTGCGCAGAAGATCGTCGAACTCGATGGTCTGGGCGTATCCACCTCCGGCGACTATCGAAACTATTTCGAGCAGGACGGCCGGCGTTATTCACATACCCTGGACCCGCAAAGCGGCAGACCGATCGAGCATCACCTCGCTGCGGTGACGGTCATCGATAAATCGACTTTGCGTGCTGACGGGTTGTCTACCGCGTTGATGGTGCTCGGCCCCGAGCGGGGGCTGGCACTGGCAGAGCGTAATGCGATCGCCGCGTTCTTCGTCGTGCGCGAGGGGCAAGGCTTCGTAACAACGAGCACCAAGGCTTTTGACGAGCTGTTCGGTGCGGGAGTAGAGCAATGACTTGGTTACTGGTTTTTCTGGTGATGCTGCTTGTGGTATTCGGCATGGCCATCGGCGTGATCATGGGACGCAAGCCCATCGCGGGTTCCTGCGGGGGTATCGCCAATCTGGGCATCGAGAAGGAGTGCTCCATCTGTGGCGGTAGCCGCGAGAAGTGCGAAGAAGTGAACGAGGCGAAGAACGCGGGTAACGCCGATCTCGCCTACGACGCCACCAAGCGTTGATGTGAACCTTTGCGCGTCCAGGCAGCCCTGAGCGGACTTGCCTGGCCGGGCTCGCGGACGGGCACGGCGCGCGCAGAGCTTGAAAGAAGTGGCTGGTTTGCGTCTTTGGACATCGGCGAGTTCGTTGACAGCAGCGGCGTCTCCCGCTGCGTTTTCAGGAGTGTATATGGCGGTCTATAACTACGATTTGGTGGTATTGGGTTCCGGTCCGGCCGGGGAGGGCGCGGCAATAAATGCCGTCAAGGCGGGACGCAAGGTCGCCGTGGTAGATAACCGTCCGCTGGTTGGGGGCAACTGCACACACCTGGGCACCATCCCGTCCAAGGCCTTGCGCCATTCGGTACGGCAGATCATGCAGTACAACACCAACCCGCTGTTCCGCCAGATCGGCGAACCACGCTGGTTCTCCTTTCCGGACGTGCTGAAAAGTGCCGAGAAGGTCATCAGCAAGCAGGTCACTTCCCGCACGAGTTACTACGCGCGTAACCGCATCGATACCTTCTTCGGGACTGCCAGCTTCTCCGATGAGCAGAGCGTCGAAGTGGTCTGCCTCAATGGCATGGTGGAAAAGCTGGTTGCCAGCCAGTTCGTCATCGCCACCGGCTCGCGCCCGTATCGACCGGCTGATATCGACTTCAATCACCCGCGTATCTACGACAGCGACACCATTCTTACTCTCAGTCACACGCCGCGTCGGATGATCATCTACGGGGCCGGCGTCATCGGTTGCGAATATGCATCAATCTTCAGCGGTCTGGGTGTGCTGGTCGACCTGATCGACAACCGCGAGCAGCTGCTCAGCTTCCTCGATGACGAGATTTCCGATGCGCTCAGCTATCACCTGCGCAACAACAACGTGCTGATTCGCCACAACGAAGAGTACGAGCGGGTCGAGGGGCTGGAGAACGGCGTCATCCTGCATCTCAAGTCGGGCAAGAAGATCAAGGCAGACGCATTCCTCTGGAGCAACGGACGTACCGGCAATACCGACAAGCTCGGGCTGGAGAACATCGGGCTCAAGGCTAACAGTCGTGGTCAGGTCCAGGTTGATGAGCACTACCGCACCGAGATCGGCAATATCTACGCTGCCGGCGATGTGATCGGTTGGCCGTCGCTGGCCAGTGCCGCTTATGACCAAGGCCGTTCGGCAGCGGGCAGCATCGTCGAGAATGACTCCTGGCGTTTCGTCGATGACGTACCGACCGGTATCTACACCATTCCCGAGATCAGCTCGATCGGCAAGAATGAGCGCGAACTGACCCAGGCGAAGATTCCCTATGAAGTCGGCAAGGCGTTCTTCAAAAGCATGGCGCGGGCGCAGATTTCGTTCGAGCCAGTGGGCATGCTGAAGATTCTCTTCCACCGCGAAACGCTGGAAGTGCTCGGTGTGCACTGCTTCGGTTATCAGGCTTCGGAGATCGTGCACATTGGCCAGGCGATCATGAACCAGAAGGGGCCGGCGAACAGCATCAAGTACTTCGTCAACACCACCTTCAACTACCCGACAATGGCCGAAGCCTACCGCGTCGCTGCGTTCGACGGGCTCAACCGGCTTTTTTGAGAAGCTCCGGCCGCTGGCCTGAGGCGGCTGGAGAGGGCGGCGACTCTCGTGATTGGCATTGGCCTAACCGGGAGAGCTTCTGATCAGGTGAGGGCGAATCCGGCAGCGGCCTGCGCTGCCGGATCGTGCCGCGGTGTTGGCTGTCAGGATCGCGATAGCGTACTGACAGCCAGGCTGGGGTAGTCGGTGATCAGGCTGTCGACGCCGAAGTCGGCCAGGCGGCGCATCAAGGCTGGTTCATTGACTGTCCACACCGATACATGCAGGCCCTGTTTACGCGCTTTTTCCAGACGCTCCGGGGTGCACAGCGTCCACTTTAATGCCAGCAGGCTGCAGCCATATTGACGGGCGACCTTCAGTGGGTCTAGCCAGGTGTACTCGGCTACCAGCCCGCGTGATATCTCCGGCGCCAGCCGGTTCAGCGCACGCAGGACTTCACGAGAACTCGACGTGACGGTGATGCGATCGAGCAACCGATGCTGTTCGGCCAGCTCCTTGATTGCCATGACCGTACGCGCGGCGCGCACCCGGGAAGCACTCTTGACCTCAAGCTGCCAGTGCTCGAAATCGCATTTTTCGAACAGCTCGCTCAGCCTCGGAATAGGGCAGGGTGTCTTCCAGCCAGGTCCGCCTTCCCGGGCGTCGTAGTTCACAAGCTCGTCGGCATCATGTTGCACGACTTTTCCCCGGCGACCGGTGGTGCGCTTGAGTGTCGGGTCGTGGATGACCATCAATTCGCCGTCGCGGGAAAGATGCAGATCCAGCTCGCAGCGGCGCACGCCGTGCTGGAGGCATTGCTCGAAGCTCACCAGGGTGTTTTCTGGCGCTTCGCCCTTGGCGCCGCGATGGCCGTAGATGAGTGTCACGGTTGCAAGTCTTCCTTAGGGGATGATGGGGTGCGTTGATGATGGCGCACGCTGTTGATCACCCGGTCGCCTTCGAAGTACACGGAAAACTCCCGGTAATCCCAGCGGGTGATCGGCGGCTGGCCGACGGCGGGTCGCTCTTCATCGGCCAGGCCGAAGCGGTCCAGAACCTGGTTCTTCGAGTCGCCACGACTCGGCATGGTCATTTCCGGCAGGCCTTGTTGGCCAACAGGTATCCGAATGTCTTCGGCGAACAGGGCGGGACTGAATGTCAGTACGAGCAGCAGAGTCGCCAGGCGGCGCATCGGTCAATCTCCTTGCAGGCTTTCCAGGGCCAGGCGCCGCTCCAGCGCCTGTTTCTGCAGGATATGTCGTGCGAGCAACTGTCGCTGTGCATCAGTCAACGCTTCGAACTCTGTGCCGATATCGTAACGCCCGTCATCCATCGGCGTGCAGTAGATAACCCGCGCGGCCAGCACAAGGCCAAGCCCCTGGGGCAGCAGAATCAGCTTCAGTGTGAGCCCCTCTCCTTCAGCCTTGGGCTGCTCGCTGGCGAAGCTGATACCGCCTTCGGACAATATCACCGGCTGCGGTGCGCCCTGATCCTTCAGCAGATCCTGCGCCAGTGCCTGGCCCAGGAGTTCGATTCGTTTGTTCTGCACCTTCAGGTAATTGGCCAGCGTGCGATTGCTCTCGGCAATCTGCCGCAACAAATGCTGCGCTTCGAAATCAAGTTGGTGCAGCTCGCCGAGCAGGCTGAAAAGCGGCGGTAGGGGCGCTGCGTCGGCCTCCTGGCCTTGGCCGGCCGGGATGATTTCCAGTGCCACACGATCCTCGATACGGTAGTATTCGCGGCGTTCTTCAGTGTCTTGTGTCGGCATGGCGATACCCGGGATGCAGTAATGGCCAGAGTGTATCAGGCCCCGCGGTGACGTCAGCTGCATGTTGTTTCTTCCCCCGCCAGCGAACCCGTCGATCTTATGTTCAGACCGCTGTCCGTCTTTATCGGCGCGCGTTACACCCGCGCCAGACGTCGTAGCCTCTTCGTCTCCTTCATCTCCCTGACATCCATGATCGGGCTCGCCCTGGGTGTGCTGGTGATGGTCGTCGTGCTTTCCGTGATGAACGGCTTTGATCACGAGATGCGTACCCGCGTGTTGGGCATGGTGCCGCATGCGACGATCGAAAGCCCGACGCCAATTGGCGACTGGCAGACACTTGGGAAGCGCCTCGAAGGGCACTCCCAGGTCGCGGCGACGGCACCTTTCATTCAAAGCCAGGGGTTGCTGACCCATCAGGGCCAGGTGACGAAGATCCTGATCAACGCCGTGAACCCCGAGGCCGAACGGCGGGTTTCGATCATCGATCAGTTTTTCCGTGAAGGTTCGCTGGACGATCTCGCCGCAGGCGAGTTCGGCATCGTCATCGGTGACAAGGCTGCGACCAAGCTCGGTGTCGGCGTGGGTGACAAGATCACCTTCGTGGCGCCCGAAGTCACCGTGACTCCAGCGGGGATGTTCCCGCGCATGAAGCGTTTTACCGTGACCGGAATCTTTCACGTCGGAGCCGGCGAGATCGATGGCTACGTTGCGCTGGCGAACATCGCTGACATAGCACGGCTGCAGCGCTGGAAGCCGGACCAGGTCCAGGGGGTTCGTCTGCGTTTCGACGACCTGTTCCAGGCGCCGCGCATTGCCTGGGAGCTGGCCGGCCAGCTCGGCGACGATTTCTATTCCCGTGACTGGACCCGCACCCATGGCAACCTGTACCAGGCGATTCGCATGGAGAAGGCCATGATCGGACTGTTGCTGCTGCTGATCGTGGCGGTGGCGGCGTTCAACATCATTTCGACGCTGGTGATGGTAGTAACCGACAAGCGCGGCGATATCGCCATCCTTCGCACGCTGGGCGCGACGCCGAAACAGATCATGGCGATATTCATGGTTCAGGGTACGGTGATCGGCGTCGTCGGCACCCTGGTCGGGGCGCTGCTGGGCATGTTCGCGGCGGTCAATGTCAGTAGCTGGATCGCTGCCCTGGAACGCCTGATCGGACACAAGTTTCTCAGCGCCGACGTCTATTTCATCGACTATCTGCCGTCACGGCTGATGGCGGCCGACGTCATCCAGGTCTGTGTTGCCGCGCTGGTCCTGAGTTTCCTCGCGACCCTGTATCCGGCCTGGCGCGCTGCGCGCACCCAGCCGGCAGAGGCGCTACGTTATGAGTGAACAGGTTATGAACGAGCTTTCTTCGCAAAAGCACGCGGTGCTGAGCTGCCGCAATCTTGGCAAACGCTACGAGCAGGGTCCGGAGTCGGTGGAAGTGCTGTCCGGCCTGCAACTCGAGTTGTTCCCGGGGCAGCGCGTCGCCATCGTCGGCAGTTCCGGCTCGGGCAAGAGCACCCTGTTGAACCTGCTTGGCGGGCTGGATACGCCCAGTGAGGGCAGTGTCTGGCTGGCCGGTGAAGAGCTTTCGGCGCTCAACGAAAAGGATCGCGGGTTATTGCGTAACCGCGCGCTGGGCTTCGTTTACCAGTTCCATCACCTGCTCGCCGAATTCACTGCACTGGAGAACGTCTGCATGCCGTTGCTGATCGGCCGGACGCCGATCCCGGAAGCGCGGCAGAAGGCCGCTGCGCTGTTGACGCGTGTCGGACTCGGGCATCGCCTCGAGCACAAGCCGGCGGAGCTCTCGGGCGGTGAACGCCAGCGTGTGGCGATTGCACGGGCGCTGGTGAACGAGCCGGCGCTGGTACTGCTCGACGAACCTACCGGAAACCTTGACCATCACACGGCGCAAGGCATCCAGGACCTCATGCTGGAGCTCAGCAAGTCGTTGCAGACCGCCTTCCTGGTGGTTACCCATGACCGTCAGCTTGCCGCGCAGATGGATCAGATCCTGCGGTTGGAAGACGGACGTCTGGTGGTCGAATGATGTTCAGGCCTCTGAGTGTCTTTATCGGCAGCCGCTACACCCGTGCCAAGCGGCGCAACCATTTCATCTCGTTCATCTCCCTGACCTCGCTGATCGGCCTGGCACTTGGCGTGTTGGCGATGATCATGGTCCTGTCCGTGATGAACGGATTTCAGCGCGAGATGAGTTCGCGCATTCTCGGGATGGTGTCCCACGCCACCGTCATCGGTGATCAGCCATTGGACGACTGGCAGGCCGTTGCGTCGCGCCTGTCGGCGCATCCTCAGATTGTCGGCAGCGCACCCGTCACCCAGCTCGAAGGCATGCTGTCATTCAAGGGCAGCATGCAGCCGATTCAGATCAGCGGTATCGATCCGCAGGCTGAGGCGGATGTTTCCATCGTCGGTGATCGCCTCGTCGGGGGCAGTCTGGATGCGCTGAAACCGGGTGAGTTCGGCGTCATCATCGGCTTGATGACCGCCCGGCGCTTCGGTCTGAAGCTGGGCGACAAGTTGACGCTGATCGTGCCGGAAGTGAGCTCCTCGCCCGGTGGAGTCACGCCTCGCATGCAGCGGCTGAATGTGGTTGGCGTTTTCAAGGTGGGCGCCGACCTGGACGGCAGCCTGGGGATGATCCACCGCGCCGATGCTGCGCAGATCCATCGTTGGGCGCCGCAGCAGGTGCAGGGCGTGCGGCTCAAGCTGAGCGACCTGTATCGGGCGCCGGAAGTGGCAGCGCAGGTGGCTGAAATGCTCGGTGATGGCTACCGCGTGGAGGACTGGTCTTATACGCAGGGCAGCCTATTCAGCGCGATGAAGATGGAAAAGACCATGATTGGCCTGTTGTTGATGCTGATCGTTGCGGTGGCTGCCTTCAATATCATTGCGACGCTGATCATGGTCGTTGCCGACAAGCGAGCCGATATCGCGATTCTGCGCACGCTTGGCGCGACTCCACGGCAGATCATGGCGATCTTCATGGTTCAGGGCAGCATCATTGGCTTCAGTGGCACCGTGATAGGCGTGATTCTGGGCGTACTCGGTGCGCTGAACGTAAGTGCTCTGGTGGCCTGGCTGGAAAAAGTGTCAGGCCAGCATATCTTTAGTTCCGACGTCTACTTCATCAGCACCCTGCCATCGGAGCTGCGTCTGGAGGACGTGGTGCTGGTATCGGTCGCGGCGCTGACCTTGAGCTTCTTGGCTACGCTCTATCCGGCATGGCGAGCCGCGCAGACCCAGCCGGCCGAGGCACTGCGCTACGAGTGATGGCCGTTAGCGCCGGCCGTTCTGTCGCCGGCGCCAGCTGCGCCCGACCCACCAGCGCCAGTAGGCCTGAGTTAGAACGTAGCCGAGAATGGCGAAAACGACGCCCGAAACCAGCGAGCCCAGATACAGCGGCTGCCAGTTGTGCTGCAGCATGTGACTTACCCAGGCCAGGCTCAATTCTGCCGGCATGTCAGAGGCCGGTGTATCCAGCAGCCAGGTTCCGACCTTGTAATTGCAATAGAACACCGGAGGCATGGTCAGCGGGTTGGTCAGCCAGACCAAACCTACCGCGATGGGCAGATTGGCTCTCGCGGGAAGCGCACAGACGGCCGCCGCGAGCATCTGCATGGGCATCGGAATCATCGCCCAAAACAGGCCGATAGCCATGGCTCGCGCCACCGAGTGCCTATTGAGATGCCAGAGATTGGGATCGTGAATCAGCGCGCCGAGAAAACGCAGGGACTTGTTAGTCTTGATGCGATCGGGGTGCGGCATGTAGCGTTTGAAAAAGCGACGCGGCATGAAGGTTCTCTGGCAGGCTGCAGCCCGGCGATTATGCCTCGAATCGCGATGCGGCGCTGACAGGAGTTTTGTGACATTAGGTCTACGCCCGCGACAAATTGACCATCCGCCCACAGCGGTCCCGGAATGGATTCCAGGAGTCGAAAAAGCATGCGCACATGGATGTTGGCGCTCGCGGCAGGCCTCGTCTTGCCCCGTTTCTTACCGGCGTTGCCCTCTGTCTGGATCTTGTGCGTGCTTGGCGTGCTGGGGGGCTTGCTGCTTTCGCGTCGGCGCTGGGCGTCGTCTGGGTTGCTTCTCCTCGGGTTCGCCTGGGCATGCTGGCAGTGCCAGAGTGCCATTGATGATCGCCTGCCCGTTTCGCAAGATGGCCGGACATACTGGATCCAGGGGACGGTCAGTGGATTGCCCACCAGCACGGGCGATGTCGTGCGCTTCGAGTTGGAGGATATCGAGTCGAGGCATGCTGGGCTGCCATCGAAGGTGCGTCTGTCCTGGTACGGCGGCCCGCAAGTGCGGGCCGGCGAGCGTTGGCGGCTTGCGGCTCGACTGAAACGTCCGCGTGGCCTGGTCAATCCGCATGCGTTCGACTACGAAGCCTGGTTGCTGGCGCGTCGCATTGGCGCGACCGGTTCGGTCAAGGCGGGAGAGCGCCTCTTCGCGCCGCACTCCGTGAATAGTTGGCGCGACCGCTTGAGGCTCCGTCTGATGGAGGTCTCCGCGTCCGGTCGACAAGGCGCGATCGCGGCACTGGTGGTCGGTGATGACTCCGGCCTGAGTCGTGAGGATTGGCAGGTGTTGCAGGACACCGGCACGGTGCACCTGATGGTCATATCGGGACAGCACATCGGCATGCTGGCTGGCTTGCTATACGGACTGGTTGCGCTAGCAGCTCGATGGGGCTTCTGGCCCAGCCGTTGGCCCTGGCTTCCATGCGCATGCGCGTTGGCTCTCGCTGGTGCGCTTTCCTATGGATGGCTCGCGGGGTTCGATGTGCCGGTGCGTCGTGCGTGTCTCATGGTCGCCGTGGTCCTGCTCTGGCGCTTGCGCTTTCGTCATCTGGGTGTCTGGCAGCCGCTGTTGCTGGCGCTGAATGGTGTCCTGCTGGTCGATCCCCTGGTCTCGTTGCAGCCGGGGTTTTGGCTCTCATTCGGGGCCGTTGCGGTGCTCGCGCTGGCGTTCTCCGGTCGGCTCGGCCGATGGAAGTGGTGGGCGACGCTGACGCGCGCCCAATGGGCAGCTTCCCTCGGCCTGCTGCCTCTGTTACTGACGTTGGGACTGCCGGTCAGCGCCAGCGGGCCTTTGGCCAATCTGATTGCCGTACCCTGGGTAAGCCTCACCGTTCCCTTCGCGCTGCTCGGTACGTTGCTTCTGCCGTTGGGCGCTATCGGCGAGACGCTACTCTGGTTGGTCGGCACCTCGCTGGCGCTGCTGTTGGAGCTGCTGTCCGCCATGGCTACCTGGCAACCCGCCTGGCTGGCGGTCGGTATACCCATCTGGGCCTTGCTGATGATTGGGCTGGGTGTGCTGTTGATGTTATTGCCGTCAGGTGTGCCGGTGCGTGCGCTCGGACTGGTGCTCCTGGCGCCGTTGGTGTATCCGCCGTATTCCGAAGTAGCCGAAGGACGGGCGCAGGTCTCGGTGCTGGATGTGGGGCAGGGGCTTTCGGTACTGGTGCGGACCCGGGAGCACGCGTTGCTCTACGATGCGGGACCGAGACAGGGTGATTTCGATACCGGCGAGCGTGTCGTGTTCCCGTCGCTGCGAAGCCTGGGCGTGAAGAGGCTGGACATACTGCTGCTGAGCCATGCGGATAACGATCATTCCGGTGGCGCTCAGGCGATCCGTCGACTGCTTCCGGTCGCGCGGACCGTCAGTGGGGAGCCGCAACGACATGCGACCGATCTGAATGCCAAGCCCTGTGAAAACGGTGCCGAGTGGCGGTGGAACGGCGTGCGTTTCAGTCTCTGGCAATGGCAGGCGGCCCGGGAAAGCAATCAGACGTCATGCGTTCTGCTGGTCGAGGCCAATGGCGAACGGGTGCTGCTTACCGGCGATATCGATCAGGCCGCGGAGCAGGCGTTGCTGCTCAGCGGACAGGATGTAAAGGCGCAGTGGTTGCTATTGCCTCATCACGGCAGCCGCAGCTCATCGTCGGAGCCATTCCTGCGAGCGGTGGAACCGAGCGCCGCGCTGATCTCGCGCAGCCTGCACAACGCTTTCGGTCATCCTCATCCGACTGTGACCGCTCGCCTCGAAGCGTCCGCAATCGACGTTTACGACACCGCCTTGCACGGCGCGATCCGCATCGATCTCGGCGATTTCTCGGTGGCGGAGATACAGCGTGCGGAACGTCGGTTTTGGCGGGAAAAATGAGAACGGCGGCCGTCGGCGACCCCGCGACCCTATGCTAGAGTGGCGCCACTTTTTCGAGGGGGATTCATCTCGTGTGGGAGCTGGTCAAAGCAGGCGGCTGGATAATGCTGCCAATCATCCTGTGTTCCATCGCCGCCGCCGGCATCGTTGCTGAGCGCCTGTGGACGCTGCGCCCGAGTCGTGTCACGCCGCCGCATCTGCTTGGCCAGGTGTGGAAGTGGATCAAGGACAAGAAACTCAGCAACCAGAAGCTCAAGGAACTGCGCGCGGATTCGCCTTTGGGTGAGATTCTTGCCGCCGGCCTCAGCAACTCCAAGCGTGGTCGCGAGATCATGAAGGAATGCATCGAGGAAGCCGCGGCCAGGGTCGTTCACGACCTCGAGCGTTACCTCAACGCGCTGGGCACCATTGCCGGCATCGCGCCCTTGCTCGGCCTGCTGGGTACGGTGCTGGGCATGATCGAAATCTTCAGTGCCTTCATGGACTCGGGCATGGCCAATGCGCCCCTGCTCGCCGGCGGCATCGCCAAAGCGCTGATCACCACCGCGGCGGGCCTGATGGTCGGTATCCCAGCGCTGTTCTTCCATCGTTTTCTGCAACGCCGCGTCGACGAGCTGGTCGTTGGCATGGAGCAGGAAGCGATCAAGCTGGTGGAAGTGGTGCAGGGCGACCGCGATGTCGATCTCGGTGAGGACAAGGCGTGAAATTCCGTCGCAAACCCCGGGAGAACGTGGAGATTGGGCTGGCACCGCTGATCGACGTGGTCTTCATTCTGCTGTTGTTCTTCGTGGTCACCACGACCTTCACCCGTGAAACGCAGCTCAAGGTCGATCTTCCGGAAGCCGCCAGCGGTACACCGCCGCAGGATGCCGAGGTCCGCCAGCTGGAAGTGCTGATCGACGTGGCAGGCAATTATTCGCTCAACGGCAAAGCGCTACTGAAGAGCGACCTCAATTCGCTGATGGCGGCGTTGAGCAAGGAATCAGGCGGCGACAATCGGCTGCCGATGGTCATCAGCGCCGATGGCAAGACCCCGCATCAGGCGGTGATCACCGCGATGGATGCCGCCGGCAAGCTGGGCTTCGGCCAACTGCGCATCACCACGGTCGAGGCGCAGGCCTCTCCCTGATGTCATTCGCCGATCGCCTGCAACGCGCCTGGTATCAGGGGCATCCGGCCCTATGTGTGCTGGCTCCGCTGGAGCTACTCTATCGGCGCGTGGTCGAGGCAAAGCGACGGCGCTTTCTCAAAGGTGAAAGCGCTGCCTATCGCGCACCAGTGCCGGTCATCGTGGTGGGTAACATCACCGTAGGTGGAACAGGCAAGACTCCACTGATTCTCTGGCTGATCGAGCATTGCCGTAGCCGCGGGCTGCGCGTCGGCGTCGTCAGCCGCGGCTACGGTGCCAAGCCGTCGGCGCTGCCCTGGCGCGTTCAACCCGAACACTCGGCGGAGCAATCAGGCGACGAGCCGCTGTTGATCGTGCAGCGTACCGGCGTACCGCTGATGATAGATCCCGACCGATCACGCGCGGTACGGTGCCTGCTGGAGACCGAATCGCTTGACCTGATCCTTTCCGATGATGGCCTGCAGCACTATCGGCTGGCCAGGGACCTCGAACTCGTACTGATCGACGCGGCACGCGGGCTGGGCAACAGGCGCTGCCTGCCGGCTGGCCCCTTGCGCGAACCGGCCGAACGCCTGAATAGCGTGGATGCTGTGCTGGTCAACGGCACCGATTCGGATACCGCCGACGGCTATGCGTTCAGCCTCAAGCCGGTCGCGCTGGTCGAACTGTGCTCCGGCGAGCGCTGGCCTCTCGATCACTTTCCCGCCGGCCAGCTGCTGCACGCGGTGGCTGGCATCGGCAACCCGCAGCGTTTCTTCACCACGCTCGAAACGCTACACTGGCGTCCGATTCCGCACCCCTTCGCCGATCACGCCGCCTACAGCCAGGAGCAGCTGGAGTTCAGCCCAGCCCTGCCGTTGGTGATGACCGAGAAGGATGCGGTGAAATGCCGGGCATTCGCACCGCCGGGTTGGTCATATCTTCAGGTGCACGCCGTACCTTCTGCGGCTTTCGTCACCTGGTTCGACGGCCAGTTGGCGCGATTGCTGCCCGATCACTCTTAAGCCGCTCGCACTGCCATCGCAGTCGAACGCTTCCAAGGACTGCGCATGGATACCAAACTGCTCGACATACTGGCCTGCCCACTATGCAAGGGGCCGCTGAAGCTGACCGATGACAAGTCGGAACTGATCTGCAAGGCCGACGCCCTGGCGTTTCCCGTGCGCGATGGCATCCCGGTGATGCTCGAGAGCGAGGCCCGTACGCTGGACGTGGATGAGCGCCTCGACAAATGAGCACTGCCTACACTGTCGTGGTTCCCGCCCGCTATGCCTCGACCCGCCTGCCTGGCAAGCCGTTGCAGGACATCGCCGGCAAGCCGATGATCCAGCACGTGTGGGAGCAGGCAAGCAAGAGCACGGCTCAGCGCGCGGTCATCGCCACCGACGACTCGCGCATCGTCGATGCCTGCTCGGCATTCGGTGCGCAGGTTGTTTTGACCCGCCCCGACCACAACTCCGGCACCGACCGGCTGGCTGAGGTGTGCGAGCAGCTTGGTCTGCCGAGTGACGCCATCGTGGTCAACGTGCAGGGCGACGAGCCGCTGATTCCCCCGGCAGTCATTGATCAGGTTGCCGCCAATCTGGCTGCGCACCCCGAGGCGGCCATCGCCACGCTCGCCGAACCATTGAGCGATGTGCAAGCGCTGTTCAATCCAAACGTGGTAAAGGTGCTCTCGGACACCAATGGCCTGGCGCTGACCTTCAGCCGGGCGCCGCTTCCCTGGGCAAGAGATGCGTTTGCCGCCGATCGCAGCGTACTGCCTGTTGGCGTGCCGTACCGCCGGCACATTGGTATCTACGCCTATCGCGCCGGTTTCCTCGCTGATTTCGTTTCCTGGGGTCCTTGCTGGCTCGAGGATACCGAGTGTCTGGAGCAGTTGCGCGCGCTCTGGCACGGCCAGCGTATTCACGTTGCAGACGCGGTACAGGCACCGCCTGCGGGGGTGGATACCGCGGAAGACCTGGAGCGGGTCCGTCGTCTGCTGGGCGGCTGAGATGAGAATCCTGTTCGTCTGCATGGGTAACATCTGCCGCTCGCCCACCGCCGAAGGCGTGTTTCGCCAGCGCGTCGAGCAGGCTGGGCTCGGCAGTCGGATCGAGATCGATTCTGCTGGGACCGGCGATTGGCATGTAGGCAAGGCTCCGGACTCGCGTGCTTGCGCCGCGGCCGGCAAACGCGGCTATCGGCTGACAGCGCTGCGCGCGCGCCAGGTGCAGCCGGAGGACTTCCTGCGTTTCGACCTTATTCTGGCGATGGATCACGACAACCTGGCTCGACTGGAGGCCTTGCGCCCCGAAGCGAGCAGGGCGGAGCTTGATCTGTTGCTACGCCGCTACGACCTGGCGCGTGGCGTGGTGCCAGACCCTTACTACGGCGAGACAGATGGCTTCGAGGAAGTACTGGATCTCCTCGAGGAGGCCTGTGATGCGCTGCTCGTGGAATTGAAGGGACGACTGTGAGCCTGACCCTCGAATCAAACCGATCACTCAAGGCATTCAACACGTTCGCTGTCGATCAGCGTGCGCGCTACTTCGCGGCCGCTCATAACGATGAGGATGTTCGTGACGCGCTCGCCCAGGCGCGTCGGCTCGACGTTCCGCTGCTGCCGATCGGTGGAGGCAGCAACTTGCTGCTGACTCGTGACGTGCCGGCGCTTGTCCTGCATATGGCCAGCCGTGGCAAACGCATCATCGATGAGTCTGCCGAGCAGGTTCTGGTCGAGGCCGAGGCAGGCGAGCCCTGGCACCCATTCGTGCTCTGGACGCTGGATCAAGGCTTGGCGGGCCTCGAGAATCTGAGCCTGATACCAGGTACCGTTGGTGCATCACCAATCCAGAACATCGGTGCCTACGGTGTCGAGATCAAGGACGTATTTGCAGGACTCACTGCACTGGATAGTGAAACTGGGATCCTCCGTGAGTTCAGCCAGGACGACTGCGCATTCGGTTATCGCGACAGTCTGTTCAAACAGCAGCCAGGGCGTTTTCTGATTCTGCGAGTGCGTTTCGCGTTGCGTCGCCAGGCAGCGCTGCATCTTGAGTATGGGCCGATCCGCCAGCGTTTGGCGGAGCAGGGGATTACCGTACCTTCCGCGCAGGATGTGAGCCGAGCTGTTTGTGCCATCCGCAGTGAAAAGCTGCCGGATCCACAGCAGCTGGGCAATGCTGGGAGTTTCTTCAAGAATCCGCTGGTGCCGGCTGCCGCTGCTCAGACGCTGCGCGACCGTTACCCCGAGCTGGTCGGTTATCCGCAAGCCGACGGTCAAGTGAAACTGGCGGCTGGCTGGCTGATCGAGAAGGCTGGCTGGAAGGGATTTCGTGACGGCGACGCAGGGGTTCATCGGCTGCAGGCGTTGGTGCTGGTCAATCATGGCCTGGCCACGGGGGTGCAGCTGCTGGACCTGGCGCGACGTATCCAGGTCGATGTGCTGGAGCGCTTCGGCGTCAGCCTTGAGATCGAGCCAAATGTGCTCTGACTACGACTCGTACGGCCAGCTCTGGCTGCGTTAAAGCCAGGCCGTGCGGTGGTGTAGATATCTGGTTCCGGTCGCTTGAGTTGTACTGATCTCGCACTTCGGTTCGCCTAGCGCGGCAACCAAGCAGAACCTGCGATGTGCGTCGGATGTAAGCGAGCTCAATTTCGACCTGCAGCCGGTCCGGCTTCTCAAGCTTGCAGTGACGGCTTTTTCGGGGAGAGATGGGGCAGTGAATAGCCTTGCTGACTGCGCCGCACCCCTTCTGCCATGAGCGTTCTCTCGATGAATAAGACGAAGGTGTAAACCTTATTCAGGACGGGACAATGCAAAAAAAAGGGATGCCGAAGCATCCCTTTTTTAGGCCAGCGGTGTTTAGCCTTGCGGCTTCTCACGGTTATCTGGCTGGTCACCTTCTGCAGCTTGTTCCGACTCCTGGGGTGATGGCTGAACCACTTCCTCAGTTGTCGGTGCTTCTGGCTTCTGCTCGTCTACTTCAGCGGTCGACACCTGTGCTTGTTCGGCGGGCTCGTCAGCCTCGGCGAGCGGCTGCTCGTGGAGGGTGGTGACTGGCTCGGCGAACTGCTCAGGCTGGGCGTCGGCAGGCACCGGTTCCGCAACTTGTTCAACTTGCGCTTCGACGACTGGCTCGCTGGCGACGATCTCCGGGCTGGCCAGAGGTTGCTCCGCTGCGGCCTTGGCGTCGGCTTCTGCCGCTTCCTTGGCCAGACGCTCGGCTTCACGCTGACGGCGACGGACCTCGCGCGGATCATTAGGCGCGCGTCCGCTAGGCGTCAGCACTGGCGCCAGGGTCGGTGCGACTTCGACTTTCTCGACCACCGGCTCCGGGGCAGGCTGTGGGGTGTCGTTGGCTTGGACGACCTGTGGTGCTTCGCTCGGCGCAACTTCGGCAGCGTGTGTCGATGTCTCGTCTGCAGCTTCGATAGCTATCGACTGCTCGGCCACAGTGCGCTGCTCGTCCGTACTTTCCACGCTTGGCGCATGCTCGACAATCGTCGCTACACCATCGGTGCTGGTTTGAATCACGGCGTCATCAGCGAGCTTGGCCTGTGGAGCCGCTTCGGTGTCGGCGGTGTTCGCGGCCAGGGCGGCGGCTGTTGCTGCGACGGCGATTTCCTCGGTTTTCACCGGGGCGTTGCTCTCGTCGACCTCGTCGATTTCGTTACCGTTGGCGTCACGCTGACGCTCACGGCGATTGCTGCGACGACGCTGGCCGCGGGAGCGGCGGCGTGGGCGGTCGCCGTCGTTGCCTTCGCTGCCCTCGTTGGAGTCTTGGGCGTCCTCGGCTTCGTTCGCATCCTCGGTTTGCTGCAGCAGCTCATCGGCGGCTACCGGGGCTTGCCGTTCGGCGCGCGGCTTGCGCTCTTCGCGCGGGGCGCGTGGTTGCCGCTCGGGCTGCTCTTCTTCTGCTGCTACAGCGATCGGAGCTTCGTCGATTGGTGCTCGCAGTTCGCGCTTACGCTCCTCGCGGGGCTTGCGGTCCTCGCGTGGGGCTCGCTCGCGGCGCGGCTGGCTTTCGGCAACTTCGGCCTGTTCACGGGGTTTGCGTTCCTCGCGTGGTGGGCGCGGCTGGCGCTCTTCGCGGGGCTGACGCTCCTCGCGAGCTTGGCGCTCCTCACGGGGCTGGCGTTCTTCGCGCGGCTTGCGCTCCTCATCACGGCCACCGCGCGAATCGCGGCGACGGTTCTGCTGGCGTCCGCTGCGGCGCTCGTCATTGCGCTGCGGGCGCGGCGAGGCGGGCTTCTTCTCGACTTCGGCTGTGGCCTGCGGTTCTTTCGTCTCGCCTGCGAACAGTCCGACCAGGGATTTGATCAGGCCCTTGAACAGACTTGGTTCCTGCACCGGCGCGGCAACGGGTGTTTCGGCTGGCGCTGCGGCGGCTGCCGCCGGTGCGGTGCGCTGCGGTGCGGTCTTGACCGCCGCTTCCTGACGAACCAGGGTGCGTGTGGAGCTGACCGGCTGAGCTTCTTCGGCCTCGGTCGGGCTCATTTCGTAGCTGGCTTGGCCTGCCATGATTTCTGGGCTGTCGTCACGCAGTCGCTGAACTTCGAAGTGCGGCGTTTCCAGGTGATCGTCCGGCAGGATGAAGATGCGCGCACGGGTGCGCAGCTCGATCTTGGTGATCGCGTTGCGTTTCTCGTTGAGCAGGAATGCTGCTACCTGGAACGGCACGCGGGCGCGAACCTCGGCGGTGCGGTCCTTGAGGGCTTCTTCTTCGATCAGGCGCAGAATCGCCAGCGACAGCGATTCGACGTCACGAATGATGCCTTGGCCGTTGCAGCGTGGGCAGACGATGCCGCTGGTCTCGCCCAGAGAGGGGCGCAGACGCTGGCGGGACATTTCCAGCAAACCGAAGCGCGAGATACGGCCGACCTGGATACGTGCACGGTCGGCTTCCAGTGCTTCGCGCATCTTCTCCTCGACTGCGCGCTGGTTCTTGGCCGGGGTCATGTCGATGAAGTCGATGACGATTAGTCCGCCGATGTCGCGCAAACGCAGTTGGCGGGCGATTTCCTCGGCCGCCTCCAGGTTGGTCTGCAGGGCGGTTTCTTCGATGTCGCCACCCTTGGTGGCGCGAGCCGAGTTGATGTCGATGGATACCAGTGCTTCGGTCGGATCGATGACGATGGAGCCGCCGGAAGGCAGTTTTACTTCACGCTGGAAGGCCGTCTCGATCTGGCTTTCGATCTGGAAGCGGTTGAACAGCGGTACGGAATCTTCGTACAGCTTGATCTTGCTGGCGTACTGCGGCATCACCTGCTGGATGAAGCTCAATGCCTCGTCCTGTGCTTCGACACTGTCGATCAGCACTTCGCCGATGTCCTGGCGCAGGTAGTCGCGGATGGCGCGGATGATGACGTTGGATTCCTGATAGATCAGAAATGACGCGGGGCGATCCTGGGACGCATCCTTGACTGCGGTCCAGAGCTGCAACAGATAGTCGAGGTCGCACTGCAGCTCTTCGCTGGAGCGGCCCAGGCCTGCCGTGCGGACGATCAGACCCATGTCAGCGGGGATATCGAGACCGTTCAGGGCTTCACGCAATTCATTGCGTTCTTCACCTTCGATGCGGCGCGAAATGCCACCAGCACGCGGATTGTTCGGCATCAGGACCAGATAACGGCCGGCCAGACTGATGAAGGTGGTCAGTGCAGCGCCTTTGTTGCCGCGCTCTTCTTTTTCGACCTGAACGATGACTTCCTGGCCTTCGCGCAGGACGTCCTTGATGTTCACGCGGCCTTCAGGCGACTTGCTGAAGTATTCGCGAGAAATTTCCTTGAGGGGGAGGAAGCCATGGCGCTCGGCGCCGAAGTCGACGAAAGCAGCTTCGAGACTGGGCTCGACGCGAGTGATCTTGCCCTTGTAGATGTTGGCTTTCTTCTGCTCGCGGGCACCTGATTCGATGTCCAGATCGAACAGACGTTGGCCGTCGACCAGTGCGACACGCAACTCTTCGGGCTGAGTTGCGTTAATTAGCATTCTTTTCATGTAGTACCGTCGGTTTCCGTGGCATCCGGAAACGGCGTTCGGCACACACGACTCTCGCGGTCGGTGTCAGGTGAGTCAGGAATGGTTGTAAAGCACTCCAGTGTCCAGCGATGTGCGGCCAAATGGGCCGGCGTCGCGACGACGTCTCCTGCTTGCTGTCGGAACAGAAGCAATGGTTCGGGAGGAGGAATCAGGCATCGGTAGCGGACGGAATGAAGCGTCTGTGAAAGCCTTTGCTACGCAATCCGATGCTGTGCATCTCCACCCAACACGCATACTTTGAAAATCGGGTGCCGCTCGCAGAATCCGGGGAGCGGGTTGTCGATTATCGCGATTCCCATAGGGGGCACGCATCATGTCTTCAAGGCTTGTTTCGCAACTTCTCCGCTACTTGAGGGAAGCTCCGTCGGACGGCCTCACGTCCTAGAACATTTTTTTTGCCGGTCTGGGTTGGCGGTATCGCTGGCATCCCTGGACCTGACCGCTTTTGGCGGCGTTCGCGACTATAACAGCAATGTTTAAGTGCTTCAATTCCATGAAAATTGATATGATGCCGCGATGACCAATACCCCCTCCCAGACCTCCGGTGTGCAAATACTCGAGGTCGCGCCGGAACTTGCCGGCCAGCGCATTGATAACTTTCTCCGCAACCAGCTCAAAGGCGTGCCCAAGACGTTGATCTACCGCATCTTGCGCAAGGGCGAGGTGCGTGTGAACAAAGGGCGCATCAAGCCTGAGTACAAGTTGCAAGCCGGTGATCTGGTGCGCGTGCCGCCGCTGCGCCTGGCCGAGCGCGACGAGCCTGAGCCGCTTGCTCAAGGGCTGTTGGAAAGGCTGGAAAAGGCCATCGTGCACGAGGACAAGGCGCTCATCGTACTGAATAAACCGGCCGGCATAGCTGTGCATGGTGGTAGCGGGCTCAGCTACGGGGTGATCGAGGCTTTGCGGCAGCTGCGCCCTGATGCCAAGGAGCTTGAATTGGTGCATCGACTGGATCGCGATACCTCCGGTCTGCTGATGGTCGCCAAGAAGCGCAGCATGTTGCGCCATCTGCATCAGGCGTTGCGCGGTGACGGTGTAGACAAGCGTTATATGGCTCTGGTGCGTGGTCGCTGGGAAACCTCGAAGAAGCAGGTCAATGCGCCGTTGCTGAAGAACACGTTGCGCTCTGGTGAGCGAATGGTCGAGGTGACCGAGGACGGCAAGGAAGCGCTGACATTGTTTCGCGTGCTTCGTCGCTTCGGTGACTTCGCAACGCTAGTGGAGGCCAAGCCAGTTACCGGTCGCACGCACCAGATTCGTGTGCACGCGCGCCATGCCGGGCACAGCATCGCCGGCGACAGCAAGTACGGTGATGAGGAGTTCACTCGCGAGATTCGCGAACTAGGCGGCAAGCGATTGTTCCTGCATGCATACGCGCTGAAGGTTCCGCTGTCTGATGGCGGTGAGTTATCCCTGGAGGCGCCCGTCGACGAAATGTGGGCGCGAACGCTGGAGCGTCTCGGTGAGTGAGTACCGGGTTCTGATATTTGATTGGGATGGCACGCTGGTCGACTCGATCGGGCGTATTGTCGAGTCGATACATGTTGCGGCGCAAAATTGTGGTTTGCCGCAGGTCGATGATGCCTCGGTCAAAGGCATCATCGGGTTGGCCTTGCCGGAAGCGATTGGCGTGTTGTATCCGGATCAGGCGGATGTCGCGCTGATCGAGGATTTTCGTCACTGCTATAGCGAGTATTATCTGTCCCTGGAGACCCAGCCTTCGGCTCTTTATCCGGGAGTCGCCAAGGCGCTATCCGAGTTCCGTGACGCCGGGTATATGCTCGCTGTCGCGACTGGAAAGGGGCGTCGCGGCCTTGATCGCGTTTTGGCTGGGCAGGGGTGGGAGGACTTCTTCGATATCACCCGTTGTTCGGACGAGACGGCAAGCAAGCCCGATCCACTGATGATCCACCAGATTCTTTCTCACTGCGGTGCTCGTCCGGAGCAGGCGCTGATGGTCGGTGATTCGGTGTTTGACCTGCAGATGGCTCATCGCGCGGGTGTGGATGGCGTAGCTGTCGCTTATGGCGCACAACCACTGCACATCCTGCAACAGTGCAAGCCGCGCACTGCGATCAATCATTTTTCGGAGCTTGGTGATTGGCTGCGCTCCTTGGCGGTTTCTGAGGTGAATGCAAATGTCGGATGAGTGGAAGGCTCCGGTAGACGAGTCCAAGGGTGATCGTAATAGCTGGAAGCTGCTGGAGAAGACGCTGCTTGCAGGGGTTCAGGAGCAGCGGCGCGCTAGGCGCTGGGGTATCTTCTTCAAGTTATTGACCTTCATTTACCTGTTCGGCGCGCTGGTACTGTTTTCCCCGGCGCTGCAGTTTGGTTCCAGCAAGGGCGCGGAGGGTAGTCATACGGCGGTCATCAATGTGCGCGGCATGATCGCGGATGAAGAGCCTGCCAGCGCCGATAACGTCGTCGGTGCCTTGCGGGCGGCCTTCGAGGACGCCAATACCAAGGGTGTGGTGCTGCGAATCAACAGCCCGGGGGGCAGTCCGGTGCAGTCGGGCTATATATATGACGAAATCCGGCGTTTGCGCGGCGAATATCCGGCCATCAAGGTTTATGCGGTGATTACCGATCTGGGGGCGTCGGGTGCGTACTACATCGCTAGCGCTGCGGACGAGATTTATGCTGACAAGTCCAGTCTGGTGGGGTCGATCGGTGTAACCGCGGCCACCTTTGGCTTCGTTGATACCATGGAAAAGCTCGGCGTCGAGCGGCGTGTCTATACGGCGGGTGAGCACAAGGCTTTTCTGGATCCGTTCCAGCCGGAAAAACCTGAGGAGACCCAGTTCTGGCGAGGCGTGCTGGCTACCACCCATCAGCAGTTCATCGACAGCGTCAAGCGTGGTCGCGGCGATCGCCTTCAGGAGGAGCAGCATCCGGAGTTGTTCTCAGGTCTGATCTGGTCTGGGGAGCAGGCATTGGAGCTCGGGCTGATCGATGGTTTGGGAAGTACGGCGCATGTGGCGCGCGAGGTGATTGGTGAGCCCGAGCTGGTGGACTTCACTGTCAAAGAGTCGCCGCTGGATCGTTTTACCAAGAAACTTGGTGCTGGCGTCGCCGAACGCTTGGCTGTTCTGGTTGGGGTGCAGGGGCCGGTGTTGCGATAGCAGCCGGCTCGCGCTCACGGAACGTCGTAGCCTGCGTTCAGTAGCATGTCCACCAGGCGGATGAGCGGAAGGCCTACCAGGCTGGTGACGTCCTCGCCTTCGGTGGCGCGGAAAAGACTGATGCCTAGTCCTTCGGCTTTGAAACTGCCCGCGCAATCGTAGGGCTTTTCGATTCTCAGATAGCGCTCGATTCGGGCTTCATCTAGTTCTCTGAAGTGTACGGTGAACGGTATGCAGTCGGCCTGAATTCTGCCTGTCGCGCTGTCGAGGAGCGCCAGTCCGGTCAGAAATCGGACGCTGTTGCCGCTGGCGGATTGCAGTTGCTGTTTTGCCCGCTCGAACGTGTGCGGTTTGCCGATAATCTTCGAGTCCAATACTGCAGCCTGATCGGAGCCGATAATCAGGTGATTCGGATACCGCTCGGCAAGCGCTCTGGCCTTCTGTTCGGCGAGTCGGTTTACGAGTTGTTCGGCGCTTTCTCCGGGTAGATGGGTTTCATCGATATCCGGGGCGCAGCTTTCGAACGGCAGCCCCAGCCGGGAGAGCAATTCCTGTCGATAGGGTGAGCTGGATGCAAGCAGCAGGCGGCGCATGATTCCTCCTTTATATATAGGTGCGAGATTGTATGCGTTGCGTCGTGAAGCTGGGCGGAATTCCTTTGACAGGCTGCGGGCGCGTCCCTAGAATGCCGCGCTTATGTTGAAAGGACCGATACCACCGCACGTTGATCCGCGCAAGCTCGCCGACCGAGCGGCCACCCTAGCCGGTGAGCTGCAATTGTCGCAGCTGAAGCGGCTCGCCGATCCTCTTGAGGATGATCAGGGTGTGGTGCGCGCCAGTTTTGCCTTTGGGCGCGACGAGCAGCGTACTGCGGTTATCCGTAGTCAGCTCGACGTTGAAGTCAAAATGATTTGCCAGCGTTGTCTGGAGCCGGTTGTTCTGCCGATTCACAGCGAGTGCGATTACGCGGTTGTGAATGAAGGGGCGAGCAGCCAGCACCTGCCCAAAGGGTATGACGTGCTGGAAGTGGGAGAGGATCCTCTGGATCTGCTGGCGCTGGTCGAAGACGAGCTGTTGCTCGCTCTGCCGATTGTTCCACTCCATGACCCTGAAATTTGCCAGCCGCCGGTTGGGCCAGATGAGCCCTCACCGAGTGAGGACGAGGTAACGCGGTCCAACCCGTTCAGCGTACTGGCGCAGTTAAAGCGTGACCCAAACGTTTAGGAGTTGATCCAAATGGCTGTTCAGCAGAACAAAAAATCCCGTTCCGCCCGTGACATGCGTCGTTCCCATGACGCTCTCGAGCCGAACGCTCTGTCCGTGGAAAAGAGCACCGGTGAAGTTCACCTGCGTCACCACGTGTCCCCGGACGGTTTCTACCGTGGTCGCAAGGTGATCGACAAGGGCGCTGACGAGTAATCCTTGTCCGCTCCGGTCATCGCGATCGATGCAATGGGTGGGGACTTCGGTCCCCACTGCATTGTTCCGGCCAGTCTGTCCTGTCTGGCTGAAAGCCCCTCGCTGCATCTGGTCCTTGTCGGCCAATCTTCCCTTCTCGAACAGCTTGTCGCCCAGCATCCTGGGGTCGATCGTTCGCGCCTGAAAATCGTCGATGCGCCTGAAATCATTGGTATGGCTGAACGCCCGGCTCAGGCTTTGCGTGGCAAGCCACGCTCTTCCATGCGTATTGCCCTCGAGCAGGTTCGCGACGGTAAGGCTAATGCTTGTGTAAGCGCCGGTAACACCGGCGCGCTGATGGCATTGGCGCGCCAGGTTCTGAGAACGCTGCCAGGTATCGATCGGCCGGCGATGGTGACAGCGCTCCCTACGCAGGCTGACCCATGCCTGCTGCTGGACCTGGGCGCAAATGTCGATTGCCCGCCCGAGCAGCTTTTCCAGTTTGCTGTCATGGGGGCTGTGGCGGCCGAATCGCTGGGGCGACAGCAGCCTAGGGTCGCGCTGCTGAATGTCGGTACCGAAGAGATCAAGGGCAATCAGCAGGTCAAGCAAGCCGCGCTGCTGTTGCAGCAGGCCGCTGATCTCAACTATCAGGGCTTCATCGAGGGGGATGGGCTGTATCGCGGTGAAGCCGACGTGGTCGTATGCGATGGCTTTGTCGGCAACATATTGCTCAAATCCAGCGAGGGCTTGGCTGGGATGCTGGTCGCCAGAGTCGAGGCGCTTTTCAAACGTTCGCTTGGCGCGCGCATTGTCGGTGCTGTCGTATTGCCGTTGTTGCGCCGTCTGCGGGCGGATCTCAATCCGGCTCAGTACAACGGTGCGAGCTTTCTCGGGCTGCAGGGAATTGTCGTCAAGAGTCATGGTAGTGCCGGCGCGGACGGCTTCAAAGCAGCGATCCGGCGCGCGGCGCAGGATGTCGAGCATGATCTCCCTGGGCAACTGAGGAGCAGGCTGGGGCATTTTCTGCGGCCGCCTCATCCGTACGATGATGTGGATGATGTGACCGCAGGTGGTGGCCAGCCATCCAACTGAAATTCGCGACGCCGGTCCCTGGCGTATTCTTCAGACGAACAGAACCACAAGAGAGTCGTTTCATGTCCGCATCACTTGCTTTCGTCTTTCCCGGTCAGGGGTCTCAGTCCCTTGGCATGCTGGCCGAGCTGGGTGCCCAGCAAAGCGTGGTCGTCGATACTTTTGCCGAGGCATCTTCGGCGCTCGGGTACGACCTTTGGGCGTTGACCCAGACCGGTCCGGAAGAACAGCTGAATCAGACCGACAAGACCCAGCCGGCGATTCTTGCCGCCTCCATCGCAATCTGGCGTTTGTGGCAGACAGAAGGCGGCGCGCAGCCCGCATTCGTTGCCGGACACAGCCTTGGTGAGTACTCCGCTCTGGTGGCGGCGGGCAGCCTGCCGTTCGCTGACGCCATCAAGCTGGTTGAATTGCGCGGTCAATTGATGCAGCAGGCAGTGCCGGCCGGGCAGGGCGGCATGGCCGCCATTCTCGGGCTGGAAGATGCCGATGTATTGGCCGCCTGTGCCGAGGCCGCGCAAGGTGAGGTGGTCAGTGCGGTCAACTTCAACGCTCCGGGTCAGGTGGTTATTGCCGGCAGTGCGGCGGCGGTAGAGCGCGCGATCGAAGTGTGCAAGGCCAAAGGTGCCAAGCGTGCGATGCCTTTGCCGGTGAGTGTCCCCTCTCACTGCGATCTGATGCGCCCGGCTGCCGAACGCTTTGCTTCCTCGGTGGAGTCGATCGAATGGCAAGCGCCGCAGATTCCGTTGGTGCAGAACGTCAGCGCAGCAGTCGTCGCGGATCTGGAAGTGCTCAAGCGTGATCTGCTGGCACAGCTCTACAGTCCGGTGCGCTGGGTCGAGTCCATGGTTGCTCTGGGAGACCGTGGCGTCACCTCGCTGGTCGAGTGCGGACCCGGCAAGGTTCTGTCGGGCCTCAACAAACGCTGCGTCAAGGGCGTCAGCACCTACAATCTGGATACCCCCGAGGCCTTCGCGGCCGCTCGTGCCGCATTGGCTTGAACAAGGAGAATGCTATGAATCTGCAAGGTAAGGTGGCGTTGGTTACCGGCGCGAGCCGCGGTATTGGCCAGGCCATTGCCCTTGAGTTGGGCCGCCAGGGCGCGATCGTAATTGGTACTGCGACCACGCCAAACGGCGCCGAGCGCATCGCCGAGACACTGAAGGAAAACGGTATCGAAGGCGCTGGGCTGGTGCTCGATGTTGGCAACGATGAATCTGTCAGCAGCACTCTTGAGCACATTCAGCAGCATCTCGGACAGCCGGCAATTCTGGTCAACAATGCCGGTATTACCCGCGATAACTTGATGCTGCGCATGAAGGATGATGAGTGGCATGACGTCATCAACACCAACCTGAATAGCCTGTATCGCCTTTCCAAGGCCGTGCTGCGTGGTATGACCAAGGCTCGCTGGGGTCGAATCATCAATATCGGTTCGGTGGTTGGTGCCATGGGCAACGCCGGACAGGTAAACTACGCGGCAGCCAAGGCCGGTCTGGAGGGTTTCAGCCGTGCATTGGCTCGTGAGGTCGGTTCTCGTGGTATCACGGTGAATTCCGTGGCGCCTGGTTTCATCGATACCGACATGACTCGCGAGTTGCCGGAAGCCCAGCGTGATGCGCTCGTGGGGCAGATTCCCCTGGGACGTCTCGGTCAGGCCGAAGAAATTGCAAAGGTCGTTGCGTTTCTCGCTTCGGACGGCGCTGCCTACGTCACCGGTGCTACCGTTCCGGTGAATGGCGGCATGTACATGAGCTGAGTGTGACGCCCTACGCAGGAGGACAGTCTTAGAGGCTGTCTTCAAATTAGCTATAAAACCGCAGCTGGTTTATAGACAGAAGGTTGAAGGCGGCGTCATGCTTGCCTGCTTCCAGCTTGAAATGCGGAAAACGCTTTCTATACACTACCGCGCAAACCAGCTGCCTGATTTTTCCATAGGAGTGAAAACAAGGTATGAGCACCATCGAAGAACGCGTCAAGAAAATCGTTGCCGAGCAACTTGGCGTTAAAGAAGAGGAAGTAACCAACAGCGCTTCCTTCGTCGAAGACCTGGGTGCCGACTCTCTTGACACCGTTGAGCTGGTGATGGCTCTGGAAGAGGAATTCGAGACCGAGATCCCGGACGAGCAAGCTGAGAAGATCACCACCGTTCAGGAAGCCATCGATTACATCAACGCGCACGCGCAGTAAGTTGTAATCTGCTTCAGAAACAGGAACAGCCGCACTGCCTTTGAACGAGGTAGTGCGGCTTTTCTTTGAGAGGGATTCATCCAGGTCGCGGGGGCTCCATTGCACCCAACCGGGGATGGTTCCTGTCTTGGCGGGAACCGAGCCAAGTACGTTTAGGTATAGGAGTAATCGCTGTGTCGCGTAGACGCGTCGTAGTCACCGGGATGGGCATGCTATCGCCACTGGGTAACGATGTGCCAAGCAGCTGGCAGGGAATTCTCGCCGGCCGCAGTGGTATCGGCCTGATCGAGCACATGGATCTTTCTGCCTATTCCACTCGTTTTGGCGGGTCGATCAAAAGCTTCGATGTCGAGCAGTATCTGCCGGCAAAAGAGGCACGCAAGCTCGACCTCTTCATTCAGTACGGCCTTGCCGCGAGTTTCCAGGCGGTGCGTGATTCCGGGCTGGAGGTCACTGATGCCAATCGGGAGCGCATCGGTGTCGCGATGGGGTCCGGTATCGGCGGCCTGACCAATATCGAAAACAGCTGCAAGGCACTTATCGAGCAAGGCCCGCGGCGTATATCTCCCTTCTTCGTGCCGGGCTCCATCATCAACATGGTGTCTGGTTTCCTGTCGATCCATCTGGGATTGCAGGGCCCCAACTATGCGATCGCTACCGCCTGTACCACGGGCACCCACTGCATTGGCATGGCCGCCCGTAATATCGCCTATGGCGAGGCGGATGTCATGGTGGCCGGCGGGTCCGAGATGGCTGCCAGTGGGCTTGGTATCGGAGGCTTTGCGGCAGCACGCGCACTGTCCACCCGCAACGATGACCCGGCGGCTGCGAGCCGGCCGTGGGACAAGGGGCGCGACGGTTTCGTCCTCTCCGATGGTGCCGGTGCGCTGGTGCTGGAGGAGCTGGAGCATGCCAAGGCCCGGGGGGCGCACATCTACGCCGAACTGATCGGTTTCGGCATGAGCGCCGATGCGTACCACATGACCTCGCCGCCCGACGACGGCGCCGGTGCTGCGCGCTGCATCCGCAATGCGCTGAAGGACTCCCAGTTGAATGTCGATCAGGTGCATTACATCAATGCACACGGCACCTCGACTCCCGCAGGTGACAAGGCCGAGGCTGCTGCTATTCGCAGCGTATTTGGTGATCACGCCTATGAGCTGTCGGTCAGTTCGACCAAATCCATGGTCGGCCACCTGCTGGGTGCTGCCGGTGCGGTGGAAGCGATCTTCAGTGTTCTGGCTATTCGTGATCAGGTCGCGCCGCCGACCATCAATCTGCATGAGCCGGATGAAGGCTGCGACCTCGATTTCGTTCCGCACGAGGCCAAGCCCCGACCGATCGAAGTGGCGGTGTCCAACTCGTTCGGTTTTGGCGGAACCAACGGTTCGCTGGTATTCCGCCGGTTCGCCGAGTGACATTGAGCTGGCTGAACGGGGAGCCCTGTGATGGGCTGCCCATTCATGATCGAGGACTGGCCTACGGCGATGGGCTGTTCGAGACTATTCGCGTCGCAGGTGGCCAGGCGCGGTTGGTCGAACGTCATCTGCAGCGGCTGCAAGATGGGTGTGAGCGCCTCGCCATTCCCATTGATGCAAATCTGCTGCGCAATGAGCTGATGCGCTTCTGCCGGGCACTGGGGCAGGGCGTCGCCAAGCTCATCGTCACGCGTGGCGCCGGACAGCGTGGTTATGCAACGCCACAGCCGTGTCAGCCGCAGCGTCTGCTGTTAGGCTCGTTCTCTCCAGCTTATCCGCCACAGCATGCTGAAACCGGCATCAGGCTGTTTCCGTGCGAGACCCGGCTTGCCGAGCAACCGCGACTCGCCGGCATCAAGCATCTGAATCGCCTGGAACAGGTGTTGGCGCGTGCCGAGTGGCATGATCCGGTCTACGCGGAAGGGTTGATGCGCGATATGTCCGGCCGGGTGGTGGAGGGCGTTTTCAGCAATCTGTTCATCGTGAAAGCCGGCAAACTGCGTACCGCGCCGCTGACTCGTTGCGGAGTCGCTGGGGTCATGCGTGCGGAGATCATTGCGCGCGCAGCACAGCACGGGCTCCCGGTCGTGATCGACGACATCAGCTATGCCGAGCTTGTGCAGGCCGATGAGGTATTCCTCTGCAACAGCCTTTACGGCATCTGGCCCGTGACAGCTTTGGCCGAGTGCGTCTGGCCCGTCGGTCCGCTGACCCGTAAACTGCAGTCCGTTGTCGCCGACCTGTTGAGTGATTCGTGATCCGTAAAATTCTTGTTCTGCTGCTGACAGTGTTGCTGTTGGCGGCGATTGCGCTCGGGCTGTTCACCTGGAAACAGCATGCTGCGCTCGAGCAGCCTCTGGCCGTTACCGACGAGGCCCTGCTGCTCGACGTGCGTCCGGGCGATACGCCCAGTGGCGTGCTTCAGCGGTTGGAGGCCGAAGGCGTACTGGAGGATGCCTTCTGGTTGCGTTTGTATTGGCGTTTGAACCTGTCCGGGCAGAGCTTGCACACCGGCGAGTATCGCCTGACCCCCACTATGACGGCGCGGGACATGATCGGGCTTTGGCAGCGTGGCGAAGTGGTGCAATACAGCCTGACCCTGGTCGAGGGCTGGAACTTCCGCCAGCTGCGTAGCGCCCTGCAGAATCAGCCCAAGCTGGAGCAAACCCTGGATGGCTTGACTGATGCCGAAATCATGTCGCGCATAGGTGCGTCGGGCCAGCACCCGGAAGGACGCTTCTTCCCAGATACCTATCGTTTCACCCGCGGCACATCCGATGCAGACCTCTTGCGCCGTGCCTACGCCCGGCTGGAGCAGGTCCTCGAGGAGGAGTGGCAGCAGCGTGCCAGGGAGCTACCGTACAAGGACGCTTATCAGGCGCTGATCATGGCCTCGATCATCGAAAAGGAAACCGGCGTGCCCGGCGAGCGTGGAGAGATTGCCGGCGTCTTTGTGCGCAGGCTGGCGCGGGGCATGCTGCTGCAGACCGACCCAACCGTTATCTACGGCATGGGTGAGAAGTACAAGGGCCGGATCACCCGCGCCGATCTGCGCACGCCGACACCCTACAATACCTACACCAATGCCGGCCTGCCGCCGACCCCGATCGCGATGGTCGGGCGCGAGGCGATCCACGCCGCGCTGCATCCGGCGGATGGCACCAGTCTCTACTTCGTCGCCCGTGGCGATGGCAGCCATGTTTTCAGCGATACGCTCAATCAGCACAACCGTGCGGTGCGCGAGTATCAGCTCAAGCGCCGTGCCGACTACCGCTCCAGCCCGCCGCCACGGCAGGCACCGGCGGACAACGGAAACGTACAATGAAAGGACTCTTCGTGACCCTCGAAGGCCCTGAAGGGGCCGGCAAGAGCACCAATCGTGAATATCTCGCCGAGCGCCTGCGCGCATGTGGCGTGGATGTCGTGCTGACCCGTGAGCCCGGTGGGACGCCGCTGGCCGAGCGTATCCGCGAGCTGCTTCTCACCCCGGCCGACGAGCCGATGGCGGTGGATACCGAGTTGCTGCTGGTCTTCGCCGCACGTGCTCAGCATCTCGCGCAGGTCATACGCCCGGCACTGGAGCGCGGGGCGGTGGTGCTCTGCGATCGTTTCACCGATGCCACCTATGCCTATCAGGGCGGGGGTCGAGGGCTCTCTATCGAGCGGATCGCCCAGCTGGAAGCCTTCGTGCAGGGTGAGCTGCGACCTGATCTGACCTTGATCTTCGACCTGCCGGTCGAGGTGGGGCTGGCCCGTGCTGCGGCGCGCGGTCGTCTGGATCGCTTCGAACAGGAAGGCCTCCGCTTTTTCGAATCGGTACGGCGCGCCTATCTGGAGCGCGCCAAGGCTGCGCCGTCGCGCTATCGAATCATCGATGCAGGGCAGCCATTGAATGTCGTGCAGCAGGATGTACAGGCCCTGATTCCCGACCTGATGGGGCGCCTCGATGGCTGACGTCCTCCCCTGGCAGGCGGAGCTCTGGCGGCAGCTGGCAGGTCGTACGCAGCATGCTCACGCTTACCTGCTGCACGGTCCGGGCGGCATCGGCAAGCGGCAGCTCGCCGAGCAATTGATGGCGTTGCTGCTTTGCCAGCGGCCCGTGAACGCCACGGCCTGTGGTGAATGCAAGGCTTGTCAGCTGTTGGCTGCACATACGCACCCGGACCATTACATACTCGAGCCGGAAGAGGTCGACAAGGCCATACGGGTCGACCAGGTACGTGATCTGGTCGGCTTCGTCACCCAGACTGCGCAGCTGGGTGGGCGCAAGGTGATACTGCTGGAGCCCGCCGAGGCGATGAATCTCAATGCGGCCAACGCATTGCTCAAGAGCCTCGAGGAGCCCTCCGGCGATACGGTACTGTTGCTCATCAGCCACCAGCCGAGCCGCCTGTTGCCGACCATCAAGAGCCGTTGCGTGCAGCAGGCCTGCCCTCTGCCGGGACGGCAACAGAGTCTCGACTGGCTGGCTGGACAGCTCCCCGAGCTGGCAGCGGAGCTGCGTGAGCAGCTACTGACACTGGCGGCGGGGTCACCTCTGGCCGCCTTGAAGTTGCATGAGCAGAAAGTACTGGACTTGCGCGCGCAGGTTGTCGACAGCGTGAAGAAGCTGCTCAAGCAGCAACAGTCACCCAGTCAGCTGGCTGAGGGCTGGAATGCGCTGCCGCTGATCCTACTGTTCGACTGGTTTTGCGAGTGGACGCATCTGATCCTGCGGTATCAGATGGCCGGTGATGATGCTGAGCTCGGTGCAGCCGATATGCAGAAGGTGTTGCAGTACCTTGCGCAGAAGTCAGCGCAACACAAAGTGATGGCGCTGCAGGACTGGCTGCTCGAACATCGGCAAAAAGTGCTAGGCAAAGCCAACCTCAACCGTGTGTTGCTTCTCGAAGCGCTGCTGGTGCAGTGGGCAACGCTGCCCGGCGCGGGCTAGAATCGACTGGAATTTTCGTTAGGAACACCGCATGAGCCTGCCAGCAAATCTTGGTCCGCGTAATGGCATCCTGTCCCTGACCATCAAGGACAAGTCGGTGCTCTATGCCGCGTTCATGCCCTTCATCAAGCATGGAGGTCTGTTCATCCCGACCAACAAGAGCTACAAGCTTGGCGACGAAGTGTTCATGCTGCTCAACCTGATGGACGAGCCGGAAAAGATTCCCGTTGCCGGCAAGGTCGTCTGGATCACCCCAAAGGGTGCCCAGGGCAGTCGCGCTGCGGGAATTGGCGTGCAGTTCAACGAAGGCGACAGTACCGCACGCAACAAGATCGAAACCTATCTGGCCGGTGCGCTCAAATCCGACCGCCCGACCCACACGATGTAACGCTCTGAGTCACTGAACGTCATCCCTCGCCAGACGGCAGGGTGTTCGTTGGCCTTTCCTGACAACCGGCCATTTGCTCTACAATCGCCCCTTTTTCGCGATAGCAAGTAGTGCATTTCATGCTGGTAGATTCCCACTGTCACCTTGACCGACTCGACCTGACCGCACATGACGGTTCACTGGATGCCGCGTTGGACGCTGCGCGCTCGCGCGGTGTCGGGCATTTCCTCTGCATCGGCGTTAGCGCCGACAACGCAGCGGCGGTCAGATCGCTGTCCGAGCGCTATGCCGACGTGGATTGCTCGATCGGTGTTCATCCTCTGGATCTCGAGCCGACGAGCCAGCCGGTGCTGGACTGGTTGCTTGGCGAGCTCCAGCACCCGCATGTGGTTGCCATTGGTGAAACCGGTCTGGATTACCACTACGAGCCCGAAGCTGCGCAGATGCAGCAGCAGTCGTTCCGGCTGCATCTTGAAGCAGCCAGGCTGACCGGCAAACCGGTCATCGTGCACACCCGGGCTGCCCGCGCCGATACGCTAGATCTGCTACGTGAAGCGGCGCTGCCGCAGGCGGGTGTATTGCATTGCTTTACCGAGGACTGGGACATGGCCAAGGCTGCGCTTGATCTCGGTTTCTATATCTCGCTGTCGGGGATCGTCACGTTCCGCAATGCCGATGCGCTGCGCGATGTGGCTCGCAGAGTGCCGGCTGATCGCTTGCTGGTCGAAACCGATTCGCCGTATCTGGCGCCGGTTCCCCACCGTGGCAAAGCCAACCTGCCGCAGTATGTGCGGGAGGTCGCCGAGTTTGTTGCGGAGTTGCGTGGCGTTCCGTTCGAGGCGCTGGCTGAGCAAACCACTGCCAATTTCAAGACACTGTTCCCGCTGGCCAGGGTGCGCAGCTGACGTCGCCGTCGCGCAGGATTGATGCTTTCCAGCACGTCCGGTGCGCTGCCTTCTTTCTCGCCGACACGAGCGGCGCTTTTCTTGCCCTGAAGATCCACAAGGTGGCGTATGACCGCTGAAACGCTGCACACCGGACCGCTCCAGCGCGGTCTGAAGAATCGCCATATCCAGCTGATCGCCCTGGGCGGAGCGATTGGAACGGGACTGTTCCTGGGCTCGGCCGGAGTTCTGAGAAGTGCCGGCCCGTCGATGATCCTGGGTTATGCGATCGGTGGCTTCATTGCTTTTCTGATCATGCGCCAGCTGGGGGAGATGATCGTCGAGGAGCCGGTCGCAGGGTCGTTCAGCCATTTCGCACACAAATATGGCGGCGGCTATGCGGGGTTCCTTTCCGGCTGGAACTACTGGGTGCTGTACGTCCTGGTGGGCATGGCCGAGCTGACGGCGGTCGGCAAGTACGTACAGTTCTGGTGGCCTGATATTCCCGCCTGGGCTACAGCGGCTGCGTTCTTCGTGCTGATCAATCTGATCAATCTCAGCAACGTCAAGGCTTTCGGTGAGGCCGAGTTCTGGTTTGCCATCGTCAAGGTCGCCGCCATCGTCGGCATGATCCTGCTCGGGCTTTTCCTGCTGGTCAGTGGCCAGGGGGGCGAGCAGGCAAGCATCAGCAACCTGTGGACGCACGGTGGCTTCTTCCCCAACGGCTTTAGCGGCATGCTGCTGGCGCTGGCGATCATCATGTTCTCCTTCGGTGGACTGGAACTGGTCGGCATCACGGCGGCAGAAGCGGCGGAGCCAAAAACCGTGATTCCCAGGGCGATCAATCAGGTCGTCTATCGCATTCTGATCTTCTACATAGGCGCGCTGACGGTGCTGCTGGCGCTGTATCCCTGGGACGCGCTGTTGCAGACGCTGGGCTCCGCGGGCGACCCCTACAGCGGCAGCCCCTTCGTGCAGATATTTTCGCTGATCGGCAGCGATACGGCGGCGCATCTGCTGAACTTCGTCGTGCTGACGGCTGCGCTTTCGGTCTACAACAGCGGCGTGTATTGCAACAGCCGCATGCTGTACGGCCTGGCAGAGCAGGGCGATGCGCCGCGCAGCCTGATGAAGATCAATGCCCGGGGTGTCCCGGTGCTAGCGGTGGGCGTGTCGGCCCTGGTAACCCTGCTCTGCGTGGCGGTGAACTACCTGTTTCCGCAGGGCGCGCTCGAACTGCTGATGTCCCTTGCGGTGGCTGCGCTGGTAATCAACTGGGCGATGATCAGCCTTGCGCACCTGAAATTTCGTCGCGCCATGCAGCGCCAGGGCGTTGAGCCGAGCTTCAAGGCGTTCTGGTTCCCGCTGAGCAATTACCTGTGCCTGGCCTTCGTCAGCGGGATCCTGATCATCATGCTGTGGCTACCCGGCATCCGCATGTCGGTGTTCGCGATTCCGGTCTGGGTCGGGTTTCTCTGGCTGTGCTACCGGCTGCGGACTCGTTTGCTGGCGCAGCCCCAGACCTGAGAGCAAAAAAAACCCGGTTTCCAGGGAAGCCGGGCCAAGACCATTAGGAGTATGAAATCGCAATCCTAGCGACCTCATCTGGCTGGGCAGTGGGGGGATTGCCCGGCCAGTTACTCAAGTATTAACGCTGCTCCGCGGATTTGCCGGCGGATTTCCCTGATTTTTAAACGCATTTGGAATACAAGTCTCGCTGGCTGATCGCCTTCAGTGCGCAGCCAGGTCATGCAAAAGGCCTAGCGTTTCGTCTATGACGTGCTCCGGCGTGTAGAAATGTGGCGAGAAGCGGATGCCGCCGCCGCGTTGTGCACACACCACCTGTTCAGTCTTGAGTCGCTCGAACAGAGCGGCATTGGGCCAGCCGTCGAGGCGGAACGTGACGATGCCGGAGCGTCTCTCCGCTTGGCCTGGCGAGAGGGTTTCTACTCCTTTCAGCTTACTGATCCCGTGAGTCAGCCATTCGATTCGCTCGTCCAGCGATCTGGCGACTTGCTCCATCCCCACTTCCTCCAGCAGCGACAGGCTGGCTTCGAGTGCCATTGCTCCCAGCATATTCGGGCTGCCGCACTCGAACCGCCTGGCACTGCGTGCGGGCTCCCAGTCGCTACGGTCGTAGTCGCCGGCGTGCTCCAGCATGTGCCAGCCGTACTCGTGCAGTTTCAGTTGCTCGCGTAGGTCGCTGCGACAATAGAAAACACCGAGTCCTTCCGGGCCGAGCATCCACTTGTGACCATCCGCCATGGCGAAGGCGCAACGGTTCTGCTGGACATCGAAGGGCAGGGCGCCCAATTGCTGGATTGCATCGATGCACAGAAGCACGCCGCGTTGCTCGCAGCCTTCGCCCAGGCGCGGAAGATCCAACCGCATGCCGCTCGCATATTGCACGGCGCTGATCGACATCAGGCGTACCCGAGAACCACACGCTGCAAGGAGGTCAGCCTCGGGATCGACACCCTTGAGACTGACCTGAATGACTTCCACGCCGAGCGGCCGCAATGCCTCCCAGACCACCCGATTGGACGGAAACTCCTCGTCGCTGATCACGATCTGATCACCGCTTTTCCAGTCCAGCCCGAAGGCGACGAATGAGAGCGCTTCGGAGGTGTTCTTGACCAGCGCCACATCGGCACTGCTCGGCGCGTTGAGCAGTCGCGTCAGGCGTTGGCGCAGGCTGCGTTCCACTGTGAGCCATTCGGGGTAGTCGCGCGCGCCCAAGGTTGCATTCTGCTCGGCAAAGGCGCTCACGGCCCGAGCGGCCCGCCTGGGCCAGGGAGCGACGGCAGCATGGTTCAGATATCGCAAACCGACTATTTGCGGGAATTCGTCATTTATTTGAATCATGGTTGGATGTCCCGTGCATTTCATGACCGGTTAGGCATAATGGCTGCCTCGTTTTTCACCTCAAGCAGCCTTCCTATGCAGAATGAACCTCGTAAGGTCCGCGAATTTCGTCGCCGCGAACAGGAAATCCTCGATACCGCGTTGCAGCTTTTTCTCGACCAGGGAGAGGACAGCGTTACTGTCGAGATGATTGCCGATGCGGTCGGCATCGGCAAAGGCACGATCTACAAGCACTTCAAGTCCAAGGCCGAAATCTACCTGCGGCTGATGCTGGACTACGAGCGCGACCTGAACCAGATCCTCCACTCTCCCGACCTGGACCGCGACAAGGAAGCGCTTTCGCGCGCCTACTTCGAGTTCCGCATGCGCGACCCGCAGCGCTATCGGCTGTTCGACCGCCTCGAGGAGAAAGTGGTCAAGGGCAATCAGGTGCCGGAAATGGTAGAGCAGCTGCACAGCATCCGCGCCTCCAACTTCGAACATCTGACCCAGTTGATCAAAGGCCGTATTGCCGAAGGCAAGCTGGAAGACGTGCCGCCGTATTTCCACTATTGCGCCGCCTGGGCGCTGGTGCATGGTGCGGTGGCGCTGTACCACTCGCCGTTCTGGAGCAACGTGCTGGAAGATCAGGACGGCTTCTTCCAGTTCCTTATGGATATCGGCGTACGCATGGGCAACAAGCGCAAGCGTGACTGAATCGGCGGCAGCGTGAAGATCGAACAGGCGTGGACGCAATGAACGCGAGCGAGTTTCCCATCCGCTACATCGAGCCGGTATTTCGGCCGCCCAGCGAGGCGCATTCGCTGATCTTGCCGGTGACCAATGGTTGTTCCTGGAACAGCTGTACCTTCTGTGAGATGTATACCTCGCCGCAGAAGAAGTTTCGTGCTCGCGATGAGGCGGAGGTGCTCGACGAGATCCGTCGTTGCGGCGAGCAGTTGATCGTGCAACGCGTATTCCTCGCCGACGGTGACGCCTTGGTGTTGCCGACCCACCGGCTGTTGAGAATCCTTGAACAGATCCGCCAGTGCCTGCCCGAAGTTCAACGTGTCTCGAGCTATTGCCTGCCACGCAACCTGCGCAAGAAGTCGGTTGCCGAGCTGCAGGAGCTGGCGGATGCGGGGCTCGGCATGGTCTATGTCGGTGCCGAGTCCGGCGACGATGAGGTGCTGGCGCTGGTCAACAAGGGGGAGACCTACGAATCGACGCTCAGCGCGCTGGATAAGCTGGGGGCGGCGGGCATCGCACGCTCGGTGATGATTCTCAACGGACTTGGCGGTCGCCAACTGAGTCGCCAGCACGCACGCAATTCGGCGCGGCTGATGAATGCAGCGCAGCCCGAGTTTCTGTCCACGCTGGTGGTCAGTTTTCCGCAGGGTGAAGCGCGTTTTCGGCAAACCTTCGAGAATTTTGAGCCGCTGGTGCCGGCCGATCTGTTTCGCGAGCTGGAGTGGTTGCTGGAGGATCTGCAGCTGACCGATACGGTTTTTCGCAGCGATCATGCGTCCAATTATCTGGTGCTCAGGGGGATTTTGGGTGCCGATAAGCCGGGCCTGCTGCGTCGGGTACGTGAGGCCATCGATGACCCGCGTAACGCTCGGTTGCGTCAGGAGTGGCAGCGAGGGCTCTAGCCGCCTCGTTCGAGCGGAGAGTCGAGAGCATCCAGCTGAACCGGCTCGCCTCGGTGCTGGAAGTGGCGTGGATGCTGCATTGGCTGTCGAATCGTCGGTTTTTCGTCGCCGGCCCTATGAGGTGAGTTCCATGCGATTTCTGTTACTGGCAGTGCCTGGCTTGCTTGCATTGCTCATGCTTTCTGGCTGCATGAAGGTCAGCGACATGGCGGAGGGTACCCGTTATCACCTTCGCGATGCTGGAATTCTGGATCACAGCGAGACCCGTCGTTCCAACTCCTGGCGCCTGCAGCCGGACTCATTCATCTATATCGCGCAGGGACATTTCGTGCCGCCCGGAGACGCATACCCGCGGCCGAACGTCGTGGCCGAAGAGGCCTTCAGCGGGTTTGTCGAGTACTTCCCAATGGTTCGTCGAGCCCGTGGCCCGCTCGGGCTCGAGGAGGCAATGGCCAAAGCGTCGGCAATGGGCGCGCATTATCTGCTGTATCTGCGGTTTGCCGCGGCTGATGATCGCATCGGCAGTTTCGACGAGCTGAACGATCAGCGCGCACTGGATCGCCTTGGTGTCGATTCCGGCGTGGTGCAGTTGATGCTGGTGGAAACCGGAACTCGCTATCTGGTCGATACCGCTCGCATTCGTAATCGTGGCGGCGTGCTCGGCATCTACGATGCCAAGCCGGAGCAACTCTTGCGTCCGCCACTGCAGGACTATGCTCGTCGGTTGTTGGGCCTGTCACGTTGAGCGATGTGGCAGTATCGGGAACAGGCGATTACCTCATTCAATCGAGGAGGACCGAATGACCGATACAGGCAAGGCTGGGGATCTGCTTGCGCAGCTGTCCGCTGGCGGGAAGAAGAAAGGGTTGCCGCCGGTGCATCTGTGGAACCCTCCGTTCTGTGGCGATCTGGACATGCGCATCGCGCGCGACGGGACCTGGCACTATCAGGGTTCGCCGATCGGGCGGCCGGCAATGGTGCGTCTGTTTTCCACGGTGATTCGCCGCGACGGCGACGACTACTTCCTGGTGACACCGGTAGAGAAGGTCGGTATCCAGGTCGAAGATGCTCCTTTCGTTGCGGTCCGGCTGGAAGTCAGTGGCGAGGGTGAGACGCAAAGCCTGCGCTTTATCACCAATGTCGAGGACGAGGTCGAGGCTGGTGAAGAGCACCCTTTGCGCGTTGTCACCGATCCGCAAACGCAGGAGCCGGCGCCATATGTGCATGTGCGCGCCAACCTCGAGGCACTGATCCATCGCAATGTGTTTTATGAGCTTGTGGAGCTGGCGGTGCCCGGCAAGGTAGATGGCAAGGATTGCCTCGGTGTGTGGAGTGGCGGGACGTTCTTCCCGATTGGCGCCGCTGAGTAGTGCGCTGGCTGTTTCGTTACCCATGATCGAAAAAGGCTCCCGAGGGAGCCTTTTTTTGCTGGTCTTACATGTTGGGGTAGTTCGGCCCGCCGGTACCTTCGGGCGCGACCCAGGTGATGTTCTGCGCCGGGTCCTTGATGTCGCAGGTCTTGCAGTGCACGCAGTTCTGCGCGTTGATCTGGAAGCGCTTGCTGCCATCGTCGTTGCTCACGACCTCGTAAACGCCGGCCGGGCAGTAACGCTGTGCCGGCTCGTCGTACATCGGCAGGTTCTTTTCGATCGGAATGCTCGGGTCGGTCAGTTTCAAGTGAACCGGCTGCTCTTCCTCGTGGTTGGTATTGGAGAGGAATACCGAGGAGAGCTTGTCGAAGCTCAGCTTGCCGTCCGGCTTGGGGTAGTCGATTTTCTTCGACTCTGCAGCCGTCTTGAGGCAGGCGTAGTCCGGCTTGGTGTCGTGCAGGGTGAAGGGGATCTTGCCACCGAAGATGTTCTGATCGATGAAGTTGAACGCGCCGCCCTTGATTGCGCCCCACTTGTGAATGGCAGCGCCGAAGTTGCGGCTCTTGTATAGCTCGTCGTACAGCCAGCTGGACTTGAAGCCCTCTTCGTACGCGGTCAGTTCGTCGCCACCTTCGCGACCGGCCAGCAGTGCGTCCGCAGCGGCTTCGGCAGCCAGCATGCCGGACTTCATCGCCGTGTGGCTGCCCTTGATCTTGGCGAAGTTCAGGGTGCCGGCGTCGCAGCCGATCAGTGCACCGCCATTGAATACCATTTTCGGCAGGCAGTTGATGCCGCCCTTGGCGATCGCACGTGCGCCATAGGAAACGCGCTTGCCGCCTTCCAGATACTGCTTGATCACCGGATGGTGCTTGTAACGCTGGAATTCGTCGAACGGCGACAGATACGGGTTGCTGTACGACAGGTCGACGATCAGGCCGACGACCACCTGATTGTTTTCCAGGTGATAAAGGAAGGAGCCGCCGGTGTTTTCGTCGTTCAGCGGCCAGCCTGCGGTGTGTACCACCAGGCCCTGCTCGTGCTTGGCCGGGTCGATGTCCCACAGTTCCTTGATGCCGATAGCGTAGTGCTGCGGGTCGACGTTGGCGTTGAGCTGGAAACGGTTGATCAGCTGCTTGCCGATATGACCGCGGCAGCCTTCGGCGAACAGCGTGTACTTGGCGCGCAGCTCCATGCCTGGCGTGTACATGCCTTCCTTCGGATTGCCTTCGCGGTCGACGCCAAGGTCACCGGTGACGATACCGCGCACGATGCCGTTCTCGTCGATCAGCGCTTCCTGAGCGGCGAAGCCTGGGTAGATCTCGACACCCAGGTTCTCGGCCTGCTGGGCCAGCCAGCGGCACAGGTTGCCGAGGGAAATGATGTAGTTGCCTTCGTTGTGCATGGTCTTGGGGACCAGTGCATTGGGCAGCTTGCTGGCGGCTTCGGCGGTCTTGAGCAGGTAGATGTCGTCACGCTTGACCGGCGTGTTGAGCGGGGCGCCGAGCTCTTTCCAGTCAGGGAACAGCTCATTCAGTGCGCGCGGCTCGAAGACTGCGCCGGATAGAATATGGGCGCCTACTTCGGAGCCTTTCTCAACGACGCATACACTGATTTCCTGACCAGCGTCGGCGGCTTTCTGCTTCAGGCGGCAGGCTGCGGATAGGCCTGCAGGGCCGGCGCCGACGATGACAACGTCGAATTCCATGTATTCGCGTTCCATTGGGCTTTCTCCTACTCAGGGCTTGGTTGTTATATAAGTGGTGGAGGGCTGTGATCGGTCCCTGACCGAGCCGGGCCGGCGCATTATATATAGACGCTCGAATCGGTCCAATACAAACGTTTGTTTGAATTTTCTGGAAGCCTGTTAGAATCGCCCGAACCGCGTCGTTATGACGGGTCATATGCGTTGTTGACCCCGTCCGCGGCCTGCGGTCAAGATACGGACGGTTTGCACTCGCCGAACAGGGCAGCGGCTATCAAAACCCAAGCCACGAGCAAGGCTCGGTTCGCCTCGGCGGAATTCTATTCACCGGAGAGTAACGAGGAATCCATGAAGGTTCTTGTAGCTGTCAAACGAGTGGTCGATTACAACGTCAAGGTTCGCGTCAAGGCGGACAATTCGGGCGTTGACCTCGCCAACGTCAAGATGTCGATGAACCCCTTCTGCGAAATTGCCGTGGAAGAAGCCGTGCGCCTGAAAGAGAAGGGCGTGGCGAGCGAAATCGTTGTCGTCTCCATCGGTCCGACCGCTGCTCAGGAGCAGCTGCGCACCGCGCTGGCGCTGGGCGCCGACCGCGCCGTGCTGGTCGAGTCCAACGACGAACTGAACTCCCTTGCGGTCGCCAAGCTGCTCAAGGCCGTGGTCGACAAGGAGCAGCCGCAGCTGGTCATTCTCGGCAAGCAGGCGATCGACAGCGACAACAACCAGACCGGGCAGATGCTCGGTGCACTGACTGGCTATGCCCAAGGCACCTTCGCCTCCAAGGTGGAAGTGACTGGCGACAAGGTCAACGTGACCCGCGAAATCGACGGCGGCCTGCAGACCGTCGCGCTCAGCCTGCCGGCGATCGTCACCACCGACCTGCGTCTGAACGAGCCGCGCTACGCGTCGCTGCCGAACATCATGAAGGCCAAGAAGAAGCCGCTGGAAACGCTGACTCCAGATGCGCTGGGCGTCACCACCACGTCTACCGTGAAGACCCTGAAAGTCGAAGCGCCGGCTGCCCGCAGCGCCGGTATCAAGGTCAAGTCCGTGGCTGAACTGGTCGAGAAACTGAAGAACGAGGCGAAGGTAATCTAAATGACTATCCTGGTTATCGCTGAACACAATAATGCCGTCCTCGCGGCCGCTACTCTGAACACCGTTGCCGCCGCCAAGGCCATCGGCGGCGACATCCACGTACTGGTAGCCGGCAGTGGCTGCGGTGCCATCGGTGAAGCAGCCGCGCAGATCGAAGGCGTGGCCAAGGTACTGGTCGCCGACGATGCGGCTTACGCCAATCAGCTGCCGGAAAACGTCGCGCCGCTGATCGCCGACCTGGCGAAGAACTACAGCCACGTGCTGGCGGCTGCCACCACCAACGGCAAGAACTTCCTGCCGCGCGTTGCTGCTCAACTGGATGTCGATCAGATCTCCGAGATCATCGCCGTTGAAAGCGCCGATACCTTCAAGCGCCCGATCTATGCCGGTAACGCCATCGCTACCGTGCAGTCCAGCGCTGCCATCAAGGTCATCACCGTGCGTGCGACCGGCTTCGATGCCGTGAATGCCACCGGCGGTTCGGCTGCGGTCGAGCAGATCTCAGGCGCTGGCGATGCTGGCAAGTCCGCTTTCGTTGGCGAAGAGCTGGCCAAGTCGGATCGTCCCGAGCTGACCGCTGCCAAGATCGTCGTATCTGGCGGTCGTGGCATGCAGAACGGTGACAACTTCAAGCACCTGTACTCGCTGGCCGACAAGCTCGGCGCTGCGGTTGGTGCATCCCGTGCCGCGGTCGATGCCGGCTTCGTGCCGAACGACATGCAGGTCGGCCAGACCGGCAAGATCGTCGCGCCGCAGCTGTACATCGCGGTGGGTATCTCCGGCGCCATCCAGCACCTGGCGGGTATGAAGGACTCCAAGGTGATCGTCGCGATCAACAAGGACGAGGAAGCGCCGATCTTCCAGGTTGCCGACTACGGCCTGGTGGGCGATTTGTTCGAGATCGTGCCGGAGCTGGAAAAGCTCGTCTGAAGCTGATCGCTGTTGAAGAAACCCGCTCATGTAGCGGGTTTTTTCATGGGCGATGGGCGGGTTCGCCGGTGTACCATCGGCGAACTTCGATCAGCATCAGTTAACTCGCGCAATAAGGGGATCTTCATGCGTTTCGCTTTTCCGTTGAAATTGGCCATGGTCGCGCTGGTGTTGGCAACGCCATTCACGGCAGCGGCAGCGGGGAAGTGCGACCGTCTGGTGGCGACTGGCGCAGCGGACAACCCTCCCTTTCTCTGGCGCGATCCGCAGAACCCGAAGCGTCTGATCGGGGCTAATGCGGACCTGCTCGGGCAGATCGCCGACTCGCTCGATCTGAAACTGGACCTGCTTTACACCGGTGACCGAACCAAAGCGCTCGAAGAGGTGCGCAGTGGTCGGGTCGACGTACTGGCCGATGCGACACTGACGGTGCAGCGGCTCGAAGAACTGGATTTCGTCCACCCGGCCATCCTGCAATTGCAGACCGTCGCCTGGGTACGCAATGAGCCCGGCTTCTTCTATGCCAGCCGTGAAGATCTTGGAGGCCACGCCGGCTTGATCGCTGGCACCAGCCGCTTCGGTAGCGTGTTCGACGCCTTCGCGAAAAAACACCTGCAATTGCAGCCGGTCGCCGACCTCGCTCAGGGGCTGAAGCGGATCGTGGCGGGCAATGGCGACTACTTGCTGCATGAGCGGTACAGTGCAGTCGCGGCGGCTGATGTATTGGGGCTGCTGGACAAGGTGCAGCGTCTCGAACCTCCAGTGGTAGGTCGGGATATGCACCTGGCCATTTCGCACGACTCGGCCTGCAATGATCCCTGGCTGCGCGGACAACTGGCGCGGAAGATGACAGAATTGCGCGCCGCCGGTGTGCCTGAGCAACTGGTGGCGCACAACCTGACCGTCTGGAAGAACCAGCAGTCAGAGCGGGCAAAGGCTTCGAAAAAGTAGGACTCGCCGTGTTGAAAAGACTTTTCGCCAGCCCATTTCTGGTCCTGGTTTTCCTGACTGGCTGTGCCAGTGATCCCGCCCCGACAGAACAACTGCGCCTGAGCTCGCAGGCCGTGGCGCAGGCACGCTCCGTAGGCGCAACCGATGCTTACGAGGAGCTTGTGCTGGCCGAAAGCAAGTTGAGCAAGGCCCAGGAGGCACTCGAGGCGGGTGATAATCGCGAAGCTCGGCTGTTGGCCGAGCAGGCAGAGCTGGATGCTCGTCTGGCGGAGAGCAGGGTTCTGAAGGACAAGCGCGAGGCGCAGATCGACGATCTGAATCGTCGCATTCAGCGGCTACGGCAGTTGCTGGGGGAGGCCAGGTGAGAAGTGGATTTGCGATAGCCCTGGCTGGGCTGATACTGGCTGGTTGCTCGACGCCGCAGACCGAGCTCGAATTGAACCGCGCATCTGCGGCGCTGCAACGCATTCAGGCAGACAGTATGGTCCAGCGCAGCGCGCCGAAGGATGTTCAGCGTGCGCTCGAGACGCAGCAACGCGCCGAGCGTTTCAACCAGTACTGGGGGGGCGCCGCCGACGCCCGGCATTACGCCTACCTGAGTCAGCGTTACAGCGAAATCGCCGCGAGGCAGGGTGAGCTTCTGCAGCATCAGGAACAGGTCGCGCGCCTGGAGATGGAGCGCGACCGGCTGCGGCGCATGCTGCAGGACGCCAGGTTGATGACCGCCGAGCAACAGGGTCGCTGGCTGGAAGACCAGATGATGAGCCTGGCTGCCAGCGAAACCGATCGCGGCATGGTCATGACGCTGGGCGACGTGCTGTTTCGTGCCGGCAGTGCCGACCTCAGCCACACGGCCAATCGCACCTTGCTCAAGCTGGTGCATTTCCTCCAGCTCAATCCGCAGCGCAAGATTCGCATCGAGGGGTATAGCGACAGCCGCGGCGATGCCCAGGAGAATCTCGCGCTGTCGCAGGCGCGGGCGCAAACGGTGGCGGATCTGCTGATCAATCTTGGCGTCGCTGCCGAGCGGGTAGAGGTGCGCGGCTATGGTGAGCGCTTTCCGTTGGCCGAGAACGCCTCGGCCCGCGGTCGCGCGCAGAACCGTCGCGTTGAGATCCTGTTCTCCGACGCGGACGGCAATCTCGGTCCCGACCGTTAGTCGCGCGGCCATCTGAGCAGACTGTTTCGCCTAGACGTGACCTAACTGTATTGGTCTGGGTCTCCAGCAGTGCGCTACTGTTACGGTTCAGTTGGCAGGAGACCGGCGAGATGACCAATCTGTTGCTCTATCAGCGCATTGCCCAGCAGCTTGCCGAAGATATTCGGCGCGGCGTATATCGCCCCGGTGAGCGCGTGCCGTCGGTACGCAAGATGAGCCGACAGCTGAGCGTCAGCCACGCCACGGTGTTGCAGGCGTACGCCAATCTCGAAGATCAGGGCATGATCCGTGCGCGCCCGCAGTCCGGCTTCTACGTCCACCAGACGCCCGTACTCACTGCGCCGACGCCGGATATTGCCCAGGTCGAGCGGCCGAAACTGGTCACCCGCAGCAGCATCATCAATCAGGTGCTCAGCGAGTCGCGCCGTGAGGGGCTGATTCCGCTGGGCGCGGCCGTGCCGCATGTGGATTATCTGCCGGTGCGGGCGTTGCACCAGCAGTTGGCCAAGGTCACGCGGTTTCACAGCCCTCGGGCATTCAGCTACATGTTCAGCCCGGGCTACGAGCCGCTGCGCCGCCAGGTGGCGATTCGCATGCGCGATGCCGGTGTGGTGGTGGATTCGAGCGAGATCGTCATCACCCACGGCTGCGTCGACGCGCTGCAGATGTCACTGCGGGTCCTGACCAAGCCGGGCGATCTCATCGCCGCCGAGTCGCCGACCTATTACGGATTGCTGCAACTGGCCGATCTGCTCGGACTGAAGGTCATCGAGATCCCCAGCGACCCGGATACCGGAATGAGCCTTGAGGCGCTGCAGCTTGCGGCAGGGCAGTGGCCGATCAAGGCGCTGGTGCTGACCGCGCGCCTGAGTAATCCGCTGGGCGTGAGCATGCCTGACCACCGCCAGAAGCAGCTGCTGAGCCTGGCGGCGCGTTTCGACATCCAGATCGTCGAGGACGATATCTATGGCGAGCTGATGTTCGATCAGGGCCAGTACAAGGCGCTCAAGTCCAATGATCGGGACGGCCGTGTCATCTACTGTTCCAGCTTTTCCAAGACGATTTCGCCAGGGGTGCGGATCGGTTGGGTCATCGCCGGGCGCCATCAGGCCGAGATCGAACGCCTGCAGACCTTCAGCACCCATTCGGCGTGCAGTGTCACTCAGATGGGTGTGGCGGCTTATCTGGAGAACGGGGGGTACGATCGACACCTGCGTGCCATCCGCCAGGAGTACCGTAAGAATCTCAGCGCGTTTCAGCTGGCGGTACAGCGCTACTTCCCGGAAGGCACACAAATGACGCGCCCCAAGGGCAACTTCATCCTCTGGGTCAGCCTGCCGGTGCGGGTCAATACCCAGGACCTGCACGTCAGGGCGCTGGAGCGGGGGATCAGCATCGCGCCGGGACTGATCTTCAGCAACACTGAACAATTCAACCACTGCATTCGTCTCAATTGTGGACTGCCCTGGAATAATGAGACCGAGCGGGCGCTGCGAACACTCGGGCAGCTGGCTTCTGACCTTTGTCGGGATGCCCACTAGCCCAAAACCTTCCGCTGTGAGGAGCGTTTCGGATGCGAAGGCCGCTGTTGTTATTGCTGTCGTTGGCCTTGCTGGGCGGGTGCGGGGACGACGAATCGACCTCATCGCGTGCGCCCGTGCCGGTCGAGCAGCCCTCGGAACCGGAGAGTATCGTCGAGCAGGAAGAGGTGCCGCCTGATCTCGATATCGAGCTGGCGCCAATCGAAGAAACCTCCGATGCCGAGCCGCCGGAAGTGGAGATCAGCCTGCCCGAACCCGTTCCCGAGGACGAGGCACCTGACCCGGCGCCGCAGCCCTCGACGGCCAAGCGATCCACGCCGCCGCCAGAGAAGGTCGAACTGCCCGAGCCTGAACTCGATCTGCGCTTGCCCGAGGAGCTGGTCGAGGAGCTGGCGCCTGGGTCGGGTGATGAATCGATGCGTCTGTTGCCGCCGCTTTTCGAGGGTGGCGGGCCGTCGCGATCAATGCAGATCGGCGGCCGGCTGATTTCCGGCGAGGCAGAAGACGAGGAGCTCATCGAGGGCGCGGAGATTCGCCTCGAATTCAAGCGCTGAGGTGCATGCGTTCCCCGGCCCTGCGCTTTAGTCCCTGGCTGGCAGCTGCGATAGCAGCCGCTGCAGTTCATCGGCCGGCATCGGGTGGCTCATGTGGAAGCCTTGCACCTCGGTGCAGCCGTCGTCTTTCAGCAGCCGCAGCTGTTCCTCGGTTTCCACGCCCTCGGCCGTCACGCGCATCTGCAGGCCGCGGCCCAGTTCGATCAAGGCGCGTACGATCGAATGATCTTCCATCGACTGCCCGATACCGGCGACGAAGCTGTTGTCGATCTTTATCACATCGAAGGGGTAGTGGCGCAGGCTGGTCAGCGACGAGTAGCCCGTGCCGAAGTCATCCACGGCCAGGTGTACGCCGAGCGCCTTGATCCGCTTGAGCTGGTCCAGCGTGCCCTGTGTTTCCCGTAGCAGTGCACTTTCGGTAACCTCCAGCTCCAGCCGCTTGCCTGGCAGATCGTTCTCGCCGAGTGCCTGGGCTATCTCGTCGAGTAGCCGATCATCATGCAGCTGCAATGGCGAGAGGTTGACCGAGACGACCGTATCGCCTGGCCAGCGGGTCGCCTGGCTGCAGGCCTGATGCAGTACCCAGCGCCCGAGTGGAATGATCAGGCCGGTTTCTTCGGCCAGTGGAATGAACTGCTCTGGCAGTAGCAGCCCGCGCTCGGGGTGATTCCAGCGCACCAGTGCCTCGGCGCCGATGATTTGCATGCCCTGGTTCAGGTAGCGCGGCTGGTAGTACACCTCCAGCTGCTGCTCGGCAAGCGCGACGCGCAGTTCCTCTTCGCGCTGGAGCCGCTCGTGCAGCCGCTGATCCATCTCGCGACCATAGGCACGCCAGGTTCCCCGGCCTGCTTCCTTTGCCTGGTACAGCGCAATGTCGGCGCAACGCAGCAGTTCGTTGGCCTTGTTGGCATCGTCGGGCGCCAGGGCGACGCCGATGCTGGCGCCGATATTGATCTGCTGGTCTTCGTAGACAAAGGGCGCGCTGAGGGCCTCGATGATGCGGTTGCAGAGACGGTCGATATCGGTGTCTTCGCTCATTCGGTGGAGCGCGACGACGAACTCGTCACCGCCCAGCCGCGCCACGAGGTCGCCGTCGCGGGTGTGTTGGCGCAGGCGGGATGCCACGCCGATCAGTACTTCGTCGCCAGCGGCGTGACCGAGGGTGTCATTCACCGGTTTGAAGCGGTCCAGGTCGATGTAGAGCAGTGTCAGTGCCGAGCCGCTACGAAGCGCCGCCAGATTCTGATCTAGGTAGTCGCGCAGCCGGCTGCGGTTGGGCAGGCCGGTCAGGGCATCGTGCTGAGAGAGGTACTGAACGCGAGCCTGCGCCTTGGTTTCCTCGGTGATGTCGCTGGCGGTGCCGCGATAGCCGACCAGCTTGTCGTCCTGATGGATGGCGCGGGCAGCCAGCCGGCAGAAACGCTCGCAGCCATCGGCGGCACGATAGCTGCTGCGCAGTGGCGCGACCTGTGGTGCCTGGAGCCAGTTCTGCAGCGCGGCACTGTCGCTGATCAGCAGTTCGAGCAACGGGCGGCCCAGCCACTGGCTGGATTCGTGTCCGGTGATCTGGCGAAAGCGATTGGAAAGGAAGGTCAGCCGAGCTTGCGCGTCGGTTTCCCAGATCCAATCGGAAGCGGCCTCGGCGACATCGCGAAACCGCTCCTCGCTTTCCGCCAGCGCGCTGCGACTGGCGGCCAGCCTTGCATAGCTGATGTCGAGCAAGTGCAGGCTGCGCAAGGCATGGCGAATGAGCAACCAGGCGAGCAGCCCCAGCCCCAGGGCCACGGCCGCGAGGATTGGCAGGGTAACCCACAGCAGCAGGCGCCCCGGCTGCGCCGGCGTCCAGGTGAGCTGGATGGTCGAGCCATTCTCCAGAGGCCGCTCGATGCGCGGATCATCGGTTGGCGTTGAGTCTGGAGCCAGGCGCAGATGCTCGATCGCATACTGCTCACCGATCTCCGCCAGCCGCTCGGCGTCCAGCAGGTCGACGAACAACAGAATCGACGCCGGCCCTTCGTCCTCGTCGATATCCGTACCACCGGTGGTCAGCGCGGCTGCGGCGACCAGCGCCGGCTGACCGTCAGCCCAGAGCAGGGCGGAGACGCCCGATTCCTCCTCGACAGCTTCCCGGGCCCGCGCCAGCAGTTGCGGTAAACCGTGGAGAAACTCGAAACCGTCGATTGTCTGGAGTTCGCCGCGAACTACGGAATAGGCCGTATCGCCTGCCGGAGAGATGACCAGCACCACCTCGTAGTCGAAGTCCTTGTACAAGGATGGGCCGAGATTGGCCTGGGTATAAGCCCAGTCGAGGTCGACCTGCCTGTTGAGATGCATGTAGGCATCGCCCCAGAACGCATAGTCGACGATGGAGCGGTTCATCCAGTCGTGCTGTGCCTGCAGCGCCTTTCCTACGAGGAAGTGGCTTTGCTGCAGTGCATCCTGATCGATTCTCCGGGCAATGTGGATGAGTGCGGCAGCGGCCACAATGAGGGCGATGACCAGTAGGGCGACCATGCCAGGAAGAATGCGGCGAGCGAAAATCGAGCTGGCCTTCGGTTTTACCGGGCCATCGTCGGGAAGGAGAGTTTGCATGAGGGGATTCCTGCCAGCACTGCATTGGATCGCGGCAATGGCGGCATGGTGCCACTACCGCTCGGCAAAATCATCGTAAATTACGCGGACCAATGGCTCGAGCGACTGCGTTCTATCGACTTTTAGCGGTCGCGGGAGTCCTGCGCGTCCGCCTCGGCATTGCGTTGGGCGATGCGTTTTTTCTGTTCTTCGGTCAGGGGAATCTTCTTTGCCGTCGAGCGCAGCATCAGCAGGCTACCGACGATCGAGCCCAGCGCGACGAGCAGAATAAGCCAGAAATACCAGGGCATGTTTTTCCTCCGGGCGTTGGGCGGCAGTGACGAGCCGCACTCTACGTGGCTGCGTCAGGGTGGTCACTATCGGCGTTGCGATAGCTATTCTGACCCCACAGGGAGGCTTTCGTCGCGCGCTGTGTTTTCTGCGACAATGCGCGCCGACTTTTCCGAGGACGTGTCATGACCTGCCAGACTCCGATTATCGTAGCGCTCGATTTCCCCTCTCGCGATGCTGCTTTGGCATTGGCGCGTCAGCTCGATCCGCGGCTTTGCCGGGTCAAGGTCGGCAAGGAGCTTTTCACGCGTTGCGGTCCGGCGGTTGTCGAGGCATTGCAGGGAATGGGCTTCGAGGTGTTTCTCGACCTCAAGTTTCACGATATTCCCAATACCACCGCGATGGCGGTGAAGGCAGCTGCCGAGCTGGGCGTGTGGATGGTCAACGTGCACTGCTCCGGCGGTCTGCGGATGATGGCGGCCTGCCGTGACACGCTTTCTGGTATGGCCGGACCCACGCCGCTGCTGATTGGTGTCACCGTGCTGACCAGCATGGAGCAGGACGATCTCGCTGGCATCGGTCTGGATATCGCACCGCAGGAGCAGGTGCTGCGGCTGGCCGGGCTAGCTGCGCAGGCTGGGCTGGATGGACTGGTCTGTTCGGCGCAGGAAGCAGTGCCGCTCAAGGCGCAGTTCCCGGCGCTACAGCTGGTCACACCGGGCATTCGTCCGGCCGGCAGTGCGCAGGACGATCAGCGCCGCATCCTGACTCCGGCCCAGGCCATGGCTGCAGGCTCCGATTATCTGGTGATCGGCCGGCCGATCGCGCAGGCAGCCGATCCGGCGCAAGCGCTGGCAGCCGTGGTGGCCGAGCTGGCATGACGAAAAAAGGCTGGGCCTCACGGCTCAGCCTTTTTGGCAGCGGGCAGTTGCTCAGCTGACCTTGAGCACCAGCTTGCCGAAGTTGCCGCCGGTGAACAGCTTCATCAGCGTGTCCGGGAAGGTCTGCAGTCCCTCGATGATGTCTTCCTTGCTCTTGAGCTGGCCGCTCGCGAGCCATTCGGCCATGTTGCGCATCGCCTCGGGATAGCGAGTGACATAGTCAGTCACCACCATGCCTTCCATGCGCGCGCGGTTGACCAGCAGCGAAAGGTAGTTGGACGGGCCCTTCACCGCCTCCTTGTTGTTGTACTGGCTGATGGCGCCGCAGATCACCACGCGAGCGCCGACGCTGATGCGCTGCAGCACCGTATCCAGGATGTCGCCGCCGACGTTGTCGAAGAACACGTCCACGCCTTTCGGGCATTCACGCTTCAAGCCCGCTGCCAAGTCTCCATTCTTGTAATCGATGGCGCCGTCGAAACCGAGTTTCTCGGTCAGGAAGCGGCACTTGTCCGCGCCGCCGGCGATACCCACCACGCGACACCCCTTGATCTTGGCGATCTGCCCGGCAACGCTGCCGACCGCACCGGCGGCGCCGGATATCACCACGGTCTCGCCGGCCTTGGGCTGGCCAACCGCAAGCAGCGCGAAGTAGGCGGTCATGCCGGTCATGCCCAGCGCGGACAGGTAACGCGGCAGCGGAGCCTGTTGCGGGTCGACCTTGTAGAAACCCTTCGGCTCGCCGAGGTAGTACGCCTGCACGCCCAGCGCACCGTTTACATAGTCGCCTTCCTTGTAGTCCGGGTGCTGCGAGGCAATCACCTTGCCGACGCCCAGTGCGCGCATCACTTCGCCGATGCCAACCGGCGGAATATAGGACTTGGCATCGTTCATCCAGCCTCGCATGGCAGGATCGATGGACAGGTACTCGACCTTGACCAGGATCTGATTCGGGCCAGGCTCGCTCACCGGCTTCTCGACGTAGTCGAAGGTTTCCCGGGTCGGCGCACCGATCGGCCGCTGGGCTAGCAGGAATTGCTGGTTGAGCAGGGTCATGAAATAAGCCTCGTGTTTGCGAAAGGTTTGGTTTAGCCCGGCCAGCGCCGCGCCGCAAGGTACGTCAGCAGGCTGGAATGAATGGGCATCCAGTTCGGTGATATGACCGTGGCGGCAGTTAAATGCGCGAGCGCATAACGGTATAAGTTCGACCGGGAAGCCTTATGTGGTCATTTCGCGGCCACAAGGCGAGTCGAATTATTCGGGAAGAACAATCATGAGCATGACATTCTCCGGGCAGGTCGCCCTGGTAACCGGCGCAGCGGCAGGTATCGGTCGCGCTACCGCGCAGGCGTTCGCCGAGCAGGGTCTCAAGGTGGTGCTGGCGGACATCGACGAAGCGGGCATCCGCGACGGCGCAGAAAGCATTCGTGCTGCTGGCGGCCAGGCGATCGCCGTGCGCTGCGACGTCACGCGCGATGCGGAGGTCAAGGCGCTCATCGAGCAGACGCTGGCGCAGTACGGGCGGCTCGACTACGCCTTCAACAATGCCGGCATCGAGATCGAGCAGGGACGCCTGGCCGAAGGCAGCGAGGCGGAGTTCGACGCGATCATGGGCGTCAACGTCAAGGGCGTCTGGCTGTGCATGAAGCACCAGCTGCCGGTCATGCTGGCGCAGGGTGGTGGCGCTATCGTCAACACCGCGTCCGTTGCGGGTCTCGGTGCTGCGCCGAAGATGAGCATCTACGCGGCATCCAAGCATGCGGTGATCGGCCTGACCAAGTCGGCAGCGATCGAGTACGCCAAGAAGCAGATTCGCGTGAATGCGGTATGCCCGGCGGTGATCGACACCGACATGTTCCGCCGTGCCTACGAGGCCGACCCGCGCAAGGCGGAGTTCGCTGCGGCCATGCACCCAGTCGGGCGCATCGGCAAGGTCGAAGAGATTGCCGCCGCGGTGCTGTACCTGTGCAGCGACAGCGCCGCCTTCACTACCGGTCATGCGCTGGCGGTAGATGGCGGGGCGACGGCGATCTGACGGCGTGCCCGGCACTGTCTGGCCGGGCACCCCTTTCAGCGCCGCTCAGTTACGACGGCGCAGAATCAGCAAGGTGATTACACCTGCGATCAATCCCCACAGCGCCGCGCCGATGCCGAACAGCGTCAGCCCCGACGCGGTGACCATGAAGGTAATCAGCGCTGCCTCTCGCTCGTCGGGCTGCTGCATCGCCTGGGTCAGCCCCGAGCCGATCGAGCCGAGCAATGCCAGCGCGGCGACGGACAACACCAGTGCCGCCGGGAAGGCCGCGAACAGCGCGGCCAGGGTTGCGCCGAAGATGCCGGCAATACCGTAGAACACCCCGCACCAGGCAGCTGCGGTATAGCGTTTTTGCGGGTCGGGATGAGCTTCTGGGCCTGCGCAGATGGCCATGGTGATCGCCGCCAAGTGAATGCCGTGGGAGCCGAACGGCGCCAGCAGTACCGAAGCGATGCCAGTGATCGAGATCAGTGGCGAAGCCGGCACCTGATATCCCTCGGCACGCAGCACGGCCAGGCCTGGCATGTTCTGCGAAGCCATGGCGATGACGAACAGCGGGATGCCAATACTGAAGATCGCCGCGAGGGAAAACGCCGGTGTAGTCCACACCGGCACCGCGACCTGCAGGCTGAAGCGCTGGAAGTCCAGCAGGCCGGAAATACCGGCGATCAGGCAGCCGACCAGCAGCGCAGCGAGCACGGCGTAGCGGGGCTGCATTCGCTTGGCCAGCAGGTAGCTGAAGAACATGCCGAGCACCAGCACCGGCTGAACCTCAACGGCACGGAAAATCTCGCTTCCGATATTGAACAGAACGCCCGCCAGCAGCGCGGCAGCCAGCGATGCCGGTACTCGCCGCATCAGCCGATCGAAGCTTCCAGTCAGGCCGCACAGGGCAATCAGCGCCGAGGCGAAGATGAAGGCGCCGATGGCTTCGGCGTACGGCACGCCGGGCAGACTGGTGATCAACAGGGCCGCGCCGGGTGTCGACCAGGCAACCACCACCGGCGTGCGATAGCGCAGCGACAGGCCGATGCTGCAGATCGCCATGCCGACCGACAGTGCCCAGATCCACGAAGAGATCTGCGCCGTGCTCAGGCCTGCTGCCTGGCCGGCCTGGAACATCAGCACCAGCGAGCTGGTATAGCCGGTGAGCATGGCGATGAAGCCGGCGACGACGGTCGAAGGCGAGCTATCGCTCAGGGGGCGCAGGGCGGTACGGCTGATTTCGTTCATTGCTGATTTCTACTTATGCAAGGTATGGCGTCGCGCGGCTGCGGCAGCCTATCGTACAAAGCCTATTGGCCGTGCTCGGGTAGCGTCGCGGTACAGCCGCCCGCGTATTGGACGTAACAGTTGCAACGGGCGTAAGTGCAGGTCATCGCCGCGCCTGGCCGCTGGTATTCGATCTGGCACCCTTGTTGCTATCTAGTCTTTGCCTGCCGCGATGCGTCAAAAAAACCGCGGCTGTTGGAGGATTAGATGAGTCAGGGTGTTCAATTCAATCGCTTGATGCTGGAAATGCGGGCCATGCAGACCGATGCAATGGCGCGCGCCAAGCCGGAGGTCAAGACCCAGGAGGTCGGCGCTCCGAGCTTCTCCGACATGCTTGGCCAGGCGGTGAATAAAGTGCACGAAACCCAGCAGGTTTCGAGCCAGCTGTCATCTGCCTTCGAGATGGGGCAGGGTGGTGTCGACCTGACCGAAGTGATGATCGCCTCCCAGAAGGCAAGCGTTTCCTTTCAAGCCATGACCCAGGTGCGCAACAAACTGGTTCAGGCTTATCAAGACATCATGCAGATGCCGGTGTGAGGCGGATTGAATCATGGCTGAAGCGGTGAACGTTCCGGTGCCGGCTACTCCCGAGGGTGTCAAGAAGCCCCTGCTGGGCTTGTCCTTTCTGGAAAACCTTTCGGATATGTCCATGCTGCGGCAGGTCGGCCTGTTGGTCGGGCTGGCGGCCAGCGTGGCGATCGGTTTTGCCGTGGTGCTCTGGTCGCAGCAGCCCGATTATCGTCCGCTGCTCGGCAGCCTGGCGGGGATGGATGCCAATCAGGTGATGGAAACCCTCGCCGCTGCGGATATCGCCTATACCGTCGAACCGAACTCCGGCGCCCTGCTGGTCAAGGCGGATGATCTTGCTCGCGCACGTCTCAAGCTCGCCGGTGCGGGTATCGCGCCGGCCGACAGCAACATCGGTTTCGAAATCCTCGACAAGGAACAGGGGCTGGGTACCAGCCAGTTCATGGAGGCGACCCGTTATCGCCGTGGCCTCGAGGGCGAACTGGGCCGCACCATTTCCAGCCTGAACAACGTCAAGGGCGCCCGTGTGCACCTGGCGATCCCGAAGAGCTCGGTGTTCGTTCGCGACGAGCGCAAGCCCAGTGCCTCGGTACTGGTGGAGCTTTACCCGGGCCGCGCGCTGGAACCGAGCCAGGTGATGGCGATCATCAACCTCGTCGCCACCAGCGTGCCGGAACTGGGCAAATCGCAGATCACCGTGGTGGACCAGAAGGGCAACCTGCTGTCCGATCAGCAGCAACTGACCGAGCTGAGCATGGCCGGCAAGCAGTTCGACTACAGCCGCCGCATGGAAGGCCTCTACACCCAGCGCGTGCACAACATTCTGCAGCCAGTGCTGGGCAGCGGCCGCTATAAGGCCGAAGTCTCCGCGGACGTGGATTTCAGCGCCGTCGAATCCACCTCGGAAACCTTCAACCCCGATCAGCCGGCGTTGCGCAGCGAACAGAGCGTCAATGAGCAGCGCCAGAGCAGCCTGCCGCCGCAAGGCGTGCCGGGGGCCCTGAGCAATCAGCCTCCTGGCCCGGCGACCGCGCCGGAGCAGGCCAATCAGGCCGCAGCCGCCGCGGGTGCCGTGGCTCCTGGTCAGCCTCTGCTCGATGCCAATGGTCAGCAGGTCATGGATCCCGTGACCGGTCAGCCGATGCTCGCGCCTTATCCGGCCGACAAGCGCGAGCAGGCTACGCGCAACTACGAACTCGATCGCTCGATCAGCTATACCAAGCAGCAGCAGGGTCGCCTGCGCCGGCTCTCGGTGGCAGTAGTGGTCGACGATCAGATGACGCTCAATGCGGCCGGCGAGATGGTTCGCGTACCGTGGAACGCCGATGATCTGGCGCGCTTCACTCGCCTGGTGCAAGACGCGGTGGGTTTCGATGCCAGCCGCGGCGATAGCGTCAGCGTGATCAACACCGCGTTCGTCGCCGACAGCGCCGGTGAGACCTTCGAAGAGATACCGTTCTACTCGCAACCGTGGTTCTGGGATGTGGTCAAGCAGGTCCTCGGCGTGCTGTTCATCCTGGTGCTGGTGTTCGGTGTGCTGCGTCCGGTGCTCAAGAGCCTCACCAATCCGTCCAGCGGCAAGGAACTGCAGGTTGCCAGCGGTCCGGGCGAACTGGGTGACGATGATGGACTGGACTCCGGCCTGGCCAGTGACCGGGTCAGCCTGAGCGGCCCGCAGAACATTCTGTTGCCGAGCCCCAGCGAGGGATATGAAGCCCAGCTGAACGCGATCAAGAACCTTGTGGCCGATGACCCGGGACGGGTAGCCCAGGTGGTGAAAGAGTGGATCAACGCCGATGAATGACAATCGAGTTCAAGCCAAGCTCAACAAGGTCGACAAGGCCGCCATCCTGTTGCTCTCGCTGGGTGAAACCGACGCTGCGCAGGTCCTGCGTCACCTCGGTCCGAAAGAGGTGCAGCGCGTCGGTACTGCCATGGCGCAGATGCGCAACGTGCAGAAGGCACAGATCGAACAGGTAATGAGCGAGTTCGTCGAGATCGTCGGCGACCAGACCAGCCTCGGCGTCGGCTCCGACGGTTACATTCGCAAGATGCTTACCCAGGCGCTCGGCGAGGACAAGGCCGGCGGCCTGATCGACCGCATCCTGCTGGGCGGCAACACCAGCGGTCTGGACAGCCTGAAATGGATGGAGCCGCGTGCGGTGGCGGATGTGATCCGCTACGAGCACCCGCAGATCCAGGCCATCGTGGTGGCCTATCTCGACCCGGACCAGGCTGGCGAGGTGCTCTCGCATTTCGACCACAAGGTGCGCCTGGACATCGTCCTGCGCGTGTCCTCGCTCAACACCGTGCAGCCGGCTGCGCTGAAAGAGCTGAACCTGATCCTGGAAAAGCAGTTCTCCGGCAGCACCAACACCAGCCGCGCCAGCCTGGGCGGCGTAAAGCGCGCGGCGGACATCATGAACTACCTGGACAGCTCCATCGAAGGTCAGCTGATGGATGCCATCCGCGATGTGGACGAGGACCTGTCGAGCCAGATCGAAGACCTGATGTTCGTCTTCGACAACCTCGCCGAAGTCGACGACCGCGGCATTCAGGTGCTGCTGCGTGAGGTATCCTCCGACGTGCTGGTGATGGCGCTCAAGGGCGCCGACGACGGCATCAAGGAAAAGGTCTTCAAGAACATGTCCAAGCGCGCCGGCGAGCTGCTGCGTGACGACCTGGAGGCCAAGGGCCCGGTGCGTGTCAGCGATGTCGAGAATGCGCAGAAGGAAATCCTTACCATTGCTCGCCGCATGGCCGAGGCCGGTGAAATCGTCCTGGGTTCCAAGGGCGGCGAAGAGATGATCTAACCAGGTACGAATTCCACCCATGGCCAAGGACAACCCCAGCGACGTCATACGCGCGAAAGACGTCAGCCTGTTCGATCGCTGGTCGCTGCCCAGCTTCGACCCGCAGGGCGAAGAAGACGAATTGCCTGCAGCAGAGGTCGTGGAAGAACCCGCCGAAGAGCTGGCGCGAAGCGAGGACGTCCCGGTCGAAGAAGTCAAACCGCTGACGCTTGACGAGCTCGAAGCGATCCGCCAGCAGGCGTACAACGAAGGCTTCGCCACCGGCGAGAAAGATGGTTTCCATGCCGGCCAGCTCAAGGCGCGGCAGGAGGCCGAGGCCGCGTTGGCGCCGAGGCTGGAAAACCTTGAGCAGCTGATGGGTCAGTTGCTCGAGCCGATTGCCGATCAGGATCGCAATCTCGAGCACGCCATGGCGACCCTGGTCAGTCACATGGCGCGCGAAGTGATCCAGCGTGATCTGCTGATCGATTCCAGCCAGATCCGTCAGGTGCTGCGTGAGGCGCTGAAGTTGCTGCCAATGGGCGCCAGCAATGTGCGAATCCACGTCAATCCGCAGGACTTCGAGCTGATCAAGGCGCTGCGCGAGCGGCACGAGGAAAGCTGGCGAATTCTCGAGGACAGCAGCCTGCTGCCTGGTGGCTGTCATATCGAAACCGAGCACAGCCGCATCGATGCGAGCATCGAGACGCGCCTCACCCAGGCCATCAAGCAACTGTTCGAACAGCAGCGCGAGAATGCCACCCGTCCTCCTGCCGCCGATCTGACCATCGATCTGGACATGCCCGATGCGCCTTGAGCGAACCAGTTTCGCCAAGCGTTTCGAAGCCTATGGCGAAGCGATCAAACTGCCCAGCCAGCCCATGCTCGAAGGGCGCCTGTTGCGCATGGTCGGTCTGACGCTGGAGGCTGAAGGGCTGCGCGCAGCCGTTGGCAGTCGCTGCCTGGTGATCAACGACGACAGTTATCACCCCACTGAGGTCGAGGCCGAGGTGATGGGCTTTTCCAGCGGCAAGCTGTATCTGATGCCCGTCGGCAGCCTCGCCGGCATCGCGCCGGGCGCGCGGGTCGTGCCGCTGGTCAATACCGGACGGCTGCCCATGGGCATGTCCATGCTCGGCCGCGTGCTGGATGGCGCAGGGCGTGCACTGGATGGCAAGGGCGGCATGAAAGCCGAGGACTGGGTGCCGATGGTCGGCCCGGTGATCAACCCGCTCAAGCGCCACCCGATCAGCGAGCCGCTGGATGTCGGCATCCGCAGTATCAATGGCTTGCTGACCGTCGGTCGCGGCCAGCGCCTAGGCCTATTTGCCGGCACCGGTGTCGGCAAGTCGGTGCTGCTGGGCATGATGACCCGCTTCACCGAGGCCGACATCATCGTCGTCGGCCTGATCGGCGAGCGGGGGCGAGAGGTCAAGGAGTTCATCGAGAACATCCTTGGTGAGGAGAGCATCAAACGCTCGGTGGTAGTGGCCTCGCCGGCTGACGAGGCGCCGCTTATGCGCTTGCGCGCCGCGCAGTACTGCACGCGTATTGCGGAGTACTTCCGCGATCAGGGCAAGAACGTGTTGCTGCTGATGGATTCGCTGACGCGCTATGCCCAGGCCCAGCGCGAGATCGCCCTGGCCATCGGCGAGCCGCCAGCGACCAAGGGCTATCCGCCGTCGGTGTTCGCAAAGCTGCCGAGTCTGGTCGAGCGCGCCGGTAATGCCGAGCAGGGCGGCGGCTCGATCACGGCGTTCTACACCGTGCTCTCCGAAGGTGACGACCAGCAGGACCCGATCGCCGATGCCGCTCGCGGTGTACTCGACGGCCACATCGTGCTGTCGCGCCGTCTGGCCGAAGAAGGCCACTATCCGGCTATCGACATCGAAGCCTCCATCAGCCGGGTCATGCCGCAAGTGGTGAGCGCCGAGCATGTGCGCGCGTCGCAGCGTTTCAAGCAGCTCTGGTCGCGCTACCAGCAGAGCCGCGACCTGATCAGTGTCGGCGCCTATGTGCCAGGTGGCGATCCGGAAACGGATATGGCCATCGCGCGCCAGGCCGAGATGGTCAGTTACCTGCGTCAGGGCCTCGATGAGAGCGAGGACCTGACGCGCAGCGCGGCGCAGCTCGCAGCGGTGTTCAATCCACGGCAGGGCGGCTAACCGATGGCGGCTAGTCGGGCGGCGCGCCTGGCGCCGGTCATCGAGATGGCCGAAAAGGCCGAGCAGGAAGCCGCACGGTTGCTGGGCCAGGGCCAGACTCAGCTGAATCAGGCCGAGGCCAAGCTCGGTGAGCTGGAGCAGTACTTCAGCGACTACCAGCAGCAATGGATGCAGCAGGGCAGTCAGGGCGTCTCAGGGCAGTGGCTGATGAATTACCAGCGCTTCCTGTCGCAGCTGGAGTCGGCCATCGGGCAGCAGCAGCGCAGCGTCAACTGGTACCGCGACAACCTCAAGAAGCTGCGCCAGCAGTGGCACCAGCGCCATGCGCGTGTCGAAGGCCTGAGCAAGCTGGTCGAAAGCTATCAGAAGGAGGCGCGGATCGCGGCGGACAAGCGCGAGCAGAAGTTGCTCGACGAGTACGCCCAGCGGCTGTCCGGGAGAACGCGTGAGCAGTGATCCAGCCACGGTCTCAGGCCGGATTCGTGCTTGCCGTACCGCTGCTTGGATGATAAATCTTGACCGCGTTTCAGCGCGGCGACCGCCAACAGATCGTTTCAGCTGCCATCTGGTTCTTCCGAGGATAAGTCTCAGAACCGGATGGCCGCCTTTCAGCCGGTACACGGCTGTTCATTTCGCTTATCGCGACGGCTGCTCGCAAGCCGCTTTCAAGACGTACCGGATCAGGAGTGCCACATGACCATTACCTCGCAGCCTTCGACGGATGGCCAGGAGTTGACCATATCCATCAGCGGACGCTTCGACTTCAATGCGCATCAGGCCTTCCGTGATGCTTACCAACGTCAGGACGTGAATCCGCAGCGTTATGTGGTCAATCTGCAAGGCACCACTTACATGGACAGTTCGGCGCTGGGCATGCTGCTCTTGTTGCGCGATCACGCCGGTGGCGACGAGGCGGACATCCGCCTGCTCAACTGCAATGGCGACGTGCGCAAGATCCTGTCGGTGTCGAATTTCGAACAATTATTCGTGATCGCCTGACATGCCCATGCGGCTGTCGATCCTGATCGCCGAGGACAGCCCGGTCGATCGGATGCTGCTTTCCACCATCGTTGCCAAGCAGGGCCACCGAGTGCTGACGGCAGCCGATGGGCAGGAGGCGGTCGAGCTGTTTCAGGAGGAGCGGCCGCAGCTGGTGCTGATGGACGCGCTGATGCCGGTGATGGATGGCTTCGAGGCGGCGCGGCGCATCAAGCAACTGGCCGGGGACGAGCTGGTCCCGATCATCTTTCTCACCTCGCTGACCGAGCACGAAGCGCTGGTCAGTTGCCTCGAGGCCGGCGGTGACGACTTCATCGCCAAGCCTTACAACCCGATCATTCTCGAAGCCAAGATCCAGGCCATGCATCGCCTGCGCCGCCTGCAGGCGACCGTGCTCGAGCAGCGCGACCTGATCGCCAGGCGCAATCAGCAGCTGCTCGACGAACATCGGGCCGCCAAGGCGATCTTCGACAAAGTCGCACATGCTGGTTGCCTGAGCGCGCCCACCATCCGCTTCCGCCAGTCGCCGCAGGCGCTGTTCAACGGCGACCTGCTGCTGGCGGCGCAGGCCCCGGCGGGGCAGATGTTTGTCCTGCTCGGCGATTTCACCGGCCACGGGCTGCCCGCCGCGATCGGGGCCATGCCGCTGGCGGAAACCTTTTACGGGATGGCGGCGAAAGGCTATTCGAGCACCGACATCCTTCGCGAGATGAATGCCAAGCTCAAACAGATCCTCCCGGTGGAAATGTTCTGCTGCGCGACGCTGCTCGATATCGATCCCAAACAGGGCAGCCTGCGGGTGTGGAACGGCGGTTTGCCCGACGGTTACCTGATCGGCGCGGCCGGCCGGCGCACGGCCCTGGCATCCCGTCACCTGCCGCTTGGTGTCGTCTCCCCGGCGGCGCTGGACGACAAGTTCGAGCACTACCCCTTGGCCCCCGGCGACCGGCTGTTGCTGCTGTCCGACGGCGTGGTCGAGAGTCGCAATGCCAATGACGAGCTGTTCGGCGAGCAGCGCCTGCTCGCCGTGCTGGACGCCAACGACGATCCGGCACGGCTGTTCGACGAGATCGAGCAGGCGCTGCTGGATTTCCACGGCCAGCAGCACGACGACCTGAGCCTGGTCGAGGTCGTAGTCAGCCCGGAGGTGATCACGATGCCGTCGATTGCCCCGGCCACCGCGCACCGCTCACGGCCGATGGACTGGTCGATTCGGCTCGAGCTGCGTGCCGACAGCCTGCGCAGCGGCAATCCATTGCCTTCGTTGCTGCAGATCCTGCTGCAGGTCAATCAGTTGCGCTCGCGTGTCGGTGAGATCTACACCGTGTTGGGCGAGCTCTATTCCAATGCCCTGGAGCATGGCGTGCTCGGACTCGATTCGAGCCTCAAGTGTGATGCCGACGGTTTCAAGCATTACTACGACTTACGCCAACAACGCCTGCAGGCGTTGGTCGACGGTCATGTGCATCTGCAGCTGAACATCAAGACCTCCCCGCATGGAGGGCGCCTGCGCATCGGCATCAGCGACAGCGGCTCGGGCTTCGACGTGTCGCGCGCGTTGCAGGCGCAGTTTGGCAGCGACCGCTTCAGTGGGCGCGGCTTACATCTGGTGCGCCAGTTGAGCGACCGATTCGACTGGCAGTCGGATGGGCGCGGGCTGAGCGTGGAGTTCGCCTGGCAGGCTGAGGCATAATCGTCCGCTTTCACTCAGGGGTGTACCGGTGTCCAACACTCATCTCGACAGCGCCGTGCTGACCACGCTGCAGGACGTGATGGAGAGTGAGTATCCGGCGCTGCTGGATACCTTTCTTGCCGACTCCGAGGAGCGCGTTCGGCTGCTCCGCCAGGCCTGTCTCGCCGACCAGTCTGAAACCTTGCGGCGTGCTGCGCACAGCTTCAAAGGCAGCTGCAGCAACATGGGCGCGACGCTGCTGGCCGACCTCTGCCAGGAGCTCGAGAGTGCCGCTCGGGAGGAGAACCTCGCCCAGGCCCCGGCGCTCATCGAATCCATCGAGCGAGAGTTCGCCATCATCGGCATCCTGTTCCGCGCCGAGCGCCAGCGCTACGGCTGAGTGGCCAAATCTCTGACGCGCAAGCGCTTCTGAGAGCTGAGCCGCGGCCCGTCGGGCCATCATTTCTGGCAATGCCAGCGCGTATCCCCGGTGTTTTTCCGGCAAACATGCTGCTGGCCCGGAACTTGCTCTGCTTCCGCTACGATCCATCCGTAGCGGAATGACCTCATGGCTGTTTCCCCCGACCTGTTGCTTAGATCCCCTTCCGTCGACGCACGTCCCAAAGCTGCGGCCAAAGCGCCGGAGGCGCCGCGTGAAGGGCGAGACAGCGGCAGTTCCAGCTTCTCCGACGTCTACGCCAAGGAGCGTCAGACGAAACCAGCCGAGCGTCCGGTGCGCAATGAGGCCGGCCGTGACAAGCCGGTCGAGGGCAAGCGCGAGCAGGAAACGGCGGAGGCGACCACCGACGAGAAGTCGGCGGTTGCCGAAAGCGGCAATACCTTGCCTCCCGAAACGCCGGCTGAGGAAATTCCGGAGGCGGAGCTCGATCCAATGCTGCTGCTTGGCCTTGGCACGCAGTTCGTGGCGGAATCCGAAGCCCAGCCTGAAGCCGAGGTCGATGCTGTCTCCCTGCTTCCGGGGCTGCCGACGACCGCTGCCGGCATCGCCGGCGATGAGGCTGTCGATGCGACCCAAACAACACTGGCCGGCATGCATACGCTGACCGAAACCCCGGCAGCCATGCAGAAGAAGGCCCAGCAGCAATTGCAGAACCCGCTGACCGATGCGCAGGCGAAGGCCTCGGCTGACGATGGCTTTGCCAGCGCGTTGCTGGCGAGTCAGGACGCGGGTGAGGGCGAAGAGCTCGATGTGGAATTGCTGACCAAGGACCTGCTGGAAAGCGTGGAGGCGCCAAAGGAGAGTCGTGCCAGCGCAAGCGAACTGGCTGCGGGACACCTCAACCCCTTGAGCCAGGCCATCGCTCAGCAGGTGCAGCAATCGCAGCGTCCGCAACTGGTGCCGGGTCAACCGGTACAGATGCAGCAGTCCGGCTGGAGCGAGGCGGTCGTCGACCGCGTGATGTGGCTGTCCAGCCAGAATCTCAAGTCGGCGGAAATTCAACTCGATCCGGCTGAACTCGGTCGTATGGAAGTGCGTATCGACCTGACCAAGGATCAGGCGCAGGTGACCTTCCTCAGCCCGCATGCGGGAGTGCGCGACGCGCTGGAAGGGCAGATGCAGCGACTACGGGAAATGTTCACCCAGCAGGGCATGAACCTGATGGACGTGAACGTATCCGATCAGTCGCTGGCGCGTGGCTGGCAAGGCGGAGCCGATGGTGGCTCCTCGCGGGGTGGAGCGTCGGGTGAGGGCGATCTGGCAGGCGATGAGCTGGAGCTCGGCGTGACGGAAATCGCGTCCAGTCGTACCGCCGGTGACCGCGGACTCGTCGACTACTACGCCTGAGCCATCCGCTTTGAGGGATAATCCGGCGCCGCCGTTCAGGTGCGCGCCGGTTTTCCGCCGCCCGTCGCTGCGATCGCTTTCGCGCCGCCTATCCAGGCGTTATCTCCATCCTTTTCCTGATACCTTGTGAGCGCACTGCCTGGACCCCGAGGCTGCGCCGTACCGGCGTGCATTGACGTTGGCACAGCTGTTGCTCCTAACTCCTGAAATCAGAATCGAACGCTGTTGATGACGGATATTTGGCATGGCTAAGAAACAGGCTCCACCAACAGTGCCGCCAACCGGACCGGAAGCGGAACCGGCAGGCAAGGGAAAGCTGAAACTCATCCTGGTGATAGTGGTCGCCATGTTGGTGGCCGTAGGGCTTTCCATCGGCGGTACGCTTTACTTCATGAACAAGGGCGGCGACCTTGGTGATGACAAGGCCGAAGAGGCCGCGACCACTGCCTCCGGCAAGCAGCCGGCGATCTACGAAGTCCTGATGCCGGCCTTCGTGGTCAATTTCAGCAACAAGGGGCGCCAGCGTTACATGCAGGTCAGCATTGCATTGATGTCGCGTGATCAGGCTGCGCTGGATGCACTGAAAGTGCATATGCCGTTGTTGCGCAACCGACTGGTCATGCTGTTCTCCAGTCAGGACTTCGAGGCGTTGAAAACGCCCGTGGGCAAGGAAATGCTGCGTCAGCAAGCGACTGCCAGCGTGCAGGAACTGGCGCAGAAGGAAATTGGCAAGCTTGCCGTCGAGCAAGTGCTTTTCACCAACTTCGTATTGCAATAGAAGGCTGCCGCAGATGGCTGTTCAAGACCTGCTCTCGCAAGACGAGATCGATGCGCTCCTGCACGGGGTCGACGACGGTCTGGTGGATACCGAAAGCGATTCCGAGCCGGGATCCATCAAGAGCTATGACCTGACCAGTCAGGACCGCATCGTTCGCGGGCGCATGCCCACCCTGGAAATGATCAACGAGCGTTTCGCCCGTTACACCCGCATCAGCATGTTCAACCTGCTGCGCCGCTCGGCCGATGTATCGGTGGGTGGCGTGCAGGTGATGAAGTTCGGCGAGTACGTGCATTCGCTGTACGTACCCACCAGCCTCAATCTGGTGAAGATGAAGCCGCTGCGTGGCACCGCGCTGTTCATTCTCGACGCCAAGCTGGTGTTCAAGCTGGTGGACAACTTCTTCGGCGGCGACGGTCGCCACGCCAAGATCGAGGGGCGCGAGTTCACCCCGACCGAGTTGCGAGTCGTACGCATGGTGCTCGATCAGGCCTTCACCGATCTCAAGGAAGCCTGGCACGCGGTGCTGGACGTCAACTTCGAGTACGTCAACTCGGAAGTGAATCCGGCCCTGGCCAACATCGTCAGCCCCAGCGAAGTGGTGGTGGTTTCCACCTTCCACATCGAACTGGACAGCGGCGGCGGCGACCTGCACGTGACCATGCCTTATTCGATGATCGAGCCGATCCGCGAGATGCTGGATGCCGGCTTCCAGTCGGACGTCAGTGACCAGGATGAGCGTTGGGTCAAGGCGCTGCGCGAAGACATTCTCGACGTCAACGTTCCGCTCGGCGCGACTGTCGTCAGGCGGCAACTGAAATTGCGCGACATTCTGAACATGCAGCCGGGCGACGTGATCCCGGTGGAAATGCCGGAAGACATGATCATGCGTGCCAATGGCATGCCGTCCTTCAAGGTCAAGCTGGGTGCCCACAAAGGCAACCTTGCATTGCAGGTGCTGGAACCCGTGGTCCGCCCACGCTGAGCCAGCCCTTTACTCAATTCGAGCCGATCGAGGATTAGCGATGGCAGACGAGCACGACAACACCTCCCCCGAGGAACAGGCGCTGGCCGATGAATGGGCTGCGGCGTTGGCCGAAGCTGGCGACGCCAGCCAGGACGACATTGATGCGCTACTGAATCAGGGGCCGGAAGCGGCTGCACCAGCCGCCCCGCGGGCACCGCTGGAGGACTTCGCCAGCGCACCCAAGTCCAATGGCGTGCAGCTGGGACTGGACGGCCCCAATCTGGACGTGATCCTCGACATCCCGGTTTCCATCTCGATGGAGGTCGGCAGTACCGAAATCAGCATCCGCAACCTGCTGCAGCTCAACCAGGGGTCGGTGGTGGAGCTTGATCGTCTAGCCGGCGAACCGCTGGACGTATTGGTCAACGGCACGCTCATCGCCCACGGCGAGGTGGTGGTGGTCAACGAGAAGTTCGGCATCCGGCTGACCGATGTGATCAGCCCGACCGAACGCATCAAGAAGCTGCGCTGACGTGCGCGCGCTCGTATTCCTGGCAGTGTTCGTCGCGCTGCCAGCCTTCGCCGCAGAGCCGGCAACCAGCATGAGCAGCGCGGGCATGGGCGCTCAGCTGAGCAAGCTGATGCTCGGCCTGTTGCTGGTGATCGGGCTGATCTTCCTGCTCGCCTGGCTGCTGCGTCGGGTTCAGCAGCTGAACCCGCGCGGCACCCAGGTGATCAAGCTGATCTCCACCCAGGCGCTGGGGCCTCGCGAGCGGCTGGTGCTGGTCCAGGTTGGCGGCGAGCAGATTCTGATCGGCCTCAGTGGCGGCCGCATCACGCCATTGCACGTGATGCAGGAGCCGGTACATCTGCCGGACGCCGAGCCGGCCAACCCTGAATTCGCCCAGCGTCTGATGGAGCTGCTCGGCAAGGACCACAAGGACAAGCCTTGATGTTGCGCATTCTGCTGGTGGTCGCGCTGATGTTGCTCGGCCCGCTCGCCATGGCGCAGGAGCCTTCCGGCATCCTGGCCCAGGGAAACAACCCGCTCTCGATTCCGGCGATCACTCTGACCACCGACGCGGAAGGGCAGCAGGAATACTCGGTCAGCCTGCAGATTCTGCTGATCATGACGGCGCTGAGCTTCATTCCGGCGTTCGTCATGCTAATGACCAGCTTCACCCGCATCATCATCGTGTTTTCCATCCTGCGTCAGGCGCTTGGCCTGCAGCAGACACCGTCGAACCAGATCCTCATCGGCCTGACCCTGTTCCTCACGCTATTCATCATGGCGCCGGTGTTCGAGCGGATCAACCAGGAAGCGCTGCAGCCTTACCTCAGCGAGCAGATCCCGGCGCAGGAAGCGATTGCCCGCGCCGAAGTACCGCTCAAGGGCTTCATGCTGGCGCAGACCCGTGAGAGCGATCTTGAGCTTTTTGTCAGGCTGTCACGACGCACCGATATCGCATCGCCGGAAGCTGCACCGATGACCATCCTGGTGCCAGCGTTCGTCACCTCCGAGCTGAAGACGGCGTTCCAGATCGGCTTCATGATCTTCATTCCCTTCCTGATCATCGACATGGTGGTGGCCAGCGTGCTCATGGCGATGGGCATGATGATGCTGTCGCCGCTGATCATCTCGTTGCCGTTCAAGATCATGCTGTTCGTGCTGGTGGACGGCTGGGGCCTGATCATCGGCACGCTGGCCGGTAGCTTCGGCACGCTTTAGGAACCACGCATATGACTCCAGAAGTAGCGGTGGACCTGTTTCGCGAAGGGCTGTGGATGACGGCGATGATCGTCGGCGTGCTGGTGGTGCCAAGCCTGCTGGTCGGCCTGGTGGTGGCGATGTTCCAGGCCGCGACGCAGATCAACGAGCAAACCCTGAGCTTCCTGCCGCGCCTGCTGGTGATGCTGCTGACGCTGATCTGGGCTGGGCCATGGCTGGTGCGCGAGCTGATGGAGTACACCCAGAACCTTGTCCAGAACATTCCGTTGCTGATCGGGTAAGCGCGTGCTTGAGCTGAGCAATGCGCAGATCGGCGGCTGGGTAGGGCAGTTTCTGCTGCCGCTGTTCCGCATCGCCGCCTTGCTGATGAGCATGCCGCTGATTGGTACGCAGCTGGTGCCGATGAGGGTGCGGCTTTACCTGTCGCTGGCCATCGCCCTGGTACTGGTGCCGACGTTGCCGCCCATGCCGGTGGTTGAGTCGCTCAGCCTGACCTCGTTGCTGTTGATCGCCGAGCAGCTGGTCATCGGTGTGATGCTGGGGTTCGTCCTGCAGCTTTTCTTCCACGTATTCATCGTGTCCGGCCAGTTGCTGGCCATGCAGATGGGCCTGGGTTTCGCGTCGATGGTCGATCCTGCCAACGGCATCTCGGTGCCGGTGCTCGGTCAGTTCTTCAACATGCTGGTGATCCTGTTGTTCCTCTCGGTAAACGGCCATCTGGTGGTGCTGGAGATTCTTGCCGAGAGCTTCGTGACGCTGCCGGTAGGTGGTGGTCTGTCGACCAATCATTACTGGGAGGTGGCGGGCAAGCTGGGTTGGGTCTTGGGCGCCGGGTTGCTGCTGGTGCTGCCTGCGATCACCGCACTGCTGGTGGTGAACCTGGCGTTCGGCCTGATGACGCGGGCCGCGCCGCAATTGAACATCTTCTCCATTGGCTTTCCGCTGACCCTGGTGCTGGGCCTGATCATCGTCTGGATCGGCATGGCGGACATATTTGCGCAGTACCAGGTTTTTGTCAGCGAGGCGCTGGCCATGCTGCGTGAACTGGCGGGAGCGCGCTGATGAGAGTGGCAGGGTCGGAGGTCGCACATGGCTGAGAGCGAAAGCGGCGCCGACAAAAGTGAGGAACCCACAGAGAAACGCCTGCGCGAATCCCGCGAAAAAGGGCAGTTGGCCCGTTCCCGCGAGCTCAGCACGGTCGCAGTGACCCTGGGCGGTATCGGCGGGCTGCTGGCGTCTGGCGCAGGTCTGGCGCAGAGCCTGATGGCGATGATGCAGGGTACCTTCGAGCTGAGCCGGGAAACGCTGCTCGACGAAGGCTCCATGGTACGACTGCTGATGGGCAGCGGCATGATTGCGCTGGAGGCGATCATGCCGCTGCTGATCGCCTTGCTGATCGCATCGATCGTCGGCCCGGTATCGCTGGGTGGCTGGTTGTTCTCGGCCAAGGCGATGGCGCCGAAGATGAGCCGGATGAATCCGGCTGCCGGGCTCAAGCGGATGTTCTCCACCAAGGCGCTGGTCGAGCTGCTCAAGGCGCTGGGCAAGTTTCTCGTGGTACTCGGCGTGGCGTTGCTGGTGCTTTCGGCCTATCAGGACGATCTGCTGTCCATCGCCAAGCAGCCGTTGGACCTGGCCATCATGCACAGTGCCGAGGTGGTCGGCTGGTGCGCCCTTTGGATGGCCTGCGGCTTGATCCTGATCGCGGCTGTGGATGTGCCGTTCCAGCTCTGGGACAACAAGCAGAAGCTGATGATGACCAAGCAGGAGGTTAAGGACGAGTACAAGGATTCCGAGGGCAAGCCGGAGGTCAAGTCACGCATCCGCCAGCTGCAGCGTGAGGCGGCGCAGCGGCGCATGATGCAGGCTGTGCCCGAGGCAGACGTGGTGATCACCAACCCGACGCACTTCGCCGTCGCCCTGAAATACGACGGCGACAAGGGCGGTGCGCCCCGGCTGGTGGCCAAGGGCGGCGACTTCGTCGCGCTGAAGATTCGTGAAATCGCCCAGGAGCACAAGGTGACGGTGCTGGAGTCGCCGGCGCTGGCGCGGGCGGTGTACTACTCGACCGAACTGGACCAGGAGATTCCCGCCGGCCTTTACCTGGCAGTGGCGCAGGTACTGGCGTACGTCTATCAGCTGCGCCAGTACCGCGCGGGCAAGGGGCGGCGGCCGGACCCCTTGAATGATGTGCCCATCCCGCCGAATCTGCGCCGCGACGACTGAAGCGCATCACGCGGCGATTGCCGGCTCGCCGCGTGTCCCTGCGTTATTCGATGACGCCGCAGGCGACCCGCGCACCGCCACCGCCGAGGGGTTGCGGATGGTCGGAATGATTGTCTCCGCCCTGGTGAACCATCAGCGCCAAGCCTTTGATATCGCCCAGGCTCTTCAGGCGCGGCGCCAGCACTGGCTGACTGGCTTTGCCCTCGCTGTCGACGTACAGCGCCGGCAGGTCGCCCATATGGCCGTCACCCCAGGGTTCGCCATGCTTGCCGCTGTTCTTCGGGTCCCAGTGACCGCCCGCTGCGCCAGCCGGGGTCTGCTTGCCATCGATCTCGGCCGGCTCGCAACTGCCCTTGGCGTGAACGTGAAAGCCGTGGGCGCCAGGCTGCAGGCCAGATAGCTCGGGGCGGAACACCAGCCCGTATTCGCTGTTTTCGATCTTGACGCTGCCGACCGATTCGCCGACGCCCTGGGCCGTCACGGCGTTCACCTTGACGTTCAATGTATCAGCCTGAACGGCGACCGCAGTGCAGCCGGCCAGCGCGGCGATGATCCACTGTTTCATCTGGAAGCTCCTTTGTACAAACGGCGACGGGCTGTCGCCGGTTGCTAGTGTGACTGCCAGTTGCCGGTGGCGTTCGCTGGCGCGGCGGCTCGCAGGTCTGGCTAGGGACAGACCGTGCGGCGGGCTCTGCGACGGGCCGCAGAAGTTGGACCCCTTCTTGCTATAACCCGGGCAGGACGCTTGTCGCGTCAAGAATTCGTTCTGTATCCCCGGGGGCTAGGTTGGATCGCACGCAACTCATCAATATTCGCAATGGCCTGACGGGCGCGGGGCGCGGCAACCTCGGCGTGCCGCTGCTGCTGCTCGTGATGATGGGCATGATGATGCTGTCGGTGCCGCCGTTCCTCCTGGATCTGCTGTTCACCTTCAACATCGCGCTGTCAATCGTCGTGCTGCTGGTCAGCGTCTATGCGTTGCGCCCGCTGGATTTCGCGGTGTTCCCGACGATTCTGCTGGTCGCCACGCTGATGCGTCTGGCGTTGAACGTGGCGTCGACGCGGGTGGTGTTGATCAACGGCCATGAAGGCGGCTCCGCTGCCGGCCATGTGATCGAGGCCTTCGGCAATGTGGTGATCGGCGGCAACTACGTCGTCGGTATCGTGGTGTTCGCGATCCTGATGATTATCAACTTCGTCGTGGTGACCAAGGGTGCCGGCCGCATCTCGGAAGTCAGTGCGCGTTTCACCCTCGATGCCATGCCCGGCAAGCAGATGGCGATCGACGCCGACCTCAACGCCGGCCTGATCGACCAGGAAGAAGCCAAGAAGCGCCGTACCGAAGTGTCGTCGGAAGCCGATTTCTACGGTTCCATGGACGGTGCGTCGAAGTTCGTCCGTGGTGACGCCATCGCCGGTCTGCTGATTCTCTTCATCAACCTGATTGGTGGCGTTGGCATCGGCATGGCGCAGCACGGCATGAGCTTCAGCGATGCTGGCCAGGTCTATGCGCTGCTGACCATCGGTGATGGCCTGGTTGCGCAGATTCCTTCGCTGCTGCTGTCCACCGCGGCGGCCATCATGGTGACCCGGGTTACCAGTTCCGAGGACATGGGGCAGCAGGTTCAGCGGCAAATGTTCGCTTCGCCGAAGGCCCTGGCCGTGTCGGCGGCGATCATGATCGCCATGGGCCTGGTCCCGGGCATGCCGCATATGTCCTTCCTCGGCCTTGGCGCCGCGGCTGCAGGTGGTGCGTACTGGATCTGGCATCGGCAGAAGCAGGTCGTGAAGAAGGCCGAGCAGGAAGTACAGAAGCAGCATGATCTGCTCCCGGCCCAGCGTGCGGCCGAAACCAAGGAGCTGGGTTGGGACGATGTAACCCCGGTGGACATGGTGGGGCTGGAAGTTGGCTACCGTCTGATTCCGCTGGTGGATCGCAACCAGGGTGGCCAGTTGCTGGCGCGAATCAAGGGCGTACGCAAGAAGCTCTCGCAGGACTTGGGTTTTCTCATGCCCTCGGTTCACATCCGTGACAACCTCGATCTGTTGCCCAACGCCTATCGCTTGACGCTGATGGGGGTGAGTCTGGCCGAGGCTGAGGTCTATCCGGATCGGGAGCTGGCGATTAACCCGGGCCAGGTGTTCGGGCCGCTCAATGGCATTACCGCCAGAGACCCGGCGTTCGGGCTGGAGGCGGTCTGGATCGAAGCGAGCCAGCGTGATCAGGCGCAGTCGCTTGGTTATACCGTGGTGGATGCCAGTACCGTGGTCGCCACCCACCTCAATCAGGTGCTGCACAAGCATGCCCACGAACTGCTTGGCCATGAGGAGGTCCAGCAGCTGTTGCAGCTGCTGGCCAAGAGCTCGCCCAAGCTGGCCGAGGAGCTGGTGCCCGGGATGGTTTCGCTGTCCACGCTGCTCAAGGTGCTGCAAGCCTTGCTGCAGGAGCAGGTGCCGGTACGCGACATCCGGACCATCGCCGAGGCCATCGCCAATGCGGCCGCCAAGAGTCAAGATCCCGCCGCAATGGTTGCTGCGGTACGCGTCGCGTTGTCTCGCGCAATCGTGCAAAACGTTGTGGGACTAGAGCCGGAGCTGCCTGTGATCACTCTGGAGCCTCGGTTGGAACAGATTTTGCTCAATAGCCTGCAGAAGGCTGGTCAAGGCTCCGAAGACGGCATTCTGCTGGAGCCGGGAATGGCCGAAAAGTTGCAAAGGTCCCTGGTAGAAGCAGCACAGCGTCAAGAAATGCTCGGCAAGCCGGCGGTACTGCTGGTAGCCGGCCCGGTACGGGCGATGCTGTCGAGATTCGCGCGTCTGGCGGTACCGAACATTCATGTTCTGGCCTACCAGGAAATACCGGACAACAAGCAGGTCACCATCGTCTCGACGGTGGGTCAGAATTAACCGAGGGTGCAGGCCATGCAGGTCAAACGTTTCTTCGCCGCCGATATGCGCATCGCCATGAAAATGGTTCGCGACGAGCTGGGCGCCGATGCCGTGATCATCGGCAATCGCCGGGTGGCGGGTGGCGTCGAGCTGACCGCTGTGCTCGATTACCCCATGCAGTCCGCGCCGGCGGCCAACAAGCCCAACCCGGCGCTGGAAGCCGAATTGCGCAAGACGCAGTCGCGGCTGGCCAATGCACATGCCGAGCTGAGCGCTGCGCCGCGCGCGAAGATGCAGGATCGTCAACTGGTTGACGAGAAGCCTGCCGTCGCGGCCAGCAAGGTGCAGCCCGATACGGTCGCCGAGCCTTCCCCCGCGGCCGACTCCCGAGCCATCGAAGCGATGTACTCGGAACTGCACGGTTTGCGCGAGCTGATCGAAGTGCAGCTCGGCTCGATCGCCTGGGGCCAGGAGCAGAGCCGTCGCCCGCAGCAGGCAGGCCTCTGGCGCCGTCTGCAGCGCCTGGGCCTGCCGGCCGAGCTGTCGCGTAGCCTGCTGGAAAAGGTCGCCGGCATTAACGAGCCGCGTCAGGCCTGGCGCATGGTGCTGGCGTATCTGGCGCAGGCAATCAAGGTCACCAAGAACGAGCCCCTGGAAGAGGGCGGTGTGATTGCTCTGGTCGGCCCAGCAGGCGTCGGCAAGACCACTACGCTGGCCAAGCTGGCTGCTCGCTACGTGCTGAAACACGGCGCGCAGAGCATTGCGCTGGCCAGCATGGACAATTATCGGATCGGTGCGCAGGAGCAACTCAAGACACTGGGCCGGATCCTCGACGTGCCTGTGGTGCAGATCGATCCTAGCCAGCCGCTGAGCAAATCGCTGGCCTCGCTGGCGCGTAAGCGAATCATCCTGATCGACACCGCCGGCTTGCCGGCAAGCGATCCGACGCTGCGCATGCAGCTCGAAGCGCTGTCGGACAAGGGCGTCAAATCGAAGAATTACCTGGTGCTGGCGGCAACCAGCCAGAGCCAGGTGCTCAAGGCCGCATGGCACAACTATCGTCGTTGTGGGCTGGCCGGTTGTATCCTGACGAAGCTCGACGAGGCGGGCAGCCTTGGCGATGTGCTCGGTCTCACGATCAGCCAGCATTTGCCGATAGCCTACCTCGCTGATGGTCCCCGGATTCCTGACGACCTGCATCTGCCGCGCAGCCATCAGCTGGTCAGTCGGGCGGTGAGCCTGCAGTCCGGCGAGGAGCCGAGCGAAGAAACCATGGCCGACATGTTCGCCGGGTTGTACAACGGCTCGTCACGGCGGGCTGGATGATGCTGCGACAGCGGTACTCGAATGAATCAGATGCGTGCCATGCGGACGCATCGCCGGCCGCAAGGCCCCAGCAAGATATAGGCATGTGAACATGGGTATGCATCCCGTACAGGTGATTGCGGTGACTGGCGGCAAGGGTGGCGTCGGCAAGACCAACGTGTCGGTCAATCTGGCACTGGCGCTGGCCGACCTCGGCCGGCGTGTGGTGTTGCTTGACGCCGACCTTGGCCTGGCCAACGTCGACGTGCTGCTGGGGCTTACCACCAAGCGCACCCTGGCTGACGTCATCGCCGGCGAATGTGATCTGCGCGACGTGCTGATCCAGGGGCCGGGCGGCATCCGCGTAGTGCCGGCCGCATCCGGCACGCAGAGCATGGTGCAGCTGTCTTCCCTGCAGCACGCCGGGTTGATCCAGGCGTTCAGCGAGCTTGGCGACGAGCTCGACGTGCTGATCATCGACACCGCGGCTGGCATCGGCGATTCCGTGGTGAGCTTCGTGCGCGCAGCTCAGGAAGTGCTGCTGGTGGTCACCGACGAGCCCACGTCCATCACCGACGCCTATGCACTTATCAAGCTGCTGAACCGCGATTACGGCATCAGCCGCTTCCGCGTGTTGGCCAACATGGCTCACGCACCGCAGGAAGGCCGCAATTTGTTCGCCAAGCTGACCAAGGTTACCGAGCGCTTTCTCGATGTGGCGCTGCAGTATGTCGGTGCGGTCCCTTACGACGAAGCGGTGCGCAAGGCCGTGCAGAAGCAGCGCGCAGTCTATGAAGCGTACCCGCGCTCGAAATGTGCACTAGCCTTCAAGGCGATCGCGCAGAAGGTTGATACCTGGCCGCTGCCGGCGACGCCGCGGGGTCATCTCGAGTTCTTCGTAGAGCGCCTCATCAGCCCCGCTTCACCCAGCCACGAATGACAGGTGCCGGATCCGCTATGTATTACAGCAAGGCTCAGGCAAAGGATGCGCAGTACCGCCTGATCGATCAGTACGCCCCGCTGGTCAAGCGAATCGCTTACCACCTGTTGGCGCGTCTGCCTGCAAGCGTGCAAGTGGACGATCTGATTCAGGCTGGAATGATCGGACTGCTGGAAGCAGCTAAGAAATACGACGCCGGCAAGGGTGCCAGCTTTGAAACCTACGCCGGTATACGCATTCGCGGCACCATGCTGGACGAAGTCCGCAAGGGTGACTGGGCGCCGCGTTCGGTGCATCGCAATTCGCGGATGGTCAGCGAGGCGATCCGGGCGATCGAAGCGAAAACCGGGCGCGACGCTAAAGATCATGAGGTTGCGGCCGAACTTAAGCTAAGTCTCGACGAGTATTACGGCATTCTGGGCGATACGCTGGGCAGTCGCCTGTTCAGCTTCGACGATCTGCTGCAGGAAGGCGATCATGGCGAGCTCGAGGAAGACGCTGCCAGTCTCCACCCGGAGCCGTTCCGTGATCTCGAGGATGAACGTTTTCAGCAGGCGCTGGCCGACGCCATCGCCAACCTGCCCGAGCGTGAAAAGCTGGTGCTGTCGCTGTATTACGACGAAGAATTGAATTTGAAGGAAATCGGTCAGGTGCTGGGGGTCAGCGAGTCGCGTGTGAGCCAGTTGCATAGCCAGTGCGCTGCGCGCTTGCGCGCGCGCCTCGGCGAATGGCGCGCCAATTGACGATTGTTTGCGGTATGACGTGCTCGGTTTGCTGAGGCATTTTGGGACTTACGGAGGTCGACTTGGACAAGAACATGAAAATCCTCATCGTCGATGACTTCTCGACGATGAGACGAATCATCAAGAACCTCCTGCGTGATCTGGGGTTCACCAACACCGCCGAAGCGGATGACGGTACTACCGCGCTGCCGATGCTCAAGAGCGGCAGCTTCGACTTCCTGGTGACCGACTGGAACATGCCGGGAATGAGCGGCATCGATCTGCTGCGTACCGTGCGTGCCGATGAGCGCCTCAAGCACCTGCCGGTGCTGATGGTGACGGCCGAAGCGAAACGCGATCAGATCATCGAAGCCGCCCAGGCCGGGGTTAACGGCTATGTGGTCAAGCCTTTCACTGCCCAGGTGCTCAAGGAGAAGATCGAGAAGATCTTCGAGCGCGTCAACGGCTGAAGCAGCAACGCCGCGAGGGCACTATGACGCAAGCAGACCAAAGCCTGGCAGAGTTCGAAGCGACTCTGAAGGCGCATGCACCCAAGTTGATCGAAAGTCTGCAGCAGGGCCGCTTCGATGAAGCGACGCAGATGTTCAATGAGCTGAATCAGGTGCGCAACCACGGGCTCTATCTGGAGGTTGGCAAGCTCACACGCGAGCTGCACAACGCCATCGTCAAGCTCGAGATGGACACCTGCGCCACTGGCGGCGATCCGTCGCCGATCACGGACGCGACCGATCGCCTGTCCTACGTGGTGGAGATGACCGAGAAGGCTGCCAACCGCACCATGGACCTGGTCGAAGAATCAGCGCCGCTGGTGAACTACGTGAGCTATGAGGCGCAGAGCCTGACAGCCGACTGGCAGCGTTTCATGCGTCGTGAGATGAATGCCGATCAGTTCCGCGATCTGGTCAAGCGCATCGACCAGTACCTGCAGCGCAGCATGAACGATGGCGGCCAGCTGTCGCAGAACCTCAGCGAAATCATGCTCGCGCAGGACTTCCAGGACCTGACGGGCCAGGTGATCAAGCGAGTGACGCGTCTCATCACTGAACTCGAAAGCAACCTGCTTAACCTGGTCCTGATGGCGGGGCAGGTCGATCGCGTGGCGGGCATCCAGCATGACCGCGAAGCGATGCGCGCCGAGCAGGAAAAGAAAAAACAAGAAAAAGAGCCTTCCAAGGGTGAAGGTCCGCAGATGCATGCCGATATGCGTGAAGACGTCGTTTCCGGCCAGGACGATGTCGATGATCTGCTTTCAAGCCTGGGCTTTTAGGGGAAGTGAATATGAGCTTCGACGCCGATGAAGAAATCCTCCAGGACTTCCTGGTAGAGGCCGGCGAGATTCTCGAACTATTGTCCGAGCAACTCGTGGAGCTGGAAAGCAGCCCCGATGACATGGCGTTGCTCAATGCGATTTTTCGCGGGTTCCATACGGTCAAGGGCGGTGCCGGGTTCCTCCAGCTGCATGAGCTGGTGGAGTGCTGCCATATCGCCGAAAACGTCTTCGACATCCTGCGCAAGGGTGAGCGTCGAGTCGATTCCGAACTGATGGATGTCGTTCTGCAGGCGCTCGACGCCGTGAACGCGATGTTCAGCCAGGTCCGCGAGCGCGTCGAGCCGACGCCAGCCTCGCGTGAGTTGCTTGCGGCGCTGGCACGTCTGGCGGAGCCAGCCTCGGCTGATGAGCCAGCGCCGGCAGTCGAACCGCAGGTCGTGGCCGAATCCCGGTCCGAGGGCGCCGATAACGAATTCGAACAGATGCTCGATGCCATTCAGCCGTCCGCCAGCGAGCCGGCTGCGGCCGAAGTAGCGACTGGCCCTGCCACCGACGAGATTACCGACGACGAATTCGAGTCGCTGCTCGACCAGCTGCATGGCAAGGGACAATTCTCTGCCGCTGCGGGTGCCTCGATGCCTGCCGAGAGCGAGTTCGTTGCTGCGCCGACTAGTGACGAAATCACCGATGACGAATTTGAAGCCTTGCTGGACCAGCTGCATGGCAAGGGCAAGTTCGAAGCGGCCCCGGCTGAACCCGCTGCGCCAGCAAGCGCTGAACCGGCAAAGGGCGGTGGTACAGCTGGTGCAGCTGATGAGATCACCGACGACGAGTTCGAAGCACTGCTCGATCAACTGCATGGCAAGGGCAAGTTCGAGCCTGCGGTCGTAGAGACCCCGGCTGAACCTGCTGCGGCTGTGCCGATCAAACCGGCGCCCAAGCCTGCCCCTGCTGCTGCTCCGGCCAAGGCCGCTCCGGCAGCTGCGGTGAGCAAGCCGGCCGCTGCTGCTCCGGCGGAAAAGCCTCCGGCCGAGGCCGAGACCACCGTGCGCGTCGATACCGCACGCCTGGACGAGATCATGAACATGGTCGGCGAGTTGGTGCTGGTGCGTAACCGTCTGGTACGCCTGGGCTCCAACAGCGGCGACGAGGCGATGGCCAAGGCCGTCTCCAACCTCGACGTGGTGACGGCCGATCTGCAGAGTGCGGTGATGAAGACCCGCATGCAGCCGATCAAGAAGGTCTTCGGTCGCTTCCCGCGCCTGGTCCGCGACCTGGCTCGCAGCCTGAAGAAAGAGATCAACCTCGAGCTCGTTGGTGAAGAAACCGACCTCGACAAGAACCTGGTCGAAGCCCTGGCCGATCCGCTGGTGCACCTGGTGCGCAACGCGGTCGACCACGGTATCGAGATGCCCGAGGAGCGCGAAGCCGCCGGCAAGCCGCGTACCGGGCGGGTAGTGCTTTCCGCCGAGCAGGAAGGCGACCACATCCTGTTGATCATCAGTGATGACGGCAAGGGTATGGATGCCAACGTCCTGCGCGCCAAGGCCGTCGAGAAAGGCATGCTGGAGAAGGATGCCGCCGATCGCCTGAGCGACCTGGAGTGCTACAACCTGATCTTCGCGCCGGGGTTCTCGACCAAGACCGAGATTTCCGACGTGTCCGGCCGCGGTGTCGGCATGGACGTGGTCAAGACCAAGATTTCCCAGCTCAACGGCACGGTGAACGTGTTCTCCACCAAGGGCCAGGGCTCGCGGGTGGTGATCAAGGTGCCGCTGACCCTGGCGATCATGCCGACCCTGATGGTCATGCTCGGCAACCAGGCCTTCGCCTTCCCGTTGGTCAACGTCAACGAGATCTTCCACCTCGACCTGTCGCGGACCAACGTCGTCGATGGCCAGGAAGTGGTGATCGTCCGCGACAAGGCGCTGCCGCTGTTCTACCTCAAGCGCTGGCTGGTCAACGATGCGGCTCAGGAAGAGCAGCGTGAAGGCCATGTAGTAATTCTCAGCGTCGGCAATCAGAGCATCGGCTTCGTCGTCGATCAGCTCGTGGGCCAGGAAGAAGTGGTCATCAAGCCGCTTGGCAAGATGCTGCAGGGTACGCCTGGCATGTCCGGTGCGACGATCACCGGCGATGGCCGCATCGCGCTGATTCTCGATGTTCCCAGCATGCTCAAGCGCTACGCACGCAGGATTTGATTCAGTCAGGCAGCGCTTACCTCGGATGGGAGCGCTGCCGCTAGGAGTGATGTATGGCAGTCAAGGTCCTGGTCGTCGACGATTCCGGCTTCTTTCGTCGGCGCGTCTCGGAAATCCTTTCCTCTGATTCGAATATCCAGGTCGTCGGCACCGCCACCAACGGACGCGAGGCGATCGACCAGGTGCTGGCGTTGAAGCCGGATGTCATCACCATGGACTACGAGATGCCGATGATGGACGGCATCACGGCGGTGCGGCAGATCATGCAGCGCTGCCCCACACCGGTGTTGATGTTTTCCTCGCTGACGCACGAAGGCGCTCGGGTCACCCTCGATGCGCTGGATGCCGGCGCCGTCGACTATCTGCCGAAGAACTTCGAAGACATTTCGCGTAACCCGGATAAGGTCAAGCAGCTGCTGTGCGAGAAGGTACATACCGTTTCGCGCAGCAACCGGCGCTACAGCACGTTCTGTACCTCGAGCGTAAGTACGCCGCCGGTATCCGCGCGTGGCACTGCCTCGACATTGGCTACTGCAGCGCCTCGGACCGGCGCTACAGCGCCAGCGCCCGCTGCGCCGGCAGCTCGTTCGCCGGCACCGAAGCGCAAGGCGTACAAGCTGGTGGCCATCGGTACGTCTACTGGCGGTCCGGTGGCGCTGCAGCGTGTGCTCACTCAGCTCCCGGCGAATTTCCCCGCGCCGATCGTGCTTATCCAGCACATGCCGGCCGCGTTCACCAAAGCCTTCGCCGATCGTCTGGACAAGCTTTGCCGCATTCGTGTCAAGGAAGCCGAAGACGGCGATGTACTGCGTCCGGGGCTTGCTTTGCTGGCACCGGGTGGCAAGCAGATGATGATCGATGGCCGCGGTGCGGTCCGCATCCTGCCGGGCGATGATCGCCTCAACTACAAGCCTTGCGTCGACGTTACCTTCGGTTCGGCCGCCAAGTCGTTTCACGACAAGGTGCTGGCGGTAGTGCTGACCGGCATGGGTGCCGATGGTCGCGAAGGCGCACGGTTGCTCAAGCAGAGCGGCAGCCAGGTGTGGGCGCAGGATGAAGCCAGCTGCGTGATCTATGGCATGCCGATGGCGGTGGTCAAAGCCAACCTGAGTGATGCGGTCTACGGGCTCGACGATATCGGTCGCAATCTGGCCGAGGCGTGCATCTGATGGAGGCCCGCCTCTAATGGACGTGCTCAGCCTGATCGGGCTGCTGTTGGCGTTCGTCGCCATCGTTGGGGGCAATTTTCTCGAGGGCGGCCATATCTCGGCGCTGCTCAATGGGCCAGCCGCGTTGATCGTGCTTGGCGGTACCCTGGGGGCCGTCCTGCTGCAGACGCCCATCGCCGTGTTCATGCGGGCGATGAGTATCGGTCGCTGGATATTCTTTCCGCCGCGCATCGATCTCGCGCGCGGCATCCTCATGGTCACTACCTGGAGCAATACTGCGCGCAAGGAGGGGTTGCTCGGCCTCGAGCCGGTCGCCGAGACGGAACCCGACCCATACGCGCGCAAGGGCCTGCAGTTGCTGGTCGATGGCGCCGAGCCGGAAGTGATCCGCAGCATCCTCGAGGTCGACTTGTATACCCAGGAGGGGCGTGACCTGCGCGCGGCCAAGGTCTACGAGAGCATGGGTGGCTACTCGCCGACCATCGGCATCATCGGCGCGGTAATGGGGTTGATCCACGTGATGGGCAATCTGGCTGATCCCAGCCAGCTGGGCAGCGGCATCGCCGTTGCGTTCGTGGCGACCATCTATGGCGTCGCTTTCGCCAACCTGCTGGTGCTGCCGGTCGGCAACAAGCTGAAGAGCGTCGTCCAGCGGCAGACCGCCTATCGCGAGATGCTGCTGGAGGGCGTGCTGTCCATCGCCGAGGGCGAAAATCCGCGTTCCATCGAGATGAAGCTGCAAGGCTTCATGGACTGACCGCCATGGCCAGACGCAGACCACCGGAAGAGCACGAGAATCACGAGCGATGGCTGGTGTCCTACGCCGACTTCATCACGTTGTTATTTGCCTTCTTCGTGGTGATGTACTCGATCTCCTCGATCAACGAGGGCAAGTACAAGATCCTCTCCGATTCGCTGGTCGGCGTGTTCAATCAGGTCGATCGTTCGGTCAAGCCCATCCCCATCGGTGAGGAGCGACCTCGGACCACCGAGGCGGATGTGTCCCAGGTCGAGGATCTGTCGGGCCCGGCTTCGTCGGCGGGGAAGCCGACCCTCGATCCGCTGGAGCGGATTGCGCAGAGCATGCGCGAGACGTTCGGCGAGCTGATCGCCAACGAGCAATTGACGATCCGTGGCAATGAGCTGTGGATCGAGATCGAACTCAACTCCAGTCTGCTGTTCCCCAGCGGCGATGCGCTTCCCAACGACCAAGCATTTCTGCTGATCGACAAGGTCGCCGGAATTCTGGCCCCTTTCGACAACCCGATCCATGTCGAAGGGTTTACCGACAATCTGCCAATCAGCACCAGCCAGTTCCCGACCAACTGGGAGCTGTCCGCAGCCCGCGCTGGCAGCGTTGTGAGGATGCTTGCAGCGCAGGGGGTGGACCCTTCGCGGATGGCAGCGGTGGGCTATGGCGAATTTCAACCCGTGGCGGACAACGCGACGGCCGAAGGCCGGGCGCGCAACCGGCGGGTGATTCTGGTGGTGTCGCGCAATCTCGATGTGCGCCGGAGTGTCACCGGAATGGGCAGCAGCAATGTACGGCCTGACGATGCCTTGCGTCGGGCTGGCACACAATCTGCACCGGCTGTGTCCATGTAAGCGCTTCAGGGCGCAGTCGTCAAAACACCGTCGCTTTGCCGTTTTCAGGCAATGCCGTTCCGGTCAGCTTCGCCGGGTGGAAGATCAATGAGAGTCTGGGCTGTAGCCAATCAAAAGGGTGGGGTGGGCAAGACCACTACGTCGATCGCACTGGCGGGCTTGCTGGCGGATTCCGGCAAGCGCGTCGTCGTGCTGGATCTGGATCCGCATGGGTCGATGACCAGCTATTTCGGGCATGATCCCGATAACCTGGACCATAGCGTCTTCGATCTCTTCCAGCACCAGGGTACCGTGCCGGATGGCCTGCCGTGGCAGCTGCTGCTGGCCACCAGTCACGAGCGTATCTCGCTGATGCCTTCCAGTACCGTGCTGGCGACACTCGAGCGCCAGTCGCCCGGGCAGAACGGCCTCGGGCTGGTCATTGCCAAGAGCCTGTCGCAGCTGTGGCAGGACTTCGATTACGCCATCATCGACAGCCCGCCGCTGCTCGGTGTGCTGATGGTCAACGCACTGGCTGCCAGTCAGCAGCTGGTGATTCCGGTGCAGACTGAGTTTCTGGCGATGAAGGGTCTCGAGCGAATGGTCAGCACGCTGTCGATGATCAACCGTTCGCGTAAGCAAGCGCTGCCTTACACCATCGTGCCGACCTTATTCGACCGCCGCACCCAGGCCTCGATGAATACGCTCAAGGTACTGCGAGCCGGTTATGCCGATCATCTCTGGCCAGCGTTCATCCCGGTCGATACGCGGCTGCGCGATGCCAGCCGCGCCGGCCTGACGCCTTCGCAGTTCGATCCGACCAGTCGTGCGGTTCTTGCCTATCGGGCCTTGCTCAAGCATCTGCTGGCGTCGCAAGTGTCTCCGCAGGTGGCGTGAAGTGCCATGCCGCTCGGCGCCTGCCAGCTCAAGTTTGTCGCGCCAGTGGCCGATAGCCTGTTCAGATTCTCATAACGAGTTCGTTCCATGAGCCGCACCGTCCTAACCGAAACCCGATCCCAGCAGGCGCTGCAGTCCTATCTCGATGGGCTGTTGCAGGACGCTGCCATCGAACTGGCCGACTCGGTCAGTCAGGACGAATTCCAGGCGGCCGTGCTCGAGGAGCAACTGCGTGATACACGGCAGAGCCAACCGCCGCGTCTGGAAATAGTCCAGCCGGCGCCGCCGCCCGTGGTGGAAGCGCCTCTGGCGATGCCGTCGGTGCTGACTCTTGAGCCGGTCGTGGAGCTCGAGGTTGCGCCGCAGCTGCCCAGCGAGCCAGTCGAAGCCGTGCCTGACGCTCATCCGGGTTGGGGTGAGGAGCCTTTCGAGTGTCTGCTGTTCGATGTGGCAGGGTTGACCCTGGCGGTGCCGCTGGTGTGCCTGGGCTCCATCTATCCGCTGGCCGGGCAGGAGCTGACGCCGCTGTTCGGTCAGCCCGACTGGTTTCTTGGCATACTGCCGAGCCAGTCAGGCAATCTGAAGGTGCTGGACACCGCGCGCTGGGTGATGCCTGATCGGTACCGTGACGACTTCCGCGAGGGGTTGCAGTACGTGATCTCGGTTCAGGGCTACGAATGGGGGCTGGCGGTCCATCAGGTCAGTCGCTCGATTCGCCTCGACCCCAGCGAGGTCAAGTGGCGTACGCAGCGCAGTCAGCGTCCATGGCTGGCCGGTACGGTAATCGAGCATATGTGCGCGCTGGTCGACGTGACTGCGCTGGCCGAGCTGATCGCCAGTGGCGCTGTGAAACAGATGCAGGGCGCGACGAAGCCGCGGACGCATTGAAAGCAAACAATTGACGGCCGCGCCTGTTGCGCGGCCCGGCGATAGAATCGACCGCCATTGCGGTAACTGAAGAAGGTGGGGCTATGAAGATGACGTCTGCGCAGGGTTCCGAAGATCCTGTACTGCAATGGGTGACCTTCCGTCTGGACAACGAGACGTACGGTATCAACGTGATGCAGGTCCAGGAGGTGTTGCGTTATACCGAGATTGCGCCGGTACCGGGTGCTCCGAGCTATGTGCTCGGCATCATCAACCTGCGCGGCAATGTGGTGACGGTGATCGACACGCGTCAGCGCTTCGGCCTGGAAACCGCGTCGGTATCTGACAATACTCGAATTGTGATCATCGAGGCGGATCGTCAGGTCATCGGCATCATGGTCGATAGCGTTGCTGAGGTGGTCTATCTTCGCCAATCCGAGATCGAAACTGCGCCCAACGTCGGTAATGATGAGTCAGCCAAATTCATCCAGGGCGTTTGCAACAAGAATGGCGAGCTGCTGATTCTGGTCGAACTCGACAAGATGATGAGCGAAGAAGAATGGGCCGAGCTTGAGAGCATCTGATACATGCTGATCGCGTCGCTGGTCGCATCGTTGGTTGCGCTGGCCTTCTGCTGTCTTGGGCTGCTGGGCTTCTGCCTGTGGCTGCTCAGGCGGCAGCGGTTTCTGGCCGAACAACAGCAGCAACGCGATGCGAACAGGGATAAGCGCATCAAGGAGCTGAGCAGCCGCCTGGATGCCTATCTGGAAGGCAGCTTGCGCATGGGTGATGAGTTGCGTGAGCTGAGTCGCACGCTGGCGCCGTTGCCGGACAAGCTCACCCAGCTGGAACAGCGCGACCCCAACAACTTCTCCTTCTCCCAGGCGGCCAAACTGGTCGGCATGGGCGCAAGCGTCGACGACCTGACGCAGTCCTGTGGCCTGTCGCAATCCGAAGCCGAGCTGATGAGCAAGCTGCATCAGGCTCGCAAGAAACCCTGATTGCGGTTTTTCCGTCGACTGGTCGTCCCTTCCGGACCTTGTGCCGGAACCTCCCACACCCTGCACATTCCAATCCGTATCAGCTTGGCATTGCTGAGCTTGTCCAGGTCCCATGCTTGGGGCGAGGAGGGCAATGATGCGGCTTACTCTCATTATGTTGCTGTTCATGGTTTCGCTTGGCGCTCAGGCCGTCGAGGCGCCAGACGATGTGGGCGGCGCAATGACCGTAAACGTCTTTCAAGCCAAGCGCCTTCATGAACTGGGCGCCGTCTTCATCGATGTGCGTGCCGACCGCGAATGGTTATGGGGCCACGTGGAAGGCGCCGTGCACTTCGATCTGGCCGGTGATTTCGTCAGCCTGGCCGGGCCGGAGTGGCCGCGTGAGCTTCCGCTGGTGATTTACTGCGACAGCGAAATCTGCCCGCGTAGCGCGGAAGCCGCAAGAATGGCCGTGGCCTGGGGCTACCAGCGGGTGTTCTATTTCCGTGCCGGCTATTTCGCCTGGCAGCTGCATGATCTCCCTCAGGTCACTGGTGAAGATCGTGCAGCCGTCGTACTCAACGCGCAGGCCCACTGAGTTGCGGCAGGGGTGGCGCTGGTTCGCCTGCGCTCCGTTCGTGGAACCCTGGTGGGCATTTGCCCTTGAGATACCAGGCAAAGGCGATGATCTCCGCGATGGTGCGGTATAACGCTTCCGGGATCTCGTCGCCCAGCTCCAGTTTCGCCAACAATCTCACCAGATCGGCGTTCTCGTAGATCGGCACCTCATGTTCCCGAGCGATGGCGAGGATCGTCTCGGCCAGCTCGTCATCACCCTTGGCGCTCAGACTCGGCGCGTTGACACCGTCATAGCTGAGCGCGATTGCCTGGCGTGGCTGCTTGTCGGTCATGCCTTTTCGTCCACGAAGCGTTGCTCCAGATTGGTGCTCGGACCCTGCGGTGGCATTCCTTGCCTGCAGCTCAGTTCTCCGACACTCAGCCCGGCTGCCTGTAGGCGCTCACGCAGATGGGTAAGTTCGGTCGCCACCAACTGGGCCGTGGCACTGCGCTCGGCCCACAGCTGGCTGGTGAGGGTGCCGCGCGTCAACTGTGCTTGAACTTGCAGTGGCCCGAGTGGTGCGACATCGAATGCGAGTTCGATCTTCCAGAGCGGCTCGCCACGCTCCTTTTCCTGCTTTCTCGGCTCTTCTTCGCGCTGCAGCTTGATTTGCAGCGGCACGATATCGCGCTGGTCGCGCATTGGCAGCTCCAGCTGCCAGGTGGTGAGGAGGGCGCCGTCCGGGCCGATTTGTGTCTGCGCGAGACTGGACAGTTGATGGGTCTGCAGCCTGGATACTGCGGCGGCTGCGAGCTTGAGCAGCATTTCGAGGTCGGCTTCTTCTTCCAGGCCAGGCGGCAGTCGGGTTGGTAGCGGGAACCCCAGTGCGAGCTGACGGACATTGCTTTGCGCCAGGGAGCCCAGCGCTTGCCGCGCAAATGCAGGCAACGCCTGGCCCATGGCGGCACTGGCCTGGGCGCTGGCCAGCGGCGTGCTACCTGGAAGATTGGGCATTTGCGCCAGTAGGCGCAGCAGCCCGGCCTTGAGGTCGCCCTGCAGTCCTTCGGTTTGCCCGGCCAGCAAGCGCGCCTCAAGGAACACGCCGCTCCTAGCCAGCGCTGCGGCGAGTGCCTTGGGATCGCCCAGTTGCTGCATTTCGGGTATCAGCCCCAGCAGTTTTTCGGCGGCGCCGCGCAGCCCCTCGGGGAGAGCCCCGGTACCACCCTGTAGAGCCTTGAACAGGCCTTCCAGCGAGGCCTGGCGGTGGTGTTGGGCGCCCAGTTGCTCGCCGAGATGCAGCTGATCGAGGCGCCCGCTCAGCGGAAGGAATGCGAGGGATTGGTCGCCCTTGACCTGCGCTGTCAGCAGGCTGCCGAGTGCCAGCGGGTTGGCTGATTCGATATTCAGCTTCTGTCCAGCGACGGGGCTGTTGAGCAGGCTGATGACCGCCTTGAAGATCTTCTGCCCGTCCTCCGACTGTTGTTGACTGGTCGCCACGACACGGCCCTGGATGACGCTGCCGACCGGCAGTTGTTGAAGGTCGATCATCGAGGCGGGCTGGCGCCCGGCGATCTGTGGAGCGGCCAGCAACCGGGTGTCGGACAGGGCGGTGATGACGTATGCGGTGCCGGGTGGCGGCGCCTTGTTGCTGCTGACCTCGACGGTCGCCTGGCGCCCGCTGCCCATGGTCAGCCGCAGCACCAGCCGAAATGCCTGCGCCGCTTCCCTGATGCTGACTACCTCCGCTTCGGCGTTTTCGCCAGCCGCCAGAATGCCTTGCATCGGTTGCAGCAGTTTCAAAGCGAGGTCATTCGCCGCTGTCGCCTGGCGTGGCGCGCTGCTTGGGGGCAGGGCAGTGGTACTCTTGATCTCGGTCATCTTTCCTCAAATGCTCTTACAACCTTTCGCGTTCGCGGCCCTCGGCACCAAAGGTTGCCATGTATAATTCCGCCCGCCTGGCCCTGCTTCCTGAGTATAGCGGCCAGGCCTTTTTCATCTTGAGGTGTCGCTAGCCGTGTCAACTCCCTTTCTCGAAGCCGTAGCCCTCGCTTGCGAACGGGATTGGCGGCTGCTTTTCGACAAGCTGGATCTGCGTCTCGAGAGTGGGGAAATGCTGCAGATTTCCGGGCCCAATGGCAGCGGCAAAACCAGTCTGCTGCGCCTGCTATGCGGCCTGATGCAACCAACCGCAGGCGAGGTGCTGCTCAAGGGCCGGTCGCTCAGCGCTCAGCGTGGTGAACTGGCACGCAACCTGTTGTGGATCGGTCATGCTGCTGGCATCAAGGGCTTGCTGACAGCTGAGGAGAATCTCACCTGGCTCTGTGCGTTGCACCAGCCGGCCAGCCGCGAGGCGATATGGCATGCACTTGCCGAAGTGGGACTGCGCGGGTTCGAAGACGTGCCCTGTCATACCCTTTCTGCTGGCCAGCAGCGCCGCGTGGGGTTGGCGCGTCTGTATCTCTCGCCACCGCCGCTGTGGATTCTCGATGAGCCATTTACCGCGCTCGACAAACATGGCGTTGCGCAGCTTGAGAGGCATCTCGCAGCACATTGCGAGCAGGGCGGACTGGTCGTACTGACCACTCACCACAGCCTGACGGAAAAGCCTACCGGCTATTGTGAGCTCGATTTGGGACAGCGAGCCGCATGAGCAGCGTATTCACTCTTCTGCTGGCGCGCGAGACGCGTCTGCTGTTCCGTCGCCCGGCTGAGCTGGCCAACCCGCTGGTGTTCTTCGCCATCGTTATCGCGTTGTTCCCGCTTGCGGTAGGGCCGGAGACTCAGCTTCTGCAAACCATCTCTCCCGGCTTGGTCTGGGTGGCAGCACTACTGGCCGTTCTGCTGTCACTGGATGGTCTTTTTCGCAGTGATTTCGAAGATGGCTCGCTCGAGCAGTGGGTCGTTTCGCCGCACCCGCTCGCGCTCCTGGTTCTCGCCAAGGTACTGGCGCACTGGGCTTTTTCCGGGTTGGCGCTGGTGCTGCTGGCGCCACTGTTGGGCTTGATGTTGGGTCTGCCGCTTGGGACCATTCCGGTGCTGCTGGTTTCACTGTTGCTGGGGACGCCGATTCTGAGTCTGCTCGGTGCGGTGGGCGCGGCGTTGACGGTAGGATTAAAGCGGGGTGGCTTGCTGCTGGCGTTGCTCATCCTGCCGCTCTACATCCCGGTACTGATTCTCGGCAGCGGCGCCCTGCAAGCGTCGTTGCAAGGTCTGCCGGCAGTCGGTCACCTGCTTTGGCTGGCCAGTCTGACTGCGTTGGCCGTGACCCTTACACCCTTTGCGATAGCTGCCGGGCTGAAGATCAGCGTTGGCGAATAGCGACACACCCAGATGGCCGGCGCTCACACCCGGTCGATGTAACGAATCTCGGGGCCTGCATTTGCAAGGTCCCGCTGGACGACGAGTCATCCAATGAACTGGACATGGTTTCATAAGCTGGGCTCACCCAAATGGTTCTACGAGATCAGCGGCCGCTGGCTGCCCTGGCTTGCCTGGGCAGCCGTGCTGCTGGTCAGCGTCGGTGTGGTCTGGGGTCTGGCGTTCGCGCCTGAGGATTACCAGCAGGGCAACAGCTTCCGGATCATCTATATCCACGTGCCGGCTGCGTTTCTCGCTCAGTCGATCTACGTGATGCTCGCCGTGGCGGGGGTGGTCGGGCTGGTCTGGAAGATGAAGCTGGCCGATGTGGCTCTGCAGCAGGCCGCCCCCATCGGCGCCTGGATGACCTTCATCGCCCTGTTGACCGGCGCGGTCTGGGGCAAGCCGACCTGGGGTGCCTGGTGGGTATGGGACGCACGGCTGACCTCAATGCTCATCCTGCTGTTTCTGTACTTCGGCATCATTGCGCTCGGACAGGCGATCAGCAATCGTGACAGCGCGGCCAAGGCGTGCGCTGTGCTGGCCATCGTCGGAGTGGTGAACATCCCGATCATCAAGTATTCGGTGGAGTGGTGGAACACGCTGCACCAGCCGGCAACGTTCACCGTCACCGAAAAACCGGCGATGCCAGTGGAAATGTGGCTGCCGCTCCTGGTGATGGTGATCGGCTTCTACTGCTTCTTCACCGTGGTGCTGCTGATGCGCATGCGCCTGGAAGTGCTGCGTCGCGAGTCGCGCGCCAGCTGGGTGAAGAATGAGGTCAAGGCTCTGGTAGGAAACAACTCGTGAACTTTTCATCCTTCGCGGATTTCATCGCCATGGGCAATCATGGCGTGTATGTCTGGACGTCCTATGGCATCAGCCTGGCTGTCCTGATTCTCAACGTCGCGCTGCCAGCCTTGGCACGCCGGCGTTACCTGCAAGATGAGGCGCGTCGTTTGCGCCGGGAGGAGTCGAAGTGAATCCGGTGCGCAAGAAGCGTCTTTTCATCGTCCTGGCGATCCTCGCCGGTGTCGGTATCGCCGTGGCGCTGGCGTTGTCCGCTCTGCAGCAGAACATCAACCTGTTCTACACACCGACCCAGATCGCAGCGGGGGAGGCTCCTGAGGGCACTCGGATTCGAGCAGGCGGCCTGGTCGAAGAGGGTTCGGTGAAGCGTACCAACGACTCACTCAGCGTCGCCTTCCGTGTCACTGATGGCGCCCAGGCGATCACTATCACCTACCAGGGAATTCTCCCGGACCTGTTCCGCGAAGGGCAGGGTATCGTCGCGCTGGGGCGGGTCAATTCCGAGGGCGTTCTGGTTGCCGACGAAGTGCTGGCCAAGCATGACGAAAACTACATGCCGCCCGAAGTAACTCAGGCGCTGGAGAAGAGCGGCATGATGAAGCACTACGAGGGCGGTAAGCAGGAGTACGCGAAATGATTCCCGAGCTCGGCCATCTGGCGATGATTCTGGCGCTGTGCCTGGCAGTGGTCCAGGCCACGCTGCCGCTGATCGGTGCTTGGCGCGGTGACCGACAGTGGATGGGCCTGGCCCAACCAGCCGCCTGGGGTCAGTTTGCCTTTCTCGGTTTCTCCTTCGCCTGCCTGACGTACGCCTTCATGGTCGACGATTTCTCCGTTGCCTACGTCGCCCACAACTCCAACAGTGCCTTGCCCTGGTACTACAAGTTCAGCGCGGTCTGGGGCGCTCACGAAGGCTCCTTGCTGCTATGGGCCTTCATCCTGGCTGGCTGGACTTTTGCCGTGGCGATCTTCTCCCGCCAGCTACCGGAAGACATGCTGGCGCGCGTGCTCGGCGTCATGGGTTTGATCAGCATCGGTTTCCTGCTCTTTCTTATCGTCACCTCGAACCCCTTCGAGCGGCTGCTGCCGCAGGTCCCAATGGATGGACGCGACCTCAATCCACTGCTGCAGGATTTCGGTTTGATCGTCCACCCGCCCATGCTTTACATGGGGTACGTGGGTTTCTCGGTGGCGTTCGCCTTTGCGATCGCCGCGTTGCTGGGTGGTCGCCTTGACGCGGCCTGGGCACGCTGGTCGCGTCCTTGGACGCTCGTCGCCTGGGCCTTCCTCGGCCTGGGCATCGCCCTTGGCTCCTGGTGGGCCTATTACGAGCTCGGCTGGGGCGGCTGGTGGTTCTGGGATCCGGTGGAAAACGCCTCCTTCATGCCCTGGCTGGTCGGTACGGCGCTGATTCACTCGTTGGCAGTGACCGAGAAGCGCGGCGTGTTCAAGAGCTGGACCGTGTTGCTGGCAATCGCGGCGTTCTCGCTGAGCCTGCTTGGGACCTTCCTGGTCCGTTCCGGCGTGCTGACGTCGGTGCACGCGTTTGCTACCGATCCCGAGCGCGGCGTGTTCATTCTGGTCTTTCTGCTGATGGTGGTAGGCGGCTCGCTGACGCTGTTTGCCATGCGCGCGCCCGTGGTCAAGAGCCAGGTGGGGTTCGGCCTGTGGTCGCGCGAGACTCTGCTGCTAGTCAATAACCTGCTGTTGGTCGTCGCCACGGCGATGATTCTCCTCGGCACGCTCTATCCGCTGCTGCTGGACGCATTGTCCGGTGCCAAGCTTTCCGTCGGTCCACCGTACTTCAATGCGATGTTCGTTCCGCTGATTGGCGCGCTGATGCTGACGTTGGGTGTCGGAATCCTGGTGCGCTGGAAGGACACTCCGCTGAAGTGGTTGCTCGGCATGCTCACCCCAGTGCTGATCACCAGCGTAGTGCTTGGTGGTCTGGGCTCGTTGCTGTTCGGTGACTTCAACTGGGCGGTACTTGCAGTGTCCTTGCTGGCGGCCTGGGTGGTAATCGCTGGCATCCGTGATCTGCTGGACAAGACGCGCCACAAGGGTTTGTTCAAGGGCATGCGCAGCCTCGCGCCAAGCTACTGGGGCATGCATCTGGCGCACCTCGGGCTGGCGGTCTGTGCCATTGGCGTGGTACTCACCAGCCACCAAAGTGCGGAGCGCGATCTGCGCTTGGCTCCTGGGGAGTCGCTGTCGCTTGGCGGCTATGAGTTCGTCTTCGAAGGCGCGGTGCATCACGAAGGACCGAACTTCACGTCGGACAAGGCGACCATTCGCGTGCTCGACGGCGACAAGCAGATCGCCACGCTGCACCCGGAAAAGCGCCTGTACACCGTGCAGCAGATGCCGATGACCGAGGCGGGTATCGATGCGGGCTTCACCCGCGACCTTTATGTCGCGCTGGGTGAGCCGCTGGGTGATGGGGCGTGGGCCGTGCGTGTTCATATCAAGCCCTTCGTTCGCTGGATCTGGCTCGGAGCGCTGATGATGGGGCTCGGCGGTGTGCTGGCGGCGAGTGATCGTCGTTATCGAGTCAAGGTGAAGACCCGCGTGCGCGAAGCGCTGGGCATGGCCGCACAAGGAGCCTGATGTGAAACGATTGCTGATGTTGCTGCCGCTGGTGATTTTCCTGGTGGTTGCAGTGTTCCTTTATCGCGGCCTGTTCCTCGATCCTTCCGAGCTGCCTTCGGCGCTGATCGGCAAGCCACTACCGGCGTTCTCGCTGCCGTCGGTGGAGGACGAGCAGCGCGTCATCACCGCCGAGGACCTCAAGGGCAAGCCGGCGCTGGTCAACGTGTGGGCGACCTGGTGCGTCGCCTGCAAGGTCGAGCACCCGGTGCTGAACCGTCTTGCAGCTCAGGGTGTGGTGATTCATGGAGTCAACTACAAAGACGACAACGCTGCGGCGTTGAAGTGGCTCAACGAGTTCCACGATCCTTATCAGCTGAACATCCGCGACGAACGCGGCAGTCTTGGGCTGGATCTGGGAGTCTATGGCGCTCCTGAAACCTTCCTCATCGACAAGCAGGGCATCATCCGCCACAAGTTCGTCGGCGTGATCGACGATCGGGTCTGGCGAGAACAGCTGGCAGCGCTCTATCAGGAGCTGGTGGACGAATGAAACGACTGATCCGCGGCGTGCTGCTTGGTCTGTTCCTGGTCACGACCGCCCAGGCAGCAATCGATACCTATGAATTCAGGGACGAAGCCGAGCGTGAGCGCTACCGCACCCTAACCGAAGAGCTGCGCTGTCCGAAGTGCCAGAACCAGAACATCGCCGATTCCAACGCGCCGATCGCCATGGACCTGCGCCAGGAAATCTTCCGCATGCTGGAAGAGGGCAAAAGCAATGACCAGATTGTCGACTATCTCGTCGATCGCTACGGCGATTTCGTTCGTTACAAGCCGCCGGTAAACGCGAAAACCATGCTGCTCTGGTATGGGCCGGTTGGTTTGCTGGTCCTCGGCTTCGGCGTGCTGACCGTGATTCTGGTGCGTCGTCGCCGGGTCGAAAAGGCACCTGCATCAACCCTTTCCGAGACCGAGCGCGAACGTCTCGCCCAGCTTCTGGATAAAAAAGACTCATGATCGATTTCTGGATAGCCGCCGGCGCCTTGCTGCTGGTGGCATTGGCCTTTTTGTTGCTACCCATCCTGCGTGGCCGTCGAGCCCAGGCCGAAGAAGATCGTACGGCGCTGAACGTTGCCTTGTATGAAGAGCGCCTTGCTGAGTTGACCTCTCAGCACTCTGCCGGAACCTTGACCGCCGAGCAGTTGGATGCTGGGCGAGCAGATGCTGCACGCGAGCTGTTGGAGGACACCGAGAACAGCGACAAGCCGCGAATCGCCAAGCTTGGTCGCAGCGTTCCGCTGATCGCGGCGGTTCTGGTGCCCCTGATGGGCTACGGGCTTTATATGTATTGGGGCGCCAGTGACAAAGTTCAGATGGCTCGACAGTTTTCGGAGCAGCCTCGCTCAGTCGAGGAAATGACCGCTCATCTGGAGCAGGCCGTACAGGAGCAGCCGGATTCTGCCGAAGCCTGGTACTTCCTGGGTCGTACTTATATGAACCAGGAGCGTCCAGCCGACGCAGCCAAGGCTTTCGGGCGCGTGGTGGAAATTGCAGGCCGTCAGCCCGAGCTGCTCGGTCAGCTGGCGCAGGCGCTGTATTTTGCCGGTGACCGTCAGTGGTCCGATAAGCTGCAAGCCCTTACTGACGAAGCGCTGCAGGGCGATCCGCAGGAAGTGACCAGTCTCGGCCTGCTTGGCATCGCGGCATTCGAGGAAGCGCGTTATCCGGACGCCGTGCGCTTCTGGGAGCAACTGGTTGCGGCGCTTCCCGAAGAAGATCCTTCGCGCGAAGCGATCCGTGGCGGCATCGAGCGGGCGCGGCAGCAGATCGAGGGGGGCAGTTCCACCACCGAACAGGCATCAGCGGCAAGCGAGAAGGCTGATACCGCAGGGGCCACGCTGCAGATTCAGGTTGCGCTGGATCCGAAGGTGGCGGAATCGGTTTCGCCGCAGGATACGGTTTTCGTATTCGCTCGCGCAGTAGCGGGGCCACCCGTTCCGCTGGCAGCAAAGCGCCTGACGATTGCCGATCTGCCTGCAACCGTCACGCTTGGCGATGCCGATGCGATGGTGCCTTCGATGAAGATATCCAGCGTCGAGCAGGTCACGGTAATGGCGCGGGTCTCCCGTTCCGGCGACGCAACAAAAGGTGAGTGGATGGGTCAAAGCGAAGCGCTTGATACTGCGAGCGATAACGCCATTGATCTGGTGATCGACCGCGCCGAGGCTCCCTGAACACCCATGAGGTAGAGATGCACACGAATTCGTCAGCACACCCGCTTAGGCTTGCGCGGTTCGGCCCGCGGGGCGTACTGCTCGGATTGACATTGGCGCTCGGCGCTTGCGCAGGTAATCCCTACGGTTCCGCGCCTCAGGGGCCTGCTCCAAGTCCGGTGCCGCGTGCGCCCGAGCCCAGTGGGCCGGTTATCTCACCCCCTCCTATAAAGGCGCCACCGGCACCCAGGGCTCCAACTACCCAGAAGAGCCATCCGCGTTATGCGCCGCCACCGCACGTGGCTGCGCACTGGGACAATCGTCTCGGGGTCTATGTCGTGGAGGGGCGTGATCTCTTTTACCGGGAGCGCCTGTATTACCGGTGGGATGGCGACTGGTACTGTGCTGGGCGCCCCGATGGCCCGTGGGAGCCGGTCGCGCCGCCCAGTGTTCCGCCGGGTCTTCGTGACCGCTATTGATGTTACTCCTCGGCAGCAGGCGCTAACTTTTTGCGCTTCAGCCTAAAGGCGGCTTGCCTATTGCCGATAAAGGTTCAGCACCGTTGCACTGCAACGTTCCCAGCTGGCTCGGCCTATGCCGTCCATCGGGCTCATGCCCCGGAGTCGATAATGAATGCTTCCGTCAAGCGCCTCGAAGAAACTGGTTCCGCTCTACGCGATGCGCTGACGCAGCAGGACTGGGCCGCAATCAGTATGCTGGATCGCGAGTGCCGTAATGCCGTCGACGAGGCGATGCAGGCACACGAACGCGACAACGGCGTGGTTCGTCAGCGGTTGCAGGAGCTTCTTGATCTGTATGGTGAGCTGGTAATGACCTGCCAGATTGAACAGGCACGGGTCGCAAGCGAGCTGCGTCAGCTGAATCAGTCTCAACAGGGTACCAAGGTTTACCAGCTATTCGCCTAAGCGTGGCCTCAGGCCCGACAGCTTCAAATTCTTCCCAGGATCACTGGGGCTGAATTCTTCCTCAATATTTATCATTACAAAGTATGTGGCATTATGCCGCTACCCTTTTGTTGGCGAGCGGCTAATTGGCGCTTATTGCCTGGTAAATACCTATCTTCGCGGTCATCGTGCACCGAAGTCTTCAAATCGATCTTGAGGTGTCTCTCAAGGTACTGATTTTTGGCTCGTTCTTTGGTCGCTAATTCACGCCATAAATTTGACTCA